>JAESGK010000132.1_pt1 | contig 77434 bp, 61 predicted proteins | sample 9269681 | NCBI WGS metagenome assembly JAESGK01 (sample SAMN14515347, study PRJNA621673) | algae metagenome | isolation source: Timaviella obliquedivisa GSE-PSE-MK23-08B and co-occurring heterotrophs from... | place: USA: Grand Staircase Escalante National Monument, Utah | collected 2006-08-15 | reverse complement strand
GGGCATTTTGGAGGTTTTCTTGTTGGAGCGGACTGAGAAATTTAGGAACTGGCATCGGTTTAATTCGATTATCTTCTAGTCCCTATTTTACCCGGCTTTATGTATTCTAGATGATAGTCAGCTTATGAAAATCCGGTTCCCCTGCCCTCTTAGGGAAGGGGCTAGGGGTTAGGCTGAGTCGGCAACGCAGCGAGATAGACCTCTCCCCCAACCCCTCTCCTGAAGGAAAGGGGCTTTGAGCAGGCTCATGCTCTCATTCAGCAATGCCAAATCTTCATTTGCTCTCATCGCTTTGTCACCGCATTATTAGAACGCGTTCAGTCTCCTCTCATAGAACAAGCGCATTGTAGAAGTCACAGCAGTAGCGCTGTGCTAACAACACCACTACGGTCTACAACATCTAAGGAGTTACTTTGATGAAACGCTTTATTCTGGGCACCGTCTCAACGGTGCTTTTATCAACTACGATCGCCCCTATGGTACAGGCTCAGGTAACGCCCGAAGCAATGCCTGCTGATGCCGAAACATTGGGAATGGCTGTCACCCCTTTTAATCTGGTTTACCTTGCCTATCAAGGCTTTTTTGAGAGCGAGGGCATTCCTAAGTTTAATGGACTAGCCACTGGTTATCGACAGGGTGATGTCACGGCTGAAAGCCTGGTGAAAGTCGCAGTTAGTATGCGTCGGTTGGCTCCTGACACCGTCAACGACCGATCGTACTTGGCAGCAGTAGAACATCAGCTTAATTCACTGACTCGGAATACATCAGACAATTAGCTCTTTTTCAGCTAAGTTTCAGTTAATCTGCATCTGAGAGGAACTGCTTTGATTTCAATACCGAGATCAAAGCAGTTCTCGTTATTTAAGAAGTCAGAGATGTTTTTCAGCTTGACTGTAAAGTCCCAACAAAAAACTAGGGCATCTGTCCGGGTTATTGGCGATCGCCCTGCGCCACTACGCTGCTCCATGCTTCCAAAAAAGTGATTGTGGAAGTCTGCCTTAAGACTGGAGTACACTATTGGGTTGTGTTGAAAAATGAATTAGGAAGAATTATCTCCTTTCTACTCATTTTTGCAGCACAACCTTATTGTGAATCGAAAACTTCAACTCAACAGGTGAAACTAGACATGGCTAAAGTTTTAATTATTGGTGCAGGTGGGGTTGGCAATGTTGTTGCCCACAAATGTGCTCAAGCTAAAGAGACATTTTCCGAAATCCTCCTTGCCAGCAGAACTGAGAAAAAATGTCATGCTATTGCTAAGGCGATCGCCCATCCCAATTTTTCGACTGCTCAAGTAGATGCAGATCAAACAAGGGAAGTCATCGCCTTAATTAAAGATTTTCAGCCCAGTATTGTCATCAACGTTGCCCTGCCCTACCAAGATTTATCCATCATGGATGCTTGCTTAGCAACTGGAGTTAACTACCTTGATACCGCAAACTACGAGCCACCCAACGAAGCAAAATTTGAGTACAAGTGGCAATGGGCATATCAAGAGCGATTTCAGCAGGCAGGTATCATGGCGATCTTGGGTTGTGGCTTCGATCCGGGAGTGACAGGCATCTTCACGGCATATGCGCTCAAACATTACTTCGACGAGATTCACTATTTAGATATTATTGATTGTAATGCAGGCGATCATGGGCACCCGTTTGCTACCAACTTCAACCCCGAGATCAACATTCGAGAGATTACGCAAAAAGGTCGATACTACGAAAAGGATGATTGGGTCGAGGTCGCTCCGCTTTCAATTCATCGTCCTATTGACTATCCCGAAATTGGATTGCGCGAATCCTACCTGCTGTACCACGAAGAACTAGAGTCGCTTGTTAAGCACATCCCTACCCTTAAACGCGCTCGTTTCTGGATGACTTTTTCAGAGAATTACATTACCCATTTGCAGGTGTTGCAAAATGTGGGAATGACCAGTATCGAACCCATTGATTACCACGGTCAAAAAATTGTTCCTCTACAGTTTCTCAAGGCAGTTCTTCCCCAACCCGCTTCACTGGGAGAAAACTATCAAGGACAGACTTCTATTGGTTGCCATATTCAAGGCATTAAAGACAACAAAGCCAGGACTTACTATATCTACAATAACTGCCATCACGCAGACACCTATCGAGAAGTGGGCGCCCAGGCAATTTCTTATACCACTGGTGTTCCAGCTATGCTGGGCGCTCTGCTGATGGTGACAGGCAAATGGCAGGGTGCAGGAGTATTTAATGTAGAACAACTAGACCCTGATCCATTTTTGCAAAAGCTGGGCACCTACGGTTTACCCTGGCATGAGCTAGTTGATCAGTCCTATGCATTTGCTAGTGAGCAGGAGTAGTAGCTTGAACTATTCTAAAATTCCTTCTCCCTGTTATGTACTAGAAGAGAGAAAACTGATCCATAACCTTGAGTTGATCCGTTCTATTCAAGAGAGATCTGAGATTACTGTGATTCTGGCGCTAAAGGGTTTCGCAATGTTTAGCGCTTTCCCCATTGTTAAACAATATTTGGCTGGAACTACTGCCAGTTCATTGTTTGAGGCAATGTTAGCACGGGAAGAATTTGGCGGAGAACTGCATCTTTATCTGCCAGTTTATCAAGAGCATGAATTTACAGCGTTGATTCAAGGAGCGGCGCATGTTACGTTCAACTCTCTTAATCAATGGCAGCAGTTTAAAGAACAAACTCTAGCTGCCCACGTTTCGCCAGGACTACGGATTAATCCAGAATACTCACCGGTAGAGCATGAAATCTATAATCCTGCTTCTTCGTTTTCTCGCTTAGGAATTCGGGCTGAGGTGCTGGGCGATCGCCTCCCTAGCGGCATTGAAGGGTTGCACTGCCACAACTTATGCGAAAGTGATTCCTACGCCTTGGCAGAAACTTTAGAGCAAATTGAAACCCGCTTTGGACATTTTTTCCCTCAGGTTAAATGGCTCAATTTGGGAGGTGGGCATTTAATGACCCATTCAGGCTATGACGTTGAACATTTCATCAAGGTCATTGCTGACTTTAAAGCCCGGCACCCGCACTTGAAAATTTATCTCGAACCTGGTGCAGCGGTCGTATGGGAAGCAGGATTTTTGCGGGCACGAGTATTAGATCTGATCGAAACTCCGGGAGTGGCGATCGCCATGCTAGATGTCTCATTTACTGCTCATATGCCCGACTGCTTGGAAATGCCTTATCAACCAAAAATTCGAGGGGCAAACGAGCCATCTGGAACCTATACCTACCGAATGGGTGGACTGACCTGCCTGGCTGGAGATGTGATGGGAATGGGCGACTATGCCTTTGCAGAGCCGCTCCAGATAGGCGACACAATTCTATTTGAAGATATGATGCACTACACCATGGTGAAAACTTCTATGTTCAACGGTATTCAGCATCCGGCGATCGGAATCCTGCGTCAAGATGGGACTTTTGAGCCAGTTAGAACATTTGGCTATGAGGATTATAAGAGCCGATTGTCTTAATTTTTAGATGAATCTCAAGAGCAGTAGTTTTTGTCTCTACGCTGAGATCAGACTACTGCTCCTTAGAGGATGTCTGAGAAGTCTAGATTGTTATCCGATCCGCCCCCTAAATCCCCCATTCTGGGGGACTTTGAAGGAGGACTTGTTCGGAAGTCCTGCCCCAAAATGGGGGGTTGGGGGGCGAGTGTAAGAATCTTTGATACTTCTCAGACATCCTCTTAGGTTAAAGATTTGGCAGAGTTTCTTGAGTTTGTTGTTGAACTACGCTGCTCCAATCATCTTGGGTCACTGCCGCCTCTAATTTATCAGCCCGATCGCTCCCTTCTTCTACAGACAATTCTCGGTTCAGATCAGCCTCTGCCATTGCTTTTCGCAGCTTTAGCTTTTTCTCATCGTAGGCTTGACGTTCTGCCTCAGACATCGCGGCGATCGCGGCAGCCCCGACCGTGGTTGCCCAAAGTTGATTGTCTGCGTTATTGCCGGGTGGGATTGTCTTTAGTTCAGCAATCCAGCTATTTTGGAGAGCTTCCATATCATCGCGTTTAGGAAAGTCGAAGGGTTGCACCCGAACAAAAGCACAGGTGTCTTGACCCAGTTGTGTTAAATGTCCTCGCAGAGAAAGGGCAACATTGCGAGAATAGCCAACGTATTGCGTCTGGCGATCGCAATTTAGCACTGAATATACCCCAGCGATTTTGGCAGTTCCGACAGACTCACACCAATCCGTTAAAGGTACGATAGTTTCAGTAGATAAACCTGTCTTGGCGATCGGGGTTTCTAGCGCACTATGTTCATCGTCGGAGCTATACAAAAACCCGTGCAGCCCTTGATGAGCCTGCGGCACATTTTGATGTTCGATGGGAATTAGATTGTCAGTTTCCACTAGGCAATTCCGGGTAAGGAGCAGTTGTCCTATTTATTATCCTTGATGAATGTGTTCTATTATCAGAAAAAATTAAAATGCTAGCGTTTTCCTCAACTCTTTTCTACAGAAAATTAGCTTAGAGCAGGCTTGTTCTTTCCGCAATACCCTGAGTCGATTGAGGAATTGCTAACTTCTGGGCTGCAACGCTATGGTGGGAGAGTTTTAAGCATTAGCGAATCTCTCCTTGTTATATTTGAGCGGGACTCTTGAGAAAACAAAGTTAATCTTTAGCTATGATCCATTGGCACACCAAGCGATTATCGATGATGATCCATTGAGCTACTAGGCGATCGCGCTTGGTTTCTTGAGGTGTCGAGATGTGTGTATTAATATTTTTTTCAGTTGTGCAGATCATGGTTTCCTCCGTTATCAGTAGCGTAAATTGAGTGAAGTTTTAAGTTCTAAAGTTTATACAATCGTTGTTACAGATTGGATTTAGAACAACATTCAAATCATTACTCAAATCATTCTCAGACTTCAATTGCAACAGGAAAATCTCATTGCGGGCAAGTCAAATAGGCTTGTAGTATTTATCAAATTAAATGAGGTTTTTAGATTTGGCAGTTTGAAAAAGTTAGAGAAAGTCAGATTTTCAGAGGATGTCTGAGAAGTATCAAGGATTCTTACACTCGCCCCCCAACCCCCCATTTTGGGGCAGGACTTCCGCACCAGTCCTCCTTCAAAGTCCCCCAGGATAGGGGATTTAGGGGGCGGATCGGATAACAATCTAGACTTCTCAGACATCCTCTCAAATAGAAAAGTGAGAAGCTCAGCAACTTTAAAGGTCAGCTATTGAGAAAATTGAGTAAAATCTGCTACGTGCGTTAATTCAGCAAACCAATGGGCAAGGCAATGACCTTACAGAAACCTTTGAAAGATTTGGACAAGCGATCGCAAAAACATAAGCTAAAAGCAGCCGCAAAACAACGATTTAGGGGCACCTGTGCTTATTGTGGATGCGTTCCCCGTTTTTTGACTGTAGATCATGTTGTAGCGCGATCGAAGGGCGGTTTTGATGTCCGGTCTAATCTGGTTGCAGTTTGCCGACGTTGTAACAAAAGTAAGGGAAGTCGTCCTCTTTGGGAGTGGTGGCAAGCGTCTCCTTGGTGGAATGAGGAGAGAGCCTATCAGCTTGCCTCTGAGGTGCTGATCTGTAAAATTAAGAGTGCAAACTAATGCCATAAATCAAACCGATTTTTGCTTTTTCTGTACGGCTAATATTTCTGCCATACAGAATTTAAGATTCGCAAGAAATAACAGCCCCGGTTTTTACCAAGACTGTTACTTCACAAAACTTTTTAAATTATGCAATCTCGAACTTACCCTACTTCTGCCGTCATTTTTATCACTGTCTCTATACAGGCTGCTGGCTCAGCCACAAGCAAGTTCTTTCCAGTGTTGAGAGCATTTCTCGGCGCAGTCCAAGGCTCTAAGCAGTAGAAATTCTTTCCTTTAACTGCCCAAAATACTAAGGTTGAGTAGTGCTCGTCATACTCAACGGTAAGCTTCAAGTTGCGGCTTTTATCAGCGACAGTTGCCGATCGCCCTTGCAGGTTGATAAATGAAAAATCAATTTCCTCTTGCTCAAAGTCAAAGTGCCCCGGAAAGTTAAGGTCTTCTGCTGCCCCTTTAGACTGGTATTGAGTTGAGGGGAAATCAACAGTGAGTTGGCTTTTATCGGTGACTGCAAAATAAGGATGAATTCCCGTCGAGAAGGGCATTGGCTGATCTGAGAGATTAGTGTGACGGCAGCGCAGTTCTAAAGAATTGCCACGCAGAGTGTAAGTATAATTAAGCTCAAAGTCAAAGGGATAGCTCGATCGCGTCGTTTCATTGCTCTTGAGGCTAACAGTGAGGCTAGCTCCGGTATCAGTCGCTTGATCTGTCACCTGCCAAGGAAGATTGCGAGCGAAGCCATGGGGAGGAAGCTTATACGGCTGCTCGTTGAGGCTGTAGGTGTCTCCTGCGAGGTTGCCACAGATAGGAAATAAGAGGGGTATGCCACCTCGCACAGTCAGGGCAGGATCTTTAAAGCGATCGCTATCTAAGTAAAATAATTCTTCGCCCTCTACCTGCCAATGGGTAACAATGCCGCCCCGTTCGGGCACAACGGCGATTTGAGCCTCATCATCTGATAACAGATAGGTTTTGTACTGTTGCTGCTCAATTACAATTTCAGACATGAGAAACCCCTAAAAACATCTCTCACTACCGTCTCACACAACTGCTGCTCTACAAAAAACTTTCAATTTGAATTTGTCCACGAGAGACGGTGGACACAAGCCAAGCTAGCTAGAATGCTGAAGGTGCACCAAAGCCTGAGTGCCAAAATTGAGTCAGGCGATCGTCCCATCTGGGCTGACTTAGAGACTGATCTACTGCTGAGGCTGTGTAAGCATATTGAGAGCCTACCTGACCCTTCTTCTTAGGAAGAGCATCTCAAAAGTCCCTCTTTAGAGAATGTCTGAGAAGTCTAAATTGCTATCCGAGCCGCCCCCTAAATCCCCCATTCTGGGGGACTTTGAAGGAGGACTGGTGCGGAAGTCCCCCAGAATGGGGGATTGGGGGGCGAGTGCAAGAATCCTTGATACTTCTCAGACATCCTCTTAAGGAGTCAGGGATTTCTTCTGCGTAAGTCCTAACTTAGTCAAATGAGTGTGAAAGTAAAACTACATTGGAGCGGCTCAGGAAAAAACAAGCATCGTGCTTATCGGTTAGATCGCTGGCAGCAGATGATGGAGATTTTATTTAAACGCCAAACACGTCGGCAACCTGATAGCCAGAAAGACTTTAGCGTTGCTGAATTGTAGTATGAAAATCAAAGCCCCTTTTCTTGAAGAAAGGGGGCTTTGATTTAGATTCATTCTTTCATCAATAAAAGCTTAAGCTAAACCCCCTCCAGCGATCGCGGGAACGTATTGCGAAAATAAGGTAAGCATTTCGTGGTTAAAGGCTGGAATATCTTGGGGCTGACGACTAGTAACCCAGTTTTTATCAATCACGACTTCTTGATCAAGCCAGTTTCCTCCAGCATTAACAATGTCGTCTTGAATAGAGTGATAGCTGGTCAGATTTCTCCCCTCAACAATGCCAGCAGAAATTAGCTCCCATTGAGCATGACAAATAGCAGCGATCGGTTTGTCAGAAGTTTGAAATTCTTTTAGAAACCTTTTTACATCCTCATTCACTCTGAGGTTGTCTGCATTAAGGGCACCTCCAGGTAGCAGGACTGCATCGTAAGCATCTGCGCTAATACCGTCAAGCGTGCCGTCTGGTTGAATTAATGCCCCTTTTTCATGGTGGCGAAACCCTTGAATGGGCTTCATTGTAGGTGACAAAATTTTAACAGTTGCTCCTGACTCTTTTAAAGCGCGTACAGGCTCTGTAAGTTCTGCTTCTTCAAAACCGTCTGATACCAGAACTGCAACTCGGATGTTAGATAAATCAGCCATAACTACACTTCCTTAGATTAGTGGTTTTTGCATATGTAGACAAAGGTTAGACCCATTTCAACTTGGCTGCATCGCTCTGTAGAAAGAACTCAACCGATCTTTTGGCGATCGCTGCCACTACCCTGTCAGAGCATTAAGGTCGTGTTCTAGACACGGGGAATTGTGGCAGGGCAAACGAGGGAGTTGCTCATCTCTCTTGCCGTCCCTAACCTTAGGGTTGTTAAACCGATTTTCTGTCCCGTCTACCCCAGCACGGATGCTGACAAACACGGCAGCACGGATGCTGACAAACAACGCTACAAATGCGGCAATGCAGACTGCCCCCAACATCGCTTCATTTTGACCACTCTTGCCGGATACGGTTTTACTGGCGAGCGATCGCTTGAGATCAGTTGTTGAGAATCAGGAGGCGATTCAAGCCAGAAACGGTGTTTTTCACTAGACCTATGTTGGTCTACCTCCCTTAACTCTGAAGAGATAAGGGAGTTGCGTGAAAATAAAACCCCAATGGGATGCATTGACTTATCAGCCCCCTAAATCCCGCATTCTGGGGGACTTTGACAGGTTCGGAAATCCCCCAGAATGGTAGGGACGATTCTCTAAGAAGAGAAAACTGCTTGAATCCCATAATCTCGTTAGCCATCAAAATAGGAGCAACGTAACAATGCGGGATTTAAGTTTTTTCTCCAACTAACGAATCAGCCCTACCCCAGAATGGGGGATTTAGGGGGCAGTTCGGGGCGTTATTTAATTGCAACTCCCTAAGACCTGCGGAAAATTTCAGTATCCTCAGGTTCACAACATTACCCAGTGTGTCTGATTTGTAAGATGCTACTATTCATCTAAACTTTGAAATAGCAGAACGCTATGCCTCCTATTTTGCAAGCCAGATTGCTGGGGGAATTCTCCTTGATTTGTGACGGTTCTCCAGTGCCAGCAACTCTGACTGGGCGATCGCAGGCATTGCTGGCGTATCTGCTGCTGAACCGCCACACACCTCAACCTAGACAACGGCTCGCCTTTCATCTCTGGTCAGAATCTACAGAGCCTCAAGCTCGAACCAATCTTCGTAAAGAGTTAAGCCATTTGCGCCGTGCCCTACCTAACGCGGAACAGATTCTATCAGTGGATGCCAAAACCCTACAATGGCAGCCCAAGACTCAGTTTACACTCGACGTAGCTCAGTTTGAGGAGGCGATCAAGGCAGCACAAGCTACAGATTCTAGCCTGGCACAAGCTGCATTAGAGCAAGCCGTAGAACTGTATCGAGGAGATTTGTTGCCGGATTGCGACGATGAATGGATTATCCCTGAGCGCGATCGACTTCAGCAGATGCGAGTCAGAGCCTTAGAGCAACTCATCAATTTATTGGAAGAACAGCGAGCCTACCGGATTGCCCTGGGCTATGGGCAACAGCTTTTGCAATTTGACCGCCTCAACGAATCCACTTACTGTGTTTTGATGCGGCTGCATAACCTGAGCGGCGATCGAGCTAATGCTCTCCAGCTTTACCACCGCTGCATGATAATCCTGCGAGAAGAGTTAGGCATTGATCCTAGCCCTACAACGCAGAAGCTATATGAACAATTGCTACGAGAAGACGAGTTGCCAGAAGACGAATTACCCGCTCAAACTACCACACATTTTCGTCCATTAACACTTTTGCATCCTGCTCTATCACCATTAGTGGGACGTAAGCGGGAATGGGAAATAATTCGGCAGTGGATGGGTGCGATCGATTCTGCGGCTTCCAGCGAAGTGCTGCTGCTGCTAGGCGAACCTGGAATTGGTAAAACTCGATTGCTAGAGGAACTGCGAGAAGTAATGCAGTCAGGACGGATGCAGGGGCACATCTTGTGGGGACGGGCATTTGCCGCAGAGATGGTACGACCCTATGGTATCTGGATTGATGCGTTGCGATCGCTTGAACTGCCGCCAGTTACCCTGTCTCCAAAATTGGGTTTCCTGTTGCCGGAGATAGATCAACCCATTATAGATCCGCCCGACCGGAGCCATTTGTTTGATGCAGTCATGCAACTGCTAGCAGAATGGGCAAATCAATCTCCGCTCGTGGTAATTCTTGATGATATTCAGTGGATTGATGAGGCTTCGTCTGCGTTGCTACACTATGCGATTCGCTTGCTGAATCACTTACCCGTGCAGTTTGCTTGCACCGCCCGTACTGGAGAGCTAGAGGCAAATGCGGAAGTCTCACGAGTGGTGCAAGCTCTCCGGCGAGAGCGACGACTGCAAACTTTGGAATTGCCTGCCTTCAATCGTGAAGAAACGGCTGAACTGATTCGCAGTGTCAGTGGCAACGCATTAGATCTGTCATTAGAAGTCGTTGATCAAGTGTTCATCGACAGTGGCGGCAATCCGTTGTTTACACTGGAACTTGCTCGGGCTTCAACTCCAAATCAATCGGTTCAGGCAGATACTTTAGAAGCGTTGATTGGCGATCGTCTCCGACAATTGAACGATACTGCTTATGACCTTTTACCATGGGCAGCTGCATTAGGACGAAGCTTTAAACCAACGATGGTAGCTCAGGTTGCAGACTATCCCCTGGCGCAGTTGTTACTGTCGATCGAACAGCTTGAGCAACGAAGCATCATTCGCCCAAGCACATCAATTGGAAATGAAATGGGATACGATTTTTCCCATGATATTGTGCGGCAGGTCGTCTATCGTCAACTCTCAGAACCACGTCGTCGTTTGATTCATCTACAGATTGCGCATCAGTTGAATCAACGCACCACTCCCGACCACGCTTTGGCGGGTGATATTGCCCACCATGCCGCTCTAGGGGGAGATCCTGAATTGGCTGCTGCTACTGCCCTACTAGCCGCAGAGCGCTGCCTAAAATTATTTGCCTATGCAGAGGCATCAAAGCTGGCGCAGCAAGGAATGCATCACAGTCAGCAGCTAGACAATTCTTCACGGGTGCGTCTCCAGATCGGGCTGCTCAAGTGCTACATTTCAGCAGGTGTGACTAAGGAACAAGTTCCGCAGATTGAAGCGACGCTGCACCAGTTAATTGCCGAAGCGATCGCGCTTAATCTCAAAGATGAAGAAGCGATCGCCCTAGAAGCTTTGATTGCGCTGAGCTATGACTACAATAATTTGACCAGTGTGCATCAGCACGCCCTGAGAGCCGCAGAACGAGTGCGATCGGCGAGTCCGGCTGTGATGGCGCGAATGCTGGCTCATAGCGGCTGGTGTCTAGCTGAAATTGAGCGCGACATGGATCGGGCGGAGGCGCTGTTGCTAGAAGCTCAATCATTGGCGGCTAGGGTTGAGCTAGAAATTTGTGATATTGCCTGCGGTCTGGGCTGTGTGCATCGCCATGCCGCAGATTTTACTGAAGCACATTTGCTGCTCGAACAAGCGTGGCACATGGCACAAGCCGAACAGGATCACTGGCGGGAATGCGCCTGTCTGAGCTACTTGGCAATGGTGCAGCTAGAAACGGGTCATCCAGCCAGGGCGATCGCCTACTCGACAGAACTGGCAACCGTTGCTACCAAAATTAGTGGTGAGGGGAGTGAAGGCGCGATGGCAGTAGCACTCACTGCCTTAGCAAATTATCAGCTTCAGCAGCCCAATCAGCTTCAGCAGCCCGAAGCCGAAGTCGCTTTGGAGCAAGCGATCGCTACCTTACAACAGATAGATGCCAAGCGGATGCTTGCTTATGTGCTAATTGGCGCTGCCGAAGTGGATCTGGTAAGTGAACGGTTCGCGATGGCGGCAATTCGAGCCGAAGCCGCCTTACAATCTGCTCAGATCATGAATCAGCCTAGCGAAACTGCTTTGGCTTGGGCAGTTTTGATTCAGAGTTTTTTAGCAGCAGGTGAACTAGACCGGGCGATTGCACAGTTCCAAGCACCACATCGTCCCACCGATCGCCATGCCCTCAGTACTCGCGCTCAAACCGCTGTTGATCGGGTTATCATGCAATGCAGAAAGATTAAAGAGGGAGAAACGCATGGTTCGCGTCCTGGTTGAAAAAGCCTTTAAGCCACCGATTACTGAAGACAAATGGAATCACGACATCGCAATTGGTATTCCTTGCCATCAAGCCCATGACGTGAAGTGGATTCGATCGATGATGGCACGCGATCACATCTCGGTTGTGTGCGAATTTGAAGCACCAGATGCCGAAACAGTCCGGCGATCGTTTCGTAAAGCTGGGTTACCGTTTGTGCGGATCTGGACGATCGATATCTTGGAACCTATCTCCGATTGCAATGGCACGATTAGCACCCAAGGCTGGTGTCCAAACCAACCCACCTCTCCGGACTAATGTTGACTGCTTCAGATTAGGACTCAACACTGCCAGAACGCTTCGGGAACGCTTCGGGAACGCTTTGGGAACGCTGCGATCGCTAACTTAGTTTCAGATGCAGAAATGCATTAGTCACTCACTCGTTAGCCCAGGAGACAGCCATGACGACCCAAACTTTTGACACGACTAAAGCCGAAGCATTCGCGGAACGGATGCTGAATATCCTCAACGGCGGCGCGATCGCCCTGATGACTTCGATTGGTCATCGCACCGAACTGTTTGACACGATGGCAGAATTGCCGCCCTCCACTAGTCAACAAATTGCTGATGCCGCTGGACTCAACGAACGCTATGTGCGGGAATGGCTGGGTGCAATGGTGACTGGTCGGTTAATAGATTATGATGCGATCGCCAAAACCTACGCTTTGCCTGCTGAACACGCTGCCTTCTTGACCAGAGCAAAGGCATCCGACAATATTGCCGCCTTTGCTCAATTCATTCCGTTGTTGGGAACGGTGGAAGAGCAAATTATCGACTGCTTCTACAAGGGTGGCGGTGTGCCATATTCCGAATTTAAACGCTTTCATGCGGTGATGGCGGAAGATAGTGGTCAAACGACTGTATCTGCCTTATTTGATCATGTGCTGCCCTTAATTCCTGGGCTGGCAGAAGCGTTGCAGCAAGGCATTAATGTTTTAGACGTGGGCTGCGGCTACGGGCGAGCGATCAACAAGCTGGCGGGCGCTTTTCCAAACAGTCGATTTACAGGCTATGACTTTTCAGGGGAGGCGATCGCCATTGCCAACGCCGAAGCTCAACTGCATAAACTTGGGAATATCCAGTTTGAAGTTAAAGATGCCGCAACGCTGGAAGAGCGCGATCGCTACGATTGGATCACGACCTTCGATGCCATTCACGACCAGGCAAAGCCCGATGTAGTGTTACAAAAAATTTGTCAGGCACTGCGTCCAGATGGCGTTTATCTAATGCAAGATATCCACGCCGCAACGAATGTAGATGGCAATCTAGATCACCCGATCGGCTCCTTGCTGTACACCATTTCCTGTATGCACTGCATGACTGTTTCTCTCGCCTATGGCGGCATGGGTTTAGGAACAATGTGGGGAAAAGAAAAAGCGCTACAAATGTTGGCTGAAGCAGGTTTCAAGCAAGTCGAGATCAAGCAGCTAGCGCACGATTTTCAGAACGACTACTACATTATTCGCAAAAGCTAAAACTATGTGCAAAATTTGTGCGATCGCGGCACGATACCCTCGTGTTCGTCAGGAATCGCTTGTCTTTAATCTCAGTCAATTTGCGATCGCCGTTGAGGCAAAGCAAGAATTTGAACGACCGCAGGAGCGATCGCCATCCAACACTCAGGAGAAATCATCATGAACAATCAAGAGAATAACTTTGTCAGCCTAGAGTCTACGATTTTTTCACAGGACAGCGAACAAAAGATGTCCAAGCTTGTATTAAAACTCAGTCAAGCTTTAAAGTTTTTCTTTGAATCAATGCTCAAGGTTGATGAGCCAAAGATTTATCGATCAAGAGACAAGTCTGGCAGTTCTTTCTGGACGGTCTATGACCAAGTTACAGGTCGCAGAGTGTTCTTTGATTCCGAAGCAGAAGTTCGCGGATGGCTCGATCGCCGCTACTACTCATGAGAACAACTCAAATTAGTGAAGTCTTAACTTGATAGTTCTTTCCAGCCTTTCTATTCCGCAATAGTTGCATCTGAAAGCCTGAACATTGCAGGTTTGATCTCGATAGTTGCAGGTCTAAGCTCGGCAGTTGCACCTTTGATCTCGATGATTATACCTTTGAACGCGATGATTGCAGGTCTAAGCTCGACAGTTATACCTTTGAACGCGATGATTGCAGGTTTGATCTCGATGATCGCAGGTTTGAACCTGACATTTAAACCTCTGATCCCAGCAATCGCAGCTTAGAACTCAAACATTGCAGGTCTGATCTCGACGACTGCATCTCAGCACTCAAACATTTTTCTAACCTCAGTAATGAATTCACATTCATTGTCTAGGGTTCTTGCGACCAAATTTCGCTCAAGTGAAACACTATCCATCTTTCTTTTACACAATCACAAAGGAGATCTAACAATGGCACAGGTAATTGAAACAGCTAATAACAACACGCTCGCTACCGCAACTAATCTAGGCAACATTCGCAATAGCCCATTTGTCCGGGGTGATTTATTCGGCAGTGATGCGGCGGATTTCTTCAAATTTCAGGTCGATCGCCCCACAAAAGGTGGCATTGCTCTAATTCCGCAAGGTCTTGATGCTAATTTGGTTCTGTTGAACAGTAGCGGGCAGACAATCAAGACTTCTCTCAATCCGGGAACCGCCACAGAAGGGATCACGTTTGACAATTTGCCGACGGGTGAGTATGCCTTGCTAGTGAGTAAGTCAACTGGCAGTGGAAGTTATACGCTGAGTGCAAATGGCAGTGCGATCTCTCGTGCCCAACTGGGTGTGACGATCGATCGCCTGACAGCACTCGAACGCTATGACACAAAGGTTCCGTTCACAAACTTCGATCGCGCCGATTTTTACATTGAAACTAACATCGAAGGAAAAAAGAAGAACAGCCGGGTCTTTGGCAACGACAACGATATCAGTCCTAACTTTACGGTTACTCAAGAGGTTGATATTAATAAACTGCTCCTTACTGCCAGCATTGGAGCAAAAGACGAAGATCCTGATACTGATGATATTGCTGACATCAATCCCTCTACTCCAGGAGAAACTATTTCTTTCAACTTTGATCCGATCAGAGGTGAAGTTCAAAGCAAGGGTACCGCAGGTAGTAGTTTTTCTTCTTTTTCAAAAGGACAAATCGTTACTTTTGAGGGTGACGGTGCGTTGCTTTTTCCATCACCAATTTTTAGTAGTCCTAACAAGGGAGCAAGAATCTCCTTCCGTATCAACTACGACACCTTTACCTCACCCACCTCTAGCTTCACCAACAACACCCCCCTCATTCTGGGCACCAACGCCAGCCAAGATCTCACCGGACAAAATCTAGGTGGCATTCTCTGCGGCGAAGGCGGTAACGACACCCTCTCTGGTATGGGCGGCAACGATGTTCTCTGTGGTGGCACAGGCAACGACAAGCTCAACGGCGGTACAGGCAACGACATCCTCTTCGGTGGAGCAGGACGCGACACGCTTACAGGCGGTTCCGGCAAAGATACCTTTGTGCTGGCGCTCAACAGCGGTGTGGATGTGATCAAAGACTTCCAAAAGGGCAAAGACAAGTTGGGTCTGTCGATCGAGTTGAACCCTGGAATTCTCGATATTGTGCAGCAAGGCAAAAATACCGTGATTGGCGTGGGCGATCAGCGACTTGCAATGCTCTCGAATATGAAAGCCAACCAGATCACCGCCGCCGATTTTGTCACCGTAGAATTCATTCAATTCAAGGGAATGGAAGTACCGACGATCGTGGCATAAAAAGATTGCTCCATCTGCTTCCCTCGCGTCTACCGATCTCTACATTTACCTGACCATTCCAACATTCTAGAAAATTATTTGGAGTCTATTCATGAACTATTCTGTATCCCCTGCACCTCAAGCCTTTGGTCATATTTTAGGAGAATTTAACTGGCATAAACAAAAAGAAAAGCCAAACGGCTGTTTGTGATGTGGAGTTTGATGATTCTGCCCTCGTTGATCAGTTGTTTATTTTTAGTGGGTATTCCTGCAACATTTCTGGCAATCTACTTTGCTCGTCGCTCGTGGCAGCGATGGCGATCGCCCCAAAATGTTGTATTCCTTTACCAGCACGACTTAGTAGATCAGCGCAAATCTCAGCCTGTCATCTTGCCATATTCCGACATTCAAACCTTGCTCATCGCTGTAACACGTCTGGCAAAGATAACGAGCTATGTCTACACAATCCAAACCAAAGACGATCGCACGATTAAGTTTGACGAACATTTAGCGCAAATTAAAGATCTGGGGCACAGCTTGCAGGAGCAGGTCGCACAGCTGTAAGTTTCTCGATTAAGACCGAAGTCGAACACGCGAAGACCGAGAGCATCGATCGCCAGGAGTTCAAAAGCGATTAAATCACTCGGCAATTGAGAATTGAAAAATTTAAGCAAGCAACTTGGGGCAACAATCTAGAATCCTATTTTTTATAGCGCAAGTCTCAGTTGGATCAGGTTATCTACTCCCTAATTCGAGTTCGGGATGTCAATGTTGCGAGGGAGCTTTACTTTCGGGTACAAGCCAATGAACAACCCCTTGCTGAACCTGCCTAGCAGTACTCTCAGGGGGCTGAATCGCGGACAGGTAGAATTGTGGTCCTGCGCTCCTAAGTACTCCTCATTCCAGACTCGCTCAAACCCTCCGCGCTAGCTACCCCAGACAGCTTATGCCGCCAACCCGCATTGAAGATTTGTGGGTAATTGTGCGACTAGAGGAGTTTTTACCTGCACAGTTGGATGAACCGATGCGACAGCGCTTACTGGATGAGATGTTTGCGAACTGGCTCAAAGAACAGATGAAACGACTTAAAGTTTAATTCTTTTATCCCTGCTCCTAGTTCATCTTCTAGTTTGTAGGACTTGCATCTTGGCTCGACCTCGCTTTCTCTTCTGCTTTCATGAAGGCTTTCTCATAAACGTTTCATTATCACTTCATTCAAGAATGAAAGAATTCGAATCGATAGCAGAAGCAGTTCTCATAAAGCGCAATGAAACATACGGTCAGCTTAAAAGAGACATTGCCCAGCATGGGTCGAATTCTTCAGCGTTTTACGCCACAAATTCGCAAGCAGCAACCGCTGTTGATCTTTGCATTTTTGGCACTTTTGGCTGAAACCTTGCTGCGGCTGTTGGAGCCTTGGCCCCTTAAGATAATTTTTGACTATATTCTGTTGCCTGGTGTCGATCGCCCTATGCCAACCCTGCCCGTCATTGGGCAAGCTTCGAGTCTAGTATTGCTAACTTTGCTAACAATTGGCTCAATTGGATTAGCGGTGCTGCGCGGTGCTGCGGCTTATTCCAGTACCGCAGGAATGGCGATCGCTGCCTCCCACGTGATGACTGAGGTACGGGGTGATCTTTACAGCCATTTGCAACGCCTGTCGCTCTCTTTCCATAATCAGGCAAGAACAGGTGATTTAATCGCTCGTGTTACCCAAGATATTACTCGGCTACGAGAGGTGACAGTCATGGCACTGTTGCCCTTGCTGGCAAGCTCGTTAACGCTAGTGGGTATGGTTGGAGTCATGTTTTGGTTGCACTGGGAAATGGCGATCATTGCGATCGCTATTTTTCCTTTGTTTGTGTTTTCCACAACCCGCACGAGCCGTCAAATCCGAGAAGTGGTGCGGAGACAGCGCAAGCGAGAAGGCGCGATGGCTGCCACTGCGGCTGAGGCAATGAGTGCTATTAAAGTAGTGCAAGCCTTATCTTTGCAGACCATGCTGGAAAGCACCTTTTTTACTCACAACCGTGAAGGACTACAAGAAGATGCCGAAGCCCAGAAATTAAGTGCTGGGCTAGAGCGAACCATGGAAGTATTAGTCACGGTTGCTGTAGCGTTGGTGCTGTGGAAAGGAGTTCAACTCGTACTCCAAGGAGCTTTAACAGCAGGAGATTTGCTAATTTTTATCACCTATTTGAAAACAGCATTTAAACCCATTCGTCAACTCGCTAAATACACGGGGCAGATCGCTAAAGCAACTGCATCGGGTGAACGAGTGATTGATGTTTTAGATACCATTCCAGATATACAGGATACGCGAGGCGCAATGGATGCCCCACCGTTTTTGGGAGCGGTGCAGTTTGACCAGGTGAACTTTGCTTATGAGAGCGGTAGTATCGGTACGCTAAAAAGTGTCAGCTTTATGGTGCAACCGGGTGAGCATATTGTTTTGGTTGGACCTTCAGGCAGTGGTAAATCCACATTGGTTAGTTTGCTGCTGCGCTTTTACGATCCTGTCGAAGGAAGAATTTTGATAGATGGGCATGACTTGCGCGAGTATAAGGTAGATTCAGTCCGTCGTCAGATTAGCGTGGTATTGCAAGATAGCATTTTGTTTGCCTCTACTGTTCGAGAAAACATTGCCTACGGTAATCTTAAAGCAACCCCTGCTGAAATTGAAACCGCGGCTCGCGTGGCAAAAGCCCACGAATTTATTCTGAAGCTGCCGCAGGGATACGACACAATTTTGGGTGAGCGCGGGGCAACTCTTTCAGGTGGACAACGGCAGCGAATTGCGATCGCCCGTGCCGCCGTGCGTCATGCTCCAATTGTAATTTTAGATGAGCCTACGACAGGATTAGATAATCACAGTGAGCATATTGTCAACGAGGCATTGAGCCAGTTGACAAAGGGCAAAACAACTTTTGTGGTATCGCACAATCTACAAGCAACCGAACGAGCCGATCGCATTCTCTACATTGAAGAAGGCAAAGTCCTGGAACAAGGAACTCACCAGGAACTCATGGCTTTGAAAGGACAGTATGCCCAACTCTACCAGCTTCAGGCGAAGGTTCATCCTATCCGCAACAAAAATAACGGAGGTAGTAATGCGATCGCTATTTAAGCTAGAACAGACGAATGTTGATGTCAGAGAAACAAACAGAACAACGCGCGTAATCTTAATTCGTCATGGGCGCAGTACGTTCAACGAGAAAAAGCTTTACCAGGGAAGTTCAGATCTTTCAGTATTAACTGAACAGGGTTGGCAAACAGCAAAACAAGTCGGACAGTTCCTCAAGAATGAACCCATTGCAGCAATTTATACCAGTCCGCTGAAGCGAGTTCGGCAAACCGTTGACGCAATCTTAGGAAACCTATCTTCTACCCCTCCTCTGTGGGTACAGCCAGGTTTGCGCGAGATTGATTTGCAGAGTTGGGAAGGGCAGTCTTTTCAATTTGTGCAGGAAACCTATGCCGCAGATTATCAGTGCTGGAAACATCGTCCGCATGAGTTTGAGTTGATACCCAACGCGGTAGCCAGTTTAGATGCCCCTAGCTTAAATCCCGCTAGAGGAGCAACCGTTGCTATTCAAACGCGCAGTTTCCCAGTGCTCGATCTTTACGAGCGATCGCAGCAGTTTTGGCAAGAGGTGTTGTGTCGTCATCCAGGGCAAACGATCGCTGTAGTCAGTCATGGCGGCACGAATCGGGCATTGATTAGTACAGCCTTGGGTTTACCTCCGTCTCAGTTTCATCGCCTTCAGCAGTCTAACTGTGGCATTAGCTTTTTGCACTTTCCTGATGCTTGCCTGAATGCAGCCCAGTTAAAAACCCTCAACTTAACGACTCCGTTAAAGGAATCTCTCCCTAAGCTAAAGGAAGGCAAACAAGGTCTACGGCTCTTACTGCTGCCCTCCGAAACTAACTCGCGATCGATCGATCATCTGGCTCAACTGCTTCAAACAATTTCGATCGACTTTAGCCTTGCCGCAGATTCTGAGGCGACCCTTATCGATCGCCTGTTGCATTATCACCCTACGACCGTTCAGCTTCAGAGCCAGCAGCATCGGTTTCTGTTAAATTGGCAGCGCACCCTAGAGACTACATCTAGTGCCTCATCCCAACTCATGACGGGATTGGTGGTTGCCGCGCAGGACGATATTCAGCAGGTTGTGGGAGCCGCGATCGGGCTCAGCCGCGATCAACATTGGCGTTTGCAACCTCAGCCAGGTGCCCTGAGCGTGCTGCACTATCCTGTTGCCAATTCGCCTGTGCTGCAAGCATTCAACTTTGCATAGGACAAGGGCTTCAGGGAAAGCATCTAACCAATTCTTAAGGAGTTAAGCGATGTCTAAAATTTTAGTGACTGGAGCCGCTGGATTTATCGGATTTCACATCAGTCGAATGCTGTTGCAGCAGGGCGAAACGGTGATCGGGTTAGACAATCTAAATGACTACTATAGCGTTGCGCTGAAACTTAGCCGCCTGAGCCAGTTACAGCACCCCAACTTCCAGTTTCACCAGCTTGATCTTGCCGATCGCCAGGGCATGGAAAATTTATTCGCGCAGCATCAGCCCGATCGCGTTATTCATTTAGCGGCTCAGGCAGGCGTTCGCCATTCTCTGAAAAATCCTCATATCTATGTAGACAGCAATGTCGTAGGATTTTTGCATATTTTGGAGGGTTGTCGGCAACACAAGGTACAGCACTTGGTCTATGCCTCTTCTAGCTCAGTCTATGGCGCTAATCGCGTCATCCCGTTCTCAACTCAGCATTCTGTTGATCATCCTCTCAGCCTCTACGCAGCCACGAAGAAAGCCAATGAACTCATGGCACACAGTTACAGCCATCTCTACAAAATTCCTACAACTGGACTGAGATTTTTTACAGTTTATGGCCCCTGGGGCAGACCCGACATGGCACTATTTACATTTACCAGAGCCATTCTAGAAGGCAAAACGATCGATGTTTATAACCACGGTAAAATGCAACGCGATTTTACCTATATTGATGACATTGCAAATGGTGTTCTTCGCGTTCTAGATCGGGTTCCAGCAGCGAACGCCACCTGGTCACCTTATGCTCCAGAGCCTAGCAGTAGCCATGCTCCCTATCGAATTTACAACATTGGTAATCATCAGCCGATCGAACTACTGCGGTTCATTGAAGTGCTAGAAAATAGCTTAGGCATTGAAGCCAAAAAGAATTTTCTGCCGCTCCAGCCGGGAGATGTGCTGGAGACTTATGCAGATGTTGCGGATTTAACGGAGGTAGTGGGTTTTACACCGCAAGTGGCGATCGAGGAGGGCATCCCTCGTTTTGTTAAGTGGTATCGTGCTTACTACAATTCTCTTGCAAGTCAAGAAGCAATCTCTGCGCTTGCCTGCTAACTTAAAATTCAAAGCCTCTATTCTTCAGAGAGATAAAGTTATGGTAGAGCAGTAAACGATTGCCTTTCATTAATGATTAGGATTACTACATCTGGCTGAGCACCGTGTAACTTGCAAAAGGGTTAACATTTGTGTAAGTATTCGGTGGATATAGTTTTCCTTAATCAACTAATTGTCAGTGATAGCAAAGGCAGCAAAAACGTTAAAGAGGTTTCGGTGGCAGTCTTTTTTTAGGGAGACGCGAACCAAGATTCTGCTGACCTACTTGCTTTCCATGCTGCTGATTACTGCTGCGGCAGTGCCTATTTTTCGTTGGCTCCTCTTCTCCAGCGTTGATAGTCGGGTTCGTAGTGATTTAGCTGAGGAAATGGCAGACTTTCGCGAATCTTATCTAGCCTGGGAAGATCTGCCAGAGCAAAGCACAATCGAGCTAAGGCAATTTATTGATAGATTTTTATCGGCAGAATTACCGGAAGACGATAATTTTTTTATTGCTGTCATTGATGGGCAGTTTTATAGATCTAGCCCTAGTGTTTTGGTTGAACCGCTACGCCCTAACTCTGACCTGGTTAACCGCTGGAGTAATCTGGTTGAGCCCACGATTGGGGAACGCGAAACAGGAGACCCTAAAATCGGCAAAGTGATTTATTTAGTTCAGCCCTTAATGTTAGATGGACGCCTCAAAGGGGTCTTTGCGGTGGCTCACCTATCTGCCGGAGAACGCGTTGAAGCCTTGGTAGGTGTCTACATTTTTGCAGGGGTGGCGGTTGGTGTCGTGCTGCTGTCGTTCCTACTGGCTTGGTTAGCCACAGGGCTGCTGCTGGCTCCCGTGCGTCAGTTGGCAGAAACTGCACGGGCGATCGTGAGTGAATCTGATCTCAGCCAACGCATTGCCAACGTGCAAGGCAACGGTGAATTGGCAGAAATGACTGAAGTTTTTAATGCAATGATGGAGCGGATTCAAAAAGCTTTTGATACTCAGCGCGATTTTATTAATGATGCTGGACATGAGCTAAGAACTCCCATTACCATCATTCAAGGACACCTAGAACTCATTGGAGAAGTGCCTCCAGAACAGCAGGAAACGATCGATCTAGTCATGGATGAACTTGATCGGATGAATCGCTTTGTTAACGATTTAATTTTGTTGGCAAAGGCTGAACGGGGAGATTTTCTACAGTCAGACCTGATTGATACAGCCGTTTTTATAGATGACTTGTTCTCAAAAGCAACTAGCCTAGCCGATCGCAAATGGCATCTCGTGAATCGCTGTAGCGAAACGTGGGTTGGCGATCGGCAGCGGCTGACAGGCGCTGTCCTCAATTTGGTGCAAAATGCCACTCAGCACACGCAGCCCAATGACTTGATTGAAATAGGCGCTGTTTCCGATGAAGCGACGGTTCGCTTTTGGGTGCGAGACAGCGGCGAAGGCATCTCTCTGGAAGACCAGAAACGCATTTTTGATCGGTTTGCACGGGCAGCTAACAGCTATCGTCGATCGGAAGGCGTGGGGCTGGGGCTGGCGATTGTTAAGGCGATCGTCATGGCACATCAAGGCTGGATTGAACTAGTGAGCCATGTAGGGGCAGGGTCAACGTTTACTTTGGTTATTCCGCTGCAACCGTCTACTCCCCGAAAAAGCAGGGAACTTCTGATTACGCCGCCCGTCATTGCTACTTCAATAGAAGTAGAGTAAGAATATTGCCCAGCCTTTGCAAATTCTCTCAAACCTTGATCTGCTATGCCGCGCCTTTTAATCATCGAAGATGAATCACGAATCAGTGCTTTTCTGGAGAAGGGGTTTCAGTCTAACGGCTTTACGACAGAGGTCATTAGAGATGGACGAGAAGCCAGCCAGATGGCATTAAACGGCGAGTTCGACTTGATTGTGCTTGATTTGGGGCTACCTGGCAAAGATGGATTTATGGTATTGGAGGAACTGCGCGGGCAGGGTATCCAGCTTCCTATCATTATTTTGACTGCTAGAACTGATATGCCCAACAAGATTGCTGGCTTAGAGAGCGGCGCAGATGACTATGTGACTAAGCCTTTCCGATTTGAGGAGCTACTGGCACGAGTACGAGCAAGGCTGCGGAGCTTTTCCTCGACGGGTGAATCGGAAATGCTACTAAAGTTTCGCGATATTACTCTTGATCTGCGATCGCGGCGGGTTCTGGTTGGCGATCGTCCTGTTGATCTTTCCATGCGCGAATTTACCCTAGCAGAAACTTTCATCCGCCATCCTGACCAGATTATGAGCCGCGAACAATTGCTTAACCATGTATGGGGCTATGACTACGATCCGGGCTCAAATATTGTGGATGTTTATGTCGGCTATTTGCGGAAAAAGCTGGGCGATGGATTAATTGAAACGGTGCGGGGAATGGGCTATCGGATGCTGGGACAGTAGAAACGTCTCAGCTTTTAGCCAGATGGCTTAGCCTGGAATCTCAGTTTTTCAGAACATGAGAAATTTCTCATGAAAGCTTAATTTTCGTCTCACGTGCGCCTGCAAGTGTGGAGAGATTAGCATCGTTTGATACAACCTTATCGTCTGTAGTTATAGATTTATGAAGTGAATCATGAATCTAACAGCAGATAACAAGCTGAAAGTAGCAAATTTATTAAACCTGCTTATGCTTCAAAACTACTACAGCCGCCGAGAAAAAAATGTACCGAGTTCTCATTGCTGAAGATGAGCTTCGCATTGTAGCGTTTCTAGAAAAGGGTTTAAGACAAAACGGATTTGAGACAACTGTTGTCACCCGTGGACAAGATGCGATCGATCAGTCTCAGCAAGGTACTTTTGATTTGCTTTTGCTCGATTTGGGTTTGCCTGGAAAAGACGGATGGACAGTGATCGACGAACTTCGCAAGAGCGGACAGACGCTACCGATCGTGATTGTTACGGCTCGTGAAGGTGAAACCAATCGTGCAGAGAGTTTAAGGCGTGGCGCAAATGACTACATTACAAAGCCTTTCCGCTTTCAGGAACTTCTAGCAAAGGTCAATTTTCAACTTGGGCAAGAAAAAACTTGATTAGTGTTGCTAAAGAAAGGGACAAACAGCAAAATTTGTCCTCCTCCTAGTGCGTGTTTTAAAACTCTCTGCTCCTCCCTCACCCTCTTTAAAGAGGAGGGGACTAGAGAGAACTATCTATCTCGCTGCTGTCACAGGTATTTCTAGCAAATTAGAAGATACATCTGCTTCCAGGTGGGATATTAATCTCGATCGATCGGTCGCAGAGAGTCGGGCAGATCCGGCTCTGGCGTTCATGGCAACTTGTTCAGGAGATTTTCCCCCCGGAATAGCCACAGGCTGCGCAGGATGAGAGGTAACAAATCGCAGAGCAGCAGTCACCATCTCTTCTCCAGGCTGTAAAACTGTTTTTAGTCGATCGACTTTAGCTAGATCTGCGGCAAGTTTGCTGCTGCGATTTTCGTCGATGTACCACTCCGATCGCACAGTGTCAGTAAAGACTGAATCGGTGGAGTATTTACCGGAGAGTAAGCCTTTGTTGAGTGGACCCCGCACCAGAACAGCAATGCCCTGTTCTTGACAGTAGGGCAAAAATTCCGCTTCTGCCTTGCGGTTGAGCAGCGAATAATCAACTTCGACAACTTGACAGGTATTGTTTACGTTGAATCGCTTCAGCACCTTAAGTTTGTCGGTTGAGATGCCGTAGGCACGAATCAAGCCTTGCGCTTTTAACAACTCAAACCCTTCAAGATAAACGCTTGGATCTTCAATTTTACCTTCATGACAAAGCATCACATCAACGTAGTCGGTACGCAGTCGGTAAAGCGATGCATGAACGCAAAGACGCACCATATCTACTGTTGTCATCGGCACCATCTGTCCAGTTCTTCTGCCCCAGCGACCAATTTTAGAAACCAAATGAACGCGATCGCGCATCCCCACCAACGCCTTGCCCAACCGCTCTTCTGATAGCCCGGTCGGAATTCCATAAGACTCTGCTGTATCAAACAAATTAATGCCATTGTCTACCGCACTCCGAACCGTTTGCAGTGCGGTCTCTTCCTCGATCTCACCCCACTGATTACCAATATTCCAGGTTCCCATCCCGATCGCAGAGACATTTAAGCCAGTGTTGCCAAATTGATGATAAAGCATGGTTAACTCCTAAATAATTGCGATAAATCTGCGGTAAATTCAATTCGCCATCAGGGTTGAAACATAGCGATTGACCAGTTTTTCTAAAGAGACAAGTCTCTTTTCTAGCCATTTACGGCGATTTGCTCCCAAAAAATTGAATCTCTCAATCATGGGATGAATCATTTCTTCTCTACGCCGTCGTCCTAGTTTTTTAAAGCGCTTGAGGAAATATTTACTCTCTACCAGATCCCATTTCTGCTGAAAATGCAGCAGGCTCTCTCGTTCCCAAGCATCGCTCCAGCGCACCATAAAGTAGGGTAGATCAGACCAATGCAGTGCAGGTGCAGGCGGATGGGTCAAAAAGGTGACAACTGAGGCAGGTTCGAGGTAAATGCTACCGCCTGCTTGTGCCACCAACATGCAAAAGTCAAGGTATTCCTTTGTGCAAGAGAAGCCTTCATCCAAAACTCCAATTTTTTTGAATATTTCAGTTCGTACTAGCATTGAGTGAAACTCGACAAAACCAGTAGGCTCTCGTTTAAGATGCTGCTGCACCTCCTCAACCTTGCGATTCTGGTAGTAAGTTTTTTCGTTGATTTGCCATTTGCCTTTGGTATCGGGCGATCGCGGCACAGTTGGCTCGTCTTTAATGAACTTGGCATAAGCTTCAGGCGGCATGTACTCTCCGCCTGCACAGTGAACGATCGTATGCACAGGCTGATACTGGCAGACTAGCGAACCAACCACAGTTGCTCCAGTTTCCTCAGTGCAATCTATCAGGGCTTGTAGCCAGCCTGGAGCAAAAATTACATCGTTATCCACAAACACAACATACTGACTACGAACCTGATTTAGACCCAGGTTTCGAGCCTGATTAGGTGAGAGAAACCGATCTGAGCGAATTAGGTGAAAGCCCTTCTGCGCTGCCTCAGCCTGGAGATAATTTCGCAATTTGGCAGGTGAATTGTTGTCTATGTAGATTAAATCGAATAATTGTGGTGTCTGGCTGTAAAGGCTTTCCAGAGAGGCTTGAGCAAATTGAAATCGCTCTCGCGGCACAACAATGATGGTTACTTCGGGAGTTGACATGGAAGCAGTCTCCTTAATTGCTGAATCTCGTTTTCTTGCAAAAAGAATGATTATGTTAACTCATCTGCCATTGAAGCATTGAAGCTGTGTAGTCTTTCCAAGCACCTGTTGATAAATCTGCTGCCAATTTTGCTGTTCAACGACAGGGGCAAGCTGCGTTAGCACTTTGTTTCGGGCAGCAATTCCCAACTGCTGTCGAAGATCAGGCTGACTGCTCAACAACCGAACTGCATCTGCCAATTCTTTGCTAGAGAAAGGAGTGATCACTAAACCATTCACCCCATTTTCCAAAATTTCGCCGATCGCATCAACACAGGTTCCTATAATCGCTCTTGCTGCTAGCATGGCTTCAAGTAAAGCATTAGGGCAACCATCGTGAATGGAAGGAATGGTAAAAATATCCATGTAAGGCAAATAGGCGATCGCTTCAGCACGGCTAATTTTACCAGTAATGAGAATTCGATCGGTAACGCCACTGTTCTGCAATTCTTGCCGCCAATATTCGTCCTCTTTCCCCACAAAATCACCCACAAAGAGAAGAGTAAAGTCTATATCGCGCAAGGTCTGGCAAGCATCTAACAGATACTCAACCCCTTTTTTATCGCGAAAGCTGCCAACCGATCCAATTACCAGACCTTGCAAACGATCGACCAGGGTAGGCACAGGAAGTCGATCAAACTCAATAGGGGCGATCGAGTTCCAAAATGCCGAAGAATGCTGCTCAATTTGGGGCACTAGCGCCTTACCACGCTGCATCAAATCACGGCTCACAAAAGTTGTCCAGCTTGAGTTTTCCAGCGTCCAAGTAATTTGCCCATGCTGTTGTGGGCTAAAAATGTGTTTGTGCAAGTCAGCGCCCCGAACACTATTGATTACGGGCACTCTACTTTCTTTTGCTAGCAATGTCGTTAGAAACCCCATCTCATTGATGAAAAAAGCGTGGAACAGATCATAGCAATGCCGCTGCTGCAAAACACAGAGTTGATCATACAAATCGCTGAGATAGTCCTGCTCTTTGCCAATGTTAGAGCGAATTGCCGGGTGCAAACGATGAACTATAATCCCATCTCGCTCAGTGGTAATGTAGCCCGCCCGCTGATATTCACCTGCCAGAGCCTTCTCGCGCTCATTGCGAAAAATTGCCCGAAAGACCGCGACGTGAACATCATAACCCAGGTGAATTAGCATTTGGGCAATGCGATAAACTGATTCGCCCACGCCTCCCACATCCGGTGGAAACTCTAATGTTGTGATACAAACTTTTGGTTTCATGTAGCGTTCTCTCAATGAAAAATTTTGCTTACAAAACTAGATCTCTACAGCATCCATGCAATCTATCTCTAACTCAATCCGCGATACTCGTCAGATATTCTAACTTTTGACTTTGCACTCAGTTCTCTTTTTTGTTGCAGAGTCTGGTTAAGAATGCGCGATTTGTGCCAAAGATGGCGTTGATAAATATAGCGGTTGATGGGGCGTTCGATCGCCATCAGTAGTTTTTCTAGCCATAGATTGCCTTTACCAAAAGTGAGGCGACGCGCGATCGGTTTAATCAATAGTTCATGACGACGTGCGCCTACTTTTTTGTAGCGTTTTTTGAAGTACTCATCTTCCGCCAGGTTCCACTTTTGTCGCAGGTGATGCAAACTTGCCAGATCCCAATCGTCGTTCCAGCGCACCATGAAGTAAGGCAAATCTGACCATTTAAAGTCTGGAAGCTGAATGTCACCAAACCAATTGACTAAGCCTGTTTGATTAGTTTCAATGCCAATCGTATCAGTGGTGATTACTGCGTTGCGTTCACTGTAGATGCTGCCGCCCGCTTGCGTTACCATAAAGCAGAAATCAATATGTTCGCGAGTTGCTAGCATCCCTTCATCTAGAAGTCCAATCTCTTCAAAGATCTGCGTTCGCACTAACATGCAGTGAAACTCAACATAGTCTGTCTTTTTGCGGTGTAGTTTATCAGGCACATCATCGACTGCTTGTCCAGTCAGGGCGGCACTTTGGTGAATGTATCGTTGGGTCTTACCATCCTTAATTTCAGTGCTAATGTAGGACTTGCCGCCCGCATTGTGAATCACTTGATGGGCAGGTTGACCAATGCAGGTAAGTGGTCCGACGATCGCTGCACCTGTCTGCTCGGCGCACTCAACCAGCTTTGTAAGCCAGCCACGCTTGACAATTACATCATTCTCAACAAAGACAATATATTTGTATGATTCTTCGGCATGACTCAGGAGATACCGTAGCCCAATGTTCTTTGCCTCAGTTGGAGAAATATAATAGTCGGTGTGCAGCAGTTTGAACTGCTTTTCTTGAGCCTGGGCTTCTAAATAACGACGAATTGGAGTTGGTGAGTTAACATTTATATAAATCAAGTCGAAGGGATAATCAGTATCCCGATAAATGCTCTCTAATGAAGTTTGAGTTGAACTGAATCGTTCGCGGGGGCCAACAATGAGTACGACTTTAGGTTGTGACATAGAGGTTTCTTCGCTCCCTTAAATTTTGTTGGAAATGCGTGAGTGGATTGTTTGTAAAGAAACTTGCTTATGCTGTAATCGCCATACCGTAAAGCAATTCTTTGAGCCGAAGCGCCGCTTTTTCTGCCCCGTTTAGATCAAAAGTGTGCGAAACAGGTGCTTGTTTCAGGTAGGATAGAATTTTTTCGGTGAGGCGATCGGGCTGAAGATCTTCAGGCTCCAGAATCCTTAGAACGCCTCTGGCTGCAAGCTTTTTGGCTCGAATAGTTTGTTCTCCAGTTTGCTCCTCCGATGCTCCTGGAAAGACTAGCGATCGCACGCCTGTTCTTAGAATATTCATGGTGGTGTTGTAGCCACCCAAGCTGATGGAGAGGTCAGACCGCTCTAGATACTTAAGCAGATGAGGGGTGTAGCGGCGAACGATCAGTTTACCATTACTAAAAGATTGCAACTTATCAACCTCCTCCTCTGGCATAAAAGGTCCGGTAAAAATCTGAAATCGATGGGGCAGTGTTGTCCCTAGAATTGCGCTAGCGGCTGCCACTGCCTGAAGTAACTTATAGCCAAATCTGCCTCCACCAGCACTAGCAACAATTAGGGGCGTGAGTTGGTTCAGACTTGCGACATCTTCATTACTAAGGAGCGATCGGGGCGACGATTGAGCCACATACCCTGTGTAATACAGTTCACAGTTAAGCCGATCGACGTGAGGAAATTGTTCTTCCAACCGTTGCAATTTTGGGTCGCCATGTATCAACACTAGATCAAAATATTGGTTAACCCAATTGCAGACTTTGTCGTATCTTTTTGCCCAAGCTGCGGGTAATAGCGTCTGAGTCATGATCAAATCCCTAAGACTGCAAACAACCTTAGTCTGAGTGTTTTTGGCGCGATCGAGCAGAGGCAACAACTCAAACTTGAGCTTGTGTTTACTAAAGGGAAAACACTCAATCATCAAACAGTCTGGACGAAATTGATCAAAAATTTGCAGGAGTTGATCTTGACGAATTTCTTTTACTGCTTCAATATTTTGCGTGGGGTCAACGGCTGCTAGTTTGCCCTCTTCTTCTAAAATAGGCGCTAAATGAATGACTGTAACACCAACCGGAAATTCAAATTCAGAGATTGGCTGTCCACCATTCACAAAACAAACCTGAAATTCTTTGACCAAACTGCGAATAATTTCTGTGCTTCTGACTAAGTGACCCATGCCTGCCAGGTATTGGCAGTAGAACATAATTTTTTTCATCTCGGTATTCCTCTAAACCTATTGAGGACAAGTGCTGTCACTGTAAAAGGTGCCACAGTAAGTGATTCGCTTTACGCCGCGCTCGCCTGTTGACGAGCACACAAGCGCACGTACTGTGCTGTTTTCTCAACACCCTGCATATCAAACTTCAGGGATGAAGGCGTTTGCTGTAAGCAGGTAATCACCTTTTGAGCAAACCGTTCTGGCTTCAGTTCTTCTCGATCAATAACACTAACAATTCCCAGTTCTTCTAGCCGTTTCGATCGTATTTGCTGTTCTTGATCATCATTACCCGTAAAAGGTAAGAGAAGCGATCGTACACCTGTTGTCAAAACATTCATAGTAGTGTTGTAACCTGCCATGCTAATTGATAGATCTGCCTGTCGCATATGTTGAAGTAAATGGGGTGTAAAACGTTCGACTGAGATATTTTGACGCTGTGTGACAATTCGTTTTAACCGCTGATACACTTCATCAGGGCAGAAAGGTCCGGTAAACATCTGAATATGATGCGGAATTTGGGATTGCAGCAACTCACTTGCCTCTGCCACACAATCTAGCAGTTCATGCCCAAATCGTCCCCCGCCAATGCTGGTGAGAATAAGGGGCTGGGGTAGATCTTGAGGCAGATCAGGTTGTGATTGAGCAACATAACCTGTGTAGTGAACTTCGCAGTTGAGATCCTCAATACGGGAAAAACTGGTTTCAAGCGGCATAAATTTAGGATCGCCATGGATCAAGAGCAGGTCAAAATATTGATTCATTAAACGGCAAATTTTTTCCTCATGTCGTGCCTGATCCTGCTTCGTCACCACAATATCTCGAAGGCTGCATATCACTTTAGTGAATGAGCTTTTAGCACGTTCTATTAAAGGAATGAGTTCTATTGAAAATCGTCTGCGTCCGAACGGAAAGAGTTCTACCATAAGGACTGTCGGCTGGATTTGCTCAAAAGCTTGCAGCAGCAGATCTCGGCGGTACTCTAGCACTTGTTCAACATCTTGAAAGCCATCAGGAATGTGCAACTCTTTAAACTCGCTGTCGGTTTTGATAGCCGGAATGTTGATCATCTGTACGCCAGTCGGAACTTCAAAGCCCTGGACGACCTCACCCCCATTCACAAAGAAAATTTCAAAATCGGGAAGTAATCCTCGGACAATTTCCATGCTCCGAACTAAATGCCCGATACCCAGAATATGTTGGCAATAAAACATGAGACGCTGCATTAGGTTGATCCCCTAGGATGAAATAAAATAACTAACAATCTGCTGTAGCGACTAAGACTGGATGTGAGATATTGCTCCAAGCGGGGCAAAAAGCAGGCTGGCAAACTAGGCGAGATAAATACTTGGCAATGCGTGGTAATGCATTCATATCTAGCTGTGCTGAGGACACCGATGTTTCGATCGCCCGCAGTTCGTTGTGAATCAATTGCATCAGGTGAGTAGGATTTAAATTATTGGGGTGAATTACCTGGAACAATCCTATCTTTGCCATTCGCTCTGCCCGTAACCACTGTTCTTCAACAGGCTGGAGACGGGGTACAACAATTGCTCGCTTTTGCAACGACAGAATTTCACCAACGGTGTTGTAGCCGCCCATCGACACGACCAAGTCGGCTGCATCCATATATCCAACTAAATCATCAGTAAACTCCAGCAGTGCAGCTAAAGGAAGGTGGGCGACACGCTGCTGTATTTGTTCACGCTGGTCAGCACGCATTTCTGAGCCAGAAATGATGAGCGATCGCCAATTAGAAGGTTGGGTTTCTAGCCCACGCAAGTAGGTGTCTATTAGGTGATAGCCATCTGCACCGCCACCCGGCGTTAACAACACTAGTTTGTCTTCTGGTTGAAGCTGTAGTTCTTGTCGCAGAACCTGGCGAGACTTAAGCCCTGGTTCGCGGCGAATATAGCCGCAGAATCGAGTTTTTTGAACCACCGCAGGCGGGAACTGATATTCTCGACAGACATCAAAGACTTCTGGGACTCCTACTACCCAAACCTGGTCATATAGTTTTGCGATCGTGTCATAGTATCCATGCCGTTGCCATTGAGCAATCGTTGCTTCTGGACGATCGAGAATGTCACGCAATAGCAACACCAACTTAGTCTCAGGCTGGTGCGTTTTAATGTAGCTCAGTGTTTCCTGAAGCTCTTGCTGCAAACCATCTGGTTTTTTATCGACTAAGATGAGGTTTGGCTTAAAGTTTTGAACAGTAGACAGAATCAGATCTGATCGCAATTTTACCGCATCGTCCAGGTTGGTTTCGAGATATTTAGAAGATACAGTACCCAATTCATCTCGTCCTAAGCAAGGTAGCTTAATGTAATCTAATCCTTGAGGTAAACGCAGACTGTGTAACGCAGGTGAACCTGAAATAACTAGAATTGAAACTTGTGGATATACCTTAATAAGATACTGACAAATCGCCAGCATCCGGCGAATGTTACCTAAACCGAATGCATCGTGAGAATAAACGATAAGCCTCATTTGTAAACCTCTTCGATGCGGATAGTATGCAGAAGTTTAGAACCAGATGATACTTCAACTGCTTTAGGCAACCTGAGCGATCGCCATGCGCGGTTTTCGTGTCACTTCAAGTAAATTGCCAACTGAAGGGCGACCAATGCCGACGTAGTAAAAGCCTGCTGCTGCTAATGTGGCTGGATCAAGATAGTTTCGACCGTCGATCATAATAGCTGTATTCATTCGTTCTGATAGCAGGGCATAGTTGAGTTTACGGAACTGTTTCCAATCAGTTACAAGAACGATCGCATCACAGCCTTCCGCTAACTGTTCGGGTGTAGCACTGAGAATTACAGAGTCTGGAATTGCGTGAAAGCTATGCGTTTCTTCTACATACATTTCTTTTACATACATAGGATCGTAAGCTTTCACCTTTGCACCCAAACGATTAAGATAAGCCGCTAAATCAAGAGCAGGCGTATCTCGGATATCGTCTGTGTCGGGCTTAAAGGTAAGTCCAAGTAAGCCGATCGTCTTGCCTTTAAGAATGCCTAGCACGTGCTGAAGCTTTTCAACTGCTAGCAAACGCTGTCGCTGATTGGCACTAACCGCAGCTTGCAGTAACTGGGCTTCATAGCCATAGTCTTTTGCCGTGTGAATTAAAGCTGCTACATCTTTTGGAAAGCATGACCCTCCCCAGCCAATTCCCGATTGCAAAAACTTGCTGCCAATACGAGAATCTAAACCAATGCCCTGCGCCACCTGAGTGACATCTGCTCCCACCCGATCGCAAATATTAGCAATTTCATTAATGAAGCTGATCTTGGTTGCCAAAAATGCATTAGCAGCATATTTAATCATCTCAGCCGAACTCAAATCCGTGACCACAACAGGCACAGGATCCAGATTAGCATCTTCAGCAAACTGACGATTGATGATAGGGGCGTAGAGTTCCTGCATGTGGCGAATTGCCCTCTCACTATCGCTGCCTAGCACAATGCGATCGGGGTTAAACGTGTCATAAATTGCTGACCCTTCCCGCAAGAATTCTGGATTGCTAACAACATCAAAGTTTGCCGTTACTAGATCAGATCGCTCTACAACCGCATCTATAATAATCCGCTGTACCCAGTTTCCAGAACCGATCGGCACTGTCGATTTATTTACAATGACTTTATAGCCCGAAGTTAAATGAGCGCCAATACCTTGAGCAACAGCTTCCACGTAGCGTGTATCACTCTCTCCAGTTGGAAGCGGTGGCGTGCCTACAGCAATGAACACTACATTGCTGCGAGCCACAGATGTACCTAGATCACTGGTAAACTCTAATCGACCTGCTTGTACAGATGCTTGAATAATTTCTAATAGTCCAGGTTCATAAATAGGCAGCTTTCCGGACTGCATTAAGGTCACTTTCGCTTTGTTATTATCTACGCAAATGACGTGATGCCCTGCATAAGCTAAACATGCACCTGTGACTAGACCAACGTATCCAGTACCGACTACACAAACTTTCATAAAGATTCCTCTTTACCAATATGCCTAAAGGATGAGTTACAAACCCTGATACATGAGACTCAACGACTAGGACTGACACAACTAGAACTGACGCTTTCACGTTGTGTTACCGCTACCTTATAGATTGTCAGTTCATCATGAAATGTAATTAAAGAATTCATGAGATAGCTCTCATGTTGCTCAAGTAAGATTAGAAACATTACTTTTGGCAGGCATTGTCGAATAGCGGGATGAATTAGGCAGGAATGGGCACGTCTCAGATATGGCGTAGTCGAGTAGTAATCGAATCGAGTGCTTCAGCATTTCCCCAGATTTAAAGTCACCCAGAGTTTTGCAATGCAGGTCTTGCAATGTAACCGAGCCAGATCATGTCGTAGCCGTGTGTTCTTCTTTCCTTTAGGGTCATGGAAGTCTGCCTGATCATTTAGTTTCCCTCAAGAATGAAAATGAGGTCATCCACCAGCCATGGTTGACATAAAAATGGCGGTGCTGCCAAAAACGTAATGATAAGCTTCAGTAGTAGAAGTGCTAAGTAGCACTAGTGTAATTTTTTAACAACTTAGTATTTTAACAACTTAGTAAGGGACAGGGCTTTTTGAACTAGCCAAGACCTCCGTTGCCTCAACGTATTGCTAGTCTTTCCAACTATCTGATAGCGCTTGCTCAGTAGAACTGCACTGTAGACCACCCAGAAGCCAGAGGAGGCAATTGTGTAGCGGCGATCGACTAGAAGGTAAGGATTGCCATGATTTTGTGCGTTGCTGCTTCATCCCGTGCATCAATATAAACCCAACAATCTCACGAGTGTCTGTCTCAAGAGCTAACCAGACCCACTGCTTATTTCCTTTGTGACCTCCGAATGACTCTAACTCATTGCACTAGAATTTTGAGGCAGCATTCCTTAAGAAGTCTGTACGTTGTGACTAAAGAGGGATAAGAGAAACTACCAATGGCAATTAACATGGACGAAACCGTTGAGCGAACTGAAGACTCTCACTGTTAAGTTCTCAAAATTGCAGCGAGGGTTAACCTCTGTTCGAGCCTGTTTAATTAGCGGTTCAATTTGCAGTGACAAGTGTTCTAGATAGTTCGACCAGCGCATTTGCAACACTTGCTGCAATTAATATACTCTGGTGATCACAATTATGAACAGAACCGTTGCGTTACCTAACTTTGTGCTTTTTCAAAAGGCACAGCCTGGCATAGTTGCTTCCAGTTGCCACAATACTGTAATTGACTTGTGGAGCCAACACACCCCCTACGATCGCACTAATCTTGATACGGGAATTGTTCATTTTGGGCCTGGACGGTTTTTCAGAGGGCACCTTGCTCCTATTATTCATCGATATTTGGCTCAGCAGGAATGCGCAGATCGAAGATGGGGTATTTGTGGAGTTAGCCTCAATAGCTGCTCTACTATTGCGACTTTAGAACCTCAGGATTTTCTTTATACGCTGGTTGAACGCTATTGCTGTAACGGAAATCATGAGTCAGCCGAGGTCGTTGGTTCCATTAACCAAGTTATTGACGGTAGGACAAAGTGCAATGCTGTCCTAGAGGTGATGACATCTTCTTCTGTTCATCTTGTTACCCTAACTGTAACTCAGGCAGGCTATTATCTGGATCAAAGTTTCAATCTCAATACTAGTCATGAGGCGATCGCTCATGATCTAAAAAATCCTTCTAATCCAAAGACTGTAATTGGTTTTATCGTAGAAGCAATTCGCCGACGACGAGATTGTGAATTAGCTCCCTTTACAACGCTCTCTTGCGACAACCTTCCTAAGAATGGGGAGATTTTGAAAAAAGCAGTTCTCACCTACGCAGAGCGGCTCAATTCTCAGCTTGCCCACTATATTAGCAATCATGTTACCTTTCCCAATACTGTGGTTGATAGAATTGTGCCTCGATCGCACGACTCTGATCAGGATTATCCCATTCAACTGTTGCAGGTGAGCGATCGGGGCGCAATTGTCACAGAGCCGTTTTATCAGTTCGTTGTAGAAAACAAGTTTAGTAGTGATAGACCGAATTGGGAAAGCACTGGCGTTACGATGACCGATGACATTACTCCTTATCTGTACCTAAAGTCGAGGTTTTTGAACGCCCTCCATTCCTTTGTTGCCTGTTTGGCGGTAAGAGTAGGTGTAAACTACGTTCATGAAACTGTGAGGCTGCCAGAATTTGAAAGGTTCACTCTACTGCTCACAGATGATATTGCTGCTGCGACACCTGTGTCTCGTCAGATGTGTGAACACTATCGCTCGGAGGTATTACGCAGGTTCAACAACGAAGCTTTGCCAGACTCAATTGAGAGAATTGCAGCCGAGACGGCTAGAAAATTAAACAAGTATATCTTGCCAATTTTTCAGGATGCATACTGCCAACAAGTTAATTTGCAACGCTTAATTTTACCGATCGCTGCCTGGATGCTTACGGTTAAAGAAAGTGCAATTGAGTCCGGGAAACCGTATGATGCTAAGGATACTTTGAGCGTCATTGCAGCTATTCAATCTGGAGCAAGCCTGAGCCAGATTTTAGGACTAGAGCCGAGTGAATGCATAACTGTGGTCGATCGCCAGATTGAGAAAGCGTTGCATGATCTTCAGGTTCAAGGGCTATTGGCGACTCTTAAGCAATACTGTGAGGAAGATCTGGATGAAATTGATGCAGCCGCATAAAGTTGTTCTTTTCGACCATGACGGCACAATTGTTGACAGCGAAATAGTTGCCCTTAAAAGCGCGTGGCAATTAACGACTGAGGTGACAACTGCCCTTCCAGGCGCTCAGCTTTATGACTTACCGGAATTTATTCAAAGTTTTGCAGGTAAACCCTATCGTGAAATATTGACCCAAATCTACGTAGGTGCCCCCACAGCATTAAATGAGCCAGAGATTGAAAAATTAGTGGCAGAGGAAGAAGATAGGGCGATCGAACATTTGAAACTAGAGGCAAAAGCCACTGCTGGAACCCCTGAAGTTTTATCTTATTTGCGCAACAGTGAATTTAGGTTTGCCTTAGTCAGCAATAGTAGTTTACGGCGGCTCAATGCCTGTCTCACTGCATCTGCCTTAACTTCCTATTTTCCTCCCCATTTGGTTTTTAGCGCCCACGATTCTCTTCCCATCAGGCGACCTAAACCTCTGCCTGATATCTATCTGCACGCTGCTAGTAAATTGGGTACTTCTGTCTCAAATTGCCTGGCAGTTGAAGATTCAGTTAGCGGAGTCCAGTCGGCGGTTATGGCAGGAATTTCACAGGTTATTGGCTATGTTGGCGGCACTCATATCAGCGAAAATGAACGGAGTAGTCGTGCTTTGGCGTTGCGATCGATGGGTGCCCATCGCATCATTGAGCGAATGTCTGATTTGATTGAACTGCTGTCACATGAAACGGAATGCGCCGTAGGATAAGCTAAGGAGAGCCGCTTGGAAAGTAAAGATAAGGTACTTCTAGCGCTGGATTTCGGTGGCACTAAGCAAGCCGCCGCTGTGATAGTGGATGGAGAGAAACAGTGGCATGCTCACCGACGCGCCCTTTCACCTCGTCATGCTAATGCTAGTACTGATTTAAAGCTGATGCGATCGCTGATCTATGATTTACTTCAAGATTGTCAGCCTACGGCGATCGGGGTTAGCTTTGGCGGCCCTGTCAATGCGGCGATCGGAGAGGTTCGACTCTCGCACCATGTCCCCGGTTGGGAAAACCTTCCCCTCATGGCTCTGTTATCAAAAGAATTTGGCGTGCCTGTTAGCGTGGATAATGATGCAAATGTCGCAGCTTTGGGAGAGCATCGCTTTGGAGCAGGTCAAGGATACGACAGTTTGATGTATATCACCATTAGCACAGGTGTTGGCGGCGGCTGGATCTTGAATGGTCAGTCATGGCGAGGTGCAGAAGGGATGGCGGGCGAAATTGGGCATATGGTTGTTGATCCAGCTGGGTTACCTTGCTTGTGTGGAAAAAGAGGATGCTTAGAGCGACTGGCTTCAGGGCCTTACATGGCGCAACAGGTTCGAGAGTCAATTCAAGATTCTCCCAGCCGAGGTCAGGGCGTGCGTGATTTGGTGCAGGGCAATTTGGAAGACATTACGGCTCAAACCGTCAGCCAGGCAGCGGCTCAAGGGGATGATTTAGCCTGTGAAGTGTTAGAAACGGCGGGTTGGGCACTAGGGGTAAGTATTGGCAATGTTGCAAACTTGATCAATCCCCAGCGGTTTGTGCTGGGTGGAGGAGTAACCCAAGCAGGCGCACTCTTTTGGGATACGGTTCGTCGAGTGGCAAGGGCAACTGCCTTACCTGAAGTCCATTTTGAGATAGTACCTGCGGCTTTAGGAGATGAAGCGCCTTTATGGGGCGCAGTTGCCTTAGCGAGTGACCTTAAATAATGCTAAATCTTGGGAAATCTTTCTTTGACGCCTCTGTTAAAGGAAAAGGACTCTGAAGGACTTACGTAGCAAATTCAGTACCGGCTAACTTCACAAGCGTCGCTCTAACGCCGATTTCACTTAATTCGCCTAGCTCACGAGTTACCGTATCGACGAAGTGAGAAGAATGCAAGAGATCATCACCAAAAATCTCAGATATGCCGAGCAAGGGGCTGGGGTCTAGTTTGCCTGAGTGACTTTGCTCCTGAAGTAGGTCAGCTAGAGGATCTTCAATGAGGATGACTTGCCCTTGTTCGTCTCGACCTTTGAGATAAAGACACCAAGCCGCGATCGCCAAACTCAAGTAATCGATCGCGCCGTCTCGGGCTAATTGATCTCGTAGCGAGCCTAAGATAAATTTTGGCAATTTAGCAGAACCATTTAAGCAAAGTCGAGGCAACTGATCCTGAATTTTGGGGTTAGCAAACCGCTGAATTAACGTACTTTTGTAATGGCTTAAATCAATGCCAGGTATAGGTTGTAGTGTCGCTGTTACCTCTTCCATTAAAGCGACCACCGCTTCCCGAAAAACCGCATCGGCAATCACTTCATGAACGTAACGGTAGCCTGCTAACAAGCCAAGATAACCAATCAAGACGTGGCTGGCGTTCAGCAGACGAATTTTCATTAACTCGTACGGATGAACATCACTTGTCATTTGAACGCCAACGGTTTCCCAGTCGGGTCTACCTGCACAAAACGAGTCTTCGATTACCCATTGAAGAAAGGGTTCTGCAACAACCGGAACAGCATCAGTGATCTTAAATTGTTCAACGACCATTGTCTTCTCAAGTTCAGTTGTGACTGGCGTAATCCGGTCAACCATACTATTTGGGAAAGCAACATTTTCAGCAATCCAGTTTCCTAAGGTAGGGTCGCACAGTTCTGCAAAAGCGGTCAACATTTTCCGAGCGATCGCGCCATTGCCCTGTAAGTTATCGCACGATAAGACTGTAAAGGGCGCTAATCCTTGTTGACGACGACGATTGAGGGCAGCGCTTAAAAAGCCAAAAGTCCCAACCGGGCTCTCAGGATGTTGTAGATCGCTCTGAATAGTGGGGTGATTAACATCAAACTCGCGACTTCCTTCAAGGTAATAGTAGCCTGCTTCAGTGATGGTAAGGGTCACAATTCGACATTCTGGAGCAGCCAGAGCTTCAATTACTGCTTGAGGATTATCGGGTGCAAACAAGTATCTATGAATTGAGGCAATGATTCGTGCTGTATCGTCCGCGTGACCTCGCTCAACTAGAGTATACAAACAATCTTGAGCCTCAAATGCATCGCGCAATCGTCGATCTTGTTCGAGTAACCCGATTCCACAAATACCCCATTGCCGATCCAAGGTGTGATGAAAATAATTATCTAGGTAAAGAGCTTGATGTGCCCGATGAAATCCGCCTACGCCAATATGGACAATCCCAGACTTGAGCAAACTGCGATCGTAGTGAGGAACACGCACATTTCTAGGTAACTCAGACAGAGAGGCTTCATTTAGGCGAATAACTGAACTAATGTTAATTTCACGCTTCATATAAGTTGACAGCTTTAAGGTAACTAATCGCTGGATAAAGTCTAGATTTGTTCATCACCCCAATGATAGATCTTCATTATTAAAATTTGACGATAATATACATAAAAACTAGGCAACTTTAATTCTTTATTTAAAAGAAAACTTCATAAAAACTCAAGTATTCAATTTGATTAAAATTGTAGATTCAAGCGAGTTAACTAGATTTCGTTGAGGCGATCGAATCAATCAAAAGAGTGATGTTATATCTATTTCTTTTTAATTACTGTAGTTAAAAAATAGACTGGACTAAACAATTATGTTGACTGAGCAAACAGAGTTAACTGAGCAAACAGACGGACATTATGTGAACAGTAATGCGATCGGCAGGATAAAGGTACCTAAATCTGCTGAAGTTTCCGATCTGTATCTGCGCTGTAATGAATTCGTTTCCATTACTTATCAAGAAGATAATACAAAAGTCAGGTTGAGGCAGGGAGGTATTATCTCCTCAAATTCTTATTTTTCTTCATTTTACGAAATCTTTTATACTAAGTATACGTCTCTCAAATCGTTTTTCTATGTATTGCAACTAGAAGGCGATTTCAAAGTTTCAATTAATCGAGAATTTAGTACAAAGAATAGTAGGGAGGTTATTTTTGAGGAAGAATTTAAAGACTGTAAGTTTTTAGAACCTGTCAAAACACCGCCAATCGATCTTCTTCAAAACGAGAATGCAGGTCGAATTTATATTGAAGTTCTCTGTCTGAGTGAAGAGGGTAGTTTTGGCCAAGGCTTGCTGCTAACAGATGAGTCTAAAGTTAGAGAGGTAAACTTAGGAATTATCATTTGTACCTTCAAAAAAGAAGCTTACGTCAAGAATACCGTGGCTGCTATTCTACAAGATAGCTTGTTGCAAAATAAAAGCTTTAATGTCTTCATCGTTGACAATGGTAGAACTCTAGAGCCAGAGCAATTTATCCATCCAAAGTTTACGTTAGTTTCTAATATTAATGCAGGTGGGAGTGGCGGTTTTACAAGAGGACTCGTTGAAGCTTTAGATCAAAATACTTACTCTCATTTTCTTCTGATGGATGATGACATAAAATTAGAAAGCGAAAGTATTTATCGGTTAATCTCTTTGTACGAATATGCTACGAGTGAGTTTGCAGTAGCAGGTGCCTTATTAGATCTCAATAATCAGCATATGCTATACGAGGCAGGGGCTCTGTATAACGAGGGTTCTAAAACTAGAGGATTTGGACCGGGAGCATTAACTGCCTTAAACTACAATGTTGATCTACGAACTACTAAGGGACTTAATCATCTCTTGCCAAAAGAAGATGCAGATTATGGAGGGTTCTGGTGCTTCTGTTTTTCTAAGGAGATCATTGAAAAAAGCAAGCTACCGTTGCCACTCTTTATTAAAATTGATGATGTAGAGTTTGGCCTACGAATCAGAAAAGATTTAAAGATTCCAATTGTGGCATTTCCTGCGATCGCAGTATGGCATCAACCTGCTTCTGCTAAAAACCTGAACTGGGAAACGTATTATTATGCTCGCAATGACTTAATTGCTTACACTATTCATTTTTCATTGGGATATATGGAGGTAGTTAGTCACTTTACAAAAGTGATTATCCAGTCTTTGCTCCAATCCAATTATGATCAGGCTCAAATGTATATCAAAGCCTATGAAGATTATCTACAAGGCTCAGATTTCATTAAAAACTCTGACCCAGAAGTATTTCATCCTAATCTTATAAAGCTTAGTCGAACCTATGAGAATCAAACAGCAGTCAGCCAACTAGATAGGATAAAGCTTTTAACCAGATGGCTTAAAATTGCAGCTAAAGGTCGAACCCAATGGTCGTCGGTTAGCCAGGAATGGAAAGAGGCTGCACCAGAGATGATTTCTACTCAGTTTTGGCGACGATACCTGAGGTTAAAAGATTCTAAGATATCATAGGGTTGCAACAAGACTAGAACTGTATTTATCTAGGCAGAGGAACTGTAACATTTATAAATGTCATAGTTCCTCTACACTATGTTTAATCTACTCAGGTAAAATACTTTTCTAGCTCTTCGATATAAATTGGCAGCATTCTGTATTATTTTCTTTCTAACCTTAATAGTTAGTCCTAAATAATTAGAACTAACAGTTTCTACCTACCTAATAAATCTTTGGAAACATCTTTAAGCAAGGCTACTTTATTCTAAAGACTGATAGCAATTTTTGTCCATCTTTTGATTGATTAACCCTACAAATGAGAGTGTTAAAAAGAATCAAATCCTAGTGATTTTTGATCATATCTTACTGACTTGTTTGGTAAGAAACAGTGCAGTGCTTATGCTGCCAAAACTTGCACCTAAGGAGAATCAAGAATGTTTTTTCACGACAAAAGACTACAGTACTATACTCGACCAGAACAGCCCGATCCAGTTTATGCTAAAAAGGTTCAAGAGCTAATTGGCGGCACCTTTGGCGAGATGACCGTGATGATGCAGTATTTATTTCAAGGCTGGAACTGCCGAGGGCCTGCTAAGTATAGAGACATGCTACTTGACATTGGAACGGAAGAAATTGGGCACGTTGAAATGTTAGCCACTATGATTGCCCATCTCTTAGATAAAGCTCCTATCAAAATGCAGGAAGAAGGGGCTAAAGACTCAATTGTTGGCGCTGTAATGGGAGGTACAAAGCCACGAGATGTCATTACAGATATCATGGCTGCGACCATGAATCCGCAACACTTGATCGTTTCTGGGCTGGGGGCTACTGCTTCAGATAGCGTTGGTTTCCCCTGGAATGGTCGCTTCATTGTGGCAAGTGGTAATTTGCTAGCTGACTTTCGCTCTAACTTACACGCAGAGTCTCAAGGTCGTCTTCAGGCTGTACGAATGTATGAAATGAGCGATGATGCAGGGGTTAAAGATACGCTCAGCTTTATGATTGCACGTGATACTATGCACCAAAATCAGTGGTTGGCAGCGATCGAAGATCTGGAATCTTCTGGGCTAGAAACAAGTCCTGTACCTAGTTCTTTTCCTCAAGACTTGGAGAAGACGCAGCATTCTTACCAGTTCTGGAATCATTCCAAGGGTAATGAAAGTGCAGAAGGACGTTGGGCAAAAGGCGCTTCAATGGATGGCAAAGGCGAGTTTGAGTATGTTGCCAATCCAGAGCCTTTAGGAGAAGCCCCTGTTCCTCCTCAAGGTGATCCTCGTTTACATGGTACTAATGCTGTACCCCAACCCCCTGTCTCAGCTAAATAGCATCACACACTTTGCAAAACTACTTCTAGGTTGAATGCAAGTTGTCAACGAAAGCCTACTTAGAGATGCGGTACTAGGCTTTAGAAAAAATCTAATATGGGAGGTGGCTTCTAGGCACCTCCCATATTTGTTGAAAGCTATTAAAAAAGCCCTACTCAATCATGTAGGGCTTGGCTCAACAAATATAAACACTTATCAATCTTTCGTTGATGGGACAGTAGGGATTATGCGACTTTCTAGGCTACTCTTCCATTGTGAGTACTAGCGATTTGTTTGTAAATTGTGAGTGCCTGAGCAACACACTGATCCATGTTGTAATACTTGTATGTTGCTAACCGACCCACAAAATACACACCCGTAGTGGCATCAGCAAGAGCTTTGTAATGCTTATAAATTTCCGCATTCTCAGGGCGAGGAACCGGATAGTAAGGGTCGCCTTCTGGCTGCGGGAACTCATAAACGATGCTGCTCTTTGAATGCTCCTGCCCAGTGAGATATTTGAACTCAGTAATGCGAGTATAAAGATGCTCGTTAGGATAGTTAACTACAGGTGCTGATTGAAAGATGGGCTTGTCATGAGTTTCATGTTTGAATTCTAGCGATCGATAGGGCAGCTTACCGTATTGATAGTTGAAAAATTCATCTACAGGTCCACTGTAAACCATTTCCCGGCAGGGAATCGTATGTTGAATCTCCCGGTAATCAGTGTTAAGCATCACTTTAATATTAGGATGATTGAGTATGTTCTCAAACATCTTCGTAAAGCCATGAAGCGGCATTGCTTGGTAGGTGTCAGTGAAGTAACGATCGTCTCGATTTGTGCGGGTCGGAATCCGAGCTAGTACAGAGCGATCGAGTTCTGATGGATCAAGCCCCCACTGTTTGCGCGTGTAGTTGCGGAAAAACTTTTCATAAAGTTCTCGCCCAACCTTACTAACAACTACATCTTCAGAGGTATGAATTTGTTCTCTAGATTCAGCTAATGATGCTAAAAATTCTTCAACCTGAAACGAATTTAAGCTCAGTCCATAGAGTTTGTTAATGGTCGTTAGGTTAATGGGAATAGGGAGCAACTGACCCTCTACACTAGCTAACACTCGATGCTCATAGGAACGCCACTCGGTGAACTTTGATAGATAATCAAATACCTCCCGCGAATTAGTGTGAAAAATGTGCGGACCGTACTTGTGAACCAAAATTCCAGCGCGATCGTAATGATCATAGGCATTACCAGCAATATGAGTTCGGCGATCGACAACAAGCACTTTTTTACCCGATGACGCTAGACGCTCTGCAATCACGCTGCCTGAGAATCCAGCCCCAACGACTAAATAATCAAACGCAAATTCTCGTGATGCAGTGGAAAATTGGGGAACTACTGTCGAAGGAGACTTAGCAGCGATCGCTTCTTCAAGTAGTTTTAGCATCGAAGTTTGGGTGCGATCCCAAGATATTTGATCTAAAAAAGCATCCACTCGGCTCATCCAGTTCGATCGCGGCGTATCCTCACGCATTGCCGCTTCTGCTGCTACTACAAACTCGCTCGTAGTATCGGCAATGCGTACCATTTCTTGCTGTCCATAAGGACGGACGACATCTCGAATAGCAGTTGAAATAACTGGTTTTCCTGCCGCTAAATACTCAGGTGTCTTAGTCGGGCTGATAAATTGCGTTGATTCGTTATGAGCAAACGGCAAAAGCGCAACATCCCACCCTGCTAGATAATGCGGCAATTCTTGATAGTTTTTACTGCCAAGATAGTGAATGTTTAAGCGCTGCGGTAGGATCATTGGATCAATCTTCACCACTGGACCAATAATCACAAAGTGCCAATCTGGTCGGATGTCTGCCAGTTCTGTTAGCAGTTCAATATCCATCCGTTCGTCGATTACTCCAGAGAAGCCCAGGCGGGGATGCGGAATGCTTGCTTGATCACTGGGTTCCTCAGTAATCGATCGCGCTTGGACAAAATGTGATACGTCTACACTACTTGGAAAAGCATAAATATTGTTATGCTGATTGCGCTTAGCTTCGTACAAGCTCTCACCACCTGTAAATACAATATCGGCACGGCGCAATAACTCTATTTCTCTGGCTTTGAGTGTAGGTGAAGCTCCTTTAAATGCTGATAGCTCATCCATACAGTCATACACGATCGCAAGCGGTTGCAAGTGCGACGTAAAAGCGATCGCCATCGGCGTGTAATACCAAAAAATGTAATGACTAATACTGTACTCTGCAAACAATTGATTAACAAATCGTTTCTGAGTAAAATTTAGGTCAATTTCACCCAGTCCTTCTGTTAAATGAGGAACCACAACCCACACATTAGCGATCGGATTACCAATTTCTAAATAAGATTTGCCCTCTGCTTCTATAATCGGCTCTTCAATGAAAAATACTCGCTGCTGCTGACTAAAACGACTGAGTAGATGTTGAGGGCGCTGATAGACAAAATCCCAACGTAAATGCGAAAAGCAAATTAAATCTGAAGAGGTGGCGATCGCCGTTTCAATCTGGTTTCGCTCTGTTGGAAACTTCGATGAAGACAAGTATAAATCTGTTTGCAATGTTTCTGTAGACATCAGTTGAGCAGGATTGTGAGCAGTATTGAAGTCTAAAAGCTTTTGCTGATTTTGTGTTTCGTTACAATGATTATTACCTTGCGATTGAGTCAGCATTTGATGAAACCTAGATTGATTAATAAGTCGATTTACTGAACGATTTACTGAATGATTTCGCTATAATCAATTTCTTGAGTAGCACTTTAATAAATGCCCTATTACCCCTTATATTCGCCTCTATCATTAGATGTAACTTTATTAAACTGATGTCAAATTAATGTCAAGTAATGGATACCCAAAGTGCAAACTTACTGAACAAAATGAAATGTACTGGGTGTTGGACTTGAAGATGGAATATTAATAACTTGTTGTAAATAGAACTCTTGACTTAATAGTTGAGCTTTGATCAAATTAATAGTTGAGCTTTGATCAAACTTGGATTCGCAACCTTAGATTTGCAACTGACTTAATCGCCATGATCTCTAATCACTCACCCCAGATCATTTTTGGAAATGCACAGGCAGAGGGGATGACTCGGCACGGTTGGTTTATCGGACATTTTATGGATGACGATCCGATTCGCTGTTCTGCCGACGTTGAAGTTAAATGGGGCGTTCACAGGGCTGGAGAACACCGTAGCCAGTGGAGTTCCAGTCACACTGCTACCACCGTGTCAATCTTAATTCACGGGCGCTTCAGGCTCTACTTCCCAGATTATGAAGTTCTTCTAGCTGAGACAGGAGATTACGCACTCTGGCTTCCAAAAGTACCTCACTACTGGTTAGCTGAGACGGATTCCACCCTGATTACGGTTCGTTTTCCATCTACCCCAGGAGATATAATAGAAGAGCTAAAGAGGTGAATTTGTTTCTTAAAACTGTGTCTTAAGACATAGAGAGGGGTTAAATAGCAAAAGTCACTGAGAACTCTTTTGAAGTTGCGCAAAGCTGAGGTTGGAGAATGAAATCATTTGGTTGGTGTTTAGAAGACCGCTATCCCTGCAATTTAGATGGTGCGATCGCTGCACCTGTAGACTCAGCCTACCCACGTCCGCAACTGCGCCGGGATGATTGGATGTCGCTCAATGGTTCGTGGAGATTTGCCTACGATGACGCAGGTCAGTTCAACCGTCCTCAAGATATTGCGACCTGGACGCACGTGATCGAAGTTCCCTTTGCGCCAGAGTCCATCCGTAGCGGCATTAACGATACCGGATTTCATCCTAACTGCTGGTATGAGCGCGAGTTCGAGGTGTCTGCAAACGGAGGACGGGTAATTTTACACTTCGGGGCAGTAGACTATGAGGCGCGTGTTTGGGTTAATGGTCAATTCATGGCGGAGCATCAAGGTGGATATACGCCGTTTCACGTAGATATCACCGATGTTTTGCGTCCTGAAAGTCAGCAGACTGTCACCGTCTGGGCGCAGGATGACCCTTACGATCTGACACAGCCCAGAGGTAAGCAGGACTGGCAGCTTGAGCCCCATAGCATTTGGTATCCTCGTACCAGCGGCATCTGGCAGACCGTTTGGCTAGAGTGTGTTCCGGCTACTTACATCGATCGCCTTCGTTGGACACCGCACTTTGAGCGTTGGGAAATCGGTGTAGAAGCAGTCATTGCAGGTGAGCAAACAAATAATCTTCAGCTTAAGGTTAGGCTCACAGTAGGACAACAGGTTCTAGTTGACGACACTTACGCTGTGCTGAATGGCGAAATTCATCGCCGCATTGCGCTCTCTGATCCGGGCATTGATGACTATCGCAATGAACTCTTGTGGCGACCGGAGAAGCCGACCCTAATTGATGCAGAAATTCAGCTTTGGCGCGATGGTAAATTGCTCGATCGCGTTCAGTCTTACACCGCCATGCGCACAGTCTCGATTCAGCGCGATCGCTTTATGCTTAATGGGCAACCCTACTATCTCCGCCTTGTGCTTGATCAGGGCTACTGGCCCGATACCCTCACCACTGCTCCTTCAGACGAAGCCTTACGCCGTGATGTAGAGTTGGTCAAAGCCATGGGCTTTAATGGTGTTCGTAAACACCAAAAAATTGAAGACCCTCGGTTCCTTTATTGGGCAGACGTTTTAGGACTGCTAGTTTGGGAAGAAATGCCCAGTGCCTATCGTTTCACGTCTAAAGCCGTAGAGCGGATCACCCGCGAATGGACTGAGGTTATCAATCGAGATTCTAGCCATCCTTGCATTGTGGTTTGGGTGCCATTTAACGAGTCTTGGGGTGTACCTGACCTGAGCGCTACCCCTGCCCATCGCAACTATGTCCAAGCGCTTTATCACCTCACGAAAACTCTTGATCCGACTCGTCCGGTAATTGGCAATGATGGCTGGGAGAGTGCAGCAACCGATATTTTGGCGATTCATGACTACGAAATTCAGCCGCAGCGGCTTGCTAAGCGCTATGGCCCTGAGGTGAAACTTTCTGATTTGTTCGATCGCCAACGTCCTGGTGGGCGCGTCCTCACTCTGGATGGCTATCCGCACCAGGGTCAACCGATTATGCTGACCGAGTTTGGTGGCATTGCTTATACCGATCGCCAACTTGAACAGTCTACTTGGGGCTACAGCCGCTCTTCCAATTCCTCTGATCTACAACTCCGCTATGGTGATTTGCTGGCGGCTGTTAATCAAGTCGAACTTTTTAGCGGTTTTTGTTACACCCAGCTTACAGATACTTTTCAAGAAGCTAATGGGCTTCTTTATGCCGATCGCTCTCCTAAGTTTCCTCTAGAAAAAATCAAGGCGGCTACCCTGGGTCGTGGTTTGCCTCTCCTAGAGTCATCGCCGCATATTTGGGAACCTCTTGAACCTCTCCCTCACTGTGGCAGTCAATGCCATTAGCATCGTACTAAGGGTTACATATAACCATTATGTCTCAGCAGAATCACCCTTTGGAGGGGTGATTCTTTTGTCTGAAACGGTCATGTTTAATTTTGGTTACTCTGATATCTTTTCCTAGAATAATGTCAGTGATTTTTGAGTTTGAGATCAGACTGGAACTAAAAAACTTTAACAAGACATAACATATTTGGAATGATATTCTGAACGTTCAGCAGCAGGTTCTGGCGCTAAAAATAGTTCTCACAGATGCTTAGCATTAGCATCGGTCACAACATCCATAAATCTTAGAGGATGTCTGAGAAGTATCGAAGATTCTTACACTCGCCCCCCAACCCCCCATTTTGGGGGACTTCCGAGCCACTCCTTCTTCAAAGTCCCCCAAAATGGGGGATTTAGGGGGCGGATTGGATAGCAACCTAGACTTCTCAGACAACCTCTTATGCACTTTCAAAATCTACTTAAGCCAGACGGTCGATCGCTGACGCTTTACAGTCGCCTTCCTATCCCTGATGGAATTGTTGCGCCTAGCCCCAGCCAAGAACCTGTGAAAGCTAACCCACATTTGCGTTGGCATCCTTTGCGTAGCGAATGGGTGGCATACGCCAGCCATCGCCAAGGACGGACGTTTATGCCGCCGCCAGAATATAATCCGCTGGCTCCGACCAAGAATTCTGAATTTCCAACTGAACTGCCAGAAGGCGCATATGACGTAGCGGTGTTTGAAAACCGCTTTCCCTCCCTGACGATCGCGTCCCAAGATCCACCGGGTCACATTGTCGAAACGCTTCCGGCGCAGGGGATTTGCGAAGTTGTGGTCTTTACCCAAGACCCGCAAGCTTCTCTCAGTTCATTGCTCATCGACCACCTTGAACTATTGCTGCAAGTTTGGGGCGATCGCACTCAGGCAATTGCGAGTCACTCCCAAATTCAGTACGTTTTGCCGTTTGAAAATAAAGGGGTTGAAGTCGGAGTCACCTTGCATCATCCCCATGGACAAATCTACGCTTATCCTTTTGTCCCGCCAGTTCCGGCTCGAATGCTAGCCACTCAGCAAGCGTATTACCAACTGCATCAACACGGACTTTTACAAGATTTAATTCAGAAGGAAATTGAAGACGATCGCCGGATTTTGTACCGTGATCAATGGTCGATCGCTTTTGTCCCAGTGTGTGCCCGTTACCCTTACGAAGTTTGGTTGGCTCCAATTCAGCCATTAACAGGTTTCTCAGACTTGTCAGCGCAGCAACGCCATAGCTTAGCAAGAGCGATTAAAACTGTAACGCTGAAATTTGATGGACTTTGGAATCGTCCTTTTCCTTACTTAATGGCATGGTTTCAAGCGCCTACAGATGGTCTACCGCATCCTGAATGGCACTTTCATGCAGAGTTTTATCCGCCCTATCGTACCCGCGATCGCCTGAAATATCTTGCAGGAACCGAACTAGCGGCGGGAATGTTTGCCAATGATGCTCTCCCTGAAGAAAAAGCCAGTGAACTTCAGGCAGTGGCGATCGATCTTGACGATAAATTAACCTCCGAATCATGACCACTGCCATTGCAGAAATTGTTTATAAGTTAGCTCGTATTCGAGAGGCGCTGGACGAAGCTGGCGCAGCAGCAATTCGTTTGCGGGGCACAGACTGGTTTGCCTGGGCAACCGGAGGGGCTTCTAATACTGTTTTGTTAGCCGCAGAGACGGGTATTGCTGAAGTTTTCGTTACAGCGCACAATGCTTGGATTTTGACTGACGAAATTGAAGCACAACGCTTAACTGACGAGCAATTACCCGCAGATTTTCAGCTTCAAGTAAATCCGTGGGCACAGCCTGAGCAGCGAGCCACCTTTGTGCAAGAGGTGATCGGGGATGGCAAAATTCTGAGCGATCGACCGATTTTCAAGGAAGTTGCTCTGCCGACAACCCTACTCCAGCACAAGCAAATTTTGCTGCCCATTGAAATCGATCGCTACCGCCAAGTGGGACGACTAGCGGGTGAAGCGATGACTGAAGCTCTGGCTCAAGCAAAGCCGACCTGGACAGAGTATGAACTCGCGGGAGCAGGAGCGGCGGCAATGTGGTCACGCGGCTTGCACCCAGCATTAACTTTAGTGGCAGGGGCGCGACGCTTACCGCTTTACCGCCATCCGTTGCCAACTGAAGCCCCAATTGGGCAAGTCGCAATGATGGTTTTTTGTGCGCGGGGGGCTGGTTTGTACGCCAACCTGACTCGCTTTATTCATTTTGGGGCGCTGTCTTCTGCACAGGTGAAATTGCATGAACAGTTGCGAGAAATTGAAGCGACTATTCTCAATCAATCGCAGCCAAATACAGCTTTGAATTTAGTGTATAACTCGATCGCTCAAGCTTACAAACAGTATGGATATCCCCAAGCTATTCAACAGCATCATCAGGGTGGAACAACGGGTTATTTAGGGCGCGAAGTTATAGCGACTCCGACTACAGAAAATGTTTTAACCGCAGGCATGGCGATCGCTTGGAATCCAAGTTTGCCAGGAGCTAAAATTGAAGATACGTTTATGATTCATGCTAACGGCACATTGGAAAATTTGACGGTGGATCCGAGTTGGCCAATGGTGACTGTGGCAGGGCGCGATCGTCCTATTCCCCTACAACTGGATCTATAAGAAATGAATTTTCAGCATATATTTAATCAAGCTCCTGAAGTTGAAGCCAGCGCACCAGGACGTGTTAACTTACTAGGAGAACATACCGATTACAACGATGGCTTTGTGTTGCCCACTGCCATTCCGCAGCAAACAGTCGTATCGTTAGGATTCAGCGCTGACAATCAGTACCACTTTTATTCACAAGAACTGTCTCAGCGGGTTAATATTGCATTCTCTGATCCTATTCCTGAAGGTTTTGCTAGCTATTTATGGGGCTGTATTTGCGTCCTACAATCCAAAGGATTTTTAATTCCACCCCTCAATGTTTTTGTGACCTCAACTGTGCCAATTGGCTCTGGTCTTTCTAGCAGTGCGGCTTTAGAAGTGGCGATGTTAAGAGGATTGCGATCGCTACTGAACCTTAGCTTAGATGATGTTTGCATTGCCCAAATTGCTCAACAAGCCGAACGTCAATATGCTGGAGTGCAGTGCGGCATTATGGATCAAATGGCGTCCAGTTTGGCAGATACCCAGCACTTGCTATTTCTTGACACTCGATCGCTCGATCGCAAAATTCTACCTATTCCTGCCGACTCTGAAATCCTAGTGATGGACAGCGGTATTCCCCGTACTTTAGCAGGAAGCGGCTATAATCAGCGACGAGAAGAATGTGAAGCAGCCGCTAAACTGCTAAATGTTTTAGCACTAAGAGATGTTAGTATCATAGAAGCGATCGCTAATTTGCCTGCTCCTCTCCAACAACGAGCACGTCATGTTATCACTGAAAACAACCGTGTTTTAACTGCTCAAAACGGTGTTAGTGCAAAACAGTTTGGCGAACTAATGAATGCCTCTCATATCAGCTTACGAGACGACTATGAAGTCTCGATTGCTGGACTCGATACCCTGGTTGATATTCTTCAAGCACTACCTAATGTATTTGGTGCAAGAATGACGGGAGCCGGATTTGGCGGAGCTTGTGTCGCGCTCGTTGCTGAAGGAAAGGCTGAGGCGATCGCACAACAGGCGATCGCTGAGTACAACCTTAGGGGATATTGCGGGCAGGTTTTAGTCCCCATGGTACACATGCGATGATACGGACTCGCCCAGGTATGTGCTCAACGCCTTACGGCATCAAAGGTTCGCTCACAAGAACTACTGGGAACTGAAGAACCCTGAAGGCATGTGCTCAACGCCTTACGGCATCAAAGGTTCGCTCACAAGCTCGAATTCTTCAAGGCGAAAATCAAATCGTGTCTTGTGCTCAACGCCTTACGGCATCAAAGGTTCGCTCACCATTACGGAAGAGCGGGCTTGTACGCAGTTTTTACGTGGTGCTCAACGCCTTACGGCATCAAAGGTTAGCTCACACGGTCACCGACGCTCCAGCTTTCCTGAAATCCTCGTGCTCAACGCCTTACGGCATCAAAGGTTCGCTCACTACAGGATGAACAGGGGCTACTCAGGGTAGATATGGTGCTCAACGCCTTACGGCATCAAAGGTTCGCTCACAACTGCCGTGACTTAACAATACTTGGATAATTCAACGTGCTCAACGCCTTACGGCATCAAAGGTTCGCTCACAGGGGGCGATCGCCAGTGGCAAGAAGCCTGCTGAAATGTGCTCAACGCCTTACGGCATCAAAGGTTCGCTCACAGGAGCAACCGTGTAAAGTGTGTGCCACTGAACTTGTGCTCAACGCCTTACGGCATCAAAGGTTCGCTCACAAGCATTGCGAACGATCGCGGACTCCTGATAGAGGTGTGCTCAACGCCTTACGGCATCAAAGGTTCGCTCACCAACCCGATAGGGGCGATCGGCGATGAAGAAGTACTGTGCTCAACGCCTTACGGCATCAAAGGTTCGCTCACATCCATCAGGGTAGCGCGATCGCAATTTCTGTAGATTGTGCTCAACGCCTTACGGCATCAAAGGTTCGCTCACAAAGAACTACTGGGAACTGAAGAACCCTGAAGGCATGTGCTCAACGCCTTACGGCATCAAAGGTTCGCTCACCTGGAGAAGTCGCCGCCATCAAGGCGATGGGCTTGAAGTGCTCAACGCCTTACGGCATCAAAGGTTCGCTCACAAAGAGGCTGCGACAGTCCTCAGTATCGATATTCCTGTGCTCAACGCCTTACGGCATCAAAGGTTCGCTCACATTTAATTATTGAGGGAGGACTACGTTTTTATCAAGCTGTGCTCAACGCCTTACGGCATCAAAGGTTCGCTCACTCGCTTAAGCTGCTAACACAAAAAACTAATACAGAGCGTGCTCAACGCCTTACGGCATCAAAGGTTCGCTCACGGCGCAAAACCTAATCCCTCAGGCGATTCCTTAAAGTGCTCAACGCCTTACGGCATCAAAGGTTCGCTCACTTTTCTTTGTCATCAATTAATTCAAGTAATATCTCCAAGTGCTCAACGCCTTACGGCATCAAAGGTTCGCTCACCGAACGAAGAACAAAAAAAAGTAATTCACGGATTAGTTGTGCTCAACGCCTTACGGCATCAAAGGTTCGCTCACTCACGGCTTAAAACTCGAATATAAAGGTGCTGAAATAAGTGCTCAACGCCTTACGGCATCAAAGGTTCGCTCACGAGGGTGTTTTTCCCAATCACTTTAGCCATTGGGAGGGTGCTCAACGCCTTACGGCATCAAAGGTTCGCTCACGATCCATGGTTTTATTTTAACACCAATACAATACCTGGGTGCTCAACGCCTTACGGCATCAAAGGTTCGCTCACAAAATTTCTTTGGCTAGTACATAGCATACTACACACAGTGCTCAACGCCTTACGGCATCAAAGGTTCGCTCACTTCATCGTCGTTAAAAGGCGTATTCAATGAATTTAACGTGCTCAACGCCTTACGGCATCAAAGGTTCGCTCACTGATTGCCCTCCTTATTAATTCCGTAGCCCAAAATATGGTGCTCAACGCCTTACGGCATCAAAGGTTCGCTCACGTTTCTTCTATGGAAGTATTAGAAACAGACGGGTAGTGCTCAACGCCTTACGGCATCAAAGGTTCGCTCACCAGTCACGGGATGACCCGCGATTAAATCCCCGACGTGGTGCTCAACGCCTTACGGCATCAAAGGTTCGCTCACGCGATCGTCCAACCGCTCTGCATCTGTCCGATCGCCCTGTGCTCAACGCCTTACGGCATCAAAGGTTCGCTCACGGAGCTTTGCGAATTGATGTGGGTGCCGTTCAAAGGTGCTCAACGCCTTACGGCATCAAAGGTTCGCTCACTGAAGGTCAGCCGCGTCGGGTTGAGATCCCCGCCAGTGCTCAACGCCTTACGGCATCAAAGGTTCGCTCACGGTAATGAAACGCGATACGCAACTATCTGCCAAGAGATGTGCTCAACGCCTTACGGCATCAAAGGTTCGCTCACTCCCCCTTGGAATACTTGCCCTGATTCCCTAGCTTGTGCTCAACGCCTTACGGCATCAAAGGTTCGCTCACATTTCTTCTTGGGCATCAGCCTGAGCCGCTTTCGCGTGCTCAACGCCTTACGGCATCAAAGGTTCGCTCACTAAAAACCTATGACACCTTCAAGCCTGGTGACATGTGCTCAACGCCTTACGGCATCAAAGGTTCGCTCACTTCGGCGGAGAGGGAGCCTTGGGAGAGAATCTTCCTGTGCTCAACGCCTTACGGCATCAAAGGTTCGCTCACTTTTTAAGCGATACTCCGTTACATTTCCAGGGTACAGTGCTCAACGCCTTACGGCATCAAAGGTTCGCTCACACTTCTAGGGGCTTAACCCCAGAAACCGCATCGAGTGCTCAACGCCTTACGGCATCAAAGGTTCGCTCACGGCGATCATCAAAACCTCCATGGCAGAATACTCCCTAGCAGGTTCTGCAAGAATCTTATCGCAGTTTGGAAATAACGGGGGTAATCCCACTTGAAAATTGATAAAGCATCCATACAAACTCTATAAAAACCTTTCCTCGCAGGAGGTTTTAAGGAACACAAGCACCACTACAACCATAATAAACCTTCAACCCTAGCCTCTGTAAGGGATATGAGAATCAACTGTCCTTCACATCTGTCTCATCCACAGATCCCTGCTTAAACCAATCGATACCCCACATCATTGACCACCCAGGCACTGGGACGATTACACTTCTCTACACGCTCTACACAACGATGACATAACCCTGCTAACAACAAACTATCTTCCACCTCCAAAATTTGCTCTAACTCCCATCGCAACTTCTCCCGATCGCGCTGAGTCAACCGACACCGAAAAATCGACAATTGTACAGATTCTCCATAACCCTGTAAAAGTTTATAAGCCTTCCTCCATCGCTTCGGATCGCGAATGTCATAGCAAATCAAATACCAGTTCTGAGACTCTCCCATGGCTAACAATTCCTCTGATTACAGTTCGTTCACCCCTCAACGCAAAATCAACTGCGCAAACAATCCCCCCTCCCCCGACCACTCTTTCTCCAATAACCGCACCTCTAATTCCAACAAGCGTCGATATGTCAACGAATAGCCCGTCATCGGATGCTTCCAAGTTTCCTCCTTGCGGCGTTCATACAAACTTACAAACTTTCGTCGCCCACTGTCACTGAGCCACACTTGCTCACCCCGCACCGTAAAATCCGCATCCACGTCCCACTGCCCCCGATTCACCGAACCCATAATCGGCAAGTCAACCAACGGCACCCGAAAAATTTCCATCAAATCCAACGCCAACGGCGGCGCTTGCGTCCGAGGCTGATGATAAAAGCCCAAGGCAGGCTCCAATCCCACCACCAACACTGCATTCATGACATCTTTTAACAACAGCGCATAGCCAAAACTCAACAGCGCATTAAATCGATCTTTGGGTGGACGGCGATTCCGATGCTTAAACCGCAGTGCCGTATCAACTTGTTCAGAAATCAGTTCAGGCAGCGCCCCAAAATACAGTGCCGCTAAATTCCCCTCAAATTCCAACAGGGACTCCAGAGATTTTGCACTCGTCACTTGCTTTAGCACCGCTTTCATCTGAGCGATCGCCTCTACCAGCTTCTCAGGAATCTCTGCCATTCCCCGCTGCCCCCGCATCAAAAACTTCCGCTGACCCTTTCCTCGGCAAACGACCAGCCGTCGTGCTAGAGCTAAACAAGTCTCCGGATTACTCAACGCCCCATACTGCCGAATCCGCCGCTGAATGCTCCCTTGCCGACGATCCAAACTTCCTAAATAGCGTCCTCCACCTGACACAAAATGCACCCCAATATCTTGAGATGCACAAAAATAAAGCGCCTGAGTCGAAATCTGCGAATAACTATGAAGCACGACCTGTCCGACCTGTCGAGCCGCCACCTTTTCATCAGGTTGATCTCGACGCTTAATCTTAATTTGCTCCCCCGTTTTACCCACACTCGTTCCTGGTTCCAGCACATGCAAAATTAAGCGATCGTCATCTTCTGGAAACAATCGTACAGGCTGCCACTCCTTATCATGAGCTAACCGAGCCTCCTCTGGTAAACAAACAGGCGACAGAGAACAACGCGCGCACATCCGCTCATTCTCGGTTACAGGTGGACGATGAGTGGATAAGCTAAGTTCTCTTGCACGCGCGATCGCCTCTCGCACATCCGCCTTCCCTGCCTCATTCAACGGCACATGAACCATCGTATTATCTGCGTGATAACGAATCCGACCTTCTTGAACCGGAATGCCCAGCGCCATTTCAATCAAGTACGCATAGGCAAGAATTTGGAGGCGATCGCTTGCCCATGCCTGGGGCTGCTGATTGTCATCGCGATGACAACGACCGCGCTTATGCTCATAGGGAATTGTTTGTCCATCGCGCGATCGTAATGCATCCACTCGTCCTCGCAGCCCTAGCTCAGCGTTCTCCAAAAATAGATCTTCCCATTCCTCATCCTCTTTTTTCTCCAAATCTACATGCAGCCTTCGCCCTGCAAATACCGCAGCATCTTGTGTGTACAGTTCCTCCACCTCTTCGAGATAAAATAAACGCGGACAGTACGCAAACGCATGAAGTGCTGAGACTCGAAGAGTCGGAACAGATTCGTGAACAGTAGAAAAACTAAATGGTTCAATAGTGGTCACGGTGTCTCCAGTAAAAGTTAACTGATTCCACCATGCGTGACTAATCCTGCAAAATAGCTTCCGCGTACAAAATTACTATTTTTCCGCTAAAAAATCTTTGGGAGATAGAATCTGAATTCTAGAAAACTTTCTTAAAACTAATAAATCTTGATCACCTGTAGCAATTAAATCTGCATGACCTGAAACGGCTGAGGCGACGATGATGGCATCTTTAGGGTCACGCAAACCCGAAACTTTTAATATCTCAATACGGACAACTGTCATCACTTGCTGGACAATTAACATGACAGAATCAGCAGCTATTTCCAACTGCTTTAATCGTTTTTGCAGCTTAGGTCGCTGCAATGTTTTTTGCAATTCATCTAGAATTTCCTCTGAGCCGATCGCTTCGATCTCAACCTGTTCCACGAGTTGAAGAATTTGGTCAGGGACTCCACCCCACAGCAGTCTTGATAACTAGATATTCGTATCCAAGACGACGCGCATAAGCTTAGCTTTGCTGATGAACGTCGTGAACGATCTGGCTGAGTTCTTCCAATGTTGGCTCCTCAGGATCGGTGCCTAAAGCTTTTACCTTGGCTCTAATGTCAGCGATCGCCATTGGCTTCTGCACCTTTTTTAGCAAAATTGTGTCGTCTGTCTGCCACACCAAGTACTCATCCCCCGGTTGCAGGGTTGCCTGAATCTCTGGAGGGAGGGCGATCGCGCGATCGGATGTGACAAATACAACGGGGGTTGAAGCCATGGTCATATCGTGAGTGGGCTGACCGCAGGAAACTCCAAAGGTTCTCCTGCGGCTCTAAATATAACGTCGATTTGGGTTCATTGCCTGCGGCTAAGTCTAGCTGGATCTCTCCCAATAGCGCGCGCCTCTTACTTACTCTCCGTCTTTGTTTTCTTCTTTTCAGGTTTTTCAGGCTCAATGGGTGGAACAATACTGACCCAACAATCATCAGTCAGGTCATGGTTGAATGAAAATCGCTGAAACGTACCCTGTGTTGTTTGGCGATTAATCCAAACGGGTAAACCAACTAATCCACGCCGATCCTTCATCAACCAGCGAACCATACCATCTGTTTCACGATAGCGTCGCACTCCGTTCAGCATCGCCCAAGACTCCCCTAAACTTAGTCCCCCAAATCGAGTAATTTGTTCTGGTGTCGATAGTGCGATCGCCACTCGCTCTATCAACTTCACTGTTGCAGCTTCATTACTCGAATCGATACGTACAACAAATTGCACGTCCGTTAGAAGTTCATGATGATTTGGCTTAGAAAACTGGCTAGAAGGGTAGGTTCCTAGATGCTTGACACTAAATTTATGATGACGCTGCTTGCGAACAATGCGAGAAATTGGTGGATCATTACCAATGATACCGATCGCCAACTTCACCCCTGCATGAGCTAGCATATTCACTTCGCCTACGAGCGATAGCAGCAGTCCATAAACTGTTGATGGTGGTGGATAGCGATAGGTTTCCTTAAAGTCTCGTGCAAAGCTTCTAGGAAAGCTTGTGCAGGGGCAATCCAAGTAGAGCTGCATTAAACCTTCACTCCTGATTTTAGAGAGTCCTTGGCAAGGGCGATCGCCTCTTTCACACCGCGACAAACTTTCACACCTAGTTTTTCTAATTGTTCGCGGTAGAGGACGTTATCAGAAATTTCACCACCCACAATTAGTTCATCAGCTTTTACATCACCCACTTCTACCAAACGGACTAAGCGCGTACAACCAACCCCATCCCCAACCCGCTTGAAGCAATCCATAATCCAAGGGCTAGGATCTTCAGTGATGCGAATGGCGATTGATTCAGGACGGAAATCAAACAGAAAACGTGAATGGTTGCCACCCACATGACGGACTGCAGAGATTGCATTGAGGGCTGCGATCGCCCGCTTAGGATCTTTCAGACTCTCTGGAGTCAGTGCAATAGTGTACTGATAAGCTGTGCAATGGACTTCCGTACTGTGAATCGAGGTATTGTTTTTCTCACCTCCTTTAGATCCAAACGCTATATCACCCCAGTAAGAATCAAGGCTAATGGCACGGCTGACTTCCAAAGCACCTCGCCGCTTGGTTGTCGCATCTTTATTGTCCTTACCTTTCTTGGCATCCATGTAGCCAAACAAATCATCATCAATAAAGTCTTTGGCGCTGAATCGTTCATTCTTAAGCGTGTACTTATCCGTATCCGAGTTAAATGTTCGATTCGTTGCGGCTTCATCACTATTCTGAAAGAATTCACGCAGTCCCCAACGAATCGCCTCAGCGCTGACAGTGGTATATTGGTCACTGCCACGAGTGATTTTTTGTAGAGTTGAAAGAGTGCTGCCATCGCCTTCACCTCGGTTATTGGCAGCAACGGCGGTGGGAGTAACAACGGTAATGAAAAGATGTTGAGACATGATTTTAGTTCCTCGATAGTAGTGTCAAATTAGACGGTTGGATTATTTAACGGTCATTTCAAAAAATTCAGCTTCAGACTCAGAAAGAGATTCAATCGGAACCTCTTGCCCATCTAATGCATCGCCTTTTTTACTGGTATAGGTAGCGATCGCCAGTAGGGTTAGATCTCTAGCCTGTCGCCAGTTTTCGCCATGCAGCCATTGATAAACCTCTAAACCAACCCCACGAGATGACTTGCTCCGAAACTGACTCAAGAAATCAACCAATGCTGTAGCAAAGTCCTGTTGTGTGCTCGGTCGCTGCATTCGGTAAATTACTTTATCTGTAACCTGACCATAATCCAACTTGCGTCCTTGCTTTTGTGCCTGAACAATCTGTCTCCACAGGTAAACACTAAATGCACCCTGTACCGTATCAAATAGCGTCTTCTCTTTATCAGCCAATGTATCAGTCATTTTGACAAGTCCTCCACGTTCATACATTTCATTCCGTTTGTGAAATTCAAAAAAACCTGCGAACCAAGACTTTCCAGCCACCAAGTTGTCGCAGATCCAGGGCAATACTTTGGAAATCGCTAGCCAGGTTTCTCCTTTGTCAGTTTGTTTCACCCTGGCTGGGAAGAACTGAACAGCAGCATCGTATAGCTCAAGAACTCTGTCTTTAACTTCAATCCGATAAACCGCTTGTTTGAGATAAGACTGATTCGCATCCCAGGTTTGTTTACCTAGTTGATAGACCTCGCAGTAATTGACCCGTTCCAACTTGGCATCTTCTAAAAACTTTTCTTGAAGCAGAAAATGCAAAGCTGACTCTCCAGATCCACTACTACGGAAGTTGCGGTAGGTTCGCCCAGAAAATTCTCGACGACGATTCACCCATTGTTTAAGATTCATCACCTCTGGAATCACAACCGCCGATCGGAAATTTGGTAGTCTGTAATAGCCACAAGCCAACGGCAGAAACAGTAATGCCAAAAACCCTTCAGCAGATTCTTGATAGGCTCCATTCACGAAGCATTCGACCAATCCAGGTAAATGATGACCCTTAAGGGAAATCTCTTCTTTGAACAAACCCTTGCTATTAAAGGCTTCCTTGAGATCGCCCGTGTAGTAACAACTCAGTAAAGGGCGAAATTCAACCTTAATTTCTGGCTGTCCTTCATCAATCGTGAATGTCTTGGCTACTGCTGTTTCATCACGAGTCCGCTGTTTGCTATGTTGCAGAAATGACGCTGTAACCCCTTCTGTGAAGGTATAGCCACCTTGATCATCCAGCTTGAGCGCAGGAACATCGAGATAGCCACCTTTTGTCACTTGATAAGTCTTATCCAAAAGCCATTTGACGACTTCGCGATCGCTCCCCTCCCAAGCCAACTTCACCGAATCTTCCGTCACATCCCAAGTTAGCGGTGCATCCTTTAGATCGAGCACTGACAGAGCCAATGCCAATCCAGCAATACCCGCCCGATGGGGAAGCAATGTATTTGGATCAAAAATCGATAGCGTAAATTCAGACATGATTTATTTCACCTCCTGAGCACCAATATGTTTGCAATAACGCCATTCCTCTTTTGGTGCAATCAGATAGCCTTTTTTATGCCGCTCCCAATGAGTCGTTTTCTTAGCCTTTAACGGCACCGCACATCGCGCCAAATCACTTGCTTTCGCCACCTCCCAATTTTTCTTGTCCACCTCTAGCAACGCTGTCACGGTGTACCCTGCCTCCCGTAAAGCCGCCGGATAGGTTCGCCACTTCCCATCCAGCAGCACCATGCGAGTCTTGAGGGTTCCCTGATCAGTGGACTGCTCTAACCAAGCCGCAAGCTGTGCCTGATTTACATCCCCACTGTGTTCTTGAATCAACTGTTCACCCTGATTGAGATCTGCGTCCTCATAGGGATAGCGACTTTCAGGAGGATAGAACAGGGCATCTAGCGATCGCCCACAATGCTGCCGATTCAACCGCCCTAATCGCTGAATTAGCCCCGCCGGATCAGCAATCTGCGTCACTAACAATGTTGCCGACAAATCTAAAGACATCTCTGCAACTTGAGTGGCGATCGCTAAAATGGGTCGATTCTGTCGAAACCCATCCACAACCCTGCGGTGATGCCCCACCCGATCTTCATAACGGAAGCGACTGTGATATAGCACAGCATTCAGATTGCGGCGCTGGGCTTCTTGATAGACCGCGATCGCCACATTCACCTGATTGCATACCCATAACACTTTGCCGCCTTCTGCAATCTCCGTTTCAACCCGTTCCCAATCTGGCTTTTCTACCAAATGGAATCGATAGCGCGGCTTCTCCTCCAGATCTTGAGATCCCTGAACAATCTCAACTTTTTCGCCTACTGCTGCCGCGATTGCCTGAATCTGCCAAGGCAAAAATGACGCAGACATCAATAACATTGGAGCTTTAACCCACTTGAGAAATCGTAGTAACGCTCCGAAAAGTGCATCATCATAGCAATGCACCTCATCGAAAACGAAAGCTGCTTGGGCGATCGCTGGAAAGCAGTACATCGGACGACGATTACATTGCAACAACCCCAGTACTGTATCCACAGTGCAAACACTCACTTTTGGACCCCAAGCCTTGAAAGAATCGAGTTTTATTCCTGCTTCATTCTCATAAGACAAGGGAATCAGTTTGCCAGTCGCTTCATCAAAGATCAATTCAGCCCCGTTAACTCCCTCCTCTCCCGTTGCCGCCATCTCTAAATCAACCGCAGCACGAGAATGAAGTAAAACTGATTCGACCTCATCCTGAACATAGTCCAGAAACCCCTCAGTACTTGTGCCTGTGGTGGGATAACAGAAAAAGAGCTTACGACCTACCGCATGAGTTTTTGCCCAGTTGTAAGCACCTAGAGTTTTTCCAGTACCACAACCTGCTCTAGCCAGGGTAACGCGCTGCCTAGGCGCTCCCAAAGCTACTTGGAAAGGGCGAAGCTCATTGTGCTCACGTCTAGCATCAATTACTTTTTGCAAATCCTCGATCGTTAACCGTTGCTCTAGTTCCTTCACCATCCAATCCTGAAGATTAATACAGGATTGACCCGAAGCAGACCCGATCGAATCGCCCGCAATCAGCAACGACTTCACCACAGCTAATAAAGCTTCATTGGGTTCCCATTCAGCAAACGCTTCGTCAAGAATCTGAAGGCGCTTCTGCTTAACCATCTGGACATCCCAATAAGACTTGATTCCCATAACCTTGAGGTGCTTAGGCAATCCAAAATTTTGCATCCCATACCGAATGAGTTTCTTGAAATAGGGATGTTTGACATACCAATGAATTCCTAGTTCTCCTGAACCATCACGAAAATCACCAAACTCACCCGTATCCTTACCCTGCTTGCCGCCAAGTTTCAAATGATGTCCACCTGCTGCTGCTAAAGCAATCATAAAATCAGCGTTAGGACATTGCTGAAGCCACTCACGAAAATCCCAAGCAATCAATGTCGAAGCCACCTCATGACGAATCATCTGCGGATGCTGCATCGGATTACGTCGATACTGCGGATCTAATGCTTTCAGATCATTTCGCACCACCATCTGGAAATGATCATTGGCTTTGCCCCAATCATGGAGGTATGCGGCTAACCGAGCTGTCGCCCGTAGTTCCTCAAAACCGCAAGTTAAGCCAAACTGTGGAATCAAAAAATCCTTGAGCGTGTCTACCAGAATTGTCACCGACTGCACGACCGCCGCCGTATGACCGACTAAGTGACAACTACCATTCCAATCCGCATTTCCTGGCATCGACGACTTTGCCAGTAGGATATCTGGCTTTAACTGAGGAGGCATTGCATTAGGCTGCATTATTTTCCTCCTTATAAGGATAAAACCAACCACATCCAAAGTGCTGCCGTCCACCCAAGCCATGCCATTGCAGTTTCAGGGAGTCTTCCTCACTCAAGCCCTCAACAACAATGCTATAGCCCACAATTTTTTTCTCTTTGATCTGCAATGTTCGTCGCGCCAAATTCCCATTGTCATCACTAGGAATAAATGTAGACTGCCCTTTAATCTCTAGACGCTCCAATCCTTTTTGACAAGACTTCAGGAAGTAACGAGGCACTTCTGGATGATCGATCGCCTCCAGCTTAAAAGTTACCATCCTCGCTTTGAGCGTTTCAGAAGCTTTGGGCAAGGTCAAACGCGGTCGCGCCAGTCGAATCTTGTGCCCCCGAATATTGAGTTCCTGATTTTGCAACAGTCGATACCAAGTCTGCACCTGATCGGCTGGACACCGAAGTCGAAGACGCGATCGCTGATGCAGATATATCTTGCCTTCTCGATTCGGCACACCTGGCACGCTACAGAGCTTCACATCTGCCGGAATATTCTGTGGCTCGATCTCGGCTTTCTGCAAAACCTGTTTCACCGCAGAATACAGCGCATAGCCATGATCAGCAGGTAAAGTCTTTGTCGTCCCTTCGATCGCAAACTGAATCTCTAAAAAGTTCATCACCTAGTCCTCCCAATACAACTCATTCATCCCAGCCAATTCATCCTTGACCATCTCTACCAACTCCGGCGGCTCCAGTACCCGCGCACCTGCCCCGTAAAACAATACCCACCGCTTTACCTCATTTAGCCCTGGCACATCCATCCTCAACGTCACTGCTCCATCTGGATGCTCTTCCAGCACCTGGCTCGGATGCCAGCGCCGCTCCCGGATATAGGGCGCACTCCGCGCCTCAAACCAAATGGCGATCGCTCGCACTTCAGTTCCTACCTCATGCTGGAACATCCGGGCAAAATGAGCCTTCCGATCGAACTCTTCACTCACTTCAAACGTTTCTGTCAAAACAGAGAGCGATCGAATTCGATCCACCCGAAAATCTCGCACCGCCTGATTCTTATGACACCAGCCCGTGATATAAGGATTATTCCGTGCAAAATGCAATACATATGGATCGAGTTCTCGCTCCGACTCTGCATTTCGACCTGCCGTAAAATACGACATTTGTACCCGTCGTCGCTTCTGTATCGCCTTCTCTAACTCATGCCAAACGATCGGGTCTAGATCTAACTCTGCACCTACCCGAAATACCACATTCTCTTGCGCTAATTGCTGTAAATCCACCCAGGTCTGTTCTGGTAATCGTTCAGCTAGACGGGCGATCGCCGCTTTTAGATCCACCTGATAGGCTGACCCTGCATAGGCTTGCAACATATTTGCGCCCAATGTCAACGCAAATAATTCTCCCTGCGTTAACGGAATTGTCGGCAATCGCCAGTCTGAGTCCGAATAGTAATAGCCTTTCTGCCGACTAAACTCCAACGGAGCGTGATAGCGATCGCGCAAAAAAGCTAAATCAGTACGAATTGTTCTTTCACTGACCTCTAACGCATTAGCCAGATACTTGGCGGTCTGACGGTGTTCTGAACGCAGTAAAGAATCAAGTTGCAGTAACCGTTCTAGATGGCGAGACATAGGCTCTAAATCCACTACTCTAGGAACACTCTAGAGACCTTAGCCTGCAAAAACGCTTCCGGGTATGTCAGTACTACCTAGGTTTTTCTAAAGGATGTAGCTTTTTGTCTATATCAAAGGAAAAAATACATTAACTTTGAAATAGTACTACTCAAGAAATATTGTGTGACAGGGTTCGGAATACTTTCGCCTATCTACATAGTGTTCTGAACATTCTCTAGAACGATGTGAGTTGGAGTTAGCAGATGTGAAGGCATATCCCCTCGACCTGACGATCGGCGATCAGGAATTAATGGGTTCTGATAGTCCATCAGAATATGGGGAAGCAGCGAAAGGCTTTTCTGTATCGATTAACCTGAATGATCCGGCAAAAGCCGATCGCATTTTTCACGCCTTGGCAGCAAATGGAACCGTGCAAATGCCCTTCCAACAAACCTTCTGGGCTTACCGTTTCGGAATGCTAGTCGATCAATTTGGAACACCTTGGATGATTAACTGCGATCAAGCTGCCTAACCTTTTATTTTAGGGAATTCCCACAAATGGATGCTCCTGCTCTCAAACATTGAAAAACAAAAGGAGTCAACCATAAAAACTGAAGTACAAAAGGAACCATCAGTGGCTACAGAAACTTGTTGATAAGTGGGACTATGAAACCTGATTTTGTACTGGAGCAAGATGGATCTGAAAGTTTAGTAGCCTTAAATACTCCAGGTGATTATGTGCTGGTGCCGCGTGGAATCTGGCATACTGCCAAAGTTCACTCATCCAGTTCCCTAGCATTCATTACACCCGGTGAGGGGACTCAGTGCCGTTCTTCATAACAATTAATTCTGGAGTGTATGATGAGTTCTCCTGCACATACGATTCCCTGGCGTAGATTGAATCTTCCCGGACATGATAGTTGCTAAAGGTTTTTTACTAACTGAAGATAACTGTTTAGAAACAGCAGATTTAGATGTGTAACCGCTTGCTTCGGTAGAAAGCACTCTGGCTTGCATTAAACGCACATCTTGCAGTGCTGCTGAATCATAGCAAAGAATGAACTTTAATTTCACTAAAACAGCCTGACTTCAGTTCTTCTGCCAGATTTTCCCCGTCGATAAATTCTTGAATTAGATATTGATCATCCTCGTCTTCGAGAGCGTCTAGTAAAGTAGGAATTTGGTCATGCTGTCCTAATTCTTTGAGCCGCATGGCTTCCTGCTGAAACAGCGTTGTTTCCTTTTGAAGAAAAACCTGCTTAATGACACAAGAGGATCGATTAGGTTGACTGCAATCGATCGCCAAAAATGTTTTGCTAAAGCGGTTTTGTCCAATTACTCGCAGGGCAAGATAGCGGCTGTTTAGCAGTAGAGCAGTTCCACAAGCGTGACAAACTTCGGCGCGATCGAGATGATGCGGAGTGTGGCATCCAGAATTTAAACAATAGCTCATATTGTTACCTTTCTTTTAGCGGTAGAGGATAATTAGGGTGAACTTACTCTGTCATCCAGCAACGCCTGATCTTTTATAATTCGATCAGAGAACGGTTTAATTAATAGAACTAAACCCTTTCGTCCTACGACGTTCACGAAATCATTTTGATGAAGGGGAAAGGGATTCACTGCTTCTGCCGACCAATAAATCCCATGAAATTTAACACGACAACGTTCATTTTGACAGATAACTTTGTCTATAATAGCTTTGCCGCTATAGGGTGATCTCAATCTAGATTGATTCTCTAATACATACATAGCTCTTCTCCCTTCATGTAAATTTAAGTGTCAAATCTAATTCTTTTTTACTGTCAACAGAGTGCAGTCGTGGACGGGATCTTTTTTCAAAACCAGAGATAAACCTAAGTTTTCATCAGTAGCTCAATTCTTGAACTGTAAGCTCTGTAAGTCTTGCAGAACGTTCAAAAAACTGTCTGGAGTATTAATCTGAGAAAATACGGTAGCGTTTCGTTGCGCTCTACAGCAATTCGTAAGTTTATAAGTCAGCGACTAACCTTGCTTTGAAGCTTATAAGTCAGCGACTAACCTTGCTTTGAAGCGTAACAGAATTAAATGAGTGCAATGGTTCAGTATTTGGTTCAATCTTTAGCTCAGTTAAAACCACAGGTCAAGAACTCAAGAACCTAAGATTTCAAGGACGTGATCTAGATTGTAACGGCTTTGGAAATAGGTAAGGGAGTTGCAATTAAATAACGCCCCGAACCGCCCCCTAAATCCCCCATTCTGGGGGACTTTGACAGGTTCGGAAGTCCCTCAGAATGGGGGATTTAGGGGGCTGATAAGTCAATGCATCCCATTAGGGTTTTATTTTCACGCAACTCCCTAATGCTGCTTTCAGGCATGGTATTGCAATGCCCAAGTAATCGAGGTTGAGTTTATTGGAATAAACGTGATACCTTGTCGGATAATGAAGCATGGACTGACGGCATAACTTACATATTTACTCTGAAAGGATTGTAGTAAACATGTTTGATGAAAGTATTGTAGGAAATCTGTCTGGCTCCCTTAGAGCTTCTGCTAGAGGGCTAGAAATCATCGATCAACACAGGATAAAACGGGGTTGGAAACGTCAGGCTTCAATCTGGTATGAGACGGCGCTTACTACACTTGCAACTTTAAAACGATTCTGGCAAAGAGAACCAGTCAGTAGAGAATCTTTTGTTCGTCTCTGTGAAGCAGTCGGGGCACGTTGGCAGGACATCGTTGATCAAACAACTTTGAGTCCATTGGTTAAAGTGTGGGATGGTGTGCCTGATGTTTCAGTATTCTATGGACGAACGGCAGAACTTGCAAGTTTAACTCAATGGATGATTGGAGATACATCGACTCGTTGTCGTGTGATTGCGCTACTGGGGATGGGCGGAATCGGTAAAACGCTGTTAGTGGCTAAACTTGCTGAACAAATTCAGACTCATTTTGAGTGTCTAATTTGGCGATCTCTCCTTTCGACTGTCCCGGCTGGTATGTTTATCAATGAATTGATCCAGTTCCTTACAGATGATTCTGAACTCACTATTCCAGACTCCCTAGATAGTAAAATTTCCTGCCTCATTAATTGTCTCGAGCAACGTCGCTCCTTGCTGGTATTAGATCAACTTGAAACGATTTTAAGCAACGATGGCTTCGCTGGACAGTACCAAGAGGCTCACAAAGGCTACAGTGAGCTTTTGAGACGAGTTGGACAGGAGTCTCATAACAGTTGTTTAGTGCTCACTAGTCGAGAGAAAACTCCAGAGATCGCTCAATTAGAAGGTGTGAATCTGCCTGTTCGTTCCCTGCAACTGAAAGGTTTGGACGATGAGGCAGCCCGGAAACTTTTAAGAGCAAAAGGATTGACTGAAGAAACACAATGGGGAGGCTTGATTCAAATTTACCGAGGTAATCCAATCATGTTAAAAATGGTTGCTGCAACAATCGGAGATTCGTGGAATGGCAACGTTTCGGAATTTCTCAGGAATAGCGGCACAATTGTTACAGGAGACTTAAGACGTTTCATTGAGGTGCTGTTCAGCCGATTATCAAGCCTAGAGAAGCAGGTTACGATTCAGTTAGCATCGACAACGGAACCTATGTCTTTTCTGACCCTGCAACAGGCTTTAGAGCAGGTATCGCCGTCTAACTTGTATGAGTCAGTAGAATCGTTGGTCAGGCGATCGTTCCTTGAGAAAAGCAGTGCAGGGTTTACATTACCTCCTGTTGTAAGAGAATACATTAATTGTCAATTAGGAGAATAAAGTCAAAGGAAACGAGCATGAGCTATTGCATTAATCCTAAGTGTCTTCATCGCCAGAATCCAGATTTATTGGAGTTCTGTCAGTCTTGTGGAACCGCTCTGCTTATCCAAAATCGGTACCGGCTGATTCATCCCCTGCGAGAACTCGATGAACACAGTTACTCTGAAGTTTTCGAGGTTGACGATCAAGGTATTATTCGAGTTTTGAAGATTATCAGAAGTCCAAACTTGGTACAACTGTTTGAACGGGAAGTTAGAACTCTTCAACACCTTCAACACCCTGGTATTCCTCATGTTGAGCCGGATGGTTACTTTACCGTTGCCCTCAGCAACGACTCCCGGAAAACCCTGAAACTCCATTGTCTGGTCATGGAAAAAATTGATGGGCAGAATCTAGAGCAATGGTTAGCTCAACAAAAGCCGATTTCCCAAGATCTGGCAGTTGATTGGCTAAAGCAATTACTCGAAATCCTTAATCTGCTGCATCAAAACAAACTTTTCCATCGAGACATTAAGCTCTCCAACATCATGCTGCAACCTAATGGACAACTGGTTCTGATAGATTTCGGTTCAGTACGACAAATTACCAACACTTACCTGGCAAAAGTTGGCGGTGGACGCGATATTACAGGCATTGTGTCTCCTGGCTATACCTCTCTAGAACAAGCAAATGGTAAAGCTGTTCCACAGTCTGATTTCTATGCTCTAGGTCGTTCTTTGGTTCATTTAATGACGGGTAAACACCCCATCGATTTTCTAGAAAGTGCCAAGACAGGTACTTTAAAATGGCGAGACAGTGCTCCAGGCATTTCCTCGTGGTTCGCAAATTTAATTAACGATCTAATGTCTCCTTTCCCAGGGAACCGACCGCTGAACGCTCAAGAAATTCTAGAACGGTTGCAGAAAGATCGCTATCTTCTTTCTAATAATTTATTATTGTGTTTCAACATTGGGTTATCTATTCTCCTGATATTCACATGTTTGTCTGCGAGGAAGAATTGGGCAGAGTGGCAAGAGATGCAGAACCAATGTTCTAAAAGTGTCAGTTCCGTCAATCTGAGCGATCAGAATATTCCGTTAATCATTTGTCCAAAGTAATACTTAGCCACGCTGTTATCTCGTCATTTTTCAGCTTCTTTGATTAATCCGCGAGTATCCTTCGCCACATTACGCATCGTGTTCTCAACAATTTGTTGAGAATCTACAGCAGAGTATTTTGGGTCGGGAAAGGCTTCTTTCTTCAAAATCTTGCTAAGCGCCTCCTGCAATAATTGAGATACATCGTTGTAATTAGCGATCGCGGGACGTGACACCGATTGAGCAATCATTTTAGAAAAAGCAGGAAAGCTAGAATACTGTTGAACGAATGCTGGATCATTGAAGAGCGATCGCCGACTTGGTAAATAGCCCAAATCTAATGCAACTTGTCGTTGTACCTCTTGAGTGGCAAAAAACTGAATGACTTGCCGAGCTTCTTCAGGATGCTGAGAATTTTTGGTAATTCCGAACCCCCAGCCCCCTTGACAAGGAGTACTGCGCTGGTTGACATCATGAACGACAGAGGTGAACCCCACGTGACCTCTCAAGCGATCGTCTTCATTCAATCGCTTCCAAGCATAAGGCCAACTCCGTAGAAAAACGACTTCATCGTTCATAAACTTTTGCAGAGATTGGACTTCATCGTAAGTAATCACATCTGGAGGCGTAATTTTCTTCCTAATTGTGTCACGCAAAAACTTTGCTGCTTTCAGTGCAGGTTCTTGATCAAGACCTACATTGCCCTTTTCATCAATCCAAAAGCCACCATATCCTTCAAGTACTTCCAAAAATGTTGCGACTAATCCTTCATACTGGTTTCCTTGCCAAACGTAACCCCAATTTGCTAATTTGCTGGCTTTTAACTTTTGAGAAATTTCCTCCAGATCTTGAAAAGTTTGAGGAGGTTTAAGTCCTTGTTTCTCCAGCAAGTCTTTACGGTAGTAAAGTACGCCTGCTCCCGAATGAAAGGGAATCCGGTATAGTTTATTTTGGTATGTTCCAGCTTCAATGTCTGCCTTCAGAAATTGCTCTAACTCCTCAGGAGAAAAGAGATTAGACAAATCTGCTAGCCATCCTAAAGATGCAAAAATAGGCACCCAAATTGTATCCATGTAGACGAGATCGTAATAAGGGGAGGTTTTTTTTAATTCAGAATTTCTCAAATCTGAAGTATAGACTCCCCATCTTTGGTCAGTTGTTATCCCACCCCGATATAAACTAATCCGAATATTTGAGTGGTGCTTATGAAACTCTTTAACCAAAGATGACCACTGTTCCACCTCATCGGGAGGCACTACAAAAGCTACAGGAACAGGGGGGCGAGGTGTGAGCAACAGCACTAGCAGCAACACTATTTGAAAAATTGCAAGAAGCGCCCAAGGTCGTCGAACATTAAGCCGTCGAAAAAGCTTTTGTAATGGAAGCTGCAAATTGTCTCTCATGGGGGGTCTGAGGGCAACAAAGAGCAATCTTTTTAGACTGCCTGTATATCTTAGCTACCCTATTCTATCTATATAATGTCTGCGAACTAAGCCAATTTAAAAGCTGAGCTAAAAACTGAGCTAAAAACTGAGCTAAATTTCAGATGGGTGTAGGTCAAAGGAAGCAGAATCAGCATAAAATTGTCTCAAAATTCATTTAAACAATGATTAGTTGCTGACGTATGAAAAAACTTATGCCGTGTAGCAGAACTCTTTTAAATCTGTGGCGACGATCTAAATTATTTCGGGGTACTAGCTTGCTCGCGGTGTGCCTGCTGAGTAGTTTACTGGTGGCTATATCTGCAACATCGCAGCCAGTCATACTAACTTTTTTGATGAATGCACCCGAGGTTGAACCCTTAAGACCTATTATTCAGGAATTTGAGCAGCAAAATCCAGGAATTCGTCTCAATATGGTCGAAGGTCCACTTGCCTCAAATCTGATCGAAGATCTAAATACTTCAGCTTTTTTACTAGGAGACTCGCCTTACGATCTGATCAATCTAGATGTAACATGGACTTCCAAATTTGCCGCCGCTGGCTGGCTTAAAGATTTATCTAGTCTAATCTCTGATACAGAACTGACAGCGTTTTTACCCGCCGATATAGACGGTGGACGCTATAACGGTAAGATATATCGTTTACCTTGGCGTACAGATGCAGGAATGCTTTACTATCGCAAAGATCTCTTAGAACAAGCAGAACTGCAACCCCCAAAAACATTCACTGATCTTGTACAGGCTGCAACAATATTGCAAAAGAACAATGCAGTTCAATGGGGCTACGTTTGGCAAGGTCGACAGTATGAAGGTGTTGTTGCCATGTTTATGGAGGTGCTACAGGGTAACAACGGGTTTTGGATTAATTCTGAAACGAAAGAGGTTGGTTTGGATCAACCGCAAGCGATCGCCGCTCTTCAGTTTTTAGTCAATACCATTCAACAGGGCATCTCACCGAGCGGAGTGATTACCTATCAAGAAGACGAACCTCGTCGTTTATTTCAAAGCGGTAATACGCTTTTGATGCGCAATTGGCCTTACGCTTGGACGTTGCTGAATGCTGAAGATTCTCTGGTTAAGGGCAAAGTGGGAATCAAGCCTATGGTTCATGCTTCTGGCTATGACAGTGCTGCTTGTTTGGGAGGATGGGGATGGGGTATTTCTAGTACTACAAAGCACCCTCAAGAAGCTTGGAAAGCGGTGCAATTTCTCACCAGCGAAGCGGCTCAACGTCAGGTTGTCTTGAATACTGGCTATTTACCCAGCCGTCGAGTGCTTTATAACGATCCTCAAATATTAGAAAAATACAGCTTTTTCCCGATCATGCTACAAGTATTAGATAATGCAGTTTTGCGTCCTCCCATTGCTCAATATGCTCAAACCTCTGATATTTTGCAACGATATCTCAGTGCTGCCCTGTCAGGGCGAATGAGTTCACAAGCGGCTATGCAAGCCGCTGCAACCGAAACGCGATCGCTATTAAACAATGGCAATAAAGCCTAGATTAGACAATTAAGTCATCTTCTTTCCCTTGATTCTCTAGAACATAATGCGCTCACAAGAACGAATAATAGGTTGGGGATTACTCATTCCTGCCTTGCTGATTTTGTCACTGGTGTTTGCTTACCCGATTGGTCGAGCCTTCTGGCAGAGTTTGTTTACCCAAAATCTAGGAACTGAGTTAGAGCCTGTATTTTCAGGTTTGCACAACTTTGGACGGATGATCCAGGATGGAAGGTTTTGGCAGAGCCTATGGAACTCGATCGTCTTTACTGGAGCGTCGGTTATTTTAGAGTTGATTTTAGGAATGGGGATTGCTTTAGTCCTCAACCAATCCTTTCAAGGACGGGGCGTTGTCCGCACGATCGCCATATTGCCATGGGCATTACCTACCGCTCTAATTGCCTTAGCGTGGACGTGGATCTTCAATGATCAATACGGTATCGTTAATGATATCTTGCTTCGTTTAGGACTGATCAATGCAGGCGTTAACTGGTTGGGCGATCCAACACTGGCAATGATTTCAGTGATTGTAGCAGACGTGTGGAAAACAACACCGTTTATTAGTATTTTGTTGTTAGCAGGCTTACAGTCAATTTCCAACGATTTGTATGAGGCGCACGCTATTGATGGTGCAAGTTCTTGGCAAAGCTTTCATCAAATTACGCTGCCATTATTGGTGCCTCAAATTGTGATTGCTCTAGTATTTCGCTTTGCTCAGGCGTTTGGTAGCTTTGACCTGATTGCAGTGATGACAGGCGGCGGTCCCGGTGGGGCTACTGAGATGGTTTCTCTTTACATTTATACAACGGTGATGCGCTACCTGGATTTTGGTTATGGTGCAGCGTTGGTGGTTGTGACCTTTGTGCTGTTGATTGTGGTGGTGGCGATCGCTAATTTCTGTCTCAATCAATCTAAAATTAGGATATCTGGAGATCATCAATGACAACAGTTCCACGTGAGCAGACTAAACGACACTTCCCTCCTGCGATCGTTCACCAACTCCTCCAGCGAATTGTCTTACCACTGGCAATTCTTTTAACGGTGGTATTCTGTTTGACTCCAATACTTTGGCAATTACTAACTTCATTTAAAGTAAATGCTGATATTTCCAGTGTTCCTACCGTCTATATTCCCCATCGGTACACCCTTAGTCACTACGTCGAACTATTTTCGCGTCGTCCTTTAATTAACTACCTGCTCAACAGCGTTCTCGTCGCCACACTCTCAAGCATTCTTGCCCTAGGATTCGGTGCTCCTGCTGCCTATGCCTTGGCTCGTCTCAAACTCGAGGGTGAGAGCATAATTTTAGCAGCTATTCTCATCGTCACCTTATTTCCGCCTATTCTACTTTTTCTCGGGTTGCTAGAAGTCGTTCGATACTTGCACTTGGCTAATAATTACCTAGTTCTAATCATTCCTTACACTGCGATTAATCTACCTCTAACGATTCTAGTCATGCGGAGTTTCTTCCAAGATCTTCCCAAAGATCTAGAAGATGCTGCCAGGGTGGATGGCTACAGCACTGGGCGGATGTTGCTAGAAATCGTTTTACCCATGACAATTCCAGCGCTTGTTACAACAGGTATCCTCACATTTATTGCAGCCTGGAATGAATTCATTTTTGCTTTGACCTTTATTACACAAGAGTCTATGAAAACGATTCCAGTTGCAAGTGCACAACTCGCTGGTGCTTCACCTTTTGAAATTCCCTTTGGTCCAATTGCGGCTGCAACCGTTCTGGGCACCTTACCCTTAGTGGTGCTTGTGCTGTTCTTTCAACGTCGAATTGTGCAAGGTTTAACGGCAGGAGCAGTGAAGGGATAAAAGATTGGTGGTTCCTTTGGCTCTCCTGAAGGAAGAATAAAAGATCAAGCAGAAGAGGATGTGATGGATAAGAAACTTGAACTGATAAATTTGTCTAAGGCGTATACACCACAGATAGTTCCTGTTAAACAGATGAATCTGAGTGTGAGCCAAGGAGAATTTTTAACCTTATTAGGACCATCAGGATGCGGTAAGTCAACCATTTTACGATTGATTGCTGGATTAGAGCAGCCGACTAGCGGACAAATCATGATGAACCAACGCAACATCACTCGACTAAGACCTGGCGATCGTAATATTGCTATGGTTTTCCAAAGCTACGCGCTCTACCCGCACATGACTGTATATAACAACATTGCTTCCGGCTTAAAGCTGCAAAGAATTGCTGCAACAGAAATTAAACAACGGGTTAATGAAGTTGGGGATTTTTTAGGCTTACAGGTCTTAATGAACCGCAAACCGGGTCAGCTTTCGGGTGGACAACGGCAGCGTGTCGCTGTGGCACGAGCGTTAGTTCGTCGTCCTGATGTATTTTTGTTAGATGAACCCCTCAGCAACTTAGACGCTCTCTTGCGAGAACGTGTGCGGGCTGAGTTAAGGCAGTTGTTTGAGCAACAAAATGCGCCAGTGGTTTACGTGACTCATGATCAAACAGAGGCGATGACTCTTTCAACTAAAGTAGCAGTACTTGATAACGGATTCTTACAACAGCTTGATACGCCGGAACGCATCTATTCTCAACCTGCGAATCAATTTGTGGCAGGTTTCATTGGCAGCCCACAAATGAACTTTCTGAAGCTTCACCATGAAGGCAATACAGCACTTTTTGGCAATACTCGGATTCCTCTACCTCTTGACCTGACCCTCTCTACATCTTCTCAAGAGATTATCTTGGGTATCCGACCAGAACATCTTACCCTTGCAGCGTCTGAAGACCCACAAACTATCAAAGGTCAGGTGTTCTTGATTGAGAATCTGGGTATGCACAATTTACTCAGTGTACGAGTCCAAAATCCATTGGGAGAACCGAATACCTTGCGCGTCCTCCTGAGAGCGTCTGAAGGGATTAGCAGCGGTCAGACCATAATGCTGACACTGCCAACTCAATCGATTCATTGGTTTGATGGAGCAACGGGCGATCGCCTCTGAACCTCCATATAGAATCTTTTCGGATGAATTATCTACTTTTGTCAAACCTTCCCTTGCGCCAAGACAAGTTTGAGTACGGGAGGAAGAGGCGATCGCCCATTACTGCAAACTGTTTTTGATCAATATGAGTGAGCCGATCTCTACAGCAGCTGGACAAAGATTTTCGTCTCTCTGGTCTCTTCGACTAAAGTTTGGATCAACTCTTCGCAACTCGTTTTGAAGAGCAAAGACTGTAGCCCGCAATGAACCAGAAAACTGAACCAAATAATGAACCATTTTGCTGAGTTAGCTATGGCATCCTTAGAAATAAGTTAGGAGTTGTGCTCCAAAATGGTCGATTAATGTCGGCTTCGATCTTTGAGAATATTGCTGGAAATGCCCTGATGACTCTGGATGCTACCTGGGACGCTGCCCAACTAGCTGGCTTTGCAGACGACATTGCTGCGATGCCTATGGGAATGCACACAGTGTCGTGAAGGTGGCACCAATCTCTCTGGAGGGCAGCGACAACGACTGTTGATCGCTCGGGCGTTAGCTTTGAAACCCAAAATATTGCTATTTGATGAAGCCACCAGTGCGTTAGACAATAAAACTCAGGCGATTGTCAGTGCCAGTCTCGATCAATTACAGGTAACTCGCTTAGTGATTGCTCACCGACTCAGTACCATCCGCAATGCCGATCGCATTTACGTGTTGCAAGCTGGTCGGATTGTCCAGCAAGGAAGTTTTACAGAACTGAAAAATCAAGCGGGATTATTTGCTCAACTCATGGCTCGACAGATGGCATAGAGGACTTGAGCGTTACACAATAAAGATAAGAGCGTCGTCTAAGATAAGATCAAGGCACTTGAACAGCAATGACTCCATCCTCTCCCCGTTCACGGGCGATCGCTGGTTCCTGCTGGAGTGGAGCTTTGGATGCCGACTTGTCAACCCGACCTGACACCAAGCCAAGCTTTCTTGAACTCAGATCTATTCCATGAGCTTCAACCGATCAACAATTCTTAAGCGAGCAGAAAACGCCTGCAACAACTGCGCTGTTCAAGCGATCGCACAGCGCAGCACAGGAATGAGTCAGAAAACGATCTAAGAGAGTTGCGTGAAAATAAAATCCCAATGGGATGCATTGACTTATCAGCCCCCTTGCTCAGGGCTGCTCAGTTAGAGCACCTTCAGGCAGATAACCCGAATTTATATCTGTAATGCATCCCTAAAACTGGACATCCAAAAAGCCAGCTTTAGGCAAATTGATTTATTCTCCACATCATACATCAAGTCATTACATTTTCTATCTCTCCTTTACTCTTTTTACATTCTTTCCATTGATTCTCAAACTCTGTTGGCGTTAAATATCCTAACGACGAATGAATTCTCTTCGTGTAAACATCGTCTAAAAACTTGCCAATCTCTTGGTATGCCTCCTCAAAATTGTGATACTCTAATAATTCCACTTCCTCTTCTTGGTAATGTTCTAGACCTGTGGATTGGCAGTTAGATATCTAAGTCAAATTCATAGCGATTGATGAATAGTCCAATCACGGCATCATGAAGCCATTTAGATTTAGAGAAACAAATCGTTTTACGGGC
>JAESGK010000131.1_pt1 | contig 77607 bp, 68 predicted proteins | sample 9269681 | NCBI WGS metagenome assembly JAESGK01 (sample SAMN14515347, study PRJNA621673) | algae metagenome | isolation source: Timaviella obliquedivisa GSE-PSE-MK23-08B and co-occurring heterotrophs from... | place: USA: Grand Staircase Escalante National Monument, Utah | collected 2006-08-15 | reverse complement strand
GCCACCACAGCCAACCCTGCCAGCGATCCGGGCAGCCATCATCACCATGCTCGAACGGCCGCCTCCGACGCGATGTCCGCATTGTCGATGCCGGCTCAGTCCTAAAAATCTGCCAAAGTAGTGCTAGTTCTGAGATCAGCCTCCCAGAAGCAGAAGCCAGCCCGAAAGGACGTCAACTGTGATGTCTGAACAGCGGTACGTGTCGGCCTCCGGCAGCAACACCGGCCAAGGCTGTGTGCGGAAAACACAGGAAGGAGAATTCGACGCCCCAGCGCCTCTGCGTCCCCAGGTGCGCTTGACCTCGCATTGCGCAGTTGCGAAAGATTAACGGGCCAGCTTGGAGCCATGGCTAAAAACCGGCTCCTGCCTCAATTTTCCCGCAAGAATATTTATCGTTTGCGGTTTTCAGGATTACGTACGACCATGAACGTAGAAGCAGTTGCGTGGCTGGTTAGTAAAATTGGTCAACGTACCAGAACAACTGGATCGCGCTGATTAGCATTTATTCTTGATGAGCACATAAATCTACCTATGTTTGGAACCGGTCTCTTTGGGCGACTGCCCGCCGTTATAAGGTATCGTGCCTTATCGGTAATTCTAAGGCTGCGCGTGGCGCATCTGGTCTTTCGAACGCGACGGACCCGCGCTTTAGTGTCAAGCAGATCGGGTTTGTCCTTCAGGGGCCGCCATGTGGCAATCCTTGGCTTCTTTCGATCGAGGATTGGGATTGGCCGCGCTGCGGAGTTGCTGGCCAAAGAGCTGGAAGGCCGTGGCCATAAGGTGCAGCGCATCGACGTCACGCGGCAGCTTGGCGTGCCGGTGACGATCGAGGCAGACGGCCTGTCAGATCTCGCGACCCTGGACCGAGAGGCGGTCACTGATATCATCTTGCATATGAACCCGCCGGAATTCTATGAGGCCCTAAAGTTGTTGCCGGTTCAATTTTGGCAAGACCGGGCGCTGATCGGGTTCTTCGCATGGGAGTTGGGCGTAGCTCCGGCCTGGTGGGCGCCCGCGCTGGCAGCGTCGACCGAAGTCTGGGTGCCATCGACTTTCGTCGCCACCTCCTTGAAGAGGCTCGCTCCCGAGAACGCTCACAAGATCAAGGTTTCGCCCCATCAGATAGACGAGACCTATTGGCGTCCGGCTCGAGCCGATGAGAGGCTCGAGGCACGTCGCTTGCTGGACCTTCCCGAGCGGGCCTTCGTCGTTTTCACGTCATTTGCGATGACTTCCAGCTTCGAGCGCAAGAACCCATCGGCCTCGATCTCCGCTTTCAAAGCGGCCTTCCCGGGCGTTGATAACGTGCGCCTGATCATTCGCTGCCTGGATGCTGGCCAATTTCGCGAGGGCCTGCGCGATCTGCGGTCGGCGGTCGATAACGATCCACGCATCGCGCTGGTGACCGACACACTCAATGGCGGAACCATCCGCGATTTTTACTTCGCGTCAGATACATACATTTCGCTTCATCGAGGCGAGGGGTTCGGGCTGAACCTTGCCGAGGCGCTGGCGACCGGACTTTCCCTTGTCGCCACGGCCCAGGATCTTTCGGAGACGTTCCAACGACACTCCGCGTTTTACCGAGTGTCATCGAGACCTGTGCCGGTCAACGACAGGCAGCGCATGTATACCATCGGCGCCGAGGCATCCTGGTCAGATCCCGATGTTGCAATCGCGGCACAGCATCTGAAGGACCTGTACGCCATTTATGAGCAAAGCCCAAACCGAGGCTCGATTTCTGCGCGCGTCTGACGTCCACTAACCTGTGGCCTCTGATCGAGATACTGAGGCTTCGACGGGTGCATCAACGTTATCATACGAAAAACCACTGAACGCAACGCCCGACATAGCGTTATAGCCGCCTATACTAATTGGCCGAAACTCGATATGATGGAGAGGCTGAATAATATTCCTAGAGAAATCGATCGCGCGCTGATGGAATGAAATTCCTGTAAAAAACAACTTGTTTGTCATCAGTAAAAATGGCGCAAATTTATTTTGCTTTGAGTTGAGAAAACGATAGATGCCTTCAGTGACTCCCGGCCAGTGAGGACTGAAAAAATCGTCTACAAGAATGATGCCGTCTTGCGCTGTTAGATCTTGCGCGATCTTGAAGTCGTTAATCGCATGCTCCGGCGTATGCCCCCCGTCGACGCTGAATAACTTGAATCTACCGTAGCGCGAATAGATCTCATCGAGGTGGCGACCCGTCAGATCAAAGCTATCGATCTGCATCGTGTCAATCTGAGACCCATTGACGGCGAACCGCGAAATGGCTTCGCGAAAACTCCTAAGCGAACCTTCGCCAGAGCCATCGACGTTTCGACCTTGATCTTCGAAGATGTCGATGCCGAGCGAGCGGGCGCCGCCCAACGCGTTATGGGCTCCGATCAAAAAGCGGCCGTGATGGACACCTATCTCGCCGATCGGCCCGGGCTGACTGAAGTTTCGCTCGGATGAGAACAGCACCTCAAGGGCAAACATGATCTCGTTTGCGCACCACCCTTTGATGTCCAGGTCGTAATGTGTTGAGACAAAGCGCATGTTAGTCGAAGACCTTCGAGACGAGGAAAAAACGAACAGGTCGCATGGGCAGCCTGCGACGCATCAAGCCGCCTCCACCGCCCTACCAAGGCCGCCGAGGCGGTGCGCCCAGGTCAACAACCGGGCCCGCGACGCCGCTTGACCGGTCAATTCGGCGAGACCTCGACGTCCCAGATAGGCCCAGTCGCGCCACGCCGTCCTGAAATCCCGAGCGTCCCGCACGATCGCAACACCGTCGGGACATTCGGCGAGCACGTCTGCATAACCCGTCGCCATGGCCTCGGATAAGAGGACCGGGCGTCCGCTGGCCAGCGCGTCAGCTGTTTTCAGCGGCGACCCGCTCCCGACGAAAACGGGGATGACCAGAGCATCGCAGGCACCTACCAAAGCGTCGTATTCATCGGCTGGCAGATAGCCGAAGCCGACCATGCGACTCTCATTCAAGCTTTGGCAGCGCAAGAACCGAGGATGCTTGCGGACGTCCTCGTAGAGCTTACCGGTCATGAGGAGCTTCGCCATGGGCGGCAGGAAGGCCAGACTAGGATCCATCACCGACGCCAAGCCCTCGACGTTGGGCCAGTATGCCGATCCGAAGAAGCCAAACGCCGTAACGTCGGTGGTCTGGACGTAATTAGCCAATTGGCGGGCAACGGTTGATTGCTGCCCCCGCTCCCGTGCGCCGTTCCCGAACACGAGGACCGTCTTGGCACCCCAAGCGGTCAGGGTCGGCGTCATCTCCGATGAAATCGAGATCGTCAGATTGGCGCCGCGCACTGCGCGCTGCTCCATGGCTAGCGTTTCAGCGATCAGATCCTCCTCGTGGCGGTAGTGCACGGGGACGAGCTGCTTCAGCTGCTGCTTAAGCACGGCCTCGAGGTTCGCGGCCGAATAGATCAACTTGGCGTTGGTCCGATCCTGGATCTGCTCTGCCAAACCGACCAGGAACGGCTGCTCGAGCACGACGGCTGTTGGCCTGAATTCGACGGCGGCGCTCAGCACGGCGCTAACCGTTGCCGGGTCGGCCACCGACCTCAAGCCAGTCAGCACGTCGAGGTAGCCGACAGCCGACAGGTCTTGCGCCGAAAGCGATCCTGGCGTCATCGCGATCACCGCTTCGTCGGCGCCTTGCCGCGATGGGGCAGTGCCAGGAGGAACGACCACGAGGACGCGGGTGATGGCCCCAGAGGAAGACAGCGCGTCGCGTATCGCCCTCAACCTGACGACCCCACCGGTGTCGGTTCCCGAGCTGGAGTAGGTAGAAAGGAGCAAGACACGCATCAGTCAAACTCCGATCGCAGCGCGCACGGCCAAGCCAAAATCGTTGCTGCTGATCGGCTTGTATTGTTCCCGTATCATCGTTTCCAGACGTTTGCGCCGCAATGGCCGGTCGATGAGGTCCAGTATCGTCGATTTCCAGCCGATGAAATCCCCAGGATGGTGCGCCGGCATCAAGCCTTGTGACGCTTCGGACTGGGCGGGGTCAGTCGAATGCACGCAGATCCGCTCGCGTCCCATGGCCTCACCGATCGGCAGCCCCCATCCTTCCACGTTAGATGGATAGACGGTGAAGAGACAGCGGTCGTAAAGCCATGCCAATTGCGCGTCAGATATATCGTGATGGACCTGGACATAATTGCTCAAGGTTTGATCGTGAGCGATCATGTCGATCACTTGCTGAACGCCCCACCCCTCACGTCCGACGAATACGAGCGTGGGCATGTTGCGTCCTTCAAGAATGCATTCGCGCCATATATTGAGAAGCAAGAGATGGTTTTTACGGACCTCGATCGTAGACACGAAAGGGATAAAATCACAACCTGTCAAACTCCCAACAGCTTGGGTATCGACTTCCATTTTGTGAAATATCGGCAGTTGAGCTACAGAAATTTTTGGTTTTGGAAGAGCTTCTCTTTTGATAAAATCAATCAAACTTTCGCTCGTCGCGAAGGAATTACAAATCAACGTATCACTTATATGACACAACTCGGCATAATGCTGATGCAATCTGCTGGAGTCCGATATCTTATGAAAATAATAAGGTCGATCGACGGCTATGAGATCATGCACAAAACCATGAATTCGAATCCTGTTTTTCTTCTTGAATCTATAAAGATTATCGTAATTGAAGTAATCCCATCCGTTTCCAACGGTTATCAAGTCGGTAAATCTAGAAAAATCCTCCAGATTGACACGCCCCTTATCTAATTTTGGGAATATCTCGCTAGACAAAACTGACTTACGAGCCCACACCGGCAGAGATGGCGCGATCCGACGGACCGTATCGACTGACGCGCCAGCGATGGCTTCAGTGCCGAGGTACATTTTGATCGCACCATCGATAGCCTGCGAGCGAAACGGCTCCGGATAGAGGTCGAGTACCCGCTTGGCGAGGACGCGCAGCCAGCGTCCGTTCCTGGTTCCAGCCTTATCGGAACGAGTCGCCTGATTTTCGACGTCGCTGCCCAGCTGCAGCAATGGGCTGCTCAACATGCGCTTAATCAGATCGACCTCATGGGGACTCATATGAACGAACCGGCCAGAATCGTAGTTCAGGAAGGCAAGGTCGGCGGCGGGCAAAACATGCTGGAGCTCGGCCAGGATCGTCCGCTCGACGCGGATCGTGCCGACTGGGGGAACGTCCAAGGTTCGCGCAGTTGTCGTCACGTCAAAGAGCAGTTTCAAACTCGATCCCTCGCAGCCGTGCGCCGCTTCCTGATGCCCGGCGTTCCGGCTTCAATTAGCTTCACTGCGAATGCAGGACAACCGGGCTTCGCACCAATGAGCCCCAGCGCGGCAACCGTGCGCAGATCCAGCGCTTAAGTTCGATGGCTTCGCTGGCTACCGCACGTCGAGGCTTTTCGGGCAAGATCGATGGCTTCCTCAGGCTTTCGAATCGTGCTCAATCACGTGGGTTGAGCTCGCAGCCTGCTCATTTTCAAAAAGTTGACCCAATTATGATCGACGTCGAACTGAACACCGCCCTTGCAGCTTATGCCGCAGGTGCCGGCTTGACCTTTCTGTTTCTTCTGATGAATGGGCGACGGGGTACGTATCACCGGGGCAGGCAGTTCGCCGTTTCGCTCGTCTGGCCGATCTATTGGATCGTTATTCAGCGTTTCCGCGGCACAGTCAGAGCGCTCACCCGTCTGATAGTCCTCTTGTCGCTGGTCGTGATGACGCCCTTGATCGCGCTGTCGTTCGTCTATGTTTCCTGCTGGGTCTACCTGTCAGGGTCTCGCCGCGGGGCATAGCGCCCTTTGGCGCGATGTCTGTGCTGCTGATGCCCTCGCGCGGTCCTGAGCCGGCCACAGCCCACATCACGGCTGGAGTTGTCTCCAAGCCTCCGGCATCAGGATCAGCATGGACGGCAAGGGCGCCTGGCGCAACAACGTCTTCGTCGAGCGCATCTGGAAATCGGTCAAATACGAGGAGGTCTATCTGCGCGCCTATGCCAGCGTGTCCGACGCGCGCGCTTCGATCGGCCGGTATCTCGCCTTCTACAACGGCCGTAGGCGTCCCGAAGTGAAGGGCCCTGATCGGCCACGGGAGGGATAAGGACCGCCAGCGGCGGCGGCGTATCGACTGGCGCTCCGTCGAGCCGCCGAAGGACGTCCTCGTGGGCTCGTACGCCTGCGCGCGCGATGGCAAGCGACAAACGGGTCCTGTCGATATGCTCACGCGGCAGTCTTAAGCCGTTCTCGGCGAGCACGTCACCGATCTCGCTTTCTGAAAGGACGTCCTCGAAGGACTGCCTGATCGCGCGGGCGCTTTCATTCGAATGACCCTCTGCACGGAGGGTGGCAAGGCTGGGGATGTGCGACGCCCCATCGAAGTCGAACTGCTTCGGATCCTGAAGCGCTCGCCGCAAGACGTCCAGCTCACGCATATGGGCCTCCCGCCTTGCTGCGGTGACAGCGGCTCGGTCAATGACTAGCCCCTCGCGCTCTGCCAGGACCAACTCCGTGCGGTCAGCGAGTTCGTCGCGCCGGAGGACTTCGTCATCGTCGGAGCTCAGGATCTTTCGATAGTACCTGTTGGCGATGTGCTCGATGTCGGACGCCGACAGCCCTGAGACCGCTCGGACGGTCACGGGCTTGGCGGTCCTCATGGTTCGCAGCGTGGCTGTCTCGACGTGGTCTTCGACTTGCGGATGGACATCAAGCCAGCGCTTGCGGGCGACCTGGAGGTCACGGGTTCCCAAGGCGATCTTGATCGTCCCCCGACCGCCGATGGCCCGCCTTGCACCATTCCAGGGAAGTCGGACCTCCCCCGACAGGACCGTTCTCAGCGAGGATGGGACGTTGCGGAAATACGTATAGCCGCCCTCAGGCCGCTCGATCAAAAAGGGGTTGCCATTGCTGTTGCGTCGACCCATCGGCGTCCCTCAGATCGCCGATTCTAACCAGGATTCTTACCAGAATTCTTACCAGAATTCTAACCAGTCAGCGCCTTCGAGAGGCATAATCGCCAAAAAACCAATAAAAATCAAGGATTTTCGGCCGAAATGGCGCTCCCATGGGGAATCGAACCCCAGTTTTCGCCGTGAGAGGGCGACGTCCTAACCGCTAGACGATGGGAGCAGCGCGGCAGTGGAGGTCTGTTTAGTCAGCCCGCCGCCGCTCTGCAACTGTTTTTGCGCGGCGCGAACGCGAAACCGGGCCGGGCGGCGCGATAGCCGTCCGCCCCGAAAGACGAGCCGCCGCGAAACTCGCTCCGGTGAGGCGGCTGGCGTGGCTTTCGAGAACCGGAGCGGACGTTTGTCCGTGAGCACCGGAAGCGCAGAAAGCGGCGTCAGACGGCCTCCGGAGTAGAGTTTCAGGCGGCTTTTGTGTCCAGCGCCGGATAGTCGGTGTAGCCCTTGGCGTCGCCGCCATAGAAGGTCTCGACCACAGGCGTATTCAGCGGGGCGTTCGCCTTGAGCCGCGCGACGAGATCGGGATTGGCGATGAAGAGGCGTCCAAAGGCGATGGCGTCGGCAGCCCCGGTCTCGACAGCCTCGATCGCGAGATCGCGCGTGTAGAGGTTGTTGCCGATATAGGCGCCCTTGAACGCCTTGCGCAGCGCGCCGTAGTCGAAGGGCAGGTAGTTGCGGTCGTCGCGCGTCGCGCCCTCGACGACATGGATGAAGGCGATGCCGGCCTCCGAGAGCTTGCCGACCAGATGCGTAAACAGCGCCTGCGGGTTGGAGTCGCGCGCGTCGTTGGCCGGGCTCACCGGCGAGATGCGGATCCCGACGCGGCCCTTGCCGAAGACTTTCGAGACCGCCTCGACCACCTCGAGCGCAAAGCGCACGCGGTTCTCGATCGAACCGCCATAGGCATCGGTGCGCTTGTTGGAATCGTCGCGCAGGAACTGGTCGATCAGGTAGCCATGAGCGCCGTGCAGCTCGACGCCGTCGAAGCCCGCAGCCTTCGCGTTCTGCGCCGCCGCGACGAACTCGCCTATGATGGCGGGGATCTCGTCGAGCGAAAGCTCCCGCGGCGTCGAGACCTCGGCGAAGCCGCTTTCGATATAGGTCTTGGTGTTGGCCTGCAGCGGCGACGGCGCGACCGGAGCCCCATTGCCCGGCTGCAGCGAGACATGGCTGACGCGGCCGACATGCCAGAGCTGCGCCGCGATCTTGCCGCCTTCGGCATGAACCGCATCAGTGATCGCCTTCCAGCCGGCGATCTGCGCCTTGGAATACATGCCCGGCGTCCAGACATAGCCCTGGCCCTGCTGCGACACTTGAGTGCCCTCGGTGATGATCAGGCCCGCGCCGGCGCGCTGGCGGTAATATTCGACATTGAGGTCATTGGGCGCATCGCTGCCGCGCGAGGCCCGGTTGCGCGTCAGCGGCGCCATGACGACGCGGTTCTTCAATTCGATCTCGCCAATGCGGACCGGGGTGAACAAAGCGGGAAGCGCTCTGCCGTGAGTGCTCATGGAGATATCCTTCGGGGAACCGGACAGGCCGGGCGTTGAAATCGCGGTCGAGGCGGATCGCCATTCGACAAGGCTCAGATAGGCATGGCAGTCTCGATTGGCAGGGCGGGTTTCGGCTGGCCCGGCAGGCGTGGAAGGAATGCCTCCTCACAGCCGGGACAGGCGATGAACGAACCTGCCGACGGGGCCCTGCAGAGAACGACGGTCTTTGGCGGTCTTTTGGCGCGCGGCCGCCATGCAGCGCGCGCTGGCTGGAATGCGGCGATCGGCATCGTCTATCCGCCATGCTGCATCGCCTGCCAGGCAGCGACCGCGCAGGCGCAGGCGCTCTGCCCGCGCTGCTGGTCGAGCATAGCCTTTATCGAACGGCCCTATTGCGAGCGGCTGGGCACGCCGTTCCCGGTCGATCTTGGGGCTGGCCTGCTCTCGCCGGCCGCGATCGCCGACCCGCCGGTGTTCGAGCGCGCCCGCGCCGTCTGCCGCTTCGACGGAGCGGCGCGAGACCTCGTCCACAAGCTGAAATATGGCGACCGCACCGAGCTTGCCCTGACCATGGGCGCGATGATGGCGCAGGCCGGCCGCGAATTGCTGGCGGATGCCGATCTGATCGTGCCCGTGCCGCTGCATCGAACCCGGCTCTGGACGCGCCGGTTCAATCAGGCCGCCGCGCTGGCCGGCGTGCTGGCGCGGCAGGGCCATGCTCCGCTTGCCCATGACGTGCTGGTCAGGGTCAAGCGCACGCGCCAGCAGGTCGGCCTGACGCGGACGCAGCGCGCCGACAATCTGCAGGGCGCTTTCAGGGTTCCGGCGTCGGCGAGGCCCCGGCTGGAGGGCCGGCGCGTGCTTGTGGTCGACGACGTGCTGACCACGGGCGCGACCGCCAATGCGGCGGCCCGCGCCCTGCTGCGCGGCGGCGCGGGACAAGTCGACATCCTGACCTTCGCCCGGGTCGTGACGGAGACGTGACGGCACACTATATGCGTGTCAGCTCCACTCGGCAGAACGCGAAAAAAGACGGAACCACCATGCCTCCGGTCACGATCTACACCACGCCCTGGTGCCCCTACTGCAAGGCGGCCAAGTCCCTGCTCGACCGCAAATCCGTCGCCTATGACGAAGTCGACGTCGACGGCAAACCGGAGTTGCGCCAGACGATGACGGCGCGCGCTGGCGGCCGCACCTCGGTGCCGCAGATCTTCATCGGCGAAAAGCATGTCGGCGGTTCCGACGACATCCACGCGCTCGATGCGCGCGGCGAGCTCGACAGGCTGCTGGCGGCATGACGGGCCTCTTCGGCAGGACGGACGCGCGATGATCCGCTACGCCCTGATCTGTGACAACGCGCACGAGTTCGAGAGCTGGTTCCCGTCCTCGGCCGGCTTCGAGCAGCAGGCGAAGCGCGGCTTCGTGACCTGCCCAGCCTGCGGAAGCGCAAAAGTCGAGCGCGCGATCATGGCCCCCAACGTGGCCCGCAGCGACCGCGGCCCCAAAACGATCGAGGCGGTGGCCGAACCGGCGTCGGCGGGAGCGGCAGCGGGGTCCCCGAGCGCACCCGCCCCCGCAGAGGCGCCGGCGCCGCTGGCGCTGATGGGCGAAAAGGAGATCGCCTTCCGCCAGATGCTGAGCGCCCTGCACGCCCATGTCGCGGAGAACGCCGAGAATGTCGGCAAGGGTTTCGCGGAAGAGGCGCTGAAGATCCATCACGGCGAAAGCGACGACCGCCCGATCTATGGCGAGGCGACGCCGGAGGATGCCGAAATGCTGCAGGAGGAGGGCGTGGCCTTCATGCCGCTGCCGAGGCTGCCGGGCGCGCGGAATTGAGGTTTTTGCGATCGGCTCGCGCCCCTCTCCGTCATTGCGAGCGCAGCGAAACAATCCACAGGCGTAGAGCGAGACATCTGGATTGCTTCGCTGCGCTCGCAAAGACGGTTACGGACGGACGCTTCTACAACGGAACCATCGCCGGCACTCCAAACGTCTCGACCGTGCTCGCGCCGCCCGCCAGCACCTTCTCCCAGCCGACCTCGGCCCTGACCCGCGCCAGACACGGCTCCAGTTTCGCTTCCGCCAGCCCATGCGGCACGAAGACGAGCCCGTCATCGTCGCCGACGACCAAATCGTGCGGGGACACGGCGACGCCGCCGAACACGATTCCGCCGTTGACGACGCCGCGCTCCATCGAGGACGGCCCGCGCGGCATCACCCAGCGCGAGAACATGATGAAATCGGGCCATTGCGCGACGATGCCGACATCGCGCACCGCGCCATCGACAACGACGCCGGCGATGCCTTTCAGCCGTGCGGCCCCGCTCAAAAGGTCGCCGATCATCGCCGCATCGCGCCGCCCGCCGGCCGCGACCACGATCACGTCGCCGGCCTGCGCCACCGCGATCGCGTGATGCACCGGGCCGTAATCTGCGGGCTCGCACCATGCGGTGACCGCCGAGCCGACGAGGCGCTTGCCGGGCGCGAAGGGGCGGATCGGCCGGATGCGCGGATCGGCGTGGCCCGTGCCGCCAAGCTGGTCCGCGACGACCGAGCTCGGCACCGCCTTCCACGCCTCGATCAGCGCATGCGGCAGGCGGGGATGGGCTGGCGTGACGAGACGGGTCGGCATGGTGTTCCTCGATTTCCTGTTCTCGGATGGCGTCAGGCGGCGCGGCCCGGCCGCGCCGCGAGATAGCGCTTCACGGCGCGTTCCAGCCGGCGCACGCCCTCGACGAGACGTTCGGGCGATGAGCGCGTGAAGTTCAACCGCATCGCAGTTGTCAGCGCGCCATCCGGATCGAAGACGCTGCTCGGCACGAAGGCGACCTTCTCTGCCAGCGCATGGACATAGAGCGCATTGGTGTCGAAGGCCGGATCGCGCGCGGTCGCCCAGACGAACATGCCGCCGGGCGGGACATCCCATGTAAACCAGTCGGACAGATGGCTCGCCAACGCGGCGCAGAGCGCGTCGCGGCGCTCGCGATAGGCGGAGAGCATCGACGGCACATGCCGCGCCTCGAAGCCGCTCTCGATCAGGTCGAGCGCGATGGCCTGCGTCAGCATGCTCGAACTGAGGTCGGTCGACTGCTTGGTCAACGCCAAAGTCGCGATCATGCCCGCTTCCGCCACCACCCAGCCGACGCGCAGGCCCGGCACGAGGCTCTTCGACAGCGTACCGAGATAGATCACCGGCCCATCATACGGTCCGTCGGGATGGCGCGCGGCATGGCTCGTCAGGATGCTCGGCGGAGCCGGGCCGTCGAGCTGGAGCGGCAGATAGGGATCGTCCTCGACCAGCCAGGTCCCCGCCGCCATCACGGCGTCGAGCAGCGCCATACGCTGGCCCTGCGGCACCAGCACGCCGGTCGGGTTGGAGTAGTTCGGCACGGCGTAGACAAATTTCGCCTGCCGGAGCGTGGCTTCGCATCCGGGCGCCGCAAGCGTCCAGTCGAGCCGCTCATAGCGCGGCTGGCGCGGCCGCCAGGCGTCGAGCGCGCCGAGATAGGTCGGGAATTGCGCCATGATCAGGTCGCCGGGATCGATCAGCGCCTTGCCGAGCAGATCGAGCCCCTGCATCGCGCCGGTGGTGAGCAGCACGTTCTCAGGACCGAAGGTCCGTCCCGCCGCCGCCGACACGCGCGCAGCGATGGCGGCCCGCAGCGCAGGCAGCCCCTCCATCGGGCCATATTCGAGCGCGACCGAGCCCCAGCGCGCCAGAGCGCGTGTGCTCGCGGCCGCGATCTCCGCGACCGGATAAAGCTCCGCGGCAGGCAGGCCACCGGCAAGGCTGACGATATCGGGGCGGCCGCCGAGGCTGAGGAACTGCTGCGTGATGCTGTTGCCGGACGAGAGCCAGCGCGCAGGTTTCGGCCGCTGGGTCGCGCTGGCTGGGGGAGTCGGCATGCGGAGGGCTCTGTCAAGGCGTTCGGGCGCGCACGCTAGCGTGCCGGACCGGCCTGCGGAACCCGCAGCGGCGGAATGGCGACCTGATGACGCCTGCGCCTAACGTCGCAAGCGACAAGCGCCGGCCTCTGGCGTTATTCTTCGCCGCAGTGCAACATCGAGATTGCTCCAAAAAGAGGGTGGCACGCCATGAACGCGATCGGCCCCATCGGCGACGGCAAAGCCCAGCGCGAGACCCCTGCGCCGCGCGACAAGCCCACGCTTCGCGACAAGCCCTGGATCTTCCGGACCTATGCCGGCCATTCCGATGCGTCGGAGTCCAACAGGCTCTACCGCAACAACCTCGCCAAGGGGCAGACCGGCCTGTCTGTCGCCTTCGACCTGCCGACCCAGACCGGCTACGACCCCGATCACGTGCTGTCGCGCGGCGAGGTCGGCAAGGTCGGCGTGCCGGTTTCGCATCTCGGCGACATGCGCGCGCTCTTCGCCGACATTCCGCTCGCCCAGATGAACACCTCTATGACGATCAACGCGACGGCGGCCTGGCTGCTCTCGCTCTATATCGCGGTGGCCGACGAGCAGGGCTGTGACCGCCGGGCGCTGCAGGGCACGACCCAGAACGACCTCGTCAAGGAGTACCTCTCGCGCGGCACTTACGTCTTCCCGCCGCGCCCCTCGATGGCGCTGACCACCGACATCGTCGTGTTCACGGCCCGCGAACTGCCGAAATGGAACCCGACCAATGTCTGCTCCTACCATCTGCAGGAGGCCGGGGCGTCGCCTGTCCAGGAGCTTTCGTTTGCGCTGGCGACCGCGATCGCTTTGCTCGATTCGATCCGCGCCCGGCCCGAGGTTTCCGCCGAAGAGTTTCCCGAGGTCGTCGGGCGTATTTCCTTCTTCGTCAATGCCGGAATGCGCTTCGTCACCGAGCTCTGCAAGATGCGGGCGTTCGTCGATCTTTGGGACGAGATCACGCTGGGCCGCTACGGCGTAGCCGACGAGGCCATGCGGCGCTTCCGCTATGGCGTGCAGGTCAATTCGCTCGGCCTGACCGAGCCCCAGCCCGAGAACAACGTCTACCGTATTCTGATCGAGATGCTGGCCGTGACTTTGTCCAAGAAGGCCCGCGCCCGTGCCGTGCAGCTGCCGGCCTGGAACGAGGCGCTCGGGCTGCCCCGCCCCTTCGACCAGCAATGGTCGCTGCGCATGCAGCAGGTGCTGGCCTATGAGACCGACCTGCTCGAATTCGGCGACATCTTCGACGGCTCGACCGCAATCGACGCCAAGGTCGCCGAGCTGAAGGCGGCCGCGCTGGAGGAACTGGCCAGGATCGACGACATGGGCGGCGCGCTGGCGGCGATCGAGACCGGTTACATGAAGCAGGCGCTGGTCGAGAACGGCGCGCGCCGGATCGAGGCGATCGAGCGCGGCGAGCAGATCGTCATCGGCGTCAACAAATTCACCAACAGCGAGCCCTCCCCGCTCTCGGCCGGCGAAGGCAATGTCGTCACCGTGCCGGATTCGGTCGAACTGGAGGCGATCGGGCGGCTCAAGGCCTGGCGCTCGGCCCGCGATGCGAAAGCCGCCGAGGCGGCGCTGACGGAACTGGCCGACTGCGCGAAGGAAGCGCGCAACGTGATGCCGGCCTCGATCGCCTGTGCAAAGGCCGGCGTCACCACCGGCGAATGGGCGCAGACCCTGCGCGAGATTTTCGGCGAGTACCGCGCGCCAACCGGCGTCGACACGAGCAAGCTCGGCGACAATTCCGACCTCGCCACCGTCAAGGCCGCCGTCGCGAAGGCGACCGAGACGCTCGGCCGGCCACCGCGCTTCCTCGTCGGCAAGCCCGGCCTCGACGGCCATTCCAACGGCGCCGAGCAGATCGCGGTCAGGGCGCGCGACGCCGGCATGGCGGTGAGCTATGGCGGCATCCGCCAGACGCCCGACGAGATCGTGACGCAGGCTCAGGAGACGAAAGCCGACATCATCGGGCTGTCGATCCTGTCGGGCTCGCATCTGCCGCTGGTGCGCGACGTCACGGCGCGGTTGCGCGTCGCTGGCATGAACATCCCGGTGGTGGTCGGCGGCATCATCCCGCCCGACGACGAAAACGCGCTGAAGAACATGGGCGTGGCGCGCGTCTACACGCCGAAGAATTTCGAGCTGGACGGGATTATCGCGGATGTGGCGGGGCTGGCGGCGAAGGAGCGGGAATGAATCTCGTTGAAGGGCGCAGGTGAGATCGTTCGAGAATTCGCTGGGGTGCGCCGGCTGGCGTGGGTGTCGAGAACCGGAGCGGAGCGGACATTGGTCCGTGAGCACCGGAAGCGCAGACAACCGCGTCAGGCGGCCGCCCCAGTAGAATTCGCGAGCGGTCTCACACCATCCCGGTCGTCTTCAGCGTCTGATACGCCTTCAGGATTTCCTGCAGCGTCCCTTCCCGCGAGCGGTCGCCGCCATTCGCATCCGGGTGGAAGCGCTTCACCAGTTCCTTGTAGCGCGCCTTGATCGCGACCGCGTCGGCGGTGTCGTCGAGCCCCAGCGTCTCCAGCGCCTTGCGCGCCACCACGCCGACGCGCGATTCCGGGTGCAACGCGGCTTGAGCCCGGCGCGCGCCAAAGATGTCGAAGGCGTCCGCGACCTCGGGGCCGGCCTTTCCGCCCGCGACGCGGCCGCGCTGGGCCATCCGCGCGGCGCTCGAGTTGACGCCGAGCTTCCAGGTCGGCCGGTGGCCGATCTCCTCCTGCTTGGCGTAGGCCGCCAGCGCCTCGTCGTTCATGCCCTGGAAGTAGTTGTAGGTCGCGTTGTAGGCCTTCACATGCTCCATGCAGAACAGGAAGAACTGCCCTTCCCGGCCCCGCCCCTTGGGCGCGCGGAATTCGCCCGCGCGGCGGCAGCCGGCATGGTCGCAGGGCGTGCCGACAGGAATCTCGACCTCTTCCGCCTCGGAAGGGCCGATCCTGATGCGGTCGAACAGGCGCGAGTTGAAGTTCATGGTCGAACGGTTATGAGACTCAAGGGACGGCGGGGCAAGTGCGGCGCAGCATGAGGCGGCCCACCCCTGCACTGGCGATCAGGATGATGTCGCGATCATGACCGGAATGGCTGAACGGATCACCACCAAGCTGCAGGACGCTCTCGCGCCGCAGCGCCTGAACGTAATCGACGAATCGCACCAGCATCAGGGCCATGGCGGCTGGCGCGAGGGCGGGGAGACCCATTTCAGGGTCGATATCGTATCGGACGCCTTTGCCGGCAAGAGCCGGCTGGAGCGGCACCGGCTGGTCAACGCGGCATTGGCGCAGGAATTGGCCGATGGGGTCCACGCGCTGGCCATCGTGGCGCGCGGGCCGGGCGAGGGCTGAGCGTCGTCAGGGCGCGATCAGGACGACGTTCGGGAAATAGGTTCGGTAGCGGCGCGGGTCGCGGGTCAACAGCGGGATGCCCGCGACGGTCGCGTGCGCTCCGATGAAGAAGTCGGGAAGCACGCCGGTTCGTGTTCCACCAGCCGCACGATAGTTTTGGTAGGCCTTGCCGGCCAAGAACAGCGCATCGCGATCCAGGGTTTCCAGTGTCACATTGAAATCTTGCAGCAACTCATCGACCCGTTCGCGCATGTCGAAACGAACAGACAATTCCGCATAGACGACATCGACGACCGCAAGCCGGCTCGACAAGGCGACGGCTGCCAATTGTCGGCTGGACCAGTCGGACCAGCGAGGGTCGCCCGTGACGAGGTCAAGGATGATATTGGTATCGACCAGCGTCGAACGCATCACTCGCCACGAGTCAGCGCCATAACCTCGTCGGTACTCAAACCAGGACCGGCAGAGCCTCGCCATTTCGCGATTGCGGCGCCAATCCCCTTATCTTCGACCTTGACGAGCACCGTCTGCCCGTCATTGCGAAGCACGAAATCGACAGCATGTCCCGGCTTGATCCCGAGCCTGTCCCTCACCGGCTTAGGTATCGTCACCTGGCCCTTGCTTGTGACCATTGTCGCCATGGCGCGGCTCCGCATTACCAGATCGGCTGAAAGTAATACCCGGACTTTGCCTTTGCAACCTCAGCCCGTCGCCTTCTCCGGCGTCCGCCCATAAACCGCCGCCGACACCAGCAGCAGTCCCGCAAAAACCCAATGCAGATTGGCGAAGGTCGCCGCCGCCCCCAAACCCGCCTCGCGCTGCGCCGCGATGAACCAGCCGGAGCCTGACTGGATCAGCGCCGCGCCGGCGATAAAGAGGAAATTCACCGCCGTCATACCGCGCCCGATCAAATGAGCAGGGAAAAAGATGCGCGCATGCGCCATCAGGATCGCATAGGTGAAGCCGATCGCCCCGACAGCGGAAAACAGCGCGACGGCTGCCAGCCATGACGCGCCTCCGGTCAGCGCCAGCAGCGCAAACAGCCCTGCGGTGGCGACCGTGCCCCAGAGCACCAGCGGCTTGACCCGCCCGACGCGCTTTTCCAGCGCCCCGTAGAAAAACGCTCCGCCGACCATTGCGAGCGCCATCGCGGTGGCGGCGTTGCCGGCGGAAACCGCGTCGAAGCCGTGGACGTCGCGCATGAACGGCGCGATCCACAGGCCGCGCGCGGTCGCCAGGATGGCGTAGCCGGTCAGCGTGATCAGCGCGAGGTAACGCAGGGCCTTGAGCTTCAGGATGCTGGCGAGCCCCTCGATCAGGCCTTCCGCCTTGCCCGAAGCCTGCTCCGCGCGCGGCGGGTCCTTGATCAGCAGCGCCGCCATCAGCGCGGCGACGCCGAAGGCGCAGGCCATCGCCAGCATGGAGGGTCGCCAGCCATAGCGCTCGGCCGCGACCGCCAGCGGCCCCGCGCCGACCAGATTGCCGAGCGAGCCGATGCCGATGAAGACCGAGGTCAGGAAGGCGAAGCGCGCCGGGGCCTGCGTCCGCGCGAACAGGAACAGGGTCGCCATGAAGATCGGCGCGCAGCCGACGCCGATCAGCGCCATGGCGAGCGTCGCGCTCAGCGCATTGCCCGCCATCGCGAACAGAAATGCCCCGGCCGTGCCCAGCGCCATCGTCGCCGCCACAGTCCGGCGCGGGCCGAGCCGGTCGAGCGCCCAGCCGACCGGGAACTGCGCGATGGCGAAGGTCACGAACCAGGCCGCGCCGAGAAAGCCGAACTCGCGCGGGCCGATCGCGAGATCGGCCATCACCGGCTGGGCGATCACGCTCAGGAAGGAACGGTAGAAGATCGACAGGAAATAGGCCGGCAGCAGCGCCAGGAAGATCGTCACGTCACGCCGCCCGCCTGCAAAACCCGATGGATCACTTGATCCGCTCGAGCACCGAGACATAGTTGGCGACCGCAGCGCCGCCCATGTTGAAGATGCCGCCAAGGCGGGCGTCCCTGACCTGCATCCCCTCGGGCGCCTCGCCGACGAGTTGCATCGCGCTGAGCACATGCATGGAGACGCCGGTCGCGCCGATCGGATGGCCCTTGGCCTTCAGCCCGCCGGAGACGTTGACCGGCAGCTTGCCGTCCTTCCGGGTCCAGCCCTCCTTGATGGCGCGCGCGCCGTCGCCTTCCTTCGTCAGCCCCATCGCCTCGTATTCGATCAGTTCGGCGATGGTGAAGCAGTCATGCGTCTCGACGAAGGAGAGATCGTCGAGCGTGACGCCGGCAGCGCCGAGCGCCTGCTTCCAGGCGAGCGCGCAACCGTCGAACTTCAGGATGTCGCGCTTCGAGAGAGGCAGGAAATCCTGGACATGGGCCATGCCGCGGAAGCCTACGGCCCGGCGCATGCCCAGCGCGGTCTCCTCGTCGGCGAGCACGATCGCGGCTGCCCCGTCCGAGACGAGCGAGCAATCGGTGCGCTTCAGCGGGCCGGCGACGAAGGGGTTCTTCTCGCTCTCGTTGCGGCAGAACTCGAAGCCGAGATCCTTGCGCATCTGGGCATAAGGGTTCTCGACGCCGTTCTTGTGGTTCTTGGCCGCGATCATGGCGAGCGCATCCGACTGGTCGCCATGGCGCTGGAAATAGGACGCTGCGATCTGCCCGAAAACGCCGGCGAAGCCGCCGGTCGTTTCCCCCTCTTCGGCGAGATAGGACGCTTTCAGCAGGAACTTCCCGATCTCGGCGGACGGCGTTTTCGTCATCTGCTCGACGCCGACGACGAGCACGATTTTCGCAGCCCCGGCCTTGATCGCGCGCGCCCCCTGATGGACGGCAGCGGAGCCGGTGGCGCAGGCGTTCTCGACGCGCGTCGTCGGCTTGAAGCGCAAAGCGGGATCGGCCTGCAGCACCAGCGAGGCGGTGAAGTCCTGTGCGGAGAAGCCGGCATTGTAATGCCCGAGCACGATCTCGTCGACCTGGTCGGCGGTGATCCCGGCATCGACCAGCGCGTCGGTGGCGACGCGCACGATCAGGCTCTCGATGGTCTCGGCATCCTGCTTGCCGAACGGCGTATGGGCCCAGCCGACGATTGCAGCGCACATGGCGTTTCTCTCCTGATGACCTGCTTTTGATGTCTAATTGCGCCGCGAAAGGCCACCCCGCAAGCGGGCACGAGCGCATTTCCGGCGTGCGTGGAAAGAGGGACCACGATGCGGAACGGACGATCTAAATCGACAGCAGCAGCACCAGCCCGACGCCGACCACGATCATCGCCATGCCGGCGATCTCGCGCGCGCTCGTTCCCTCGGCAAAAATCCGTCGTGACGCGATCTGCGCCAACGGCACTTCGAGCAAACCGAGCGTGCGGACATTGGCGGCGCTAGTCAGCGAGAAGCCGATGAACCAGAACTGCGAGGCGGCCGCGCCCAGAAATCCCGCCGTCAGCGAGCGCCGCCAGATCCGCAACGAGGCGAACAGCGCACCGCGATCGGCGATCAGCATGTAGGCGACCAGCACCAGCGTGCTGAAGGCCAGCCCCCAGGCCAGAGTCGTGGTGGCGCGCAGCACGAAGTTGCCGTCCGGCAGAGCCAGGATCGCCGCGCGAAAGCCCAGCGCCGAGAGCGCGAAGCTCGCGCCGGCAGCGATGCCGAGCATGGCCGGCCGCAGGCCCGCCGCGCTGAGTTTCTCGCCGGGTTTCCACGACATCGTCACGACGCCGGCGGTCGCCAGCACGATCGCGGCGAACTTCCAGATCGTCAGCGCATCGCCGAGCAGCAGCGCGCCGAAGATCGCGACCTGCACCGGCTCGGTCTTGGTGTAGGCGGTGGTGACGGCGAAGGAGCGCTCGCGCATCGCCGCCAGCATCAGCCCCGTCGCCGCGATCTGCGTCAGCGAGCCCCACAGCGCCGACAGCAGGAATCGCGTATCCGCCATCGGCGGCGTCCTTCCGCTCACGAGGCAGACCCCGGCGAGAAAGACGAGCGCGAAGGGCAAGCCGTAGAGGAAGCGCACCTGCGTCGCGCCGACGACGCCGATCGCGTCGGTCAGCGAACGCTGCGTCAGATTGCGGGCGGTCTGCAGCAGGGAGGCCGCGATCGTCGCCGGAATCCAGAGAAGGGTGAGGCTCACGGGCGTTTCTGCTGTCAGTCGGGTCCGGGCCGGCCGATGCGCCGGTTGACGACGCCTTGTGAACCGGCCCTGACGGCTAGGCAAATCGCTCGGCTGGGGGTAGGTATGCGTTCATGGTCGGGCGCTCATTGCCGGCCGTCTCGAAAATGCCGCACGCGTCGCGTTGAAGCCTCCTTCTTCGACCCCGCCCAGACAGGTTCAAGACCAGCCCGATGATCGCTTTCCGCCTCGCCGCCGCCGTCTCGCTCGGACTCGGGTTCGCCTCGCCGGCCGCCGCCGGAACCAGCCTCGTGATCGACGCATCGAGCGGCGAGGTTCTCTCCAGCGAGAACCCGAGCCAGGCCTGGCACCCGGCCTCGACCACCAAGATGATGACCGCCTATCTGGCGCTGAAGGCGGTGCGCGAGCGCCGTATCGGTCTGGAGACCGCGATTCCCGCGTCAAAACTCGCCGCCGGCCAGCCGCGCGTGAAGGTCTACATCAAGGCCGGCCAGGAGGTGACGCTCGACAACGCGCTCCGCATCATGATGGTCAAGTCGGCCAACGACATCTCCTATGTCATCGCCGAGGGCGTCGGCGGCGACGTTCCGACCTTCGTCTCGATGATGAACGCGGAAGCCGCGCGCCTCGGCATGCGCGACACCCATTTCGTCAATCCCAATGGCTGGCACCATCCCGACCAGCAGACCAGCGCGCGCGACCTCGCCATCCTCGCCATGGCGCTGATGCGCGAATTCCCCGACTATGCCGACTACTGGAACACGGCGGCCGTCCAGCTCGGCAAGCAGACACTCAACAACACCAACGGCCTTGTCGGCCGCTATTACGGCGTCAGTGGCATGAAGACGGGCTTCGTCTGCGCCTCGGGATTCAATGTCGTGGCGACCGCGACGCGAGGCGGCCGAACCCTTATCGCGGTCGTGCTCGGCGCGCTCTCGGGCGCGGAGCGCACCGTCAAGGCGGCGCAGCTTCTCGATGACGGCTTCGGCAAATGGGGTGGCTTCGGCTACACCGCCGCGACCCTGCCCTCGGGCAATGGCGGCCGCGCCCAGAGCATCTGCGCCGATGTCCGCAGGGGCGGCGGCGCACTCGGCGACGATGTCGATGTCGCGGGCCCGATCAGCTCGGCGGCGATCCCCGGCGGCGTAGGCGGCAATGCCGAGGGCACCTCGGACCGCTTCCCGATCTTTTCGCCGCAGCCGGCGGCCGCCAGCGCGGTTCTGACGCGCGCGCCCTCTGGCCGCATCGTGCTGGGTCCGCGCGCCCAGGCGATCCCCGTCGAGGTCGCCTTCGGCCGCACGCCGGCCTCGGCCGCGGCTCCGCTGGCGGCCAATGTCGCCGGCCGCCCCGACAGCCTCATCGCGCGCGGAGCGCCGCCGATCATCACGCCGGGCGCTCCGGTCTCTGCCGGCCTGTTCGGTACGGCTTCCGCCCGAACCGCCTCCGGCAATGGCGGCATCCCCGGCGCGACCTCGGCCTTCGCCCCGGCGACGGATGCCGCGCCGACCGCAGACGCCCAGTCCGGCCCGCTGCGCCTGCAGGGCGCGATCCAGCCCGGCGCCGCGACGGCGGCGAGCCTGCGTCCCGGCGCGGCCGCCGGCATCAAGGCCCAGCCCGCGCCCGCGCGGCCGCTTCTGGCGAAGCCGAAGGCTAAAACGGAGCCCGCCAAGGCCGCCGCGCCGCAGGCCAAGGCCAAGACGAAACCCAAGACCAAGCCCGACGCCTGAGCATGAGCGCGTGATCGCCGGACGCAGTGCTGCCGCGACGCGGCAGGGCCTTTTGCTGGCGCTCGCCTCGGCCGCCGCCTATGGCACGAACATCGTCAGCGCGCAGATCGCCGGACAGGCCGGGCTCGCCGGGCCGCTGCTGGTGTTCTACCGGGTCTTCATCATGCTGGCGCTGGTGCTGGCCGCCACGCTGATCTGGCGCGCCTCGCTCAAGGTGCCGGCGCGAGAGCGCCGGGCGCTGGCGCTGTTTGGCCTGATGAGCGCGCTGGTCGGCTGCGCCTATCTGTCCTCGGTCGCCTTCCTGCCGGTCACGGTCGCGGCCGTGGTGTTCTACACCTTCCCGATCCTGATCGTGCTGGCCGAGCCGCTGGTCACCAGGGCCCGCTTCAGCGCTGACCGGCTCGTCGTGGCGCTGATTGCGTTCTGCGGCGTCGCCATGGTCGTCGGACCGGATTTCCACGGGCTCGATCCCCGCGGGCTGGCGCTGGCCATGGCCGCGAGCGTTTTTGCGGCGACGCAGTTCTTCGCCGCTTCCGCGAGCGCGACCACGGGATTGCTGCCCAAGCTGTTCTGGTCGCACCTGCTGATCCTGCCGGTGACGCTGGCGATCGTGCAGGCGACCAGCGGCTTGCTGCCGCCCCAAAGCCTCGCGCTCGCGCCGCTGGCCGTCGCGGTCACGATCGGCGGCTATCTCGCCGGCTTCCTGCTGCAGGTTCTCGCGCTGGCCCGCGTCGCGCCCGGTGCTGCGGGCCTCGCCTTCTGCGCCGAGCCGGTCTTCGCGGTCGCGGTGGCGGCTATCGTGCTCGGAGAGCGGGTCGGCCTGATGCAATATGCCGGCGGCGGCCTTGTCGTCGCCGCGATCATGGCCAATGTAATACTGGAACAAAAGCTCCGCCGGCCGGCAGCGGCCTGACGCCCACCGGACCGCCGCGATGCCAGATTCCAGACACGACGCAAGACGCCCGACGCCCGTTCCCCTGACCCTGCTGACCGGCTTTCTGGGAGCGGGCAAGACGACGCTGCTCAACCGTCTGCTGAAAGACGAAGCTCTTTCGGAGACGGTCGTGATCGTCAACGAATTCGGCGAGATCGGGCTCGATCACCTGATGATCGAGGGCGTCGAGGAGAGCATGATCCTGCTCGCCTCGGGCTGCCTGTGCTGCACCATCCGCGACGACCTGATCGTGACCCTGGAAGACCTGCTGCGCCGCCACGACAATGGCAGGATCACGCCGTTCAGGCGCGTCGTCATCGAGACGACGGGGCTGGCCGACCCCGCGCCGATCCTCAACGTGCTGATCAACCACCCCTATCTCGCCTTGCGTTTCCGGCTCGACGGCGTCCTGACGCTGGTCGATGCCGTCAACGGCATGGCGACGCTGGACGAGCATGAGGAGGCCCGCAAGCAGGTGATCGCGGCCGACCGCATCGTCCTGACCAAGGCCGATCTCGCTGCGGACACAGACGCGGTCGACGCCCTGCGCCTCAGGCTGGCGGCCCTCAATCCCGGCATCGTGCTGCTGGCGCCCGATGCTCCGGCCGTCGACCTCGTCGGCGCTGGTCTTTACGACCTTGCCTCACGGCCCGCCGAACTGACGCGCTGGCTGACCGCCGAGACGCTGGCTGAACCGCACCAACATCATCATCACGACCATGATCATGGCCACGGTCATCATCACCACCCCCACCGCCATGATGTGAACCGTCACGATGCGACGATCCGCGCCTTCACGCTGACGGCGGAACAGCCGATCGGGCAGGCGACCTTCGACCTGTTCTGGACCCTGCTGCGCTCGACCCACGGCTCGAAGCTGCTGCGTTTCAAGGGGCTCGTCGGCCTGAAGGAGAATCCCGACCAGCCGCTGCTGGTGCATGCCGTGCAGCAGATCCTGCATCCGCCCGTCCAGCTCGACGCCTGGCCCGACGCCGACAGACGCTCGCGCCTGGTGCTGATCGTCAGGGACATCGAGCCGGCGGTGGTCGAGCGGCTCTGGGCGGCGTTCCTCGGCCAGACCGAGAGGCAATCCATACCGGCCTGACCCCGGCTGCGCTGGCCCTGATCTTGAAGCCTGTCGGACGATCGGTCGTTCCGCGCGCAACACCTTGTCATTTTGGCACAGGCCCGCGCCGGGACGATGCAGCAGAACCGCAGGCAGGGCCAGATGAACGCAATCGTCGCCTTCAAGGGCAGTTCCCCGGGAATCGCCGCCTCAGCCGCGCCTCAGGCCGCGCGCCACCGGCCCGACGCGCCGATCAGGATCGAGATCAGGCCGCTTCAGGCCTGCGCCGGGATCCGTGATGCCTGGGCCGATCTCGCCGGCCGCGCGATCGCGCCCAATCTGTTCTTCGAGCCCGATTTCGCGCTCGCCGCCGCGCAGCACCTCGTCGCCTTCCGCGACGCCGTCGCGATCCTGGCCTGGCAAGGCGAGGCCGACGAACCGCAGCGCCGGCTGATCGGGCTCGTCCCCTGTTTCCCGCGCGACCGCCTGTTCGTGCCAGACGAACTGATCGGCTTTTCCGACAGGCGGGTCTTCGATGGCGCGCCGCTGCTCGACCGCCTGCGGGCGCAGGCCGTGATCGAGGCCGTGCTGAGCCTGCGCAAGGACTGGCGGCTCGAAGGCCATGGACTCGTCCTGCGTCAGGTCGCGCTCGAGGGTCCGCTGACGACGGCGCTCCTGCGCGCCGCCGAGAGGCTCGGCCTCACCGCGACGCTGCTGCCCGCGAGCAGGCCTGCACGGTCGCGGCTGGTCATGGCCAGTCCCAACAAGGCGGCGGCGCTCAGCGAGGCGCTCGCGCGGCAAGGCAAGATCACGCTGCTGGAGAGCGGCGCGCGCATCAAGCTGCGCGACGCGGTCGAGATCATGCTCGCGATGGAGGCGTCGGGCGCCCGCGCCCGGGCCGGCACGGCGATGCTGCAGGACACCCGCGAGGCGGGATTCATACGCGCCATGACGCGCAGCCTCGGCCGCGGCAAACAATGCCGCGTGGCGCTCCTGATGCTTGGCGAGCGGCCGATCGCCGGTGCGATCCTGCTTGGACGGGGCGAGAAGCGCTGGCTCTTCGCTTCGGTCCAGGACGACGCATTCGCGCCTTTCGAGCCCGAACTGGTGCTGCTGGCGATGCTGGGGCAGGCCGCGCCCACCCGCGCGATCCTCTTGCCCGGCGGCGCGCCGGTGTTCGGCGCAAGCGCCGCCACGCATGGTGAAATCCGGCTGACGCCACAGGGCGCGCTGAAGCCGCGCGACCTCGCCGCCCGCGCCCGCGACGCATTGCGGCGCTCGTTCTTCAAGCTTCCCCGCGCAGGAGCCGCCTGATGATCTTGCCGGTCGTGGTCAGCGGCAGCTCGTCGCGAAAGGCGATCTCGCGCGGATATTCATGCGCCGAGAGCCGCTTGCGCACGAAAGCCTGAAGCTCGGCGGCCAGCGCATCCGACGGCGTGCGCCCGGCCTTGAGCACGACGAAGGCCTTGACGATCTCGGTGCGCAGCGCGTCGGGCTTGCCGACCACGGCGGCGAGCGACACCGCCTCGTGCTTGAGCAGGCAATCCTCGATCTCGCCCGGCCCGATGCGATAGCCCGACGAGGTGATGACATCGTCGTCGCGGCCGATGAAGCGGACATAGCCGTCGCCGTCCTGCACGCCCTGATCGCCGGTCGTCATCCAGTCGCCGATGAACTTCTCCGCTGTGGCCTTCGGGTTGTTCCAGTAGCCGAGGAACATCACCGGATCGGGACGGCGCACCGCGATCTGGCCCTCCTCGTCAGCGTCGCACGCCGAACCATCAGGGCGGATGACCGCGACCTCATGGCCCGGCACGGCCTTGCCGATGAAGCCCGGCCGGCTGACGCCGATGGCGGCGCAGGAGGCGAGCACGAGATTGCATTCGGTCTGGCCATAGGCCTCGTTGATGGTCAGCCCCAGCGCCTCACGGCCCCAGTTTAGCGTCTCCGCGCCGAGCGCCTCGCCGGCGGCGGCGACCGTGCGCAGGTCGAAAGCGAAGCGCTTACGCGGCCGCTCGACGCTGCGCAGCATCCTGAGCGCGGTCGGCGGCACGAAGGCGTTGCGGATGCCTCTCTCCGCGATCAGGCGAAACGCCTCCTCCGGCTCGAACCGCGTCACCGGCCGCGCCACCACCGGCACGCCGAAATGCAGGGCCGGCAGCAGCATGTTGAGCAGGCCGCCGGCCCAGGCCCAGTCGGCCGGTGTCCAGGCGATGTCGCCGACCTGGGGCAGGAATTCATGCGGCATCTGCACGCCCGGCAGATGGCCCGGCAGCACGCGATGGCCATGCAGCGCGCCCTTGGGGTTCCCGGTCGTGCCCGAGGTGTAGATCATCAGCGCCGGATCGTCGGGTCCAGTGTCCACCGGCTCGAAATCCGGACTTGCCGACGCCAGCAGACTGTCCCAGCCGAACGCGGTTCCCTGCGCGCCATCGGTCGAGATCGTCAGCGCCAGCTCCGGCAGGGGCTCCGCGATCTGGCCGACCTTGGCCAAGCCCGCCGCATCCGTGACCAGCGCCTTCGCGCCGGCATCGCCAAGGCGATAGGCCAGCGCATCGACGCCGAACAAGGCCGCCAGCGGCACCGCGATCGCGCCCAGCTTGTAGGCGGCGAGATGGGCGGTCAGCACCGCCCTGCCCTGCGGCAGCAGGATCGCGACCCGGTCGCCGCGCGCGACGCCGCGCGCCCTCAGCGCGTTCGCCAGCCGGTTCGACTGCTCGCGCAGATGGCCGAAGGAGACCGGACTGGCGCGCCAGTCCTGCGACACTTCGATGATGGCGGTGCGCTCGGGCTCGGCCGCCGCCCAGCGGTCGCAGATATCGACGGCGATGTTGTAGCGCGCGGGGATGGCCCAGCGGAAGCCTGAGCGAAGCGCGTCGTAGTCGCGAAGGTTGGGTAGGAGCATGAGCGAGTGGCGAGAAGGAGATCAACGGAGAAGCTGGTAGGGTCTACTCCCTTCTAGTCACCATTCGCTATTCGCCATTCGCCTCTCACGCATTTCCCATCTGCGAGCGCTTGGCCCAGCCGGTCATCCGGTTCTCGACGATATCGACGATCGCCACCAGAAACACGCCGAGCACCGCAAGCACGATCAGCGCCGCAAAGATCAGCGGCACGTTGAAATCGGCCGAGGCGCGGGTGATCAGATTGCCCAGCCCCAGATTGGAGGCGTTCTGCTCGCCGATGACGGAGCCGACATAGGCCAGCGTGATCGAGACCTTCAGCGCACCGAACAGATAGGGCAGCGAGCGCGGAATGCCGACCTTCAGCATGATGTCCATCCGGCTGGCGCCCAGCGCCTTCATCACGTCCTCGGTCTCGGGCTCGATCGTGGCCAGCCCCGTGGCGACATTGACCACGATCGGGAAGAACGAGATCACGAAGGCGGTCAGCACCGGCGGCTGCCAGCCGACGCCGAACCAGATCACCAGGATCGGCACCACCGCGACCTTCGGGATCGAATTGAAGCCGACCAGAAGCGGGTTGAGGCCGGCATAGATAAGCTTCGAGGAACCGACCAGCAGGCCCAGCGCCAGCCCGAACACGATCGACAGGCCAAAGCCGAAGGAGGTCATCCAGAGCGTGTGGAAGGCGTTGGTGTAGAGCGGCTTCTGGTACTGCACCAGCGCCGCCCAGATCGCGGTCGGAGGCGGCAGGATGAAGGCCGAGACCTTGAACGCACGGCAGACCAGTTCCCAGCTCAGGAAGAAGGCGATGGTGAAGAGATAGGGCGCGAGCTTGAGCCAGGTGGAGCGTGTCATGCCGCCTGCCTCGCCGCGCTGATATGGCCGCGCAGCTCATGCACGATCGCCGCGAACTCCGGCGTGTAGGTCACTTCCAGATCGCGAGGGCGCGCAAACGTCACCTCCCGTTCGGCGATAGTGCGGCCGGGCCGCGCCGACATGCAGAACACCCGGTCGGCGAGGAACACCGCCTCGCGCAGATCATGCGTGACGAGGATCACCGTGACGCCGCGCTGCGCATGCAGGTCGCGGATCACGCACCAGAGTTCCTCGCGCGTAAACGCGTCGAGCGCGCCGAACGGCTCGTCCAGCATCAGGAGTTTCGGCTCGTGGATCAGCGAGCGGCACAGCGAGGCGCGCTGCTGCATGCCGCCCGAGAGCTGCCACGGAAACTTGGAGCCCATGCCTTTGAGCCCGACCGTCTCCAGCAACCCCTCGGCGCGGGCGACATATTCGGCCTTGTGGCTGCGCAGGCGCGAGCGGTGCGGCTGGACGATCTCCAGCGGCAGCAAAAGGTTCTCCAGCGTCGTGCGCCAGGGCAGCATCACCGGGTTCTGGAAGGCCATGCCGGTGATCTTGATCGGCTCGACGACTTGCCTGCCGTCGACGATCACGGTGCCTGTCCTGGGTCGCTGCAGCCCGGTGGCGAGCTTCATCATCGTCGATTTGCCGCAGCCTGACGGCCCGACGATCGCGGCGAACTCGCCCTCGCGCACCTTCAGCGACAGGCCCTCGACAGCCGGCGGACCATCGCCGCCGCCATAGACATGGGTGACATCCTGGAGTTCGACGAAGGCGGTCAAGCAGGCTCCGTGCGATGGGTGGACTCCCCTCCCCCTTGTGTGGAGGGGTTGGGGTTGGGGTTGGGGGTGGGGGTCGCGGGGCAGGAGCGAATGGGCACAAGAAATGGCGCTAGCGCTACTGCAGCTCTTTCACACAGAGGAAAGTCTGGCTGATCGCTCACCAAGCGGAACCACCCCCACCCCTGACCCCTCTCCACAAGGGGGAGGGAAATCGTCTCACGCGGCATAAGGAATGAGCTCAGAACGCCCGTTCCGCCGAGGCCGGCAGGAACGCGTCCACGAAGGCGTCGCCCGCCTTCGCCTTGTCCTTGAAGCTGAAGGTCAGGCCGATCTGCTCGACCGCCCGCGCCCAGCGCGCCTTGTCGATACCGCCAAAGCCGTTCGCCTTGACCCAGGGGGTCATCACGTTCTGCTCCAGCGTCATCCTGAGACGCTCCAGCTCGACCTCGACCTTGGCGACGTCGTTGCGCTTGATGACGAGTTGCGCTCCGAGCTCGGGGTTCGCCACCGTCTCCTTGACGCTTTTGGTGATCGCCCGCAACAGGCCGCGCACGGCCTCGGGCTTCTCGGCCATGAACTTCGGCGAGACCATGATGACGTTGCCGTAGAGCTCGACGCCATAATCGGCCATCAGCATGACGACGATGTCGTCGACGGGCACGCCGCGCGACTTCAGGTTGATGAAGGAGGAGTTGGCGAAGCCGAAGACCGCGTCGACCTCGCCGGAGGCCAGCATCGGCTCGCGCACCGGGAAGCCGACATTCTCCAGCCGCATCTTGCTGTCGTCGAGCTTGTTGACGGCCTTGAAGATCGGCCATTGCGCGAAGGCGGCGTCAGCGGCGGGCGCGCCGAACTTCTTGCCCTCGAGCGACTTGACGTCCGCCGTGACGCCGCGGCTTTTCCGGCCCACGATCGAGAAGGGCGGCTTGTCGTACACCATCATCACGGCCTTGAGATCGACCGAGGGGTTCTCGTCGCGGAAGCGGATCAGCGAGTTCACGTCGCCGAAGCCGACATCGTATGTGCCCGACGCCACGCGCGGGATCGCCTCGCGCGAGCCATTGCCGGTGTCGATCGTGACGTCGAGCCCCTCGGCTTTGAAATAGCCCTTCTCCTGCGCCATCAGGAACAGGGCGGCCGGACCCTCGAAACGCCAGTCCAGCGTGAAGCGCACTGCCGTCTGGGCGCTCGCGCCCTGCAGGGCGGCAAGCGAGGCGGAGATGGCGAGCGCGCCGGCGGCCGCCAGGCGAGCTAACCGCCGCCGCGACAGCGAGCCGGCGGCTACATGCAGAACCTTGAACATCGTAAACTCCGGGCGAGGCGGACAAGGCCGCGATTTGAGGACGGACACAGCAAGCGGCGTGCCGGACCATAACCGTTTCAAACTGGCCGATAGCACCGTCAGGTCAAGCGCAAAGCGTCGCATTGGCAGGCATCCTGCACCATAAAGAGGCAGCGGCGAACCGGACGCTACAAGGGCAGCGCGCCGTCGGTCTTGACCTCCTCCATGACGGCATAGGTCCGCGTCTCGCGCACCGCCGGCAAAGCGAGCAGCACTTCACCGAGAAAGCGACGATAGGCGTTCATGTCGGCGACCCGGGTCTTGACCAGATAGTCGAAGCCGCCGGCGACCATATGGCACTCCAGCACCTCCGGCGCGCGCTTCACCGCCGCCGCGAAACGCTCGAAGGCGTCGGGCGTTGTCTTGTCGAGATAGACCTCGACGAAGACCAGCAGATTCAGGCCGAGCTTGAGCGGATCGAGCGTGGCGCGATAGCCTGTGATGAAGCCCTCGCGCGTCAGCCGCTTCAGGCGCTCGCCGACGGCTGTAGGCGAGAGCCCGACCTTGTCGGCGAGTTCGACGCCAGCGATGCGGCCGTCGGATTGCAGGAGCGAGAGGATACGGCGGTCGGTGCGATCGAGCATTACTCGTTCCTCCGTCATTGCGAGCGCAGCGAAGCAATCCAGAGGTCTCGCGCAAACCGCTGGATTGCTTCGCTGCGCTCGCAATGACGTGCTTCATTAATCGTCATTAAAATAAGGATACGCTTGAATTTATAAGGCTCAAGCGCCAAAATAGCGAGTTGATATCAGGCCATTGAAACCTGATGCTTCAGATCATCCCACCGCTGCTCATCCGGAAGCATGCCATGGCCGCCCCTGCCCCGCGCCTCGTCGAAACCACGCCCGTTCCGCCCTTCCGCGCGCCTTACGCAGAAGACGACGGCGCGATTGCGGCGCGCCTGCTGGCAGCCGGCAAACGCGATCCGGCCGCCAAGGCCCGCATCGACGCGCGCGCGACCTCGCTGATCGAAGCGATCCGCACCCGCAAGGTCGGCCTCGGCGGCATCGAGGAGCTACTGCGCGAATACTCGCTCTCGACGAAGGAAGGGCTGGCCCTGATGGTGCTGGCCGAGGCGCTGCTGCGCGTGCCCGACTCGGCCACCGCCGACGCCCTGATTGAGGACAAGCTCGGTCAGGGCGATTTCGCCCATCACGAATCGAAGTCCGACACTTTTCTCGTCTCGGCCTCGGCCTGGGCGCTTGGCGTCACCGCCCGCGTCATCCAGCCCGGCGAGACCCCGACCGGAATCATCGGCGGCCTCGCCAAGCGCCTCGGCGTGCCGACCGTCCGCACCGCAACCCGCCAGGCGATGCGCGTCATGGGCAGCCATTTCGTGCTCGGCCAGACAATAGAAGAAGCGCTCAAGCGCGCCGGCTCCAAAAGCGGAAAACTCTACCGCTATTCCTTCGACATGCTGGGCGAAGGCGCGCGCACGCAAGCCGACGCCGACCGCTACCTCGCCTCCTATTCAGCCGCGATCGATGCGATCGGCGCATCTGCCGGCAACGAGCCCCTGCCGAACCGGCCGGGGATTTCCGTGAAACTCTCGGCGCTGCATCCGCGCTACGAGGCAACGAACCGCGAGCGCGTGCTGGCCGAACTGACGCCGAAGGTGGTCGCGCTGGCAGCGCAGGCCAAGCGCTACGACCTGAACTTCACCGTCGATGCCGAGGAGGCCGACCGGCTCGAACTCTCGCTCGACGTGATCGCCGCCGTGATGGCCGACGGGTCGCTTTCAGGCTGGGATGGGTTCGGTCTCGCGATTCAGGCCTATCAGAAGCGCGCTTCCGCCGTGATCGACCAGATCGCGGCGCTGGCTGAACTGCACGACCGCCGGCTGATGGTCCGCCTCGTCAAGGGCGCCTATTGGGACACCGAACTGAAGCGCGCCCAGGAACGCGGCCTGTCCGATTATCCGGTCTTCACCCGCAAGGCGATGACCGACCTGAACTACGAGGCCTGCGCCGCGCAGCTTCTGGCGCTTCGTCCGCGCATCATCCCCCAGTTCGCTACCCACAACGCGCTGACGGTTGCGACCGTCGCGGAGATGGCGGGCGACGCCGAGAACTTCGAGTTCCAGCGCCTGCACGGAATGGGCGAGGCGCTCTATGAGCGGCTGCTCGCCGACAAGGCAGGCTATGCCTGCCGGACCTATGCGCCCGTCGGCGGGCATCAGGACCTGCTCGCCTATCTGGTGCGCCGCCTGCTCGAGAACGGCGCCAACTCCTCCTTCGTCAGCGTCTCGGGCGATCCCGACGTGCCCGTGGCCGAACTGCTGGTGCCGCCGGCCGACGCCATCGGCCATGCCGGCGCCGCCCGGCATCGCCGCATCCCGCTGCCGGCCGATCTGTTCGGCCCATCGCGCAAGAACTCCGCCGGGGTCGAGCTAGGCCACGCCGAGAGCCTGCACGCGCTTCTGGCCGAGGTCGCCTGCGCCGCCGCAAAGCCCTTTCCAGAGGCAAGCGCCATCATCGACGGCAAGCCAGCCGGCGGCGCGAAGCGGCAAGTCCTCTCACCGATCTACGGCAAGGCCATCGGCATCGTCGCCGAGTCTGACGCCGCGCTGGCCGACCGCGCGATGAAAGCGGCCAAAGCCGGCTTTCCGGCCTGGAACGGCACACCTGCCCGCACGCGGGCGGCCGCCTTGCGCAAGGCCGCCGACCTGATGGAGGAGAGACGGGGCCTTCTGCTGGCGCTGCTTCAGGCCGAGGCAGGCAAGACGCTCGACGACGCCATCGCCGAACTGCGCGAGGCGGTCGATTTCTGCCGCTATTACGCAGCCGAGGCGGAAGCGAAATTCGCCATGCCGACCGCCCTGCCCGGCCCGACCGGCGAGGAGAACCACCTCATCCTGCGCGGGCGCGGGCCGTTCCTGTGCATCGCGCCGTGGAACTTTCCGCTCGCCATTTTTGCGGGGCAGATCGCGGCGGCGTTGGTGACGGGCAACAGCGTCGTCGCCAAGCCCGCACCGCAGACGCCGCTGATCGCCTTCGTGACAATTCGCCTTCTCCACGAGGCCGGCATCCCGACCTCCGCGCTGCATCTCGTCCCCGGCGACGGAGCCTTGGGCGCGGCGCTCGTCGCCCATCCGGCCGTGGCCGGCGTCGCTTTCACCGGCTCGACGGCGACGGCGCGCGCCATCAACCGCGCGCTCGCCGCCAAGGATGGCCCGATCGTCCCGCTCATCGCCGAGACAGGCGGGCTCAACGCCATGATCGTCGATGCGACGGCCCTTCCGGAGCAGGTCGCCGACGACGTCGTGATGTCCGCCTTCCGCTCGGCCGGCCAGCGCTGCTCGGCGCTGCGCCTTCTCGTGGTGCAGGAGGACGTTGCCGACAGGATGGTCGAGATGATCGAAGGCGCGGCGCGCGAACTGACCATAGGCGATCCGCGCGCGATCGAGACCCATATCGGCCCGGTCATCGACGCAGCCGCCAAGGCGCGACTCGACGGCCATATCGCGGCGATGCGCAAGCTCGGCCGGCTGAGCTTCGCCGGAGAGGCCCCGTCGCTGGGTGGGACCTATGTCGCGCCGCACATCGTCTCGCTGAAGAGCATCAGTGAGCTGAGCCAGGAACATTTCGGCCCGATCCTGCATGTCGTGCGCTGGAAGTCGGGCCAGCTCGACAAGGTCATCGAGGCGATCGAGGCCACCGGCTACGGGCTGACGCTGGGCGTGCATTCGCGCATCGAGACCACCGTGGAGGCAGTGACGAAGCGGCTCTCGACCGGCAACATCTATGTCAACCGCAACATCATCGGGGCCGTCGTCGGCGTGCAGCCCTTCGGCGGGCATGGCCTGTCGGGCACCGGCCCGAAGGCCGGCGGCCCGCATTACCTGATGCGCTTTGCGACAGAGCAGACGGTGACGGTCAACACGGCGGCGGCCGGCGGGAATGCGAGCTTGATCGCGATGGGGGAGTGAGGCGAGACTGCGGGGTCAGTTCATGGAGCCCGGCATGAGCCTCGTCACATTCGACCATTGCGTCATCCACGTCTCGGACTGGGAACGCTCAAACGCCTTCTATCGCGATGTGATCGGCGCAGACGTGATCCCCAACGGCGTGGGCTTCGTCTATCGCATCGGCGCGGCGCAACTGAACTGCCACGGACCTGACCTGCAGCCCGATCCGAAGGCCCGCATCCCGGTGCCGCCCGGCGGCAGCGACCTCTGCTTTACCTGGCCAGGCCCGATCGATGGCGCCATCGCGCATCTGGGCAAGGTCGGCGTCGCGATCGAACTCGGACCTGTCCAGCGCTTCGGCCGCGGAGGGAAAGGCACCAGCATCTATTTTCGCGACCCCGACGGCTCGCTGGTGGAGTTCATCAGCTACGCATGACTCCTTCTCCCCTTGCGGGAGAAGGTGGCGCGCAGCGCCGGATGAGAGGTCGGGCTGCGCTTTCCGAACAACAACTGCCCGGTCACTCTACGGAGAGGGCGGCGCGACCCCTCATCCGTCTCGGCTTCGCCGAGCCACCTTGCCCCGCAAGGGGGGAAGGGAACTACGCCGCCCTGCGCTGCTCGAACACGCCCTTGAACTCGCGCAGCTGAACCAGCACGTCGTGCAGGCGCTTCTGCTCGGCTTCGTCCGCCGTTCCGGCGAGGCGGGTCTCGGCGGTCAGGATTTCGGCGTCGAGCACTGCGGTGTCGACGTCCTCGATGAAGCGGCCCTGCTCGGCCAGGATCGTCGTCGAGGCCTGGTTGATCTCGACCAGCCCGCCATTGACGAAAAACTCCTTGCCGTTGCTGGCGTCCGTCTGCGCGAAGACGATGCCCGCCTTCAGCGTCGCCACCAGCGGAGCATGGCCGGCCAGAACCGTCATCTCGCCCTCGACGGACGGGATGATGACGCTGACGACATCGCCCGAGAACAGGATGCGCTCGGGCGAGACGAGTTCGAACTTGAAGGTGGCCATCGTCGATATCTCCCTCCACCGTCATCCCGGGCTTGACCCGGGATCCATCATAGAGCGCCGGTCGCGCCTTATGATGGATCCCGGATCGGCGCGGCTACGCCGCGTGTCCGGAATGACGGCGTGTTTTGTGACTTACGCCGCTTCGGCCGCCAGGCGCTGGGCCTTCTCGATGGCTTCGTCGATCGAGCCGACCATGTAGAAGGCCGCCTCCGGCAGGTGGTCGTACTTGCCCTCGACCAGACCCTTGAAGCCCTTGATGGTGTCTTCCAGCGCGACGAGCTTGCCCGGCGAGCCGGTGAAAATTTCGGCGACGAAGAAGGGCTGCGACAGGAAGCGCTCGATCTTGCGGGCGCGCGCCACCGTCATCTTGTCCTCTTCCGAAAGCTCGTCCATGCCCAGGATCGCGATGATGTCCTGCAGCGCCTTGTAGCGCTGGAGAATCTGCTGGACCTGCCGGGCGATGCCGTAATGCTCCGCGCCGACGATGTCGGCCGAGAGCATGCGCGAGGTCGAGTCGAGCGGATCGACCGCCGGATAGATGCCCTTTTCGGCGATCGAGCGCGACAGCACGGTCGTGGCGTCGAGGTGGGCGAAGGAGGTCGCGGGCGCCGGGTCGGTCAGGTCGTCGGCCGGCACGTAGATCGCCTGCACCGAGGTGATCGAGCCCTTGTTGGTGGTGGTGATGCGCTCCTGCAGGTTGCCCATGTCCGTGGCGAGCGTCGGCTGGTAGCCCACCGCCGACGGGATGCGGCCGAGCAGAGCCGACACTTCGGAGCCCGCCTGCGTGAAGCGGAAGATGTTGTCGACGAAGAAGAGCACGTCCTGCCCCTTGTCGCGGAAATCTTCCGCGACGGTGAGGCCCGACAGCGCGACGCGCATGCGCGCGCCCGGAGGCTCGTTCATCTGGCCGTAGACGAGCGCGCATTTGGAGCCGTCGCCGCCGCCCTTCTTGTTCACGCCGGACTCGATCATCTCGTGATAGAGGTCGTTGCCCTCGCGGGTACGCTCGCCGACGCCGGCGAACACCGAGTAGCCGCCATGGGCCTTCGCGACGTTGTTGATCAGTTCCATGATAAGCACGGTCTTGCCGACGCCGGCGCCGCCGAACAGGCCGATCTTGCCGCCGCGAGCATAGGGCGCGAGCAGGTCGACGACCTTGATGCCGGTGACCAGGATCTGCGCGTCCGTCGCCTGTTCGGCATAGGAGGGCGCGGGCTGGTGGATGCCGCGCGTCGCGGTGGTCATGATCGGGCCGGCCTCGTCGATCGGCTCGCCGATGACGTTCATGATGCGCCCCAAGCACTCGTCGCCGACCGGAACCATGATCGGGGAGCCGGTGTCGGTGACCGACTGGCCGCGGACCAGACCCTCGGTGGAGTCCATCGCGATGGTGCGGACGGTGTTCTCGCCGAGATGCTGGGCGACCTCGAGGACGAGCCGGTTGCCGAGATTGGTCGTCTCCAGCGCGTTCAGGATCTCCGGCAGCACGCCTTCGAACTGCACGTCGACGACAGCGCCGATGACCTGGGAGATCTTGCCGGTCCCGGTGTTGGCGGGCTTCTCGGCGGCGGACTTGGTCTTGGTTGCGGCTTTGGCCATGATGTCAGAACCTCGATGCGCGTTCAGCTTGTCGAAGGCCGGCGGGCAAAAGCACCGCACCGGCCGTTTAAGGCGTTAGAGCGCTTCCGCGCCGGAGATGATCTCGATCAGTTCCTTGGTGATCATCGCCTGGCGCGAGCGGTTGTAGAGCTGCGTCTGCTTCTTGATCATTTCGCCGGCGTTGCGCGTGGCGGAATCCATCGCCGACATGCGCGCGCCCTGCTCCGAGGCCGCGTTCTCCAGGATCGCCCGCAGCACCTGAACCGTAAGGTTGCGCGGCAGCAGCGTATCGAGGATTTCGCCTTCGTCGGGCTCGTAATCATAGACGGCGTCGGTCTTGGGCGCCTCGGCGGGGATCTCGGCGGGAATGATCCGCTGCGCGGTCGGGATCTGCGAGATCACCGACTTGAACTTCGAGAAGAACAGCGTCGCGACGTCGAACTCGCCGGCGCTGAATCGGGCAAGGATGTTCTGGGCGATCGTCTCGGCATTGGCGAAGCCGACCTGCTTGAAGGCGCGCAGGTCGATCAGCTCGATGATGTCCTTCTCGAACTGGCGCTTGAGGAGGTCGTAGCCCTTCTTGCCGACGCAGATGATCTTGACCGTCTTGCCTTCGGCCTTCAGCGCATTCGCCTTGTCGCGCGCCAGACGCGCGATCGAGGAGTTGAACGCGCCGCACAGGCCGCGCTCGGCGGTGCAGACGACCAGCAGATGCACCTTGTCGGAGCCGGTTCCGGCGATCAGCCTCGGCGCGCTCGATCCCGAGACGCCGGACGCCAGATTGGCCAGCACCGTCTCCATTCGCTCGGCATAGGGGCGCGCGGCCTCGGCTGCGGCCTGCGCCCGGCGCAGCTTGGCGGCCGCGACCATCTGCATGGCCTTGGTGATCTTCTGCGTCGCCTTCACGGAGGCGATGCGGTTCCTGAGGTCCTTCAATGAAGGCATTCGGTCTATCCCCTACCCGTCATTGCGAGGAGCGCAGCGACGAAGCAATCCAGAGGGCGTAGCGCGACGAGGCTGGATTGCTTCGCTGCGCTCGCAATGACGATCAGGCGAACGAGTTCTCTTTAGCTGAACGACTTGGCGTAATCCGTGACCAGTTCCTTCAGCTTCGCGGCGTTCGCGTCCGAAAGATCCTTGGTCTTGGCGATCTCGGCCAGCATGTCGGCATGCTTGCCGCGCACAAGCGCCAGCAGGCCGTCCTCGAAGGCGCGGACCTTGTTGACCGGCAGCGGGTCGAGATAGCCGTTGACGCCGGCATAGATCACGACCGTCTGCTCTTCCATCTTCAGCGGCGAGAACTGCGCCTGCTTCAGGAGTTCGGTCAGGCGGGCGCCGCGGTTGAGCAGGCGCTGGGTGACCGCGTCGAGGTCGGAGCCGAACTGGGCGAAGGCGGCCATCTCGCGATACTGGGCGAGTTCGCCCTTGATCTTGCCGGCGACCTTCTTGGTCGCCTTGGTCTGCGCGGCCGAGCCGACGCGCGACACGGAGAGGCCGACGTTCACCGCCGGCCGGATGCCCTGGTAGAACAGGTCGGTCTCGAGGAAGATCTGGCCGTCGGTGATCGAGATCACGTTGGTCGGGATATAGGCCGAGACGTCGTTGGCCTGCGTCTCGATGACCGGCAGCGCCGTCAGCGAGCCGTTGCCGGCCTCGTCGCCCATCTTGGCGGCGCGCTCGAGCAGGCGGGAGTGGAGATAGAAGACGTCGCCGGGATAGGCCTCGCGGCCCGGTGGGCGGCGCAGCAGCAGCGACATCTGGCGGTAGGCGACGGCCTGCTTGGAGAGGTCGTCATAGATGATGACGGCGTGCATGCCGTTGTCGCGGAAATACTCGCCCATGGCGCAGCCGGCGAAGGGCGCCAGGAACTGCATCGGCGCGGCGTCGGACGCGGTCGCGGCGATGATGATCGAGTATTCCAGCGCGCCGCGCTCCTCGAGCACCTTCACGAACTGGGCGACGGTGGAGCGCTTCTGGCCGATCGCGACATAGACGCAATACAGCTTCTGGCTCTCGTCGGCGCCTTCGTTGTTGGCCTTCTGGTTCAGGATCGTGTCGAGCGCCACGGCGGTCTTGCCGGTCTGGCGGTCGCCGATGATCAGCTCGCGCTGGCCGCGGCCGATCGGGATCAGGGCGTCGATCGCCTTGAGGCCGGTCGCCATCGGCTCATGCACCGATTTGCGCGGGATGATGCCGGGCGCCTTGACGTCAACGCGCGAGCGCTGCGCGGCCTTGATCGGGCCCTTGCCGTCGATCGGGTTGCCGAGCGCGTCGACGACGCGGCCGAGCAGCTCCTTGCCGACCGGCACGTCCACGATCGCGCCGGTGCGCTTGACCGTCTGGCCTTCCTTGATCTCGCGGTCGGAGCCGAAGATCACGACGCCGACATTGTCGCTTTCGAGGTTGAGCGCCATGCCGCGCACCCCGGTCTCGAACTCGACCATCTCGCCGGCCTGGACCTTGTCGAGGCCGTAGACGCGGGCGATGCCGTCGCCGACGGAGAGAACCTGTCCGACCTCGGTGACCGACGCTTCCGAACCGAAGTTCGAAATCTGGGCCTTCAGGATCGCGGAGATTTCAGCGGGGCGGATTTCCATCAGCCGACCTCTTTCATGGCAAGACGAATTGAATTGAGTTTGGTCTTCAGCGAGGCGTCGACCATACGGGAGCCCATCTTGACGACGAGCCCGCCGATCAGCGCCGGATCGATCTTCACGGCGACATCGACATCCTTGCCGGCGACGCCCTTGAGCGCCGCGCGGATCTCGTCGAGGCGCTTCGGCGTCGGCTGCTCGGCCAGCGTGACCTCGGCGCTGACGATGCCCTTGGCCTGCGCGACCAGGTTCCTGTAGCCCTGGATCATGCCGGGCAGCGCGAACAGGCGGCGCTTGCTGGCGACGAGGCCGATGAAATTAGCGGCGATGCCGGAGATGCCGGCCTTGGCGAGAATCGCTCTGATGGCGGCAACCTGGTCTTCTGCCGAGAAGGCGGGACTTTCGACAAGACGTGTCAGATCGTCGCTCTCGGCCAGCATCGCGCTGAAGCTGGAAAGGTCGGCTGACACCGCGTCGATGGCGTTGGCCTCGTCGGCCAGCTCGAACAGCGCCGTCGCGTAGCGCCCGGCGACGCCCGAGACCATTGTCTTGTCTTGGGTCTTGTCCTGCGATCCGCCGTCAGCCACGCGTCGAAGTCTCTCTGTTCAAGGGACCGCACCGGCGACCCCCGGCTCATCGGAGGTGGAGTGCGTCGTCCCGGCGCTGCGTTGTATCCAAGAGGAGAAAACGTGGACAAGCCACATCTTTCGCCCGAAATGTGGCGGTGCACTAGCATGTGGTTTTGGGGTGCGCAATCCGTAGATGGCAATCCTGTCGCTCGGCCGGTCGCCTTGACAGACTTCATAGAAAACTCTGCGGATCGACATCGACCGCCACCCTGACCGATCCCTTCGCCTTTGGCGCGCGCTTCAGCCAGGCTCGGAGATAATCCTGCAGATTGACCTCGCGGCCGGTCCTGACGATCAGGCGCATGCGGTGGCGGCCGCGCAGCACCGCGAGCGGCGCCTCCGCCGGCCCAAGCACCGCGACGTCGTCGGGCGCCTCCGCACAGCGGGCAAGCGCCCTGGCGTGGTTCTCGGCCTCGGCCTGATTGCTGGCGGAGACGATCAGCCCCGCCAGACGGCCGAAAGGCGGCAGACCGGCGGCCTCCCGCGCCTGCGTCTCTGCGACATAAAACCGCTCCGGATCGCCCGACACCAAGGCCTTGAGGACGGGATGGGCGGGGTCGCGCGTCTGCAGCAGCGCCCGGCCCGGCCGTTCGCCCCGCCCGGCCCGGCCCGTGACCTGCCGCAGGACCTGGAAGGTGCGCTCGGCGGCGCGCGGATCGCCCGAGGTCAGACCGAGATCGGCATCAACCACGCCGACCAGCGTCATGCCGGGGAAATTATGGCCCTTGGCGACGAGCTGGGTGCCGATCACGATGTCGAACTCGCCGTTCGCCACCGCCATCAGCTCGGTCTTCAGACGCTCCGTGCCACCAGGAAAGTCGCTCGACAGCACGATCGACCGCGCCTGCGGAAACAGCGTCGCGACCTCCTCGGCCAGCCGTTCGACGCCGGGTCCGCAGGCGGTCAGGCTCTCTGGCGCATGGCATTGCGGGCATTCATGCGGCCGGCGCTCGACATGGCCGCAATGATGGCAGACCAGCGCCCGCCGGAAGCGGTGATCGACCAGCCAGGCCGAGCAATTGGGGCATTGGCAGCGGTGGCCGCAATCGCGGCAGACCGTCAGCGGCGCATAGCCGCGCCGGTTGAGGAACAGCAGCGACTGCTCTTTCGCCTCGAGATTGTCGGCAATCGCCTTGACCAGCGCACCCGACATCCAGCGCCCGCGCTCGGGCTTGTCCGTGCGCAGGTCGACGAGTTTGAGCGCCGGCAGCGCGCGCCCACCAAAGCGCTCGGGCAGTTTCAGATGCGTGTAGCGCCCGCGCTCGGCGTTGACGCGGGTCTCCAGCGAGGGCGTCGCCGAGGTCAGGATGACGGGCGCGTTCTCGATGCGACCGCGCACCACCGCCATGTCGCGGGCGTGATAGGCGACGCCGTCCTCCTGCTTGTAGGCGGCCTCATGCTCCTCGTCGACGACGATCAGCCCGAGCTTGCTGTAGGGCAGGAACAGCGCCGAGCGCGCGCCGGCCACCACCAGCGCCTCGCCGCTGGCGATCGCCGCCTGCAGCCGCTCGCGTTTGCGGCCGCCCACGCCCGAATGCCACAGGCCGGGCCTGACGCCGAAGCGCGCCTCGAAGCGGTCGATGAACTGCGCCGTCAGCGCGATTTCGGGCATCAGGATCAGGCTCTGCCGGCCCTGCCGGACCGCCTGCGCCACCGCCTCGAAATAGACCTCGGTCTTGCCCGAGCCGGTGACGCCTTCCAGCAGTGTCACACCGAAGGCCGCGCCTTGCACGGTCGCCACCAGCGCCGCTGCGGCAGCCGCCTGATCTTCGGACAGTGTCGGCTTCGCAAAATCGGGCTCGGGACGCGGCGCGATCGCGGCGCGCGGCAATTCCTCGACCGCAAAGGTGCCAGCATCGACCAGCGCGTCGATAACCGCCGCGCTGACCGAGGCCGCCTCCGCCAGCGCGGATTTGCCGATGAGCAGCCCGCCTTCCGCCGCCGCGATCGCCCGTGCCCGCGCCGGCGTCATCCGCGCCGGCGGCGCGCCCGCCAGCCTGACGCCGAGCCTTGGCCGTTCCGGCGTGTCGTCCGGCGGTCGCCGCAAGGCCAGCGCCAGCACCGAGCCTTTCGGGGCGAGCGTGTACCAGGAGACCCAATCGACGAGCTTCATCAGCGCGCCGTCGAGCGGCGGCATATCCAGCTTGCCGGTAACGCGCTTGAGGTTGCCGCCCTGCCCGGACCCGACTGCCCAGACGACCCCGACGGTCTGGCGCGGGCCGAGCGGAACCTGCACCACGTCGCCGGACCTGAGCACGAGCCCCGCCGGCACGGCATAGCTATAGGCCTGGTCGAGCCCGAGCGGGATCAGCACATCGACCGTGCCGCCGCCCCCGCTTGCGCCATCCTGATGTTCGCTCATGGCGGCGTGTCTAGCATCGATTCGCGACCTGTTAAGGCAGGGGCGTCATGCTCGGGCCATGAACCCGAGCGCGACCAAGACCGATCTCGACGCCCTGCAGCGCGCCTGGCTCTCCCATCTCGCCACGGAGCGAAGGCTCTCGCCCAAAACGGTCGAAGCCTATGCGCGCGACCTGCGCCAGTTCGCGCTCTTCCTCGAAAGCCATCTCGGCGGCCCGGCCTCATTGTCCGACATTGCCGGCCTGAAACCCTTCGACCTGCGCGCCTTTCTCGGCCAGCGAAGGCGGGACGGCGTCGGCAACCGCACGCTGATGCGCCAGCTCGCGGCCTTGCGCTCCTTTGCCCGCTTCGGCGAGCGCGCCGGCAAACTGACGGCTGCGGCCTTTGCGGCGACACGCGGCCCGCGCATCGGCAAATCCCTGCCGCGCCCGCTCGACGCCCGCGCCGCCAAAGCCGTGACGCAAGCCGACAGCCGCGCCGGCGAGGCGCGCGAGGACTGGGTGCTGGCGCGCGACGCCGCCGTCTTGGCGCTGCTCTATGGCTGCGGCCTTCGCATCTCGGAAGCTCTCTCGCTGACGCGCGCACAGGCGCCGACCAACCCCGGCGACGGCCTGACCGTGGTCGGCAAGGGAGCCAAGACCCGCATGGTCCCGGTCCTGCCGATCGTCGTCACCGCCATCGCGGAGTATCTCGCGCTCTGCCCGTGGCGGCTCGCGGCGGACGGCCCGCTCTTCGTCGGGGTCAAGGGTGGGCCGCTTTCGCCCCGCATCATCCAGCTCGCGGTCGAGGGCTTGCGCGGCGCGCTCGGACTGCCGGCCTCGGCGACGCCGCATGCCCTGCGTCATTCCTTCGCGACGCATCTGCTCGGGCGCGGCGGCGATCTGCGCGCCATCCAGGAACTCTTGGGCCACGCGTCGCTCTCGACGACGCAGATCTACACCCGCATCGATTCGACGAGGCTGATGGCGGCCTATGACGCGGCCCATCCCCGAGCGGGGCGTTGACCTATTGTCATTCCGGGGCGGCGCAGGGCGCAGAACCCGGAACCCACGACCGGGTGCGCCCTTAACCAAAACGTCACCGACACCACTCGCCCGGTCGTGGGTTCCGGGTTCTTTGCTTCGCAAAGCCCCGGAATGACAGGGAAATGCGTTCGCGCTTACGGACGCGGCCAGTCCGGCCCCGCGCCGCGCAAACCCTCCCAGGCCCTGGCCATCCGCAGCACGCCGAGGTCGTCGAAGCGGCGGCCGGTGATCTGCAGCCCGATCGGCAGGCCCTCCCCCGTCATCCCCGCATGGACCGAGATCGAGGGCTGGTCCGACATATTGGCCGCGACCGTGAAAACGATGTGCTCGAAGGGCCGTTCCGGATCATGCAGCGGCGAGGCGAGTTCGGCCGGAAAACTCGGCACCGGCGACACTGGCGAGAGCACGAAATCGAAGGCTGCGCTGGCCTTCAGCGCCGCCTCGCGGATCGCCAGCATCTGGCTCATGCCGCGATAGACCCTGTCGCCCGAGAGGTTCGCGCCGCGTTGCGCCCACTCAAGGATATAGGGCAGCACTTTGGCACGGGCTTCCTCTGGCAGCGTCCCGATATCGGCCCAGGCGCGCTGCCGCCAGAAATCGTCGAGCCCGTCCAGCATCGCACGCGTCAGGAAAGCCGGCGCGGGCTCGACGATCGCGCCGGCCGCTGCGAAGGCTTTGGCTACCGCCTCGACTGCCGCCCTCACCTGCGGCTCGACCGGGAGCCCGATGCCGGCCTCCATCTGCAATCCCAGCCGGACGCCTTTCAGGTCGATGTCGAGCGCAAGCCAGTCGATGTCATGCGGCGGCAGGCTCATCGTGTCGCGCGCATCGGGCTTGGAGAGCTCGCGCATCATCAGCGCGGCGTCGATGACCGTGCGCGTCATCGGCCCGGCGGCGCGGCCGTAATAGCTCGGATCGATCGGCACGCGCCCGAAGCTGGGCTTCAGGCCGACAAGCCCGCACCAGCCGGCCGGCAGCCGGATCGAGCCGCCGATATCGGTGCCGACATGCAGCGGGCCGTAGCCGGCCGCGCCCGCAGCCGCCGCGCCGGCCGAGGAGCCGCCGGGATTCTTCGTCAGGTCGAAGGGATTGCGCGCCACCCTGTGGAAGCTGGAGAGGCCCGAGGAGAGCATGCCGTAATCCGGCATCGTCGTCTTGGCGAGGATGACGCAGCCGGCCTCGCGCAGCCTTGCGGCCGGCGGCGCGTCTTCGGCCGCAGGCGTCAACTCGCGTGCGGCGGTACCGAGCGGCACGGGCGTGCCCTTGGTCGCGATGTTCTCCTTGATCGTGCAGGGCACGCCGTCGAGCGCCAGCGCCTCGCGCTTGCGCCAGCGCGCCTCCGAGGCCGCCGCCTGCGCCAGCGCGCCCTCAGGATCATAAGCGTAGAGCGCAGCGAGCCTCGGCTCCCACGCCTCGATCCGCGCGATCACGGCCTGCGTCACCGCGACCGGCGACAGGCTTCCATCGGCATAGGCCGAGAGCATCTCGGCTGCGGAAAGATCGGCAAGATCGGTCATGTCACATCTTTCCAGCCACCATAACCCTCATCCTGAGGAGCGGTCGAAGACCGCGTCTCGAAGGATGCTCCAGAGTTTTCCGGAGCTTTCTGGAGGATCCTTCGAGACGCCGCTTCGCGGCTCCTCAGGATGAGGGCTGAGGGGATCGATCATCGCGCCCGCCTGACGCGCGGGTCGAGCGCGTCGCGCAGGCCGTCGCCGAGCAGGTTGAAGCCCAGCACCGTGACGGCGATCGCGGCCCCCGGAAACACCGCGAGCCAGGGCTGCACCGCCATGAAGGTTTGCGCCTCGTTCAGCATCCGACCCCAGGACGGATTGGGCGGCTGCGTGCCCAAACCCAGATAGGACAGCCCGGCCTCGGCCAGCACCGCGAGCGCGAACTGGATCGTCGCCTGCACGGTGATGATGCCGGCGATGTTGGGCAGGACATGGCGCAGCGTGATCTGCCAGTTGCTTAGCCCATGCCCGCGCGCCGCCTGGACGAAATCCTTCGTCCAGACCTGCAGCGCCGAACCGCGCGCCAGACGCGCGAAATAGGGCAGGTTCAGAACGCCGATCGCGATCACCGCGTTGAGCATGCCCGGACCGGCTAAGGCGGTGATCATGATCGCGGTCAGCACGGCCGGGAAGGCGTGGGTGAAATCGGCGCTGCGCATGATCAGATTGTCGAGCAGCCCGTCCCGCCGCATCGAGGCCAGCAGACCGAGCATGGTGCCAAAGACCATGCCGAAGCCGACCGCGCCGAGGCCCACTGCCAGCGAATTGCGCGCGCCGACCATGATCATCGAGAAGACGTCGCGGCCGAACTGGTCGGTGCCGAACCAGTTGGCGAGCGAGGGCGGCTTCAGCCGGCTGAGGATCGCCATCTGCGTCGGCTGATGCGGCGTCCACAGGAAGGAGACCAGCGCGGTGCCGACCACGACCAGCGTCAGCGCCGCCCCGATCAGGAAGGACGGGCTCGTCCACCAGCGGCGCCTGGCGGTGCGTTCGGAGGCCACGGTGCTCATGCCGCCTCGCGCAGGCGCGGGTCGATGACGCCATAGAGAAGATCGACGATGAAATTGACGAGGATGGCCAGCGCCGCAAACAGCATGACGAGGTCCTTGACCACGATCAGGTCGTGCTGCGCGATAGACTGGAAGACGAGCCGGCCGAGACCCGGTAGCGCAAAGACGTTCTCGATGATGATCGCGCCGGCGATCAGCACCGAGAATTGCAGGCCCAGAATGGTGACGACCGGGATCAGCGCGTTCCGCAGCGCGTGCCGCAGCAGGGTGACGCGCTCGCTCAGGCCCTTGGCGCGTGCGGTGCGGACGAAGTCTTCCTGCAGCGTGTCGAGCATGGCCGACCGCGTCACCCGCGCCAGGATCGCCGCCTGCGGCAGCGCCAGCGCCAGCGCCGGAAGCGCGAGCGACCGGAACGCTGCTGGCGCGCCGGCCTGCCAGCCGGGAAACCCGCCGGCCGGCAGCCAGCCGAGCCCGATCGCGAAGACCAGCACCAGCAGCAGCCCGAACCAGAAATTCGGAATCGCCAGGCCCGCCTGCGCAAACACCATCACGGCGGCATCGGCCGGTCGGTTGTGGTTGGCCGCAGCCAGCATGCCGAGCGGCACGCCGATCGCGGCCGCCAGCGTCATCGCCATCAGCGCCAGCGGCAGCGTCACCGCCATCCGCTCGGCGATCAGTTGCGCCACCGGCACGCGATAGGTGTAGCTCAGGCCGAGATCGCCTGTGACGAGCCCGCCGACCCAACCGATAAAGCGGATCGGTGCCGGCCGGTCGAGCCCCATCTCGGCCCGCAGCGCCGCAAGAGCTTCCGGCGCGGCGTTGAGGCCGAGCGTCACGGCTGCCGGATCGCCCGGCAGCACCTCCAGCATCAGGAAGATGACGAGCGCGGCCGCCATCAGCGTCAGCACGAAGGCGATCAGGCGTCGCCCGGCGAAGGCCAGCATCGGCTCAGCGCCAGGCCACCTCGGCCAGCGGCGTGATCGGCAGCGGCCAGTCGGTCCACATGCCCTCCAGCCCGGCCGCCGTCACCGTGATCTTCGGCAGCACGAAGAGGTAGCCGTTGACCGCGTCGCGGGCGAGGATGCGCTGGGCTTGCCCATAAAGCGCGTTGCGCTCGGCCTCCGGCAGCGTGACCTCGATCGTCTCGATCAGCGCCTTGAACTCAGGATTCCGGTACTGGAAGTAATAGTCGTCGCGGGCGTAGTTGCCGATGTCGAGCGGTTCGGTATGGGCGATGACGCTGAGGTCGAAATCCTTGCCCCTGAACACCCGCTCCAGCCATTGCGGGAACTCCAGCGGCTCGATTTTCGCGGTGATCCCGACCTGCGCCAGCAGCGCCGCGATGATCTCGCCCGAGCGCCGCGCATAGGCCGGCGGCGGCAGCCTCAGGGTGCAGGTGAAGCCGTTCGGGTGGCCGGCCTGCGCCAGCAGCGCCCTGGCCTTGGCGAGATCGGGCGGATAGGTGTTGGTCAGGTCGACATAGGCCGGGTGCAACGGCGAGAAATGGCTGCCGATCAGGTCGACGTCGAAGCCGTAGACCCCGAGCGCGATCGTCTTGCGGTCGAGCACATGGGCGATGGCCTGGCGCACGCGCAGATCGTTGAAGGGCGGTTTGGCGTTGTTGGTGGCGAGGATGACCTCGCCCTCGGTTTTGCCGAAGGAGACCTTCAGCTTCGGATCGGCCCTGAGTTGCGCCACCGCCTCGGGCGCGGCGAGATTGGTCTGCGCATCGACATCGCCGGCGCGCAGGGACGCGACCTGCGCCTGCGGATCGGAGATGAAGCGAAAGGTCGCTTTGGCAAGCGCGGGCTTGCTCCCCCAATATGCGTCGTTGCGCGCCAGTTCGAGCCGGTCGCCCCGGTTCCAGCGCACGAATTTGAACGGGCCGGTGCCGACCGGGCTGGTCTTGTTGCTGGCCGCGCTGGCGGGCGCAACGATCACCGCGTCGCCCCATGCGAGACCGTAGAGGAAATTCGCCGTTGGCTGCTTAAGCCGGATGACGACAGTCCCCGGGTCAGGCGTGTCGATTCCCGCGATCGGCGAGAAAAGCTGGCGTTGGGCATTGGTCGAATCGGGCGCCACTGCGCGCTCGAAGGAGAACTTCACCAGCTCGGAGGTGAAGGGCGTGCCGTCATGGAATGTCACATTGCTGCGCAGCTTGAAGCGGTAGGTGAGGTTGTCGCCCGCAACCTCCCAGCTTTCGGCAAGGCAGGGCACGATCTTGCCCGTCCGGTCCATCCGGACCAGCCCCTCGAAGATGTTCTGCAGCGTGACCTCGCGGATCGCCTGCGCGGCGCCCGATGTCGGGTCCAGCGTCGGCGGCTCCAGCGTCATCGCGATGACGACGCTGTCCCTGGCCTGCGCCAGCGCAACCACGGGAAGCTGCGCCGCCAGCGCGGTCAGCCCCGCGCCCGCCAGAAGTTCACGCCGCGTCGTCATGCCGAACTCTCCGAAAACCGTCATCAGGCCGGAGGATGGCCGCGCCCCGTGACGAGCGCAAGGCAGGCTTTCACGAGCCCTGCTGCACCGCGCGCATCACGCCGCGCAGTTCGGCGAGGCCCTTGAGCCGGCCGATCGCGGTGTAGCCGGGATTTCCCGGCTTGGTCAGATCGTCGAGCATGCGGTGGCCGTGGTCGGGCCTAAAGACGATGCGGCGCTCGTCGGCCCGGCCGGCATTGGCCGCGAGCAGCGCGCGCATCACCCCGACCATGTCGACATCGCCGTCGAGATGGTCGGCCTCGTGGAAGGAGAGCCCGTCGCGGTCGCGCTTCGTCGCGCGCAAATGCGCGAAATGGATGCGCTCGCCAAAGCGGGTCGCGATGCCGGCAAGGTCATTGTCGGCCCTGACGCCAAGCGAGCCAGTGCAAAAGCACATGCCGTTGGCCGCGACCGGCACGGCTGCGAAGAGCGCCGCATAGTCGGCTTCCGTCGAGGCGACGCGCGGCAGGCCAAACAGCGGGCGCGGCGGATCGTCCGGGTGCAATGTCAGCCTGACGCCGAGACGCTCGGCGACCGGCGCGACGATGGCGAGGAAATCGATCAGATGCGCGCGCAGGCGCTGCGCGTCGATGCCGCCATAGGCCGCCAGCCGGTCGCGGAACGCCGCGAGGTCGAGCGCGTCGGTGGTGCCGCCGGGCAACCCGGCGGCGATGGTGCGCGAGAGCGCGTCGGCCTCGTCCTGACCCAGTGCGTCGGCGACGATCCTTGCCCGGGCGATACCGGCCGCATCGTAGTCCGCCTCGGCTCCCGGCCGTTTCAGCACGAACAGGTCGAAGGCAGCGAAGCGGTCCTGCTCGAAGCGCAGCGCGGTCGCGCCCGTCGGCAGCGGCCAGTCGAGATCGGTGCGGGTCCAGTCGACGACCGGCATGAAGTTGTAGCAGACGATGCCGATGCCCTCGGCCGCCACGGCCTCCAGGCTCGCGATCCAGCTCTCGATAGAGGCGGTTGCGCCGGCGCCACGCCGCTTCACGTCGTCGGGCACGGGGATGCTCTCGACCACGCTCCAGCGCAATGGCGTGCGGCCGGCCGGCGTCGTCTCGATCAGCGCTTTGCGTTTGGCGACCTGCGCCCGCGTCCAGGCCTGCCCGATCGGCACGTCGTGCAGCGCAGTGACGATCTCGCTCGCCCCGGCCTGCCGCACCGTGTCGAGCGGGACCGGATCCTCCGGTCCGAACCAGCGCCAGCCCTGCTTCAGCATGCGTCTCTCCCTGGCCTGTCGCGGCCGCTCAGATGAAATAGTCAGGATGGGTCTGGCGCAGCACCGGCAGGTCCGGCAGCAGGGCGCCGAGATGCTTGCGCATCGCGATCTGCGCCGCTTCGGGATCGCCGCGCCTGACCGCGTCGAGGATCAGCAGATGCTCGCGCAGCACATGCTCCATCCGCCCCGGCACAGGCAGCGTCATGCGCCGGCAACGGTCGATCTGGCTCTTGGCCGCATGGGCCACGCGCCAGATGCCGGGGAAGCCCGCGAGTTCGGCGAGACCCTCATGAAAGTCCTCGTCGGCGACGTGGAAGCTCTCCTGGTCGCCGGTATCGGCGGCCTCCGCCTGCCGCGCGATCGTGGCGTCGAGCTTGAGGATGCCGTGAGGGTCGTCCCGCCGCGCCGCAAGCTCCACCGTGGCGCATTCGAGCGCCTGCCGGATCACCACCGCCTCCGGGATCGCCCCGACGGGAATGCGCGAGACGAAGGTGCCGGCCTGCGGGAATATCTCGACCAGCCCCTCCTCCTTGAGCTTGATCAGCGCCTCGCGCACCGGGGTGCGGCTGACGCCGAAGCGGGCCGTCAGATCCTTCTCCTGCAGGGCCGAACCGGGCAGGATCGCCATGGCGAGGATGGCGCGGCGCAACTCGTCCTGCACCAGCGAGGCGGCGGTCGAACGTTGCGCGGGCACGCCGGCATTGCGCTGAGGACGGCGCTCCCTGCGTCCGTTCTCGCCCGCGATCAGGATATCCGACATCGACTGTCCTCGCCCGTCATCCGGTCTCGTGCGCCGCTCTCGATGGAATGGCGCCGCCTCAGCACTGGACCGGTGGAACGCTGCTAGCACAAGCCTGTTTGACAGACTAGTATATTAGTATATTCAGCCTCGAACGCCATCGGATGCAATGCGAATGGCGAGCTGTCAGGGAGTGGTTTGCGGATGCTGTTGCACGAGGATCGCCTGTTTCCAGCGGAGCCCACGATGCGCGCCATCGCGCGCCGGCTCCATGCGACGATCCGCGATCTTCCCATTATCTCTCCGCATGGCCACACCGATCCACGCTGGTTCGCCGAGAACCAGCCCTTCCCCGATCCGGCGACGCTCCTCGTCAAGCCCGATCATTACATCTTCCGCATGCTCTATTCGCAAGGCGTGCGGCTGGAAGACCTCGGCATCGCGCGCAAGGATGGCGGTGAGGTCGAAGGCGATCCGCGCAAGATCTGGCGGCTCTTCGCCAGCCACTGGCATCTGTTCCGGGGCACGCCGACGCGGCTCTGGTTCGAGCATGCCGCCTCGACGATCTTCGGCATCGAGGAGCGGCTCTCGCCCGCCAATGCCGACACGATCTACGACCGCATCGCCGAGAGGCTGACTCAAGCCGATTTTCTGCCGCGCGCGCTGTTCGGGCGCTTCAACATCGAGGCGATCGCCACCACGGAAGGCGCGCTCGACGATCTGCGCTGGCACGATATGATCAAGGCCTCGGGCTGGGCCGGCAAGGTCGTCACCGCCTATCGCCCCGACAGCGTCGTCGATCCCGAATTCGAGGGTTTCGCAGGCAATCTCGACCAGTTCGGCGCGCTGACCGGCGAGGATGTCCATGGCTGGAGCGGCTACCTAGCCGCCCATCGCCAGCGCCGCGATTATTTCAGGCAGCGCGGCGCGACCTCGTCGGATCACGGCCACGCCACCGCCCGCACTGCGAATCTCTCTAAAGCCGAGTGTGAGGCGCTGTTCGCCAAGGTCGTCGCCGGCAAGGCCTCGGCCGAGGATTCCGACCTGTTCCGCGGTCAGATGCTGACCGAGATGGCGAAGATGAGCCTCGATGACGGGCTCGTGCTGCAGATCCATCCCGGCTCCTTCCGCAACCACAACCCGCAGCTCTTCGCCCAGTTCGGCCGCGACATGGGCGCCGACATCCCGCGCCAGACCGAGTATGTCGCGGTGTTGAAGCCGTTGCTCGACGCGGTCGGCAACGAGCCCGGCCTCACCGTCATCGCCTTCACGCTGGACGAGACCAGCTATTCGCGCGAACTCGCGCCGCTGGCGGGCCACTACCCGGCGCTGAAGCTCGGGCCGGGCTGGTGGTTCCTCGATGCGCCGGAAGCCATGCTGCGCTTTCGCGAACTGACCACCGAGACCGCCGGCTTCTACAACACCGTCGGCTTCAACGACGACACGCGGGCCTATCTCTCGATCCCCGCCCGCCACGACGTCGCCCGCCGCATCGACTGCCACTACCTCGCAAAACTCGTCGCCGAGCACCGTCTCGACGAGGACGAGGCGGCGCAACTCGCCCATGATCTCGCCTACCGACTGGCCAAGGAGGCCTATCGCCTGTGACCAGCGCTCCCAAGACCATCGACGAACGCCAGGCCGCCCATCCGCGCGACGTCAAAAGCTACGACACGCAAGCCCTGCGCGACGATTTCCTCATCGAGCGCATCTTCGTGCCCGGCGAGATCGCGCTGACCTACTCCCATTACGACCGCATGATCGTCGGCGGCGCGATGCCCGCCGCCAAACCGCTGACGCTCGAACCCTATCCGCCCGCCGGCACGCCCTTCTTTCTGGCGCGGCGCGAACTCGGCGTGATCAATCTCGGCGGCGCGGGCTCCGTGACGGTCGACGGCCAGGTTTTCAATCTGCCAAGCCTCGATGCGCTTTATGTGGGCCTCGGCGCGAAAGAGGTCTCGTTCACGAGCGCGAACGCTGCCGAGCCGGCGAAGTTCTACCTGACCAGCGCGCCGGCCCATCGCCAGGCGGCCCATCAGGTGATCCGCAAGGATGAGGCCAACACGCTGCATCTCGGCAGCCCCGAGACCTCCAACAAGCGCACCATCCGGCAATACATCATGCCCAACACCACCGGCACGAACCAGCTGGTGATGGGCATGACCGCTCTGGAGCCGGGCTCGGTCTGGAACTCGATGCCCTGCCACACCCATACGCGGCGGATGGAAGCCTATCTCTACTTCAACCTCGACCCCGCCCACCGCGTCTTCCATTTCATGGGACAGCCCCAGGAGACGCGGCATCTGCTGGTCGCCAACGAGCAGGCGATCATCTCGCCGAACTGGTCGATCCATTGCGGCTGCGGCACCTCGAACTACAGCTTCGTATGGGCCATGGCCGGCGACAATGTCGAGTTCACCGACATGGACGCCGCCCCCGTGGACACGCTGCGCTGATGGCGGCGCACTCGCCCTTCGACCTGACGGGTCGCGCGGCGCTGGTGACCGGCGCCAATACCGGCATCGGCCAGGGCATCGCGCTCGCTTTGGCGCAGGCGGGGGCGCGCGTGGTCGCGGCCGGCCGCTCGGATATGAGCGAGACGCTGGCGCTGATCGCGGAGGCTGGCGGCAAGGGCCATGCGCTTCAGGCCGATCTCCAGCAGCACGGCATCGCAGAGAGGCTGATCGCGGAAGCTGCCGCACTCGCAGGCCCCCTCGACATCCTCGTCAACAATGCCGGCATCATCCGCCGTTCTGAGGCGCTCGAGTTTTCCGAGAGCGACTGGGACGAGGTGATGAACGTGAATCTCAAGGCCAATTTCTTTCTCGCCCAGGCCTTCGCGAAAGCGGCGCTCGCCACCGGCCGCACGGGCCGCATCGTCAACATCGCCTCGCTGCTCTCCTTTCAGGGCGGCATTCGCGTGGCGTCCTATACCGCCAGCAAGAGCGGGCTCGCCGGGCTGACGAAGCTGCTCGCCTGCGAATGGGCAGCGAAGGGCATCAACGTCAACGCGATCGCGCCCGGCTACATCGAGAGCAACAATACGCAGGCGCTGCGCGCCGACGCCGACCGCAACAGCGCGATCCTCTCCCGCATCCCGGCCGGCCGCTGGGGCAAGCCATCGGACATCGGCGGCGCGGCGGTGTTCCTCGCAAGCGATGCCGCCGCCTACATGCATGGAGCGGTGATCCCCGTGGATGGAGGCTGGCTGGCCCGATGACGAACCGTCTCAACTCCTTCTTCCAGCACGAGGCCGATCTTGCCTGGGAGACGACCGAACCCGGCGTGAAGCGCAAGATCATGGCCTATGGCGAGGATCTGATGGTGGTGCGCGTGGTCTTCGAGGCCGGCGCCGTAGGCAAGGCGCACACCCACCCGCACCGGCAGGCCTCCTACGTCGAGAGCGGCGTCTTCGAGGTCACGATCGACGGCAAGACCGGCCGGCTCGTCGCCGGCGACACGTTTTTTGTGCCGGCCGACCTCGTCCATGGCGTCGTCGCCATCGAGGCTGGCCAACTGATCGATTCTTTCACGCCGATGCGGAAGGAATTCGTCTGAGACCCGCCCTGCCGGCCGCCGCCGGCAGGGCTCCCATCACGGGACAAGAACGACCGGGAAAAGCCGGCGAAACCAAACGGGAGAGAACCACATGACCATCACGAAACGCAGCCTTGCCGCGCTTGCCGGCGCAGCCATCCTCGCCACCGTCACGACCGGGGCGAGCGCCCAGAGCGTGACACTGCGCTCAACCGACATCCACCCGACCGACTATCCGACGGTCGAGGCCGTCCGCCACATTTCCAAGCTGCTCGAGGAGCGCACCAAGGGCCGCCTCAAGATCAACGTCTTCCACTCCGCCCAGCTCGGCAACGAGAAGGACACGATCGAGCAGACCCGCTTCGGCGTCATCGACCTGAACCGTATCAACATGGCGCCGTTCAACAACCTGATCCCGGCGACCAACGTGCCGTCCCTGCCCTTCATCTTCCGCTCGGTCGCCCATATGCGCACCGTGATGGACGGCCCGATCGGCGACAGCATCCTGAAGGAGTTTGAGAAGCACGATCTGGTCGGCCTCGCATTCTACGATTCCGGCTCGCGCTCCTTCTACAACTCCAAGCGGCCGATCAACACGCCCGCCGACATGAAGGGCCTGAAGATCCGCGTGCAGCAGTCCGACATGTTCGTCGCACTGGTCTCGGCGCTCGGCGCAAACGCCACGCCGATGGCCTTCGGCGAGGTCTATTCGGCGCTGCAGACCGGCGTCATCGACGGCGCGGAGAACAACTGGCCCTCCTTCGAATCGACCAAGCATTTCGAGGTCTCGAAATTCTATTCGCTGACCGAGCACTCGCTCTCGCCCGAGGTGCTGGTCATGTCGAAGCGCTCCTTCGACAAGCTCTCCAAGGAAGACCAGGAGATCATGAAGGTCGCCGCCAAGGAGTCCGTCGCCAAGATGCGCGAGCTCTGGGACGCCCGCGAGAAGGCCTCGGAAGCCAAGGTCAAGGCCGGCGGCGCCGTCGTCAACGCGATCGAGAAGCAGCCCTTCATCGACGCGATGAAGCCGGTCTACGACAAGTTCGTCACCGATGCCGCCCTCAAGGACCTCGTCGCCAAGATCCAGGCTGTGAAGTGAATTGTTACTGACCACCGGGGGCGCAAAGCTTTGCGCCCCCCACAGCCCTCATCCTGAGGAGCCGCTTCAGCGGCGTCCCGAGGGATGCTCCAGTCCCCTCCAGAAACATCTGGAGCCTCCTTCGAGATGCGAGCTTTGCTCGCTCCTCAAGATGAGGGCTGAGGACGGAAACTACGACTACCCACGCCCGCTCGCAGACCCAAGTCAGGACGTCTCCATGATCGCTCTCGCCAGGCTGCTCACCCGCATCAATGCGCGGATCAGCCTCTTTGCGCTGCTCGCCGCGGGCGCAGGCCTCGTCGCCATGACGGCGATCGTCGCGTGGACGGTGTTTGGCCGCTACGTCCTGAATGCCACGCCGACCTGGGGCGAGCCGGTTTCGCTGTTCCTGATGCTTTGGTTCATCCTGCTCGGCGGCTCGGTCGGCGTGCGCGAACTCGACCATATGGGCTTCGATGTCGGTCTCCACTACACGCGCGGCCGGTGGAAATCGGCACTCGTCATCCTGAACGAGGCTCTGGTCACGCTCTTCGCCTGCGCCATGGTCTGGTACGGCACGGAACTCGCGGCAAAGGTCTGGAGCGACCGACTGCCGATGATCGGCATCTCCAAGGGCTGGGACTACGTCCCGATCATCGCCGGCGGCTGCCTGATCGCCTTGTTCTCGATCGAGAAGCTGCTGCTCTTCTTCACCGGCGAAAAGCTCGCGCCGATGCCGCTCAACGCCAACGGCCTTGGCGGGGAGATCTGAACCATGGCCATCACGATTCTCTTCGTCTCGTTCTCGCTGCTGCTGCTCACGGGCGTGCCGGTGGCGTTCTGCCTCGGCCTGTCGTCCATGGCGACGGTGCTTTATCTGGGCATTCCGCCTGTCGTCGTCTTCCAGCAGATGTCGACCGGCATGAACGCCTTCGCCATGCTGGCGATCCCGTTCTTCATCTATTCGGGCGATCTGATGATCCGGGGCGGCATCGCCGACAGGCTGATCCAGTTTGCCTCGTCGCTCGTCGGGCATCTGCGGGGGGGGCTGGGTCAGGTCAACGTCATCACCTGCACGCTCTTCGGCGGCATCTCCGGCTCGGCAGTGGCCGACGCGTCCGCCGTGGGCGGCATCATGATCCCGCAAATGGTCAAGCGCGGCTATGCGCCGGACTACGCCGTCAACGTCACCGCCAACGCCGCCATCATCGCGTTGTTGATCCCGCCATCGCACAACATGATCATCTACTCGCTGGCGGCTGGCGGCACGATCTCGATCGCCGATCTGTTCACCGCCGGCGTCATCCCCGGCCTGATGCTCTGCCTCGCCTTGATGGTCGCGGCCTGGGCGGTGGCGGTGAAGCGCGGCTATCCCGCCGACATCTTCCCCGGCTTCATGGCGGTCGCGCGCTTCTTCGTGGCGGCGCTGCCGGGCATCCTGCTGATCGGCATCATCTTCGGCGGCGTCCGCTCGGGCGTCTTCACCGCGACCGAATCCTCCTGCGTCGCCGTAATCTACGCGCTCTTCGTGACGATCTTCGTCTATCGCGAACTCGACTGGCACGGCTTCATGCATGCGACGCTCGGCGCGGTGCGGACTACGGCGATGGTGCTGCTGGTGATCGGCGCAGCCTCGTCCTTCGGCTGGCTCATGGCCTTCCTGCAGGTGCCGGCCGCGACGATCGAGCTGATGCGGTCGATCTCGGACAATCCGATCGCGATCCTGCTGCTGATCAACCTGATCCTGCTCATCCTCGGCACCTTCATGGACATGGCGCCGATGATCATCATCTGCACGCCGATCTTCCTGCCGGTGGTGAAGGCGATCGGCGTCGATCCGGTGCATTTCGGCGTGATCCTGATCCTCAACGCCGGCATCGGCCTCAACACGCCGCCTGTCGGCTCGGTTCAGTTCGTCGCCTGCGCCATCGGCAAGGTCTCGATCAGCGAAAGCATGCGCACGATCTGGCCGTTCTACGGCGCGAGCGTCGCAGTGCTGCTGCTGATCACATATGTACCGGCCTTCTCGCTCTGGCTGCCGGCCCTGTTCAGATGACCCGCCTTTCGACCGCGACCCTCGCCGGCCTGCCGGCTTCCATCCGCCGCCCGGCCTATGACCGCGCGGCGCTCCAGCCGGGCATCGTACATCTCGGGCTCGGCGCCTTCGCGCGCGGGCATCTGGCCGAATACACCGAGGATGCGCTGGAGCGGGACTTCGGCGCCTGGGGCCTCATTGGCGCGAGCCTGCAGCGGCCCGACCAGCGCGACCGGCTAGCGCCGCAGGACGGCCTCTACACGCTGCTGAAGCGCAGCCCGGCCGGCCCGGAGCTGCGCATCATCGGCTCCGTGCTCGATGTGCTGGTCGCACCCGAGAGCCCCGCCGCGCTGATCGCCCGCCTCGCCTCGGCCGACACGAAGATCGCCTCGCTGACCGTCACCGAGAAGGGCTATTGCCACGATCCCGCGACCGGCAGGCTGAAGACAGATCATCCCGACATCGTCCACGACATCGCCAACCCGCTGGCCCCGCGTTCGGCCATCGGCCTGCTCGTCGCCGGGCTGAAGGCGCGCCGCGATGCGGGCCTTGGCCCCTTCACCGTGCTCTGCTGCGACAACCTTCCCCATAATGGTACAGTTCTGGCCGGGCTCGTCCGCGACTTCGCGGCTTTGTCCGATGATGCCCTGAGCCAGTGGATCGCCGCCGGGAGCGCGTTTCCCTGCACCATGGTCGACCGGATCGTGCCCGCCACCACCGACGCCGACATCGCGGAAGTCGAGGCCAGCTTAAGCCTGCACGACGCAGCACCCGTCATCGGCGAGCCCTTCCGGCAATGGGCGATCGAGGACCGCTTCGTTGCGGGTCGCCCCGCCTGGGACGCTGTGGGCGCGCAGATGGTGTCCGAAGTCGCGCCCTTCGAGTTCATGAAGCTGCGCATGCTCAACGGCGCGCATTCGAGCCTCGCCTATCTCGGCTATCTCGCCGGCCATGAGACGGTCTCGCAGGCGAGCAACGACCCGGTTCTCGGCCGCTTCCTGCAAGGGCTCTGGAACGAGATCATCCCGACCGTGCCGGCTCCGCAGGGCGTGGCGCTGGCCGACTACGCCGCGGCCCTGCTGACCCGCTTCCAGAACCCGGCGATCCGCCACCGCACCTGGCAGATCGCCATGGACGGCTCGCAGAAACTGCCGCAGCGTCTGCTCGGCGCCATCCGCGACCGGCTCAGGACCGGTGCGCCGATCGCCTATCTCACGCTCGGCGTCGCCGCCTGGATGCGTTATGTGCAGGGTGCCGACGAGGCCGGCGCGGCGATCGACGTGAAGGACCCCCTCGCCGCCGAATTCGCGAAACGGGCGGCCGAAGCAGGGCGCGACGCCAGGGCGCTCAGCACCGCGCTGCTCGGCATCGAGAGCATCTTTGGCGTGGATTTGCCGCGCGAGGAGCGGTTTGCGGCGGCGGTCGAGAGGCATCTTGCGATGCTGTTCGACAAGGGCGCGAAGGCGACCGCGGGAACACTAACGGTTTGAGGAAAAGCGCGAGGAACCCCTCTCCTGTAAGGAGAGGGGCAGGGGTGAGGTGACGGTCGCTGGACCAGCGGCGGCAATCCCATCTGGTGCTGCGGTGACGTCTCGCCCCATGCGGAGAACGTCCGACCCCTCACCCTGCCCTCTCCCTCCGGGAGAGGGTTCCCAGCGCCTGCTTTCGCCTTGGCGAAGTCGCTCCCACGCAAAACCTCTTGATCGCACTGCCTCCCTGCCGCCAGATGCCGGTATGATCTGCCTCGCCACTCCTGCCCTTTGCCTCGGCCTGCTCCTGACCGCCACACAGGCCCTCGCCCAGACGCGCGTCACGGTTCCCGATTTCTGGGACCCTCGCATCCGCATCGACAGACCCGAGCCCGGCCCCCCGCGCGTCGTGCGCTTCCTGACCGACGACGAGTATCCTCCGCTGCATTTCCCCGCTGCCGATGGCGGGCTGACCGGCTTCTCCGTCGAACTCGCGCGCGCGGTCTGCGAAAAAATGGGCTGGAACTGCACCATCCAGGCGCGCCGCTTCGACACCCTGCTGGATTCGCTCGCCGAGGGGCGCGGCGACGTGCTCGCCGCCGCGATCAACCTGACGCCGCCCTTGCGGACCCGCTTTGCCGCGAGCCACCTCTATTTTCGCGGCACGGCGCGCTTCGTCACGACGCGCGGCAACGCCTCGGCCCCACTCGACACCGGCAATCTGCGCGGCAAGCGCGTCGCCGTCGTCTCCGGCACCGCCCATCAGGCCTATCTCGAACAGCTTCTGCCCTTCGTGCAGCGCCGCGAGGCGGCAAGCCCGACCGCCGCGCTGGCCGCCCTGCGCAGCGGCGACGCGGAGTACGTCTTCGGCGACGGCGTCGCGCTCTCGCTCCAGCTCGCCGGAACCGCCGGGCGCGACCTCGCCTTCAGCGGCGGCCCTTTTCTCGAAAGCCGCTATTTCGGCGAGGGCGTCGCCTTCCTGCTGCGCAAGGACGACCCCGCCCTCAAGCGCGGCCTCGACTACGCCTTGCAGGCCCTGCGCGACGACGGAACCTATGCGCGGCTTTTCCTGCGGTTCTTTCCGGTGAGCCCGTTCTGAGGATCAGCCGGCAGTCGCCAAAGCCTGCTTCGCGACCGCCGCCATCCAGCCCGCGCTCGCCGGGAGGATCGCGTCGTTGAAGTCGTAGCGGTCGTTGTGGAGTTCGCCGCCGTCCTTCACCGGCCCGTTGCCGATCCAGATGTAGCAGCCGGGCAGGCGCTCGAGGAAATGGGCGAAATCCTCGCCTGTGGTGCTGGCCCTGAGATCGCGCCAGACGGTGAGCCCGGCCGAAGCCCCGGCAGCGGCGGCGATGTCCTCCTCGGCGGCGGTGTTGACCGTCGCCACCCCATGCATCGTCTCGACCTGCGCCGTCATCTCGAAAGTCGCGGCGATGTTCTGGGCGATGCCGTTGATGCGCGCCAGCACCCGGTCGCGCACGGCCGGCGCGAAAGTACGGAAGGTGCCCTCAACGAAGACGCTGGTCGGGATCTGGTTGGCGGCCGCGCCGCCATGCACCTGCCCGATCGAGACCACGGCGGAATCCATCGGATCGACATTGCGCGACACCACCGTCTGCAGCGCGACGATGAGATGCCCCATGGCGACGATCGGATCGCGCGTCAGGTCCGGCAGCGCGGCATGGCCGGCGGTGCCCTCCAGCGTGATCCTGAAGCGACCGGGCTCCGACATCACCGGCCCGCGATGCACGGCGATCGCGCCCGCTTCCAGCCCCGGCCAGTTGTGCAGGGCGAAAATGCGCTCCATCGGGAAGCGCTCGAGCACGCCGTCGGCCAGCATTGCCTGCGCCCCGCCAGCCCCTTCCTCCGCCGGCTGGAAGACGAACTGTACCGTGCCGCTCCAGCTCTCGTCGCGCGACAGCAGGGCCGCCGCCCCGAGCAGCGAGACGGTGTGTCCGTCATGGCCGCAGGCATGCATCACGTTGGGCGTGCGGGATTTATAGGGCAGGTCGTTGGCCTCGGCGATCGGAAGCGCGTCCATGTCGGCGCGCAGGCCGACCGAGCGGTTCGAGCCGGGCCGCGTCAGGGTCGCCACCACGCCGTGGCCGCCTACCCCGCCGACGAAAGGCACGCCGAGTTCGGTCAGCTTCTGCTGGACGAAGGCGCTCGTCTGCGCCTCGAAGCGGCCAAGCTCCGGATGGGCGTGCAGATGCCGGCGCCACATGGTCAATCTGTCGTGCAGGTCGCGGTCCAAGACGGTGTTCCTTTGAGGCTGGTCAGGCGTCAGCCTATACCCGCAGCCGCCTCCCGCAAGCGCTCCCGGCGGGTGTGTTGCGCCCGCCAGGCGCATTGACGCCCCCCGCCGCGATCTGCCAAAGCCCTTGACCGCCCTTTTGAAGCCCCGCTTGCAAAAGCCTGGAGAGGACTGCCCCGATCATGCCCGCCTTAGACTCCGCTCTTGTGGACGCCGCCCAGCGTTCGGCCGCCTGGCCGTTCGAGGAAGCACGCAAGCTCGTCGCGCGGATCGAGAAATCGGGCAAGAAGGAGGTGCTGTTCGAGACCGGCTACGGTCCCTCGGGCCTGCCCCATATCGGCACTTTTGGGGAGGTCGCGCGCACCTCGATGGTCCGCCATGCCTTCCATGTGCTGACGCAAGGAGCAGTGCCGACGCGGCTGATCTGCTTTTCCGACGACATGGACGGCATGCGCAAGATTCCCGACGGCGTGCCGGACCGCGCCTTGCTGGAGCCGCATCTGCACAAGCCGCTGACCGCGGTGCCGAACCCGTTCGGCGGCGACTATGCCAGCTTCGGCGACCACAACAACGCAATGCTGCGCCGCTTCCTCGACACCTTCGGCTTCGACTACGAGTTCGCCAGCGCGACCGACTACTACAAGTCCGGCAAATTCGACGCCGCGCTGATCCGCGCCGCGCAATGCTACGACCAGATCATGGCGGTGATGCTGCCGACGCTCGGGGCCGAACGGCAGGCGACCTATTCGCCGTTCCTGCCGATCTCGCCGACCACCGGCCGTGTACTCTACGTGCCGATGAAGGCGGTCGACGCGAAGGCCGGCACCGTCACCTTCACGGACGAGGACGGCAGCGAAACGACGCTGCCGGTCACTGGCGGTCATGTGAAGCTGCAGTGGAAGCCGGATTTCGGCATGCGCTGGTATGCGCTCGGCGTCGATTTCGAGATGTTCGGCAAGGATCACCAGACCAATGCGCCGATCTACGACCGGATCTGCGAGATCCTGGGCGCGCCGGCGCCGCAGCACTATGTCTATGAGCTGTTCCTGGATGAAGTTGGGCAGAAGATTTCCAAGTCGAAGGGCAACGGCCTGACCATCGACCAGTGGCTGACCTATGCCAGCGAGGAAAGCCTGTCGCTGTACATGTATTCGCGTCCGCGCGAGGCCAAGAAGCTGCATTTCGACGTCATTCCGCGTGCGGCCGACGAATATCTTCAATTCCTCAACGGCTATGAGCGACAGGACTGGAAGAACCGGCTCGGCAACCCGGTCTGGCATATCCATGGCGGCGAGCCGCCGCAGCCGGAGCTGATCGGGTCCGGTTCAGACGACAATGCGCCCAAGACGCAGGTGACCTTCAGCCTGCTGATGAACCTTGTCGCGGTCGCTAATTCCGAGGACAAGGCGGTGTTGTGGGGCTTCCTGCAGCGCTATTCCCCGGCGATCTCGCCCGCAACCCATCCGCGGCTCGACGCGCTGGTCGGCTACGCGATCACCTATTTCCGCGACTTCGTGAAGCCGGCAAAGCACTATCGCCTCGCCGACGAAACGGAACGGGCTGCCTTCATCGGGCTCGACGCCTCGCTGGCGGAGCTTCCGGCCGACGCCAGCGCGGAAGCGATTCAGGATGCCGCTCTCGACGTGGCGCGCGTGATCCCGCGCTATCAGAATCTCGCAGCCAAGAACGCGACGCCCGAGCGGCCAGGCGTCTCGGGCGAGTGGTGGAAGGCGATCTACCAGGTGCTCTTCGGCGAGGACCAGGGCCCACGCTTCGGCTCCTTCGTGGCCATCTACGGCATCCCGGAGACACGCGCGTTGATCGCCAAGGCGCTGGCCGGCGAGCTTGTGAGCGAACACGCCGCCTTCGTGGCGGCGCGTGGGAAGGCCGAGTGACACATCGTCTTTGCGAGCGCAGCGAAGCAATCCAGCGTCTCGCGCCGCCCGCTGGATTGCTTCGCTACGCTCGCAAAGACGGAAAGTGCCGATAACATCGATGACTGAAACCAACCCCGTCGACGCCGCCATCGCCCGCCGCCGGGCTGTCCGCGCCTTCCTGCCGGACCCGGTCGATCCGGCGCTGGTCCGGCACCTGCTGGCGCTCGCGGCGCAATCGCCGAGCGGCACCAACATGCAGCCCTGGAAAGTCCGGGTGCTGGGGCCGCAGACGCGCGCAAGACTGGAGCCGGCGTTGATCGCCGCGCTGGATTCGCCCGATCTGCCACCGGCGGAGGAATACCGCTACTATCCGGAAGTCTTCCGCGAGCCCTACCAGTCGCGCCGGCGAAAAGTCGGCTGGGACCTTTACGGCCTGCTCGGCGTCACGAAGGGCGACGTCGCGGGCATGAAGCGCCAGAGCGCTGCAAACCTGCGCTTCTTCGGCGCGCCGGTCGCGCTGATGGTGACGATCGACCGCGATCTCGAGATCGGCTCCTGGCTCGATCTCGGCATGTTCGTCCAGACGCTGCTGATCGCGGCGCAGGGGCACGGCCTCGATTCCTGCCCGCAGGCGATCTTTGCGCGCTTCCATCCGGTGGTGCGGCGCGAACTCGCCATCCCCGACAGCGAGGTCGTGGTCTGCGGCGTCGCCATCGGCAGGGCCGATCCCGACGCAGCCGCAAACAGGCTTGTCCCGGAGCGCGAGCCGGTCGAGGGCTTTACGAATTGGCTGGATTGAGGCTGCTGCCAGCGCTCAGTGCGGCGCATGCCCCTCAACCGAGGTCTTCGGCCCAGCTTTCCTGAAGCTCTTCAGGATCGGCGAAACGGCGTAATGCATCGCGACGATGGCCGCGCCGCCGATCGCCAGCCCGAGCAGCGCGGCGAAGCCCGCCGTAACCAGCCATTCGATCAGCCCGCCGATGAAGGCCAGCGCTTTGCCGCTCGCCACCGCCGCGTCATGGATCAGATGCTCCAGCCCGGCCAACCCATAGCCGGCGAAGCCATGGATGATGATGCCGCCGCCGACCCAGAGCATTGCGGCGGTGCCGACAGCGCTGAGCACCTTGAGGAAATGCGGCATGCCGAACACGAGCCCGCGCCCAAAGCCTTGCGTGACCGGGCGCAACGCCCGGTCGGCGGCGCGCGGCGACGCTGTGTAGGAGGCGATGCGCTTGCCGCGCAGCAGGTTGAACAGGCTGGTGACCGGCCGTTCGTTCTGCGCCAGCGCGACGCCGGCGTCATCGGCCTTCACGATCAGCGCGACGATGCCGTAGACGAAGACTGTCATGCCGATGCCGACGATGGCGAGCACCAGCGCCTGCGTCCAGAACGACGAGGCCGAGACGCTGGCGAGCGTGATCGCCATGATCTCGGCCGACAGGATGAAATCGGTCTTGATCGCGCCGGCGATTTTCTCGTTCTCGAGTTGCGTGGCGTCGAGAACATCCGCGCCCGTCTCGTCATGACCATGCGCATGCGGCACGACGAGTTCGAGCACCTTCTCCGCCCCCTCATAGCAGAGATAGACGCCGCCAATCATCAGGAGCGGCGTGATCGCCCACGGCGCGAGCAGCGTCAGCGCCAGCGCGGCCGGCAGCAGGAACAGCAGCTTGTTCTTGAGCGAGCCCTTGGCGATGCGCCAGATGATCGGCAGTTCGCGATCGGCGGCGAAACCGACCGCGTAGCGCGGCGTCACAGCAGCGTCGTCGATGACGATGCCGGCCGCCTTGGCTCCTGCCTTGGTCGCCTGGGCAGCCGCATCGTCGAGCGAGGCGGCGGCGACATTGGCCAGACCGGCAATGTCGTCGAGCAGTGCAAACAGACCCGAACTCACGAAAACCTCCGCCGGCCGCTTCCGCAGCGCAGCAAAGCGGGCTCGCATGGCGGTGCAATGACAGACGTAGCCGCAGCTCAGCCGAAACTCACCGCCACACGCCCAAGCGCCCCAAAATCGGCCTCGATGTGATCGCCGGGCGCGACTGCGATCGGCACGAGGCAGGTGCCCGTCGTCACCACCTCGCCGGCCTTCAGCGTGACGCCCAGCCCCGACAACTCATTGGCGAGCCAGGTCAGCGCGATGCGCGGATCGCCCAGCACGTTTGCGCCGAGCCCGCGCTGGGCGTCTCGGCCGGGCATCCGGGCGACCGGCTGATAGGCCGCGAGGTCCAGACCGCGCCAGTCGGCCCCCGTGCTGTCGCCCAGTACGAATTCATGCGCGCAGGCATTGTCGGCGACGAGCTGGACATAGCCCGCGCCGACGAAGTCAGCGAAGCGGCTATCGGGCACCTCGATCGCCGGATGCAGCGACGCGGCCGCATCGAGGACCTCGTCCTGCGTATAGGGCGTCTCGCGCGGCGGCAGATGACGCGCCATGCGGAAGGCGAACTCGACCTCGGCGACGCGCATCGCATTGCCGACGAGCGACGTCGTCGCCCCGTCAGCCAGCACGCGCTCAGCCAGGATGCGGCCCGCAAGCGGCCCATCGACGCCGATATGCGCCTGCCCCGCCCTGCTGGTGGCTGCGATCTTCCAGCCGAACAGCGGCGCAGCGCTGGAGCGCTCCAGCAGCGCCTGCATCGCATAGGCCTCGCGCCGGTCGGCGGGCCGCAAACTCTCCGGCATGGTCTCGCACTTCGTGCCGGCGCGCCATTGCGCCAGCAGGAAGGCCGAGCCTGACGCCAGTCTCCCCTCGCCGGTCATGCCGCGAGTCCTCCCGCCGCGCTGACGCGGCGCAGGTGATGTGTCGTGTCGCCGAACAGGCTCTCGATCATGGTCAGGCGCTTGAAGTAATGCGCGCCGAGATACTCCATCGTCATGCCGATGCCGCCATGGAGTTGCACGGCCTCCTGCCCCACCAGTCGGCAGGAGCGGTTGACCTGCACCTTCACCGCCGACAGCGCCGCCCCGCGCTCGGCGGCGGCGGGATGGTCCACCATCATCGCGGCATAGGCCGCCATCGAGCGCGCCTGCTCCAGCGCGATCAGCATATCCACGGCGCGGTGCTGCAACACCTGAAACTGCGCGATCGGCGCGCCGAACTGCTGGCGCGTCTTCAGGTAGTCGACGGTCAGCGTGTGAAGCGCCTCCATGATGCCGACGGCTTCGGAGGCCAGAGCTGCGATGGCGAATTCGGAGACGCGCTCGAGGATGGGCAAGCCGGCGCCCTCCTCGCCAATCATGTTCTCGGCCGGGACAATCACGCCCGACAACGCGATCTCGGCCGCGCGCCCGCCATCCTGCGTGGGATAGCCATGGATTTTAACGCCTTCGGCATTGGCGGAGACGAGGAACAGGCTGATGCCGTCACGCTCGCGCCTGCTGCCGGAGCTGCGTGCGCTGACCACGATCTGATGCGCGCTGTCGCCATGGATGACGACGCTCTTGGTGCCCTCCAGGACATAACCCTCAGCCGTCTTGCGAGCCGTGGTCGCCACATCGAACAGATCGTAGCGCGACTGCTTCTCGGTTAAGGCGAGCGCGAGCCTCAGATGTCCCTCGACGATGCCGGGAATGACGCGTGCCTTCATCGCCGCCGAACCGCCGAGCCTGACCGCGCTGCCGCCGAGCACGACGGTGGCGAGATAGGGCTCCAAAGCGAGCCCCCGTCCCAGCGCCTCCATCACCAGCAGCGTCTCGACCGGCCCGCCGCCGAAGCCGCCCTCCTCCTCGGGAAACGGGATGCCGAGCAGCCCCATCTCGGCAAACCGCGCCCAACCCGCTTCGGAGAATCCCAGCGGCTCCCTCGCCATTTTCTGGCGCGCTTCGAGCGAGCCGTAATTCGCTGCGATCAGGCGGTCGACGCCGTCCTTGAGCTGCGTCTGTTCGGGAGAGAGGTCGAAATCCATGATGCGTCTCTTGGTTGTTGGGCGCTGCAGCCGTTTCCACCCGCGACGTCATCCCGGACCAGCGGCGAAGCCGCGCAGATCCGGGATCCATCATAAGGCTAAGACGGCGCTTTACGATGGATCCCGGGTCAAGCCCGGGATGACGGGTGTGGGTTTGGCGAGGTCGAGGACAACATCACAATCCCAGCACCGCCTTGGCGATGATGTTCTTCTGGATCTCGTTCGACCCGCCATAGATCGAGACCTTCCGGTTGTTGAAATAGCTCGCCGCCGCAGCGTCGGCCCAGTCATGGTCGAACGGCCAGTCGTTCGTCAGGTCGCCCGAGCGCACCGGCGCGGCGAGCGAAAACGGCCCTGCCACCTCCAACAAAAGCTCCGTCGTCGCCTGCTGGAGCTGCGAGCCCTTGATCTTGAGGATCGAGGAGGCCGGGTCGGGCTTTCCCGGATCGCGCCGCCCTTGCGCCGCGACGACCCGCATCTGCGTGATCTCCAGCGCCTTCAGTTCGATCTCGACCTCGGCCAGCCGCTCGCGAAAGGCCGCGTCGTCCCACATCGTGCCTTCGCCGGCCGGCATCTCCTTTGCCAGCCGCTTGATCCGCGCCAGCCGCTCCTTGGAGAGCCCGATCCGGGCGATGCCGGTGCGCTCGTTCGCCAGCAGGAATTTCGCGTAGTCCCAACCCTTGTTCTCCTCGCCAACGAGGTTCTCGATCGGCACCTTCACATTGTCGAAGAAGACCTCGTTGACCTCGTGCCGGCCCTCCAGCGTGATGATCGGCCGCAGCGTGATGCCCGGCGTCTTCATGTCGATCAGGATGAAGGAGATGCCGGCCTGCTTCTTTGCCGCCGGATCGGTGCGGACAAGGCAGAAGATCCAGTCGGCATGCTGGCCGAGCGTCGTCCAGGTCTTCTGGCCGTTGACGACATAATGGTCGCCCTCGCGCACCGCCTTCGTCTTCAGCGAGGCGAGATCGGAGCCGGCGCCGGGCTCCGAAAAGCCCTGGCACCACCATTCGTCGAGATTGGCGATGCGGGAGAGGTGCTTTTCCTTCTGCTTCTGGTTGCCGAAGGCGGCGATAACCGGCCCGACCATGTAGCAGTTGAACTGCAGCGGCAGCGGCACGGCCGCCAGCAGCATCTCCTCGGTGTAGATATAGCGCTGGATCGCGGACCAGTCCTGGCCGCCCCATTCGACCGGCCAGTGCGGCACGGCCCAGCCCTTTGCGTTCATGATCCGCTGAGAGGTGACCATGTCCTCGCGCGACAGGCCGCGGCCCTCGGAGACCTTTTTCCGGATGTCAGCCGGAATCTCGGTGCGAAAGAAATTCCGCACCTCGTCGCGGAAGGCGGTCTCCTCGGGCGTGAAGCGCAGGTCCATGGTCTATCTTTTCCTTGTTGCGCGGCAACCACCTCGGTCATTCCGGGGCCCGGCGAAGCCGGGAACCCGGAACCCACGACCGGGTGAGAGATGACGACCGGGCCGTCTTACCCGGTCGTGGGTTCCGGGTTCTCGCTGCGCGAGCCCCGGAATGACAGAGGTGGTTCATACGCGACTTCAGTTGTTGATCTCGAACAGCCCGGCGCAGCCCATGCCGCCGGCGACGCACATCGTCACCACGGCGTAGCGCGCCTTGCGGCGGCGTCCCTCCAGCAAGGCATGACCCACCAGCCGCGCGCCGCTCATGCCGAAGGGATGGCCGACCGAGATCGCGCCGCCATTGACGTTGACCTTGTCGGGGTCGACCCCGAGCGTGTCGCGGCAATAGAGCGACTGCGAGGCGAAGGCCTCGTTCAACTCCCACAGATCGATGTCGGCAACCGTGAGCCCGTTGCGCTCCAGCAGGCGCGGCACGGCGAAGACGGGTCCGATGCCCATCTCGTCAGGCTCGCAGCCGGCGGACGCAAAGCCGCGGAAGATGCCGAGCGGCGACAATCCCCGCCGCGCCGCTTCTTGCGCCGACATCACCACGCTGGCCGAGGCTCCGTCCGAAAGCTGGCTGGCGTTGCCGGCGGTGATGAACTGGTTCTCGCCGCGCACGGGCTTGAGCTTCAGAAGCCCTTCCAGCGTGGTGTCGGGCCGGTTGCCCTCGTCCTTGTCGAGCGTGACCTCTTCCATGCGCGTCTCGCCGCTGGCCTTGTCGGTGACGGCCATGGTCGCCGACATCGGCACGATCTCGCCGGCAAAAAGCTGGCGCTGCTGCGCCGACGCGGTGCGGCGCTGGCTCTCCAGCGAGAATTCATCCTGCGCCTGTCGCGAGATGCCGTAGCGGCTTGCCACGATGTCGGCGGTCTCGATCATCGAGGTGTAAATCTGCGGCTTGTTGGCCATGAGCCAGTCGTTCTGGGTCAGTTCGCGCTTGACCTGCGGCTGGACGAGCGAGATCGACTCGACCCCGCCGCCGACCGCGACCGGCACGCCGTCCATCACCACGCGCCGCGCCGCATGCGCGATCGCCTCCAACCCCGAGGCGCAGAAGCGGCTGACCGTGACGCCTGCCGACTGCACCGGAATTCCGGCCACCAGCGCCGCGTGGCGCGCGACATTGCCGCCGGTCGCGGCTTCGGGATAGCCGCAACCCATGACGACCTCCTCGACGGCTGCGCCCTCGACGCCGGCGCGTTCGAGCGCGTGCCGGATCGCATGAGCCGCCATGTCGGCGCCCTTGGTCTGGTTGAACGCCCCGCGAAAGGCTTTTCCGATCGGGGTGCGGGCGGTGGAGACGATGACGGCTTCGGTCATGGGTTGGTCCTGGGGTTCAGTTTTTGCAGCAAAAGCGGGCTGTCATTCCGGGGCTTCGCAAAGCGAAGAACCCGGAACCCACGACCGGGCGCGACGCTTAGCTGGCCCTAAAGCGCTCACCCAGTCGTGGGTTCCGGGTTCAGGCCTTTGGCCTGCCCCGGAATGACAAAAGAGTGTCATGCCGCCGCTCCCTTGGCGGCTTTGTCCTTCTCCTCGGCGACCAGCACTTTCGCCAGCAGCTTGCCCGCCGCGCTGCGCGGCAGCGAGTCGCGGAATTCGAGCGCGCACGGCATCTCGTGGCGGCCAAGCCGGTCTTTCAGGAAAGCGGTCAGTTCGTCCAGCGTGAAGGCCGCGCGCCCCGTCTTGAGCTTGACGAAGGCCTTTGCCGCCTGGCCGCGATAGGCGTCGTCGATGCCGATCACCACGACCTCCTGCACGGCCGGATGCTCGTAGATCGCGCTCTCGATCGCCACCGGATAGACGTTGAAGCCGCTGGAGATGATCATGTTCTTGCGCCGGTCGACGATCTCGAACAGCCCGTTCTCGTCCATCCGGCCGAGATCGCCGGTCAGAAACCAGCCCTCGTGAAAGGCCTCCGCCGTGCCTTCGGGGTCGTCGAGATAGCCCTTGAAGACGTTGGGCCCCCTGATCGCGATCTCGCCGATCTCGCCGGGCGGGAAATCGTCGCGTTCGGGCTCAAGCGAGACGATCTTCATCGTGATGCCGGGCAGCGGCACGCCGATCAGACCCGGCCGCAGCCTGGCGTCGCCGGGCACGCGCGCGCCGGCCGGCGCGATCTCGGTCATGCCCCAGCCGCCATGGACGCGTTTGCCCAGAATCGCCTCGAGCCGGCTCTGCACCTCGAACGGCATCGGCGCGCCGCCCGATATGCTCGAGCGCAGCGAGGAGAAATCCACGGTCTCGACGCCGGGATGGTTCAGCACGGCGATCCACATCGTCGGCACGCCGGGGAACACCGTGGCGCGTTTCTCCTCGATGTCTGCGAGGACCCCGTCGACGTCGAAGCGCTGGCGCAGCAGGATCGCATTGCCGTCGCGGATATGCCGCAGCAGCACGGTCGTCAGCGCGTAGATGTGGAACAGCGGCAGCACGCAGATGACCGTCTGCGCGCCGGGCTCCAGCCGCTCGCCATCGCTCCAGAGCCGGTAGATGTTGACTGCCGCGACGAGATTGCCATGCGTCAGCATCGCGGCCTTCGGCAGGCCGGTGGTGCCGCCGGTAAACTGAAGCAGCATCAGGTCATCGGGCGTCACGGCCGGCCATGAAGCCGGCGGCCCGGCCAGCATCAGCGCATCGAGCTTCGCGATGTCGCCATGCTCGGGAATCGGCAGCGGCTCGGTCTCCGACGCGCCCCAGCGCCCATCCTCCCCGACGAGCAGGCGCGGCACGAACCCGCCATCGAGCAGCTTCAGCGCGTTGGGAAGGAAGCCCGGCAGGTTGGTGGTGACGAGACGGGCGGGCTTCGTGACCTTCAGCTTGTGCTCGAGTTCGCGCGGCGCATCCAGCGCCGAGAGATGCACCACGGTCGCGCCACAGCGCGCGATCGCGAAGAAGGCGACCGGATGCCAGAGCGTGTTGGGCAACAGCAACGCGACGCGGTCGCCCGGCTTGACCCCGTCGGCCATCAGCCCGCCGGCGAGCAGCGCGACCAGCGCGTCGAACTCGCGATAGCTCAATTCATGGCTGCGGAACGCGAACGCCTTGGCTTCGGGCGTATCCGCCACCGGCGCGGCCAGAAGCTCCGGAACCGTGCCGGTCCCGATCGGCGCATCCCAGTCGCAGGCATGCGGGAAGCGCTCCTGCCAGATCGGGCGCGCAGGCCCGCTCACGCGGCCTTGGCCTTCAGGTCCGAGAAGGTCTTGCCCTCGGCTGCGAGCCTGCGCAGCAGCGGGGCAGGCTCCAGCGCGGCGTCGCCGCTCTCGGCCGCCTGCTCTTCCAGCCGCTTGACGATCACGTCCAATCCCACCGTATCCGCCCAGTGCATCGGTCCGCCGCGCCAGGCCGGCCAGTTGTAGCCGTTGAGCCAGATGATATCGATGTCGCCGGGCCGGGTGGCGATGCCTTCTTCCAGAATGCGCGCGCCTTCGTTCACCATCGGATCGAGCAGCCGCGCAAGAATTTCGCTTTCCGTGAAACGCCGCCGCGTCACGCCATGCTCCTTCGAGATGCAGGCGATCAGCGCCTCCACCTCCGGGTCGCGCTCGCCGGCGCGCGCGCCCTCGGGGTAGATGTAATAGCCCCGCCCGGTCTTCTGGCCGAACCAGCCTGCCTCGCAGATCGCGTCGGCCACGGCCGCCGTCTTGCCGCGCGACTTGCGCGTGCGCCAGCCGATGTCGTTGCCGGCGAGGTCGGACATTGCGAACGGCCCCATCTTGAAGCCGAAACCGGTCAGCGCCGCATCGACCTCATGGGGCAGGGCGCCCGCAATCAGCAGCCGCTCGGCGGCCTTCGTGCGCTGCTCCAGCATGCGGTTGCCCACAAACCCGAAGCCGTTGCCGACCACGACCGGCACCTTGCCGAGCCGGCGCGCCAGCGAAACCGCCGTCGCCACGACATCGTCGGCGACGCCGGCGGGCCGCACGATCTCCAGCAGCTTCATCACATTGGCAGGGCTGAAGAAATGCATGCCGAGCACGTCGGCCGGGCGCTTCGTCGCCGCCGCGATCGTCGGAATGTCGAGATAGGAGGTGTTGCTGGCGAGGATCGCGCCCGGCTTCACGATGCCGTCCAATGCGGAAAAAATCTCCTGCTTGACGCCCATCTCCTCGAAGGCCGCCTCGATCACGATGTCGGCCCCGGCCGCCGCCTGCAGCCCCACAGCCGGCGTGATCAGAGCGAGCCGCCGGTCGCGGTTCTCAGGCGCCAGGGAGCCGCGCGTCACCGACATCTCGTAGATCGCCGCGACCCGGTTGATGCCGTTGTCGATCTGCGCCTGCTGCTGCTCGATCAGCGTCACCGGGATGCCGGCATTGGCGAAGCACATCGCGATGCCGCCGCCCATCGTGCCGGCCCCGATCACAGCCGCCGACGCGATCGGCCGCTCCGTCGTCCCGGGCGCGATGCCGGGAATTTTCGCGGCCTCGCGCTCGGCGAAGAAGACATGGCGCAGCGCTTTGGAGCGCTCGTCGGCGACGAGCGTCAGGAACAGCGCCCGCTCGGCCGCAAGCCCGTCCGCGAAGGACAGCGTGAAAACGTTGCGGACCGCCTCGACCAGCGCCATCGCATTGGGCATGTCGCCGGACTTCTTCGTCGCATCCAATGCGAGCGCCTCGAAGGCCGCGCGGTCCTCCGGCGTCAACCTGTCCTCCTGCTCGCCCGTCCGGCGCGGCGCGCCCTTTGCTGCAAGCCGCCCCGCCAGCGCGACGGCGGCCGCGACCACGTCGTCGCTGACCTCGTCGATCAGCCCGAGCGTCTGCGCCTTTTCTGCAGCCACCGGCTCGCCTGACAGCATCATCGGAAAGGCTTTTGCCCCGCCGATCAGCCGGGGCAGCCGCTGCGTGCCGCCGGCGCCGGGAATGATGCCGAGCTTGATTTCCGGCAGACCGAGCTTTGCCGCGGGTGCTGCGACGCGGGCATGGCAGGCGAGCGCGACTTCGAGCCCGCCGCCGAGCGCCGCGCCCTGGATCGCAGCCACAACCGGCTTGGCGCAACCCTCGATCGCATCGAGAACATCGGGCAGGATCGGCGCGACCGGGGGCTTGCCGAACTCACTGATATCGGCCCCGGCGATGAAGGCGCGTCCCGCCGCGGCGATCACGATCGCGTCGATGCCGGCATCGGACGCGGCGGATTCGACCGCCGTCTTGAGGTCGGCCCGCAACCCGGCTGCGAGCGCATTGACGGGTGGATTGTTGATCGTCAGGATCGCGATCGCGCCACGTGTCGCGGTCTGGACGGTCTGCATGGGCGTCGTCCTCGAAGGCCTAAGCGTTCTGCACTGCAGAACGAATGTCTGCATGAATGGCTGCTAGGAAGAGCCTGCGGCCAAGTTTGTCAAGAGTTTCACAAATCCACATGCTTCCCATCGGCAAGTATGCTGCATCGCAGAATTCACGCCCACCGCCTTGACCGGCTGCGAAACCCCATGTCATGCCTGTCGCCAGTGCCGCACCGCCCCAGCCATGGCGCGATGAAGAAGCAGCCCGGAGGAACGACATGACCCGCAGGAATTTTCTGACCTCGACGCTGATAGCCGGCCTTGCCGCGAGCTTCGCATGGAGCAGCGCCGCGAGCGCCGAAGAAATCCAGGTCGGCTCGCACATGCCGCTGACGGGCTCGCTGGCGCGCTCGGGGCAGTCCTTCCGCGAGGGCATGCTGGTCGCGGTCAAGATGTTCAACGATTCGCAGACGAAGCACCAGATCAAGGTCACGCTGATCGATGACGAGACCCAGCCGGCCAAGGCGGTCGGTGCGGTTGAGAAGCTGGCCTCCGACGGTGCGGTCGCGATCCTCGGCGGCTACGGCTCCAACATCGTCGGCCCGGCCTCGGACACAGCCAACCGGCTCGGCAAGGTCTACATCACCGCCGGCGCGGTCAGCGAGGAACTGGTCCAGCGCGGGAACAAGAACTTTTTCCGCATCAACAACAATGCCGGCTATCTGCGCGGCTTCGAGGGTATGGTCGAGGAGCTCAAGGCCGGCAGCGTCTCCATCGTCGCCTCGACGCGCGAGGCCCCGATGCTGCTCGCCAGGGGGCTGGAGGAGAGCCTTGCGAAGAAGAACGTCAAGGTCACGTTGCATCCCTTCGACCCCGCGATCACCGATTTCAAGCCCATCGTCAACAAGATCAAGCTTCAGGACAAGTCCGACATCATCTTCATGTCGGCCTATGAGAACGACTATGTCGGCATCATCCGCGCCGCCAAGGTGCTCAAGCCCGGCGTCAAGCTGATCTCGGGCGCCTGGTCGCTGGCGATCCCGAAGATGTATCAGGACTTTCCCGACCTGATGCAGAATGTCGTCGGCACCACCCCCCTGCCCTATCCGGTCGACATGAAGGACGCCGAGGGCCAGGCTTTCGTCGCCGCCTTCAAGACAATGTTCAACAAGGACATCGACTACGCCGCGACGCTCTCCTTCGTGAAGACGACAGTCATGCTTGAAGCGCTCGGCCGCGCCGCCGACGCCGGCACGCTCAGGACCGGTGGGCTGTCCGATGAGGTCCGCAAGACGAAGCGCGCCTCGGTGCTCGGCCCGATCACCTTCAACGAGGTCGGCGACAACCCGAACTTCACCTTGGCCATGGGCCAGCACAGGGAAGGCAAGATCGTGCTGGTCTCGCCGGCCGAGCAGGCGACGGGCAAGATCGCCTATCCCGGCCTGCCGTGGTGAGGCGGTTCTGACCTGGCACACACCCTCCCGTCATCCCGGACAAGCGGCGAAGCCGCGCCGCTCCGAGATCCATCATAGAGCAGCGACTGAACTCTAGGATGGATCCCGGATCTCCGCTTCGCTGCGTCCGGGATGACGTGGAGCTTTTATCGACGACCGGATTTGCACCGCCTCATGCTCGAACTCTCCCAGCAAGCGATCTTCTCCGGCCTGCTCGTCGGCTCGGTCTATGCGCTTGTCGCGCTTGGCATCGCGCTGACCTTCGGGGCGATGAAGATCATCAACCTCGCCCATGGCGAACTCGTGCTTCTGGCCGCCTACATGGCCTATTTCATCGAGAGCCGCACCGGCTGGAACCCCTACACGGCGATCCCGCTCGCCTTCGCGGTGACGGCGATCGTGTCGGTCGCGGTCTACCTGCTGATCGACAGAATCAAGCTCCACCGCGAACTGAACTCTCTGATCCTGACCTTCGCGATCGGCATCATCCTGACCAACGGCATCCTGCTGGTCTTCGCCAGCGACGTCCGCTCGACCAATTCGCCGACGCTTCAGGACGCGATTTCCTTCCACACCGTCTATGCGATGAAGGGCGAACTCACCGCCTTCGTGGTCAGCCTCGCGGTGATGACGGCGCTGTGGTGGTGGTTGAAGCTGAGCTGGTATGGCCGGGCGGTGCGCGCCGTCTCCTCCAACCGCGACGCCGCCATGCTGATGGGCATCGATCCGCGCCGGGTCGAGCTTGCCGCCTTCCTCGTCGCCGGCGTGCTGGCGAGCGTCGCTGGCGTGGCGCTTTTCACCATGAGCGTGGTCCAGCCGGCGCTCGGCCCGGCGCTGACGGTCAAGGCCTTCGTCGTCACGGTGCTGGCCGGCGTCGGCTCGATCCCCGGCGTCTTCTGCGCGGCGCTGCTGCTCGGCGTCACCGAGGCGATGACCGTGACGCTGGCAAGCTCTGCGCTGCAGGAACTCGTCGGCATGGTGCTGTTCCTGCTCGTGCTCTTCTTCATGCCGAACGGGCTCTTCGGCGCCCGGGCGCGACGGGGCTGAGGCGATGATCGCGAAAAACCTTCCCGGCATCCTGCTCGCGCTCGCGGCCTGCATCGTCCCGCTGGTCTATGGCGGCAACGGCTACATCATGGGCCTGATGGTCTCAGGGCTGATCGTGGCCGGCGTCGCGCTAGCATGGGCGCTGCTGGGCAATCTCGGCGGCATGGTCTCGTTCGGCCACGCCGCCTTCTTCGGGGTCGGGGCCTATGCCTCGGCCCTGCTCTCGGCCAAGGCCGGCCTGCCGGTGCCGCTCTCGCTGCTGGCGGGCGGCGCGGTCGCGGCGCTCTCCTCGCTCGCCATGCTGCCGGCGTTGAGATTGTCTGGTCCCTATTTCGCGCTCGCCATCCTGGCCTATGCCCACATCTTCAAGATCCTCGCCACGGAACTGAGCTGGTTGACCGGCGGCTCGGCAGGCTTTGCGCGCTTCCCCGTGCTGCCGACCATCGCCGGCATCGACTTCTCCAGCCGCATTGGCAGCTACTGGCTGCTCGTCGTCATGGTGGGGCTCTGCCTGCTGGCCTATCGCGCCGTGAAGGCGAGCCATGTCGGCACGGCGTTGCGCGCCATGGCGGAGAGCGAGGACGCGACCCGCGTCGTCGGCGTCAACGCGACCCTGCTCAAGGCCTGGATGCTGCTGCTCTCGGCCTTCATCACCGGGCTGTTCGGCGCGATGAACGCCCACATCATCAACTTCCTCGAACCGGACTACGCCTTCTCGGGAAGCTGGTCGGTGCTGCCGATCATCGCCGCGATCTTCGGCGGCTACCGCACCATCCTCGGCCCCGTCGCGGGTGCGATCGCGATCTATCTGTTCGACCAGCTTGTCGCCAAGGCGATCCTGCCCGTCGGCCACCAGATCATCCTCGGCGTCCTGCTCGCCGGTATGATCCTGATCGCCCCCAACGGCCTGTTCGGGCTGTTCGGCAAGAAAACCAAGACCGAGAAGTCAGGAGCCGCCCATGCTGCGGCTTGAGGACGTCACCGTCCGCTTCGGGGGGCTCGTCGCGCTGAAGGACGTGTCCTTCTCAATGGGAGCGGGCGAAATCCTCGGCCTCGTCGGCCCCAACGGGGCGGGCAAGACGACCCTGTTCAACACCATTTCCGGCCTCGTGCGCCCTCGCTCCGGCAAAATCCTGTTCGAGGAACGCGAGATCGGCGGCATGGCGCTGCATGCACGCGCGCGGCTGGGACTTGGCCGCACCTTCCAGATCCCGCAGCCGATGCATCACCTGACCGTGCGCGAGAACCTCACCGTCGCGCAGGTTTTTGGCGCGGGCAAAGCCGACCCCGCCCGCATCGACGAAATTCTGGCGGTGATGGAGCTGGCGGAACATGCCGAGCGCGACGCCGCCACCGAGCTCGCGCTGCAGGAGCTGAAGCGGCTCGAAGTCGCCAAGGCGCTGGCGACGAACCCGCGACTGCTGCTGCTCGACGAGGTGCTGGCCGGCCTCGAAAGCCAGGCCAAGCGCCGCTTCATCGCCAAGCTGCGCGAATTGCATGAGCGCTACGGCCTGACCATCGTCATCGTCGAGCACGACATCGAGACGATCTCGACGCTGTGCTCGCGCGCCGTGGTGCTGAATTTCGGACAGATGATCGCCGACGGCACGCCAGACGAGGTCTTCCGCAACCCGGCGGTGGTCGAGAGCTATACGGGGACGGCCGATGCTTGAGAGTCACGCCTTGAACCGGCAGTCTCAACCACACCGCCGTCATCCCGGACAAGCGGCGCAGCCGCGCTGCTCCGGGATCCATCATAGAGTACTGTCGAGCATTATGATGGATCCCGAATCTCCGCTTCGCTGCGTCCGGGATGACGGCGGTGGAATACGGTGCGGAGTGCCCACGGATGCTTGAGGTCCGCAACCTCCGCGCCGGCTACGGCGCGATCAACGTGCTCTGGGACGTGTCGCTGGCCTTCCCGAAAGGCGAGCTGACCGCGATCGTCGGCCCCAATGGCGCCGGCAAGACCACGCTGTTCCGCGCGCTGATGGGGCTCGTGCCGCATCAGGGCGAGATCAGGCTCGACGGCCGCGCCCTGAAGGCGAAGACCTGGGATCTGATCGAGGCCGGGCTCGTCATGGTTCCCGAGGGGCGGCTCGTCTTCAAGGATATGAGCGTCGAGGAGAACCTCTCGCTCGGGGCCTACCCGCGCCGCTGCCGCAAGGCGCAGGGTCGCAATCTGGAGCGCGTCTACGACCTGTTTCCACGCCTGAAGGAGCGCCGTGGCCAGGCGGCCGGCTCGCTCTCGGGCGGCGAGGCGCAGATGGTCGCGATGGGGCGCGGCATGATGAGCGAGCCGCGCATCCTGCTGATCGACGAGCCCTCGCTTGGCCTCGCGCCGGTCATCGTCAAGGAGGTTCTCGGGATCGTGCGCCGGCTCAAGGCCGAGGGCGTCACCATCGCGCTGATCGAGCAGAACACCCATCTCGCGCTCTCGGTCGCCGACAATGTCCATCTGATGCGCGCCGGCAAGGTCCTGCTCAGCCAGAAGGCGGCGCAGGTCGATCTCGCTCGCCTGCATGATCTCTATCTCGCCCGCGAAGGCGGGCCGGCGAAAGCTTGAGACGCAACCATGGGTGTAGTGCGCATGAACCACGACGCGTCCCCTTCCCCCCGCTTGCGGTGGGGAAGGGTTAGGGATGGGGGGCCGAGCGGCCGGGTGAGTCATTATGATCGGAGTCGTACCCGGTCGTGGGGGGGGGGGGCCCCCCCCCCCCCCCCCCCCCCCCCCCCCGCGGGGGGGCGGGGCCCCGCCCCCCGCC
>JAESGK010000130.1_pt1 | contig 78086 bp, 82 predicted proteins | sample 9269681 | NCBI WGS metagenome assembly JAESGK01 (sample SAMN14515347, study PRJNA621673) | algae metagenome | isolation source: Timaviella obliquedivisa GSE-PSE-MK23-08B and co-occurring heterotrophs from... | place: USA: Grand Staircase Escalante National Monument, Utah | collected 2006-08-15 | reverse complement strand
CAAATCCCCGCCCATATTTCCTGTGCCATACTTCTTCCCGTCCCATCACGGATACACCGGTTTGCGTTGCCGGCGAGGTGGGGCCGGTGCCCGGATGGTTTGGCGAAACGCGCGCGAAATCCCCGGGGCTGCGTGAAAGGCGGTTCTCCTCCGGTTCGTGAAAGCGGACCGGGCGTGCCGGGTAGCCACACCACGGGCGGTTCACCCCGCCGGACGGTTTTTCCGTCCAAGGGTCCAGGGCTAAACCCCGCCTCATTGAAAGGCCCGGCGGATAAGCGGCCGGGCTGGGGCATTGGAGGCTTTCCCCTGACACGGGAAAGCGCAGAAGAACCTGAGAAGCGCGGCAAAAGACACTGAACGGGGCGCTGAGAGGTGTCGCCTATTATTATCTTACGAGGCAGCTTTCAGCGCCCCGGCCGACCCTGCCGCTTCAGAAGCGGCAGACATTGCAGATGATCAAGCCACGGGCGAAAAACGCGCCGCGTGAACGCCTGCCCATGGCACACACAAAACGGTGCGCGCGAGACATGAAATCTTAGGAGACCGCCGATAGGGTTTGCCGCGGAGAAAGGGGACAGGATGGCCAAAGTCAGGGATCGATCCGCCGCCGACGTGCTTGCCTTGCAGATCGACGCGCTGTTCAAGGCGGCGCCGGCATCGGTGCTCAGCATATTCGGCGGGCTTATTGCGCTTGCGACCTATTGGTCGCCGCAGACGCAATCGGGGCTGTTGGTCTGGTTCGCCATTGTCAGCGCGCCGGCGCTCATCCACATCGTCAGCGCCGTGCTGCGCCATAACGGCATGCCCCAAAGCTGGGGACCGGTCGCCTGGTCGCATCTGATCAAGGCGATCTACCTCACCTCGGGCATGGCCTGGGGTATTGGCGGCGCCTGGATGCTGACCATCGGCGACGATCAGCAGACGCTGGTGATCTGCTGCCTGGTGATGGGCGCCGTCACCTGCACCTTCCCGGCCATCGTCTATGGCATCGCCTACAATCTCTTCCAGGTGCCGATCTTCACGATGTTCGCCATCACGCTGGCCTTCAGCGATATCCAGTATGGCGAACTGCTCGCCATCGCCTCGGTGCTGCTGTGCATTGCGCTGTCGATCATCGCCAAGGCCATGGGATCGCAGCTCACCCTGGCACTGCGCCTGTCCCTGGAAAATCGGCAACTGGCCGAGGAACTGGCGGAACGCGGTGCAGCGCTGGAACGGACCAATCGGGAACTGATCGTCGAGACGCTGACCGATCCTTTGACAGGCCTGGCAAACCGGCGGCAGCTGATGAATTTCATGCGCGCCAATTCCAGCCGCAGCAGCCTTCTGATCGTCGATGTCGATCACTTCAAGTCCTACAATGACAGCTTTGGCCATCTCGATGGCGATCTTTGCCTGGTTCTTGTGGCCGGCGCGCTGCAGAAAAGCATACAGCCCGGCCGGGACCTCGTCGCCCGTCTCGGCGGCGAGGAATTCGCGATCGTGCTGGGCGGCCTTTCGCGTGAGCAGGCCGCCGGCGTGGCGGAGCGTGTGCGCGGCAATGTCCAGGCGCTCATTACGCTCCATCCCGGTCAAATCCGCCGCACCGTCACGGTCAGCATCGGTCTTGCCTGCTGCGGCGGCGACCGGCAGCCATCGCATGTCGACCTGATGGAAGAGGCGGATGCAGCACTCTACGAAGCCAAGAATTCCGGCCGCAACCGCGTCTGCATCGGCGCCGCATCGCAAGCGGTGCAGAGAGGCGAAATCTCGAAACGGGCATAGGCCGGCGCCGGAAACGCGAGATGCCGGGCAAGCAAAAAAGACCGCGCTCAAATCCGCCGCTGGCTCAGCGCCGCGACCCGTCCGTGCCAGACGACAAGGCAGGGCACGACGATAAGCTCCATGCCAAGGCCAAGCACATGCCCGGCCGAGGGCACGCCGGCGATCAGCAGCGAATACAGCCGCGCCAGCCCACCGGCGAAGGTCAGGATCGCCAGAAGCCGGATCCGTTCGGTCTTTTTCTCGATCGCCGGAATGCAGCTGTACCAGGCAATGCCAACGGCGAGGAAAAACCCGGACAGGAACCGGACATGACTGTCGAGGTCCGTCGGCGCGGTCTCCTCGCCGAGAAATCCCGCTCCCGTCGCCACGCCCGCCAGACCGGCAAACACCGGCAGCATCGCAAGCACCGCGATGGTCGCCTGCAACAGGCGCCGCTGCCGGAAATCGGCCGGACTGATCTGATAGGCAAGATTGGTCATCGCACATCCTCCTGAAGTCACGAGGGGTACGGGGGCGGGAACGGACGAGTTTCAGCACTGCGAACACATCGGCGTGAGGACGATGTTTAAAATTCACCGAACCATCTCCCGCGCCCGCCGTCGCGCCATCTCAAGGGCGTGAGCAATAACCGGACATGGGTGCCGCATATTGATTCGCGCGCCAACAGGCGCTATTTAAGATTTCGTGGTGATTTGGCCGGCCGGCTTGCAGCCACGTTAAACAAGTCGCTAAAGGGCCGTGCATGCGCAAGCAAGCGGGGCCGGTTGCGATTCCCATCGTTGCCGGTTTTTTTGCGCCGGCCTGTTCGCAGATCCGAGTGTTGTCCATGCCCATCAAGATTCCCGATACGCTGCCCGCCTTCGAAACCCTCGTCAAGGAGGGCGTGCGGGTGATGACCGAAACCGTGGCGATCCGCCAGGACATCCGGCCGCTGCAGATCGGCCTGCTCAATCTCATGCCGAACAAGATCAAGACCGAAGTGCAGATGGCGCGCCTCGTCGGCGCCTCGCCGCTGCAGGTCGAGTTCTCGCTGATCCGGCTGGGCGGCCACAAGGCCAAGAACACGCCGGAAGAGCATCTGCTCGCCTTCTACGAGACCTTCGAAGAGGTCAAGCACCGGAAGTTCGACGGCCTGATCATCACCGGCGCACCGGTCGAGACGCTGGATTACGAGGACGTCACCTACTGGAACGAGATGCAGGAGATCCTCGACTGGACCCATACCAACGTCCATTCGACGTTGAACATCTGCTGGGGCGCCATGGCGGCGATCTACCATTTCCACGGCGTGCCGAAGTACACGCTGAAGGAAAAGGCGTTCGGCGTCTATCGCCATCACAATCTCAACCCGTCCTCGCCCTATCTCAGCGGCTTCTCCGATGATTTCCAGATTCCGGTATCGCGCTGGACCGAGGTGCGCCGCGCCGATATCGAGAAGAATCCAAACCTCGAAATCCTGATGGAATCCGACGAAATGGGCGTCTGCTTCGTGCATGAGAAGGCGGGCAACCGGCTCTATGTCTTCAATCATGTCGAATATGATTCGACCTCGCTGTCGGACGAATATTTCCGCGATGTCGATGCCGGCGTGCCGATCAAGATGCCGCACAACCATTTCCCCCACAACGACCCTTCGCTGACGCCGCAAAACCGCTGGCGCAGCCACGCCCATCTGTTGTTCGGCAACTGGATCAACGATATCTATCAGACGACATCCTTTGATCTCGCCGATATCGGGAAGGACAGACGCTGACCGCAACCCTCACCATCCGCCCAATCGAGCCCGGCGACGAGCAGAACTGGCGCCGGCTGTGGAAGGCGTATCTCGCCTTCTATGAAACCACCCTGCCGGAGGAAATCTACGCCCTCACATTTTCACGCCTCTTGAGCGGCGTGGCACATGAATATGCCGGGTTTCTCGCGGTCCTCGATGGCAGGCCTGTCGGTCTCGCGCATTTCCTCTTTCACCGGTCCTGCTGGCATGAAAATTCGATCTGCTACCTGCAGGACCTGTTCGCCGATCCGGAGATACGCGGACAGGGGATCGGCCGGGCGCTGATCGAGGCTGTCTATGCCCGGGCCAATGCGGAAAAGGCCGAGGAGGTCTACTGGATGACCCAGGACTTCAACGCCAATGCCCGCAAGCTCTACGACCGGATCGCAAGCAAAACGCCTTTCATCATCTACCAGAAGACGTTTTGAAACCAACAAGCGCTGTTCGCAGTGTAGAGGGTAGGTCGCCCGCCCTTGCCGATCGGCCTTGAATTGTATGACTTTTCGGTTGCCGCCATCAGCGAAATGACGCAGTTTGCCGCCCGGGGACATTGCCCGGGACATTGGAGGAAGAACGGCCGTGCAGACAGAGACAGACGTGTTCGGCCATATGCCGTCCGGCGAGCCCGTGCATCGCATCGTGATCAAGGGCGGCGGCCTGACCGCATATGTGCTGACCTGGGGCTCCGTTATCCAGGACCTGCGTCTCGATGGCCATGCGCCGCCGCTGGTGCTCGGCTTTGAAAATTTCGCCGATTATCTCGCCCATTCCCCCTATTTCGGCGCCACGCCCGGCCGCAATGCCAATCGTATCGGCGGTGGCCGTTTTGCCATCGATGGCGTGTCCTATCAGCTCGAATGCAATGAAAAGGGCGTGACGCACCTGCACGGCGGCAGCGACGGCATTGCCAAGCGCCTGTGGACCTTGATCGAGGCGGCGGAGAACCGCGTCGTGCTGCAGATCGTCGATCCCGATGGCCGCGCCGGCTATCCCGGCAATTGCACGATTACCTGCACCTATACGGTCAGCGATGGCGGCGTCCTCAATGTGCTTTATGAAAGCACCACCGACCGCGCGACGATCTGCAATGTCTGTCAGCACAGCTATTTCAATCTCGACGGCACCGCCGATGCGCTCGGTCACGATGCGATGATTGCCGCCAACAGCTATCTGCCGACCAACGAACTGCAGGTCCCGACCGGCGAGATCCGCTCCGTCGAAGGCACGGCGTTCGACCTGCGCGCCATGACCCCGCTGCGCCGTCAGCTGGAAGGCGAAAAGATCGGCTACGACCACAATTTCTGCCTCGCCGAGGCCCGCGGCCCCAAGCAGTCCGTTGCTCTTGTGCGCAGCATCAATTCCGGCGTCTCGCTGGAAGTGCGCACCACCGAGCCCGGCGTGCAGTTCTATACGGGCTTCAAGATGAACATCGCCGTGCCCGGCCTCGAAGGCCGTCATTACGGTCCTTTCGCCGGCTTCTGCCTGGAAACCCAGATCTGGCCGGATGCGGTCAATCGCGCCGATTTCCCGCAAGCCGTTCTGCGGCCCGGCGAAACACTGCGGCAGGAAACCGATTACGTCTTTACCCGAAGCTGACCGCACCCGGCCGTTCTCGCCCACGCCGGCAACGCGCGGCGCGCGCCGCTCCTCCTTACCGGCCATCGGCTCATCCCATAAGTCCGCAAGCAAATCCGCTGGGCTTTTGCGGCAAAACCGGATTTGATGCCCTATCAAGGATACGATAGGGGAGGAATTGGCATGGCTGAAGCAAGCGGATCGAAGATCGCGTTGGTCACCGGCGGCGGGACCGGCATCGGCCGCGCCATTGCCGAGGCGCTGTTGAAAAACGGTTATACGGTTGTCCTTTCAGGCCGGCGCTTCGATGTTCTCCAGCACGCGGCGATGGAAATGGCGGCCTTGACTGGCGGCACGGCGCGGGCGTTCGCCGCCGATGTCGGCGATCCACAGGCGGTCGCCACCCTGTTTTCGGCCATCCGCCACGATTTCGGCCGTCTCGACCTGCTGGTCAACAATGCCGGCATGGGCCTGCCGGCCGTGCCGATGGAGGACATCACCTTCGAGCAATGGAACGCCATCGTCAGCGCCAACCTCACCGGCGCCTTCCTCTGCACCCAGCAGGCGATGAAACTGATGAAGGCGCAGACGCCGCGCGGAGGCCGAATCATCAACAACGGCTCGATCTCCGCCTCGACGCCGCGCCCGATGTCGGCGCCCTATACGGCCACCAAACACGCCGTCGCCGGCCTGACCAAATCGACCGCCCTCGACGGCCGCCCATTCGACATCGCCTGCGGCCAGATCGATATCGGCAATGCCTCGACAGAAATGACATCGAAAATGAGCGGTGGCGTCCTGCAGGCCAATAGCGAGATCGCCTCCGAACCGACTATCCCGGCAAACCTTGTCGCCGACGCCGTTGTCTACATGGCAAGCCTGCCGCTCAGCGCCAATGTGCTGACGATGACGGTGATGGCAACGCAGATGCCGTATGTGGGAAGGGGATGATAGCGGGCCATTTTTTTGACGAGCGAAGATCAAACACGCACGGCGGCGCAGGATGGCCGGGCAAGAGAAAGTACCGCCTCACTTCCGCCCTATGGAGCCGCAAGGATCTTGGTTTCCGTGTATCAGGAGATACAGCGCCATGCCCACCCGGCGACATTTCCTTATCGGCTTCGTTGCCGCGCCAATCGTGCTGCCCGGACTCGGCCACGCAGCCGGTGCGCCGGCACGGCTGTCGCTGACGCCAGCTTGCAGTGATGACGACGATCTGACGCCGCCGCAGACAGAAGGCCCGTATTTTTCCCCGCAAAGCCCTGAAAAACAGGATTTTGCGAGCGATGCAGCCGAAGGTGAAAGGATGACGCTCGCCGGCTACGTGCTGACCGAGGACTGCCGGCCCGTCGCAAAAGCATTGATCGAGTTATGGCATGCCGACGAGAACGGGCTCTACGACAATAGTGGCTACAAACTCCGCGGGCATCAATTCACCGACGATAAAGGGAAATGGTGGTTCGAGACGATCATTCCAGGGCTATATCCTGGCCGCACCCGGCATTACCACCTGAAAGTCCAGCGGCCCGGCGGGAGTGTGCTGACAACGCAGCTCTATTTCCCGGGTGAGCCGCTCAATGAACGCGACCGGATATTCAGCGCATCCTTGTTGCTCGATATCAGCCCGACCGACGACGGGAAATTCAGCCGCTACGATTTTATCGTCGCGTAGCCCAAGGCTTTGATAATCTTTGAAGAGAAAATGGAGCGGGTGAAGCGATTCGAACGCTCGACCCCAACCTTGGCAAGGTTGTGCTCTACCCCTGAGCTACACCCGCTCATCAACCTCGGTCCGGGGGTAGTCGGTGGACCGTGGCGCCGCTGCGTTGTTGTTTGCTGCGACGACGGCTATATGGCCCAGACGATTTTCAAATGCAACAGGGAAATGACGGCCGATCCGATAATTTTTTGTAGAAATGTCGCAAGCCCCTGAAAACAAGGCGTTTTGCAGCCTGCTTTCTGTGGAAGATTGCGATTTTTTGGCCTTCGCCGTAAGGAAGACCGCCATTTTCAAGCCAGAGGGAAGCCGTCATGAATGAAATGCAGCCGAAAACGCAGGACGAATTGTTCCAGTTTCTCGACAGCCTCGGCATCGCCCATCAAACCATGCGGCACGAACCGGTTTTCACCGTCGCCGAATCGGTAGCGCTGCGCGATGAAATTCCCGGCGGACACACCAAGAACCTGTTCGTGAAGGACAAGAAGGACAATTATTTCCTTCTGACGGTCGAGGAGAACGCAACGGTGGACCTGAAGACGGTACACACGATCATCGGCGGCGCCAGCAAGGTTTCCTTCGGCCGTCCGGAAAAGCTGATGGAATATCTGGGCGTCATTCCCGGCGCCGTCACGGCCTTCGGGGTGATCAACGATACCGGGCAGAACGTGAAGATCATCATCGACGAGGACCTGATGAAGGACGGGATCGTCAACTGCCACCCGCTGGTAAACGATGCGACGACGTCGATCGCTTCGAAGGATCTTCTGCGCTTTGTCGAGGCGACGGGACACGAAGCCCTTGTCTTGAAAGTGACGTCCTGACATACGATCTTTGACGGGAAGACAGTCAGACGGACGAGGATGTCCGCGAGGAGACACGATGAGCGGCAACGACAATCCCTATGCGGCATCCTACGGTAACCAGATGACGGCAACCGCCAGCTATGGCGCCGCCCCGGCCCAAGCTCCGGCAATGGCAGCGGCCACTACCGCCGCGCCGGCCGGCGAGCTGATCAAGGAAACGACGACCGCCAACTTCACCCGCGACGTGCTGGAGGCCTCCCGCCAGCAGCCGGTTCTTGTCGATTTCTGGGCCCCTTGGTGTGGCCCGTGCAAGCAGTTGACCCCGGTGATCGAAAAGGCCGTGACCGAGGCACAGGGCCGCGTCCGGCTGGTGAAGATGAATATCGACGATCATCCGTCGATCGCCGGCCAGCTCGGCATCCAGTCCATCCCGGCCGTCATCGCCTTTGTCGGCGGCCGCCCGGTCGATGGCTTCATGGGTGCCGTGCCCGAAAGCCAGATCCGCGAGTTCATCGACAAGATCGCAGGCCCGATGGTTGACGACCAGCAGGCCGGCATCGATGCGGCGCTTGCCGAGGCAAAAGCCTTTGCCGAGCAGGGCGACCTGCAGAATGCCGCCGGCCTTTTCGGTGCCGTGCTGCAGGCGGACCCGGAAAATGCGGTCGCACTGGCAGGTCTCGCCAATTGCCTGATTGCCGCCGGCGAGCTGGAGCAGGCGCGCGACGTGCTGGCCGGTCTCCCCGAAGAGCTTGCCAAGGACGCCGGCATCGCCGGCGCTCTGAAAAAACTCGACCAGATCGAGGAAGCCCGCAAGCTCGGCGACCCGAATGCGCTGGAGCAGATCCTTGCGGCCGATCCCGACGATCATGGCGCCCGCATCAAGCTTGCCAAGATCCGCAACGTCGAAGGCGACCGCGAGGCCGCGGCCGATCACCTGCTCAAGGTGATGAAGCGCGACCGGACATTCGAGGATGACGGCGCAAGGCGCGAGCTGCTGCAGTTCTTCGATGTCTGGGGGCCGATGGATCCGGCAACGCTGTCGGCACGGCGCAAACTGTCCTCCATCCTGTTTTCGTGATACCCTCTCGGGGGCGCCTTTATGACAATCTCCCTTGAGATTTGACGCTGGCGCCCCATTTCTTGTCGGTAAGCGGCGCGGCGCCATTTCGGTCGCTACAAGAACGCCTGACAGAGACGGGGTTGATCGAACCATGCAAGTTGGAAATGCACGTTATCTGAGGCCGCAGGACCTGCCGGAGACGCTTCCGGTGTTCCCGCTGACGGGCGTGCTCCTGCTTCCGGGTTCGCAACTGCCGCTCAACATCTTCGAGCCGCGTTATCTTTCCATGTTCGACGATGCGCTGGCCGGAAACCGCCTGATCGGCATAATCCAGCCCTCGTTCGGCGAAATTCGCGAGGAGGCAGGCCAGGCGCATGTGCAGGCGCTTTGCCAGGTCGGCTGTGTCGGGCGGATCACCTCGTTCGCCGAGATGGAGGACGGCCGCTATATCGTCTCGCTGACCGGTATCTGCCGGTTCCGCCTGTTCGACGAAGTGGCCCCATCGAAAAAAGGCTACCGCTCCTTCAGGATCGCTCCCTTCGCCACCGACCTGACCGGGCCGGACGATGAGGCGCAGGTCGACCGCGAGGCGTTGCTGGCAGCCTTCAAGGCCTATCTCGACGCCAACAAGCTGGAAGCGGACTGGGAGAGCGTCGAGCGCGCCAGCAATGTGACACTGGTCAATTCGATGGCGATGATGTCGCCCTATGGCCCGGCGGAGAAACAGGCGCTGCTCGAGGCGCCGGATCTGAAGACCCGCGCCGAAACGCTGATTGCCATTACCGAGATCGTGCTCGCCCGCACATTCGGCGATATCGAAACCATGCTGCAATAGGCGGAAATGATGGAAGACAGGACCAGCCGGGTCGATCCCAAACTGCTTGAACTGCTGGTTTGCCCACTGACCAAGGGCCGGCTCAGCTATCATGCCGCCGAGAACGAACTGATCTCGGAAAAGGCCCGCCTCGCCTACCCGATCCGCGACGGCATCCCGATCATGCTGATTTCCGAGGCACGCAAGATCGAGGATTGAGGGCGTTTCTCAGGCTGACGAGGCCGGCGAAATACCCCCCTCTGTCCCTCCGGGACATCTCCCCCACAAGGGGGGAGATCAGCCGCAGTCATCGTGCCACCCTGACATTGAAGCCGGCAAGGGAAAGAATGATCTCCACCCTTGTGGGGGAGATGTCACCGAAGGTGACAGAGGGGGGTAAGTGTCCGCATATTCTGACGTTTTGGAAACTAAGAAGAACCTTCCTCTTAGATCGCCTGCCCGCCCAGCATCTTCGGCTCGCTCTGTCCGCCAAGCCCTGACGCCTGGCGGATAAAGAAGGATTTGACCGATGGCATCCGGTCGACGATGCCCAGCCCGAAATCGCGCAGCGCCCGGACCGGGGTGATGTCGTTGGAAAACAGCCGGTTCAGCACGTCGGTGGTCACCCCCATGCGGAACGTGTCGAAGCGCCGCCAGCTCTGGTAGCGCTCGAGCACGGCGAGCGAGCCGATATCGAGACCGAGGCGATCGGCATCGACGATGGTTTCGGCCAGCGCCGCCACGTCCTTGAAGCCGAGATTGAGGCCCTGGCCGGAGATCGGGTGAATGCCGTGGGCGGCGTCGCCGGCAAGGGCAAACCGCGGCGCGATGAAATCGCGCGCCAGCGTCAACCCGAGCGGAAAGGCGCGGCGTCCGCCGACGACCTTCAGCGTGCCGAGCCTGTGGCCAAAGCGGCGCTCCAGCTCCTCCTCGAACACCAGGTCGTCGCTGGCGATCAGCCGGTCGGCATCGCGCGTCCGCTCCGTCCAGACCAGCGAGGAGCGGTTGTTCTTGAGCGGCAGCGTCGCAAACGGGCCGGCGGGCAGAAAATGCTCTTCCGCCGTGCCGTCATGCGGCCGCTCGTGCTCGACCGTGGTGACGATGCCGGACTGGCCATACTCGAAATCGACGGTCTTGATACCGGCGGCATCGCGCAGTTTCGAGCGCACGCCATCGCAGGCGACCAGCAGCCGCGCCTCGATTGCCTCGCCATCGGCCAGGCTGACGGAAACCGAATGATCGCCGCTCTTGAAATCAGAAGCAGCCGTCGATTGCCGGACCTCGACGCCAAGCGCCTGCGCCGCCTTGCGCAGCGCGCCGACCAAGGCGACGTTCGGCACCATATGGGCAAACGGCCGGCCCTCGACCTTTTCATCCTCGAAGGTCAGGAACACCGGGCGCACCGGATCGGCGGTCTTTGAATCGGTGATGACCATGCGCTTGATCGGCTCGGCCTCCGGCTCGATCTCGGCCCAGATACCGAGCACATCGAGCATCTGCGATGCTGCGGCGATGATCGCCGAGGCGCGCTCGTCCCTTTTCCAGGCATCGTCCGGAGCGCCATCGATCAGGCTCACGGCGAGGTGTGGCGCGGCTTTCTTGATGGATACGGCCAGCGACAGCCCGACATAACCGCCGCCCGCAATCAGCACATCGATCATCTCTCATTCTCCCGTCGCTCTTGAGCATTGCTTATGGCCTATATAGATCATTGATGCGCTCGTTCCTACCGTTTGAGCGTTCGACCTCTGGAGATTGCCGAAATGTCGCGCCCCGCTGAAAACCCCGCCCCGATGGATGTCCTCTTGCAGACGCTGGATCTGGAGAAGCTGGAAGAGAACCTGTTTCGCGGCCGCTCGCCGCAGGTCGGCTGGCAGCGCGTGTTCGGCGGGCAGGTGATCGGCCAGGCGCTGGTGGCAGCCCAGCGCACCGTCAGCGAAGGCCGCTACGTGCATTCGCTGCACGCCTATTTCATGCGGCCGGGCGATCCATCCGTGCCGATCATCTACGATGTCGACCGCATCCGCGACGGCGCAAGCTTTGCCACCCGCCGGGTCGTCGCCATCCAGCACGGCAAGGCGATCTTTTCGCTGTCGGCTTCCTTCCAGTTCGACGAGGAAGGCTTCGACCACCAGATCGCCATGCCGGATGTCGCAGCCCCCGAAACGCTGATGGGCGAGCAGGACATCAAGGACAAGTTTCTGGTCAATGCCCCGGAAGCCATCCGCCGTTACTGGGAACGCCCCCGGCCGATCGAAATCCGCCCGGTTTCGCTCAAGCACTATTTTTCGCGCGACAAGCTGGAACCATCGCAGGATGTCTGGGTCAAGGCGGTTGGCGCCGTTCCGGACGAGCGCCATATCCAGGCGGCGGTGCTCGCCTACATCTCCGACATGACCCTGCTCGACACCGCGCTCTATGCGCATGGCACATCGGTGTTCGACCGTGACCTGCAGGTGGCGAGCCTCGACCATGCCATGTGGTTCCACCGCCCCTGCCGCATGGACGACTGGCTGCTCTATACCCAGGACAGCCCCAGCGCCTTTGGTGCACGCGGCATGACCCGCGGCAGCCTTTTTGACCGTTCCGGCATGCTGATTGCGTCCGTTGCCCAGGAAGGCCTGATCCGGAAAAAGGCATCTGAATAAAAAAGCGCCGCTTTTTCGATTCTGCTCAATTTTTCATCGTTTAATTTGACAATTTTTTGACATTCCGCCGGAGACCCTCGGCGGAATATGGCATTTCCGTGTCTTTTCATGGACTTAACCATCCGATCCCAAACTGGCACGCCCCTTGAATAGATATGGGCGGTCGTTGGGGATTTGTGCTCGGCGGCAAGGAGAGACGGCCCCGAGCCGAAGATGAACAAGGATGGGAAACCAGATGAAAATTGTGATGGCCATTATCAAGCCGTTCAAGCTCGATGAGGTTCGCGAAGCCCTCACTGCCGTTGGCATCCAAGGCCTGACCGTGACCGAAGTGAAGGGTTACGGACGTCAGAAGGGACATACGGAAATCTACCGTGGCACGGAATACGCCGTGAGCTTCCTGCCGAAACTGAAGATCGAAATCGCCGTTGCCACGGAGATCGTCGACAAGGCCGTCGAAGCGATCGCCTCTGCCGCCAAGACCGGCCAGATCGGCGACGGCAAGATCTTCGTCTACTCGATTGACCATGCGGTGCGCATTCGTACCGGCGAAACCGACACAGAAGCGCTGTAAGTCACGGCCGTTCAGGGAGCTATATGTCAATGTCTTCATTTAAACTTTCAACCTCTCTCGGACGCATGAGCGCTGCAACCGCAGCCTTACTCGCTCCAGCCATTGCCTTTGCGCAGGAAGCAGCCCCGGCCGCCACGGAAGCGGCGGTTGCCGCAGCGCCGGCGATGACCGTCGACAAGGGCGACACCACCTGGATGATGCTGTCCACCATTCTGGTTCTGCTGATGACCGTGCCGGGGCTGGCCTTGTTCTACGGCGGCCTCGTGCGCACCAAGAACATGCTGTCTGTTCTGATGCAGGTCATGATGATCGCGGCGGTCGGCATGATCGTCTGGGTCGCCTACGGCTACTCGCTCGCCTTCACCGATGGCGGCTCGATGAACAGCTTCATCGGCGGCTTCTCCAAGGTCTTCCTGTCCGGCGTCGATGTGACGACCATGGCGGAAAGCTTCTCCAAGGGCGTCGCCATTCCCGAACTGGCTTTCGTCATCTTCCAGATGACCTTTGCCGCCATCACCCCTGCCCTGATCATCGGCGCGTTTGCCGAACGCATCAAGTTCTCGGCCGTGATCCTGTTCACCATCCTGTGGCTGACCTTCATCTACTTCCCGATTGCCCACATGGTCTGGTTCTGGGGCGGCCCGAGCGCCTATGACGGCCCGACCGGCCTGATCTTCGGCTTCGGCGCCATCGACTTCGCCGGCGGCACCGTCGTTCACATCAATGCCGGTATTGCCGGCCTGGTGGGTGCGATCATGGTCGGCAAGCGTACCGGCTTCGGCAAGGACATGATGGCTCCGCACTCGATGACCATGACGATGATCGGCGCCTCGCTTTTGTGGGTCGGCTGGTTCGGCTTCAATGCCGGTTCCAACCTGGAGGCCAATGGCTACGCCGTTCTCGCCATGATCAACACGCTGGTGGCAACGGCTGCCGCGATCATCTCCTGGTCGCTCGTGGAAACCTTCACCCGTGGCAAGGCTTCGATGCTCGGTGCCGCATCAGGTGCCGTCGCCGGTCTCGTCGTCATCACGCCTGCCGCCGGTTTCGTCGGCCCGATGGGCGCGATCGTCATGGGTCTCATCGTCTCCCCGCTTTGCTACTTCTTCGTCTCCACGGTGAAGAACAAGTTCGGCTATGACGATACAGCGGACGTCTTCGGCGTGCACGGCATCGGCGGCATCGTCGGCGCCCTCCTCACCGGCGTCTTCGTCAACCCGGCTCTCGGCGGCGCTGGCATCGTCGACTACTCGACGGCCGACTTCGCAGCCAGCTACGCCGGCACCGCAACGCAGGTCTGGGCGCAGTTCAAGGGCGTCATCGTGACGGTCCTGTGGTCGGGCATCGGCTCGGCGATCCTCTACAAGATCGTCGATGTGATCGTCGGCCTGCGTGTTCCGGTCGAAGCCGAGCGCGAAGGTCTCGATCTCTCCTCGCACGGCGAAGCCGCCTACCACTCATAAGGGTTTTGCGGAGCCGGGCAGCCCGGCTCCGCTTCCAGTCCCGTCGCGGTTTTGCCCTGTGCGAAACCGCATTTTGACCCGGACACGCTGTCCGGGTCTTTTTTTGCGCCGTCGCGGGCTTTCGGTTGCCAATAGGCGGGTTTCGCTGGGGAAAACCACCCCGCAGGCGCCGTTTCCCGTAAACGAAGCGTCAAGGTTAATAGGACTTTAACCCTCCTCCGCTTACCTTCGAAGCATGCGCGCATGGCGTTTTCCGGGAATAACAGGCAGCAGGTCATCATGAGCAGAAGCAATCAGGCGGTATATGACAACCGTTCCAACCGGTTTGTGCTTTCCACATTCGTCTGGAAACAGATCGCCGCTCTAGCCGGGTTTGCAGTCTTCATCGCCATCGGTTTCGCAATCGCTGCCCTGTCGACCTGGAATGTCGCCGATCCGAGCTTCTCCTACGCCACCTCCGATGCCCCGACTAATGTTCTCGGCTATACCGGCGCTGCCTTCGCCGATATCTTCATGCAGTTCTTCGGCATTGCCAGCGTCGTCGCCCTGCTGCCGGTCGTCGCCTGGGCGCTGGTTCTGATTTTCACAAAGCCCTTCGACCGTATCATCAAGCGTGTCGGGGCGTGGTTCATCGGCTCGGTGCTGGCGTCGGCCGCCCTTGGCTGCCTTCCCGCCCCCGTCACCTGGCCGCTGCCGAGCGGCCTTGGCGGCGTTTTCGGCGATATGATCCTGCGGTTCCCGGCACTGTTCATCGGCGCTTTTCCGACAGGCACCGCCGGCATGGTGCTGGCTGCCCTGTTCGCCCTGCCCTCGGCCTATTTCCTGATCTACAGCGCCGGCCTCATCGGGGTTGCCGATCCGGACGAAGAGATGCTCGAGCCAGCACCGGCGCCCAGCAAGGCCCGCACCGTCAGCGACGAATCCGAAGACGACGAATCGGAGGGCATCATGATGGTGATGGCCGGCGCGCTGACCCATATGCGTTTCACCGCCCAGGCCCGCATCCGCCGCCTGTTTGGCCTGAGCGGGCGCCGCAAGCCGGCGTCGCGCGATTACGACGAGCCCTATGATTTCAACACCGACGAATTCGGCACGCTGAACGAACCAGCACGTCCGAAAGCCGCCGCCCGCTCCGAGAGGGTCGAACCGTCGCTTGACCGCAGCGAACGCCGCTCGGTGACAGCGCCGCCGATATCGATGGACGGCGACGAAGACGACGATTTCGAGGTTTCCGGCTCCAATCGCCTGCCCGCCGGCATCATGCCCGACGATGACGACGACGATTTCGATCCGGCTGCCGACTGGGCGCCGGTTCCGGCACCCCGCAAGCAGGCCCCGGCCATGCCATCGTCCACGGCGCGCGTGGTTCCGCCAGCCCCACGCCCGAAGAGCGGCCAGCGCATCGAACGCGAGGCGCAGGCGTCGCTCGTCTCCGACGACGATGATTTCACCTTGCCGCCGCTGCATTTCCTGGCCGAGCCGAAAAACGTCGCCCGCGACGCAACACTGTCTGCCGATGCGCTTGAACAGAATGCCCGCATGCTCGAAGGCGTACTGGAGGACTTCGGCGTCAAGGGCGAGATCATCCATGTCCGTCCCGGCCCCGTCGTCACCATGTACGAGCTGGAGCCCGCACCGGGCATCAAGTCGTCGCGCGTCATTGGTCTCGCTGACGATATCGCCCGCTCGATGTCGGCGATCGCCGCCCGCGTTGCCGTCGTGCCCGGCCGCAATGCCATCGGCATCGAACTCCCCAACAACCGCCGCGAAACCGTCTATCTGCGCGAACTGATCGGCTCACGCGATTTCGAAACCAGCAAGACCCGTCTTGCCATGGCGCTCGGCAAGACGATCGGTGGCGAGCCCGTCATCGTCGATATCGCCAAGATGCCGCATCTGCTCGTCGCCGGCACCACCGGCTCGGGTAAATCGGTTGCCATCAATACGATGATCCTGTCGATCCTCTACCGGCTGAAGCCGGAGCAGTGCCGTCTGATCATGATCGATCCGAAGATGCTCGAACTCTCCGTCTATGACGGCATTCCGCATCTGCTCTCGCCCGTCGTCACCGATCCGAAGAAGGCCGTCGTCGCCCTGAAATGGACCGTGCGCGAGATGGAAGAGCGCTACAAGAAAATGTCGAAGATCGGCGTGCGCAACATCGACGGCTTCAATTCGCGCGTCGAGCAGGCCATGGCCAAGGGCGAACAGATCAGCCGCACGGTCCAGACCGGCTTCGACCGCCAGACCGGCGAGGCCGTTTACGAGACCGAAGAGTTCGACCTGCAGCCCATGCCCTATATCGTCGTCATCATCGACGAAATGGCCGACCTGATGATGGTCGCCGGCAAGGACATCGAGGGCGCCGTCCAGCGTCTGGCCCAGATGGCCCGCGCCGCCGGCATCCACGTCATCATGGCGACGCAGCGTCCGTCGGTCGATGTCATCACCGGCACGATCAAGGCCAACTTCCCGACCCGCATTTCTTTCCAGGTGACCTCGAAGATCGACAGCCGCACCATTCTGGGCGAACAGGGCGCCGAACAGCTGCTCGGCATGGGCGACATGCTCTACATGGCCGGCGGCGGCCGCATCCAGCGTGTGCACGGCCCGTTCGTCTCGGATACCGAGGTCGAGGATGTCGTCAAATATCTGAAGACTCAAGGCTCGCCGCAATATCTCGACGCCATCACCGAAGATGACGACGATGATGGAGAAGGCGGCGGCGGCCCGGCCGGTACCGCCAACCTTGCCGAATCGGACGACCCCTACGACCAGGCCGTCGCCATCGTTCTGCGCGACGGCAAGGCATCGACATCCTATGTCCAGCGCCGCCTCGGCATCGGCTACAACCGCGCCGCCTCGCTGATCGAGCGCATGGAGCAGGAGGGCATCATTGGTGCTGCCAACCATGCCGGCAAACGCGAAATCCTGGTGCCGACCGAAAGCGACATCACCGGCCGGTAATGGCCGGCGAAGCCCGCCTGCAGCAGGTGGGGAATTGCCGGGCAAACGTTGCCGCGATGCCCTCACGGGGAATTGAAGGCGCGCGCAGGAAAGGCCTTGAAGGCGCCGCACTTGCGCTCCACATGAGACTGGAAATGAAGGAGATAACGATGACAGACACCGAAACCGGCCACCGCAAACAGGACACAATGCTTGCGCCCCTGTCCCGCCGTTCCTTCGTTGGTGGTCTCGCTGTTTTCGCTGCCCTCACCGTCATCGGCCTGCCTATCGACCCTGCCCAGGCCCAGCAGACGGCCATCGCCCAGAAAATCGCCAACCATTTCGCCTCGGTCAAAACCATGAGCGGCGAGTTCGTGCAATTCGGCCCACGTGGCGAACAGACCGGCGGCAAGTTCTTCATCAGCCGTCCGGGCAAGATCCGCTTCAACTATGAGGCGCCCTCGCCGATGCGGGTGATCGCCGACGGCAAGTCCGTCGTCATCGGCAACCAGAAAATGAAGACGTGGGATATCTATCCGCTGTCGAAGACGCCATTGAAACTGCTGCTGTCGGATGAAATCGACCTGACCGGCAAGATGGTCCGCGACGTCAAGGAAGAGCCCGACCTGATCACCATCGTGCTGGGAGACCGCACCGTTTTCGGCGATGCGACGATCACCCTGATGTTCGATCCGAAGACCTACGACCTGCGGCAGTGGACAATCACGGATGCGCAGAAGAAAGACACGTCGGTGATGATCTTCAACGTCAAGAACGGCGTGCCGATGGACGACAAGGTCTTCCAGATTCCCTACGACGACATCAACAATCGCGGCAAGTAAACTCGCGTCCGGCAGCTCCGCCGCCGCATATCAGGAAGCCACGGCGCCGCCATCGATGCGGCGCGTCATCAGGATTTCGTCGATCTCCCGGCCTTCGTGAATGGTCCCGCCGGGAATACGTCCGGCCTGCGCAAATCCTTCGCGCTGGTAAAACCGGATCGCTGCCGGGTTCTCGGCGCTGACGGCAAGCTCCAGCTGCCGGATTCCGGCTTGCCTGGCGTGGGCGGCCAGCGCGCCGAGTAAAGCTTTCCCGTGTTCCCCGCCGCGCTGTTCCTTGCGCACATAGACCATGATCACCGTCGCGCGGTGCGCCATCTTGCTGGCAGTCTGCCGCATCAGGCCCATGATGGCGACCGGCTCGCCCTCGTGAAAATCAACGAAAACGGCATGGGCAGTCAATCGCCGTGTCCATTCCGCGCCCGGTAAGGCCTCCCAGTCTTCGGCGCTGCTGGCAAAGGCCGCAGGCTCGCTGCGCAGCGCTTCGAGCCGGATCTGGCGAAATATATCGATGTCCTCGGGCCCAAGATGCCGGATCATGTATCGGTCTCCCATCGGCGGCAGAATCGCTGCCGCCGCCGTGAGGCAAACTACAAGCCAATCGACCGCGTCGCCAAGCGCATAAAAAGCGGTTCGGCCTATCCACTCCCGCTCAAATCAGGGACGCAAAAGCTGATCCTGCAGCAATCGCGAGATGATAGGAGACAATGCACGCAACAACGAATGCCGCCATCGCCACGATCACCATCAACCCATCCCGTTCAGCCAGCGAGATCGCAATCAAGACGATCGCCAGCGCTGGAAGGGTGTTGCCAAACGGGATCGGCAGGGCAATCAGGATGGCAAGCAGCAAGATTGGGAGAGCCAGCACGATCCGCGCCTTGCGTCCGGTCAGCGCGCCAAGCCGCCCTTGCGCCAACCAGGCCTCGAATCGCAAGACCCATGGCCGTGTCGCAGAAACGGTTGCTTCGACCACTTTCAACGGCAGGACGCGACGCCCGATGAAATCAGGCAACCACAGCCGGTCTGCTCCCGCCAGCATCTGAACGGCAACAAAGGCGAGACAGGATCCGAGAAAAAAACCGAACGGACCCGGCAATGGAATGATCGTTGGAAGAGCCAGGATGAGAAGCGTGAACGCGACGCCGATCCGGCCTTCGCGTCCCAGAACATATTTCAGTTCCAGCCCCTTGTCTTGCCGTGCCCGATCACGCAGTTCCAGCATGAACTCGGACCCCTTGGTCTTTTCTTCCTCGACCCGGTTTTCGGTACTTTCCGTACTCAAACCATCAATCCGTCGAATGACTGTCGAGCAATGATTGACGATGGCACGACCTGAGCAGCGTGCTCAACTCTTCCGCGCTGACGATGATACCGTTGGCTTCGAGGTCCTGGGTCAATTTGGCAATGATGTCGGCATCGCCGGCAATCTTGTAATCGCTGTCGTGCACTTCCGTTGCGTAGGTGGACAAGGCATCGCCCGAGAGATTGAGCTTTTGGCCCGCCCAGTAACCGGCGAGACGATTGCGTCTCGCGCGGATTTCATCAAGTGGCGCGAATTCGAGTGGCTCGCCGTTGTTTTTCATCACTGTGCTCATCCCTGCATTCGTCTTTCTATTTTTTTACGCGAGATAACCGAAGACATGATTTCGAGGAACATTTTTTACATCCAGATTGAGTGAGGGGTGGGGCTGCCCTTAATGGGCAGCCGTGTCGCTCTTGCGGGTCTTCATGAGGCTCCAGACCACGCCGCTCGCGATGATCAGGAAGGTCATCGATAGGGACAGGGCAGCCGGGAATTTCTCAAGGCCAAGCAGGTCGGCGACAAAGACCTTGGAACCGATGAACACAAGCACGATGGCAAGGGCCGGTTTCAGATATTTGAAACGGTGGATCATCGCATCCAGCGCAAAGTACAGAGCGCGCAGGCCCAGGATCGCGAAGATGTTCGAGGTGTAGACGATGAACGGGTCGGTGGTGATTGCGAAGATCGCAGGAACCGAGTCCACGGCAAAGATCACGTCGGCAATTTCAATCAGCACCAGCGCCATGAACAGCGGCGTGATGAACAGCACCGTCTTGCCAGTCTGCGGATGCGGCAGCTTGACGAAGAACCGCTCGCCGTGATGCGTTTCCGTGACATTGAACTTGCGGCGCATGAACGACACCAGCGGATTGTTGGCGATGTCCGGATCGGATTCCCCGACGAACAGCATTTTCAGGCCGGTAAAGACAAGGAACGCCGCGAAGATGTAGAGGACCCAGGAAAACTCGGTCACGAGCGTGGCGCCAAGACCAATCATGATGGCGCGAAGGACGATGACGCCGAGAATACCCCAGAACAGCACACGGTGCTGATAGATGCGCGGTACGGCAAAGAAGGAGAAGATCAGGGCGATAACGAAGACGTTGTCCAGGGCCAGCGTCTTTTCGACGACAAAGCCGGTGACATAGTTCATCCCGGCTTCAGCGCCGAGATACCACCACACCCAGGCACCGAAGGCCAGGCCAAGCGAGATGTAGAGCGCCGAAAGCTTGAGGCTTTCCTTGACGCCGATTTCCCGGTTTTCCTTGTGCAGGACACCGAGGTCAAATGTCAGAATGGTCGCGACCAGCGTGATGAACGCAGCCCACATCCAGAGTGGGGATCCCATCCAGTGGACGAGCATAAACGAAAGGTCCAAGGCCTTCTCCTTCGCCGGCATACAATGTCGAAGAAGGTCCGACATCGTAGAGCGCCGGCGGCTCTACCAGAGGGGCCCGGACCACGGGTCTTGCCGGAAGTGGAGTTGTGCCGCGGGCCGTTCAAGGGGCGTGCGAATTTTTATTTTCGAGTTCGAGATCTGTGATGATGGGGCCGTTTTCGCATGCACAAGGCTGGCAATACCGGCGCAAATCCAATGGCCAAGCCGGTTAAAAGCCCTTATGACGAAACGCGCGGGCTGCGTCCGTCTCAACCAGTTTTCAGGAAAGAACCCTCTGCATGGCATTGTCGATCGCGACCTGGAACATCAACTCGGTGCGCCTGCGCATGCCTTTGGTCGAGCACCTCTTGAAGACCTGGGCGCCGGATATCCTCTGCCTGCAGGAAACCAAGGTTGCCAACGACCTCTTCCCCTTTTCGCCACTGAAGGCGCTGGGTTACGAGCATATCGCCATCCATGGCCAGAAGGGGTATCACGGCGTCGCCACCATCTCCCGCCTGCCGCTGCACGAACTGACCGACCGGCGCGATTATTGCGGCGTCGGCGATTCCCGCCATCTCTCGGTCGTCTTCGAAAAATCCGGCAAGACAATCCGCCTGCACAATTTTTACGTGCCCGCCGGTGGCGACGAGCCCGACCGGACGATCAACCAGAAATTCGGCCACAAGCTCGATTTCATCGACGAGATGAAACTGCTGCATGCCGAAAGCGAGGCCGGAATGTCTTCCATCCTCGTCGGCGATCTCAACATCGCGCCGCTGGAACACGACGTCTGGTCGCACAAGCAGCTCCTGAAGATCGTCAGCCACACGCCGGTCGAGACAGAGGGCCTGACGGCCGTGCTCAACGGCGGCGCCTGGGTCGACCTAATGCGCCAGCACACGCCGTCTCCGGAAAAGCTCTACACCTGGTGGAGCTACCGCGCCAAGGACTGGGAAGCTGCCGACCGCGGCCGGCGTCTCGACCATGTCTGGTCGTCAGCCGACCTCTCGCCGCACCTCACCCGCGTCGATATCCTGAAGGAAGCGCGCGGCTGGGAACGCCCGTCCGACCACGTCCCCGTCATCGCCCATTTCGATCTTTAGAGCGCCGCGCGTCACAACTGACGCGCTGCCGCTCTAACACTTGAAATCTGCCGCATCAGCGCCAGCCGAGCGCCGGCGCGACATGCTTCAGGACCGCCTTGATGACATGGGCGTTGTAGTCGACGCCCAGCTGGTTGGGCACGGTCAGAAGCAGGGTATCGGCCTCGGCAATGGCCTCGTCTTCCGCCAGTTGCCGGATAAGGACGTCAGGCTCTGCGGCATAGGAGCGGCCGAAGATCGCCCGTGTCTGGTCGTCGATATAGCCGACCGTGTCGCTTTCCTTGCTGCCGCCGCCGAAATAGGCCCTGTCGCGATCATCGACCAGCGCAAAGATGCTGCGGCTGACCGATACCCGCGGCGTGCGCGTATGGCCGGCCTCCTTCCAGGCATCCCGGTAGGCGCGGATCTGCGCCGCCTGCTGGACGTGGAAGGGCTCGCCGGTTTCGTCGTTCTTCAATGTCGAGCTTTGCAGATTCATACCGAGCTTTGCCGCCCAGATGGCCGTGGCATTCGAGCTGGCGCCCCACCAGATGCGGTCGCGCAATCCCTCGGAATGCGGCTCGAGCCGCAGCAGGCCCGGCGGATTGGGAAACATCGGACGCGGGTTCGGCTGGGCAAAACCCTGGCCTTTCAAAACCTCGAGCAGCGCTTCGGTGTGCCCGCGCGCCATGTCCGCCTCGCTTGAGCCTTCCTCCGGCGCAAATCCGAAATAGCGCCAGCCGTCGATCACCTGTTCGGGCGAGCCGCGGCTGATACCGAGCTGCAGGCGGCCGTTCGAGATCAGGTCGGCACTGCCGGCATCCTCTGCCATGTAGAGCGGGTTCTCGTAGCGCATGTCGATCACGGCCGTACCGATCTCGATTTTCTTTGTCCTGGCGCCGACGGCGGCGAGCAGCGGGAAGGGTGCTGCGAGCTGCCGGGCAAAATGATGCACGCGGAAATAGGCGCCGTCCGCACCCAGCTCTTCGGCGGCAACCGCCAGATCGATCGACTGCAAAAGCGCATCGCCGGCCGACCGGGTCTGCGATTGCGGCGAAGGTGTCCAGTGCCCGAACGAAAGGAAGCCGATTTTTTTCATTGTTTTCTATCCCGATGATGGCGATGTGTTGCGCCATAAATGGGGAAGGACGCCAGCGCAGGAAAGAGCGGGAGCAGGCTGCAAAGGCTGCGTCAGCGAAACACACTGTCTCCAGGGAGGAAACAGCTACCCGAATTTCGGCGCCAGCCTCTGCATCGCGCTGATCATCGTCTGCAGATTGTTCTTGATCCGGGCTTCGACCACGACCGCCACTTCCGGATATTCCTCCAGCATGCGGCGGAACAGCGGCCGGTTGATGCGGATGACTTCGCTGTCTTCCTCGGCGGTCGCGGTAAACTTGCGCTCGACGAAAGAGATCATCGCCAGTTCGGACAGAAGCGTTCCGCGCCCGACGGTATCCACCACCTCGACGCTGCCATCGACGAGATTGCGCGTCAGCGTCACGGTACCGCTGGCGATGGCAAAGGCGCAATCGGCCGGTGCACCCTCGCGAAACAGCTGCTGGCCCCTGTTCAGGCGGCGACGCTCTGCGCCGAAGGCGATCAGCCGCAGCTTGTCGTCATCGATATCCGCAAACAGCGGTACGAGGGACAGAAGAGCGATATCGTCATTCAGCGACAAAGGGATACCTCTGAATGGGCATGACACCGGTCATGCCCCATGCCGTTAGGGAACTATCTTGTAGCCGCCATTCTCTGTCACCAAAATCTCCGCATTGGAAGGGTCGCGTTCGATTTTCTGGCGCAGGCGATAAACGTGGGTCTCGAGCGTATGGGTGGTGACGCCGGAATTATAGCCCCAGACCTCCTCAAGCAGAACATCGCGGGTCACGACCTTCTGTTCGGCGCGGTAGAGATAGCGGATGATCGCCGCTTCTTTTTCGGTGAGCCGGATCTTCTGGCCGTTCTCCAGCGTCAGGAGCTTCTGGCCCGGCTTGAACGTGTAGGGACCGACGGTGAAGGTGGCATCCTCGCTCTGTTCGTGCTGGCGCAGCTGCGCCCGGATGCGGGCGAGAAGCACCGCGAAACGGAAGGGTTTGGTCACATAGTCGTTGGCGCCGGCCTCAAGGCCGAGGATCGTATCGGAGTCGGTATCGTGGCCGGTCAGCATGATGATCGGCGACTTGAAGCCGCCCTTGCGCAAAAGCTTGACCGCCTCGCGGCCATCCATATCCGGCAGGCCGACATCCATGACCAGAAGGGCAATCTGCTGGTTGCGGGCAGTGTTGATACCCTTGGCTGCGGTCGATTCCTGAAGAATGGTGAACTCCTCATAGAGGGCAAGTTGCTCCACCAGTGTTTCACGCAGGTCGTTGTCGTCATCGACGAGAAGAATGGTGCGGGCCGACATGGGTTTTTCTCCTTGCTTGCGGTCTTAAACTAACGCAATCGCTGCCTTAGACAAGCTACGCAGCCTCTCACCCGGTTGTTACATATTGTGTAGTCCTATTGTTATGTTTCAGATCACGCGCAACGCAAAAAACTGTGAGCAAAATGCGATTGAAACCCCGCAAGGCCGCCATCCCAGCCCGCATCATCACCGTCAGGACAAAGCCGGGAGACCGCACCCGCGCGCTGGTGACCTTTGCGGGACGCACCGAGGAGGCCGCCATCGGCCGCAGCGGCACGACCGCGCGCAAGCGCGAAGGCGACGGCGCCACGCCGATCGCCGCCATGCGCCTGATCGGCGGCTATGTCCGCCATGACCGCATCGCCCTGCCGCCAACCGCCCTGCCGCTGCGCTTCACGCCAAGAGACCTGCTCTGGTGCGACGAACCCCGCCACGCGCGCTACAACCGGCCCGTGGATGCGCCGTTCAAGCCGAGCCATGAAAAAATGCACCGCGATGACGGCCTCTACGACATCTGCCTGGTGATGGACTGGAACCTGCGCGCCCGGAAGCGATATGGCGGCTCGGCCATCTTCTTCCACCTCGCCAGGCCGGGCTATAAACCGACCGAGGGCTGCGTCGCGGTGAGCCTGCCGGCGATGAAACGGCTGCTGCGGTTCATACGGCGGGGGACTGTTGTGAAAGTCACATAGCGCCAGTTCCGCTCTCAGCCGAGAAAACGGGGCGTCACGAACCGTTCAAGATACCCGGTGCCGCTGCCCGTACCGGTGCTGTCCCATCCTTCGATGTCGAAATCAATCACAGCAAGACCGGCCGTCGGAAATTTTTCGGTCATGCGGCTGATGGCGTCCACATCCCCCTCCGTGGCGAGCATCGACGCCAAGTCTTCCATGCCCGGATTGTGCCCGATCATCAGCAAGGTGCGGATACCGGGTTCGACAGACTGGATCGCCGTTAGAAGTGTGCCGGCCGGAACCTCGTAAATGCCAGGCGTCTCGCGCTCCACAATCCCGCCGGACAAGACCTCACGGACAAGCGTCCATGTTTCCTGCGCCCGGCGGGCGGGTGAAACGAGAGCAAGATCGGGGAGGAGCTTTTCACGCTTCATATAGCCGCCGATGACAAGGGCCGACTTGCGGCCTCGATCCGAAAGAGGACGCTCGTGATCCGGCACACCTTCAGGCCAGGCGGATTTGGCGTGGCGCAACAGGATCAGTCGGCGTTTAGACACAGCTGGCGCCCTTGTTCTCTTCGGCTTGATACCTGACAATATCATGCGCCCGCGAAAGAAGCAGCCTTTCCCCTTGATCCTCTCGGCCGCGCGCTGGCAAGCCAGAAGGTTGCGGCACGCGCCGAACGGTTTTCGGGCGGCACCAGTGCCGTCACTTCGGCGTATCCTGCTCCAGCGAATGCTTCATGATAACAGGCATCTGCGATAGGGTGAACAGCACCGTGATCGGCATCGTTCCCCAGACCTTGAAGGCGACCCAGAAATCGGTCGAGAAATTGCGCCAGACAACTTCGTTGAGCACGGCCAGGAACAGGAAGAACACACCCCAGCGGATGGTCAGCTTGCGCCAGCCGGCCTCGTCGAGCTTGAAGGCGGCATGGAAGACATAGCCGAGCAGCGATTTCCCAAACAGCAGCCCGCCGAGCAGGATGACGCCGAACAGCGTGTTGACGATGGTCGGCTTCATCTTGATGAAGGTATCGTTCTGCAGATAGAGCGTCAGCGCGCCGAAGATGAAGACGACGACACCGGAGATCAGCGGCATCATCGGCAAGGTCCGGGTCAAGATCCAGGAGACGGTGAGCGCGATCGCGGTCGCGGCCATGAACAGGCCGGTGGCGATGAAGATCGGCCCGCCAAGATCGGTCAAGGCCGGGAATGTCCGGGCCAGCCACTCGCCGCGCGAATTGGCGAAGAAGAAGACCACAAGCGGCCCCAGCTCCAGCACCATTTTGAGGAGCGGGCTGATTTCCTTGCGCGGCTTGACTGCCTCGATCGATGACATGGTAACGTCCTTAAGTACTGCTCGATGGAGCAATCGTATTTCAAGTTTCGTGTGCGTGGATGTTTTCACGCGGTATTTCGGCTTTGCTAGGCGCCCTCACAGCTTCCGTCATTCCTGTCCTCGGGCTAGACCCGAGGGATGTCACAGGAATCCAGCGACGCGGCGTCTGCCGCGTCAAGGAGTCTTTAGCGGCGCGGACGCGCCGCTGCTGGATCCCCGCCACAGGGGCGAGGATGACGGAGAAAATAGAAAGCCGCCTCCAAACCCTTCATTCCCCCTATACCATCAGCAAAAAGGCAAAATGATATCCGGGTCAATGGGGAATTCCGGCGATGGCCTCGGCAAAGTCCTTGGCTTCGAACGGTTCCAGATCGTCCACACCCTCGCCGACGCCGATGAAATAGACGGGCAGCTTGTGCTTAGCGGAAATGGCGACGAGGATGCCGCCGCGCGCCGTGCCGTCGAGCTTGGTCATGATCAGGCCGTTGACGCCGGCAACATTGCGGAAGATCTCGACCTGATTAAGGGCGTTCTGGCCGGTCGTGGCGTCGAGCGTCTGCAGCACGGTATGCGGCGCATCGGGATCGAGCTTGCCGAGCACGCGGACAATCTTTTCCAGCTCCGCCATCAGTTCGGTGCGGTTCTGCAGGCGGCCGGCGGTATCGATGATCAGCACGTCGCTCTTTTTCAGCCGCGCCTGCTCGAAAGCCTCGTAAGCCAAGCCTGCGGCATCCGCGCCGAGTTTAGAGGAAACGATATCGGACTTGGTGCGCTCGGCCCAGATTTTCAGCTGCTCGATGGCGGCGGCCCTGAACGTATCGCCGGCGGCAAGCATCACCTTGAGGCCAGCGCCGGAAAGTTTGGCCGCGAGCTTGCCGATCGTCGTGGTCTTGCCGGTGCCGTTGACGCCGACGACGAGAATGACATGCGGCTTGTGGGAGAGGTCGAGCTGCAGCGGCTTGGCGACGGGCGCGAGAACCTTGGTGATTTCGGCGGCCATAATGCGCGAAACGTCTTCGCCGGTCACATCCTTGCCATAACGCTCGGAGGCCAGCGTATCGGTAATGCGCAGCGCCGTTTCGACGCCGAGATCGGCCTGGATCAGCAGGTCTTCCAGATCCTGCAACGTCTCGTCATCCAGCTTGCGCTTGGTGAAGAGAGCGGTGATCTGGCCGGTCAGCTGCGACGACGTGCGGGCAAGCCCCTGGCGCAGGCGCTGGAACCAGGTGAGTTTCTGTTTTGGCGCTTCGGGCAATGGCTCGACGGCGCGGCCGGTGGCGAAGCCTTTTGGCAGGACGGGGGCTGCGGGCGCTTCTTCACTGTCCGCGTTTGCGAAGAGTTCGTCGCCCCCCTCTGCCCTGTCGGGCATCTCCCCCTCAAGGGGGGAGATTGCTGGAGGCATGCTCTCGGTAACGTCGTCGGCTTTCGAGCGCGCGGAAAGTTCACCCCCCTCTGTCGGCTGCGCCGACATCTCCCGCACAGGTGGCGAGATTTGGCCCGGGATTGGCTCCAGCGCTTCATCTGAAAGACGATCTTGAGCGGAAAGAGCGTCAGCCTCGATCCGATCTCCCCCCTTGAGGGGGAGATGTCCCGAAGGGACAGAGGGGGGTGTCGCACTTTCCTCGGTTTCTGCTGATTCGGCTTCCGCCTCCAGCAGCGACAGCGGAATCAGGCCGATATCGCCGATCTGTTCGACAGCAGGCAGAATTGCCGGTGTATCGTCCACTTCTTCGTCGGAAGTAGCCGTCTCGCCTGCGAACTCAGGCGCATCGGCGCTGTCGGCGGACGGCCCGCCGGCGGTGTCGATTTCTTCCGGCAGCACCTGAGCTTCAGCGAGCGGCAGATCTTCGGTGCGGGAATGCGGCTCCATCTCGGCCTGGATTGCCTGGGTTTCCGCTGGCGTGAAGGCCGATTCAGCCTGATCCATCACGGTATCGGCCGCCGGCGTTGCAGCTGGCTCGCCTTCGGCCGGCTTGTCCTTGCCGAACGTGAAGACCTTTTTCAGAAAGCTGAGCGCCATTTGAATTCCGTAAACTCAGGCCGCGTTGGCAGCCGTCAGTTGCATGACTGAAGCGCGTGGCACTTCAGTTACTTTGTTTATGCGTGCCGTCATCCCAAAACCGCTTCGCACTTTTGGGCGGCAGGCATCAGATGCTTGCCGTTGTGGCCGGTGATGACAGACTGCACGATAGCGCGCGGCGTCAGGCCGGGGACGGCGACAAGCGTGAAATTTTCCGTATGCGCCAAGCCGTTGTTCTCGACGAGCAGGCTTTGCTGCGTTCCGATCATACTGTCAAGATGGGCCTGATGGAGCGCAAGTCCAGTGGCGCGCAGCCGCGCGGCCCGTTCTTTCACCAAAGCACGGTCGAGCTGCGGCATGCGGGCGGCAGGCGTTCCCGCGCGCGGCGAATAGGGAAAGACGTGCAGATGGGCAATATTGGCCTCTTCGGCCAGCGCCATCGCGTTGCCAAACATCTCTTCGGTCTCAGTCGGAAAGCCGGCGATCATGTCGGCACCAAAACTGGTTTCCGGGCGCAGGCGGCGTACATCGTCGATGAACCTCAAGGCGTCGGCCCGGGAATGGCGGCGTTTCATCCGTTTCAGGATCATGTCGTCGCCATGCTGCAGCGAGAGATGCAGGTGCGGCATGAAGCGCGGCTCGCCGGCGATCAGGTCCATCAGGTGGCTGTCGGCCTCGATGCTGTCGATCGAGGAGAGGCGCAGGCGCAGGATGTCCGGCACCTGCTTCAGAAGGGTCTTTGCAAGCAGGCCAAGTGTCGGCGCGCCCGGCAGATCGCCGCCGTAGCTGGTCGCATCGACGCCGGTCAGCACGATCTCCCGGTAGCCGCTGTCTGCAAGCTTTCGCGCCTGATCGACGACGGCGCCCATCGGCACCGAGCGGGAATTGCCGCGGCCATAGGGAATGATGCAGAAGGTGCAGCGGTGGTCGCAGCCGTTCTGCACCTGAATGAAGGCACGCACATGGCCCTCGATCAGCCTGACCATCTGCGGCGCCGTTTCGCGCACGCTCATGATATCGTTGACGCGCAGCTTTTCTTCCGCCGAGACGCCGAAATCGGGCAGCGAGCGGTAGGAGGCGCTTTTCAGCTTTTCCTCGTTGCCGAGCACGGCATCGACCTCGGGCATTGCGGCAAAGGCCTGCTTTTCCGTCTGGGCGGCGCAGCCGGTGACGATGATGCGGGCATGCGGGTTTTCGCGCCGGGCGCGGCGGATCGCCTGGCGGGCCTGGCGCACGGCCTCAGCCGTGACGGCGCAGGTGTTGACCAGAATGGCGTTGTTCAGCCCTGCCTTCTCGGCTTCTCCCCGCATCACTTCGGATTCATAGGTGTTGAGACGGCAGCCGAAGGTTATGACATCGACGCCGCTCAAAGTGCGGCGCTTCCCGGCTCCCGCTCATCCTCACGCGACCAGAGGCCGGTGACGGGATCGACGGTGCCGGACCATTCCCATTCGGCCGGGCCGGTCATGACGACATGGTCGTCGCGCTCGCGCCATTCGATGGTGAGGATGCCGGGCGGGGTGGCGCTGGCGACCTTGATCGCCACGTTGCGGCCGGTACGGCCGGTGCGGGCAGCCGAGACGGCGGCGGAACAGGCGGCGGAACCACAGGCCAGCGTCAGGCCGGCGCCGCGCTCCCAGGTGCGGGTGGTCAGCGACGAGGGCGAGGTAACCTGTGCGAGCGTGATATTGGCGCGCTCGGGAAACATCGGGTGGTTTTCGAGCAGCGGGCCGAAACGTTCCAGATCGAACGACATAACATCGCGATCCACCCAGAAGATCGCATGCGGATTGCCCATCGACATGACGGAGGGCGAATGCAGGACCGGATCGTCGATCGGGCCGATCTGCAGCTCGATGCGGCTGGTATCGTAGAATTCTTCCGACAGCGGGATCTTGTCCCACGCGAAAACCGGCGTCCCCATGTCGACGGAGATCGTTCCATCCGCATGTTCCTGCGCATTCAGGATGCCGGCGACGGTCCGGAAGGTGAAGGCCTTTTTCCCGGTTTCGGCAGCCAGTGCCTGGACGACGCAGCGCGTGCCGTTGCCGCAGGCCTGGGCCTTCGAACCGTCGGAATTGAGAATGTCGATAAAGGCGTCGGTGCCCTCGGCCTTCGGATCGTGGATGGCCATGATCTGGTCGAACCGGGTCTCCGGATGCGCATTGAGCGCGATCGCGGCGTCCGGCGTCACCTTGTCCTTGCGGCCACGCATATCGACGACCAGGATCTTGTTGCCAAGCCCGTTCATCCTTGCGAATTCGACCGTTGTGTTCATGACGCCCGTTCCAGTGTTTGTTGGGGTGTATATGGCGGAAATGGGTGGAAATTACCAGTGGGGCGTCACCCTGCACTTGAGAGGGGCCCGGCCCCCGCAGTGCCGGGGCGGACTGCGGGGCATCGCTATCGTTCGCCATCACGCCAATTGCCGAACCTTCAAAAAATTGTTATATCCGGATTTATGGAATCCAAATTCGGATGTTACGAGCAGAAAATCGTCGTGCTGCAGGACCACAAGCGTCTGCCGGCACGGTTTTTTGCGTGCGTTTCCGGCGCCCTCAGCAGCCGGCTTATCTGACCGTCGGGGCCTGATGCCCGACCGGCCACCGGCGCCTTTTTGCCGGAATTTTTCCTGACCTTCTTGTTCAAATGGATGCACAGCCATGAGCGCACCGCGTACTCTCTACGACAAAATCTGGGACGACCATCTGGTCGATCAACAGGATGACGGAACCTGTCTTCTCTATATCGATCGCCATCTCGTTCACGAAGTGACGAGCCCGCAGGCGTTCGAAGGCCTTCGCATGACCAATCGTCAGGTGCGGGCTCCGCAAAAGACGCTCGCCGTCGTCGATCACAACGTGCCGACCTCGCCGGATCGCCATCTCGGCATCAAGAACGAGGAAAGCCGCATCCAGGTTGAGGCGTTGGCCCAGAACGCTGCCGATTTCGGCGTCGAATATTATTCGGCCAGCGACAAGCGGCAGGGCATCGTCCATATCGTCGGCCCTGAGCAGGGCTTTACCCTGCCTGGCATGACCATCGTCTGCGGCGATAGCCACACCTCGACCCATGGCGCCTTCGGGGCCCTGGCGCATGGCATCGGCACATCAGAGGTCGAGCATGTGCTCGCCACCCAGACGCTGATCCAGAAGAAGGCCAAGAACATGCTGGTGCGTGTCGATGGCGTTCTGCCGGAACATGTCACCGCCAAGGACATCATCCTTGCCATCATCGGCGAGATCGGCACGGCCGGCGGCACCGGTAGCGTCATCGAATTTGCCGGTGAAGCCATCCGCGCGCTGTCGATGGAAGGCCGCATGACGGTCTGCAACATGACGATCGAAGGCGGCGCCCGTGCCGGCCTGATCGCACCGGACGAAAAGACCTTCGAATATATCAAGGGCAAGCCGCGCGCGCCGAAGGGCGAAGAGCTGGAGCAGGCGATTGCCTACTGGAAGACGCTGCAGACGGATGAAGGCGCGCATTATGACCGCGTCGTCGTCCTCAATGCCGCCGACCTGCCGCCGATCGTCTCCTGGGGTTCCTCGCCGGAGGACGTGATTTCGGTTCAGGGCATCGTGCCGAACCCGGACGAAATCGCCGACGAGAACAAGCGCACCTCCAAGTGGCGCGCGCTCGACTATATGGGCCTGAAGCCGGGCACGAAGATCACCGATATCAACATCGACCGTGTTTTCATCGGCTCCTGCACCAATGGCCGCATTGAGGACCTGCGCGAAGTCGCCAAGGTCGTCGAAGGCAGGACAGTGGCATCCACCGTCTCGGCGATGATCGTTCCGGGCTCCGGACTCGTCAAGGAGCAGGCGGAAGCCGAAGGCCTCGACGTGATCTTCAAGGCTGCCGGCTTCGACTGGCGCGAGCCGGGCTGCTCGATGTGCCTGGCCATGAACGACGACCGCCTGAAGCCGGGCGAGCGTTGCGCCTCGACCTCCAACCGCAACTTCGAAGGCCGCCAGGGCTTCAAGGGCCGCACGCATCTGGTCTCGCCGGCCATGGCTGCAGCGGCGGCGGTATCCGGGCACTTCGTCGATATCCGCGAGTGGAAATAAGACTTTTACCCTCCCTCAACGGGGAGGGTATCGCCCTTCGGGCCGCAGTCTCCCCGCGAGAGGCAGCAATCTGGAAAACCTACGACCCGGCCGCAGCCTTTTCGATCGCCGGATAAAGCCCATCCTTCAAGCTGCGCTCATCGAACGGCCCCACCCGTTTGTAGACGATCGTTCCCGAGGCATCGACGAGGTAGGATTCCGGGATGCCGTAGACGCCCCAGTCGATGGCCGCCTTGCCGCGCGGATCGACGCCGACGGCGGAAAAGGGGTTGCCGAGTTCGCCCAGGAACCGCAGCGCGTTCTCGGTCTGGTCCTTGTAGTTGATGCCGACAACCGTCAGCCGCGGATCCTTGGCCAGTTCGAGGATGATCGGATTTTCCTCGCGGCAGGGCACGCACCAGGAAGCCCAGACGTTGACGAGCGTCAGCTTGCCTTTGATCACCGCATCGGTCAGCGCCGGCATCGGGGCACCCTTGAACGTCGCGCCTTCGAGCGGCGGCATATCCAGCGATGGCGCCTTGGTGCCGATCAGCGCCGAGGGGATTTCGCTGATGTCCCGGCCGGAATCGAGCTGGCTCCAGAAGATCACGGCGAGCCCGGCAAAGATCAGCAACGGCAGCACCGCAAAAACGATGCGCATCTTGCCCGGCCGGTTGCCGTCCGGCGTGACGGGGGTCTCGATACTCATTGTCCGTCTCCGCCCTGCGCCGAGCGGCGGCGGATTCCGGCCTGATCCAGCGCCTGCAATTCATGGCGCCGCGCCCGTCCGTCGCTCCAGACCCAGAGAACGAGAGCAAGCACGGTGACAGCGGCGATGCCATAGCTGGCAAGAACATAGGCGGTGTGCGTCATCATCGGCTCAAACCTCCCGGCCGGCGCTGCGGGCGGCCTGCCGGCGCATCGAGGTCACCCGGCGGCGCCAGATCTCGTTGCGCATGGCGGCGATATGCAGGGTGAAGAACAGCATGGTGAAGGCCATCGCCATCACCATCAGCGGCGTTAAAAACTCCGGATCGATCGCCGAACCGCCGAGCCTGAGCACGCTTGCCGGCTGATGCAGCGTGTTCCACCATTCGACGGAAAACTTGATGATCGGGATATTGACGAAACCGACGAGGATCAAGACGGCGGAAACCTTGGCCGCTTTGCCCGGCTCGTCCATGGCACGGTTCAGTGCAATCAGCCCGAGATACATCAGGAACAGCACGAAAACCGACGTCAGCCGCGCGTCCCAGACCCACCAGGTGCCCCACATCGGCTTGCCCCAGAGCGAACCGGTGACCAGCGCCAGAAAGGTGAAGCTGGCACCGATCGGCGCGGCGGCGCGGGCCGCGACATCGGCCAGAGGATGGCGCCAGACCAAGGTCCCGAGCGCCGAGATCGCCATCACCGAGTAGCACATCATCGACAACCAGGCAGACGGCACATGCACGTACATGATGCGCACCGTCTCGCCCTGCTGGTAATCGCCTTCGGTGGCAAAGGAAAGATAGAGGCCGACGGCAAACAACAGCACGGTCAGCCCGGCAAACCACGGCAGGACGCGCGCCGCCAAACCCAGAAACCGGGTGGGATTGGCAAGATCGCTGAATTTTCGAATGGCCAGACTGTTTTCGCTCATGATGGTTCTTTAACGCTGAAACGCCTTCTCTTCAATAAAGGGGCCGCAATCACATTTGCGTCAGTCCGACGCGGAGCGCAGCGCCAGCGCCGCCGCCAGCGGGCCGAAGACGGCAAAGAACAGCGTGATGGCGATCAGGATCAGCAGTGGCGGCAAAAACGGCGCCGGGTCCTGAACGGCGGCATAGGCGGCACTGACGCCGAAGATCAGCACCGGGATCGCCAGCGGCAGGACAAGGATTGAGACCAGCAACCCGCCCCGCGGCAGCGTTACCGCGACGGCGGCTCCCGCAGCGCCGATGAATGTGATGGCCGGCGTGCCGGCCAAAAGCGTCAGCATCGTCGCGCCGATCGCAATCTCGCTCATGTTCATGAACAGCCCAAGCAGCGGCGCGGCGATCACGAGCGGTAGCCCGGTCGCCGTCCAGTGCGCCAGGCATTTCACCAGCACCGTCAGCACCAAAGGCGCTTCCTGCATCAGCATCAGATCCAGCGACCCATCCTCCCGCTCCGCCTGGAACAGCCGGTCGAGGCCGAGAAGCGAGGCGAGCAGCGCACCGATCCAGAGAATTGCCGGACCGATGCGGGACAGGAGATTGAGATCGGGGCCGACGGCAAACGGCACGACGGCGACGACGGTCATGAAGAACAAGACGCCGATCAGGGCGCCTCCACCGGCGCGCACGGACAGCTTGAGGTCGCGGAGGAAGAGGGCGATCATGGTGAGACACCCGGAACACTGGGTGAAGACCCCTCCCCAACCCCTCCCCACAAGGGGGAGGGGCTAACCCGGAGCACCGGTTGAGCCAAACAATAAAGAGCACCGCTTGCAGGAGCGCATGAATTTGGTCGAGGGGCCGCCGCGTCGGAGCCCCTCCCCCTTGTGGGGAGGGGTTGGGGAGGGGTCTTGTTCAGTTGCACGATAGTCAAGCCCCCACTCCCGCAAACCCGGTCATCAGCAATTCCCGCGCAGCAACCCCCAGCGGCTGATGCGTCGCCGCAACAGCTATCCCGCCGGCACCCAGATGCCGCTCCACCAATCCCGCAAACAGCCGGTCGGCGCTAGCGTCGAGTGCCGCCGTCGGCTCATCGAGGATCCAGACCGGCCGATGGGCAACCAGAAGCTTGGCCATCGCCATGCGCCGCTGCTGCCCGGCCGAGAGATAACCGAAGGGAAGGTGCGAAATTCCGCCAAGGCCGAGCGCCTCCGTGGCCTCCTCGATGCCGGTGCCGGAGCCGCCGGGCGAATCACCCATGAAGGATTTCCAGAAGGAGAGATTTTCCGCGACGGTCAGTTCGCGCTTCATCGCATTGCGATGACCGAGATAGTGGCAGAGTTCGCGTGGATGACCGATATCGGCCGATGTATCGTCCAACCGGACAGTGCCGGATTCGGCGCTCAGAAGCCCCGCCAGAACGCGCAGCAATGTCGACTTGCCCGACCCGTTCGGGCCGGTGACGATCAAGGCTTCTCCGGCGCCGAGAACGAATGAAATATCGTGGAAAATCAGGTCCTCGCCGCGTTTCGCACTGAGGCCCTCGACGACGAGGCTGATCGGCATTCACATTCCCTTTACGACGTTCGTCGCAGTGCAAAAAAATTGTCTCAAATTGAGGACGGATGGTCTGGCACGTTCCGGAGAAATTATCTATAACCGCCCCAACACGCCAGCGGTCGGCGTGAATTTCATCCTAGCGCCGAACATGGAATGATTTCCACGTACGGACAGCGGAAATGGCCGTACCCGCATCCCATATCGCGCTTTAAATGCGTTCGGGCGTTCGTGCGTCACGTTTTGGCGATCTAACGGAACGGGGTATTCCAGTGTCCAAATCCCTAGACAGTTTCAATTGTCGGTCGACGCTCTCGGTCAATGGCGTAGACTATGTCTATTACAGCCTGCCGAAAGCCGAAGAAAACGGCCTCGCCGGCGTTTCCAAGCTCCCCTATTCGATGAAGGTTCTGCTTGAGAACCTGCTCCGCTTCGAAGACGGCCGATCGGTCACCAAGGAAAACATCCTGGCCGTCGCCGCATGGCTTGATAACAAGGGCCGCGAAGAAAACGAGATCGCCTACCGCCCGGCCCGCGTGCTGATGCAGGACTTCACCGGCGTTCCCGCCGTCGTCGATCTGGCAGCGATGCGCGACGCGATGGTGGCGCTCGGCGGCGATCCGGAAAAGATCAACCCGCTGGTTCCGGTCGACCTCGTCATCGACCACTCCGTTATCGTCGACGAATTCGGCACGCCGACGGCCTTTGCCCGCAATGTCGAGCTTGAATACGAGCGTAACGGCGAGCGCTACCGCTTCTTGAAATGGGGCCAGCAGGCGTTCAAGAATTTCCGCGTCGTGCCGCCCGGCACCGGCATCTGTCACCAGGTCAATCTCGAATATCTCGGCCAGACTGTCTGGACCAAGGAAGAAGACGGCGAAATCACCGCCTATCCCGACACCTGCGTCGGCACCGACAGCCACACGACCATGATCAATGGTCTGGGCGTTCTCGGCTGGGGCGTCGGCGGTATCGAGGCGGAAGCGGCCATGCTCGGCCAGCCGGTCTCCATGCTCCTGCCTGAAGTCATCGGCTTCAAGCTGACCGGCAAGCTGAAGGAAGGCGTCACCGCGACCGACCTCGTGCTGATGGTCGTGCAGATGCTGCGCAAGAAGGGTGTTGTTTCCAAGTTCGTCGAATTCTTCGGCTCGGGCCTCGACAACATGACGCTGGCAGACCGCGCGACGATCGGCAACATGGGGCCCGAATATGGCGCCACCTGCGGCTTCTTCCCGGTGGACAGCGAAACCATCAACTACCTCACCATGTCCGGCCGCGAAGAGCAGCGCATCGCGCTGGTCGAAGCCTATTCCAAGGCGCAAGGCATGTGGCGTGACAATGACGGCGCCGACCTCGTCTTCACCGACACGCTGGAACTGGACCTCGGTCAGGTTGTTCCCGCCATGGCCGGCCCGAAGCGTCCGGAAGGCCGCATCCCGCTGGAAAACATCGCATCGGGCTTTGCAGGCTCACTGGAAGGCGAATACAAGAAGCCGGGCCAGCTCGACATGCGCTATGCCGTCGAAGGCACGGATTACGACATCGGTCACGGCGACGTGGCGATTGCCGCCATCACCTCCTGCACCAACACCTCCAACCCCTCGGTTCTGATCGCTGCCGGCCTTCTCGCCCGCAACGCCGTTGCCAAGGGCCTGAAGACCGCGCCTTGGGTCAAGACTTCGCTGGCACCGGGATCCCAGGTGGTCGGCGAATATCTCGCCAAGTCCGGCCTGCAGACCTCGCTCGATGCGCTGGGCTTCAACCTCGTCGGCTTCGGCTGCACGACCTGCATCGGCAATTCCGGCCCGCTGCCGGCACCGATCTCCAAGACGATCAACGAGAAGGGCCTGATCATGTCCGGCGTTCTCTCGGGCAACCGCAACTTCGAAGGCCGTATCTCGCCGGACGTTCAGGCGAACTACCTCGCCTCGCCGCCGCTGGTGGTGGCCTACGCGCTCGCCGGTACGGTCCAGAAGGACCTGACCACCGAGCCGCTCGGTATCGGTAGCGACGGCAATCCGGTGTTCCTCAAGGACATCTGGCCGACCTCGCAGGAAATCCAGGAATTCATCCTGAAATACGTCACCCGCGCGCTCTACGCATCGAAATATGCCGACGTGTTCAAGGGCGATGCCAACTGGCAGGCGGTTCAGGTTCCGGCTGGCCAGACCTATGCCTGGGACGACAACTCGACCTATGTCCAGAACCCGCCTTACTTCGTCGGGATGGGCAAGACCGGTTCGGGCATCTCCGACATCAAGGGTGCCCGCGTCCTTGGCCTGTTCGGCGACAAGATCACCACCGACCACATCTCGCCGGCGGGTTCGATCAAGGCAGCATCGCCTGCCGGTGCCTACCTCATCGGCCATGGCGTCGGCGTTGCCGACTTCAACCAATACGGCACGCGCCGCGGCAACCATGAAGTGATGATGCGCGGCACATTCGCCAATATACGCATCCGCAACCACATGATGGGACCGAACGGCAAGGAAGGCGGCTACACGATCCACTATCCTTCGAAGGAAGAGATGTCGATCTACGACGCTGCTATGCAGTACAAGGCCGAAGGCGTTCCGCTGGTTATCTTCGCCGGTGTCGAATACGGCAACGGCTCGTCGCGCGACTGGGCGGCCAAGGGTACCAACCTGCTCGGCGTCAAGGCTGTCATCGCGCAGTCGTTCGAGCGTATCCACCGCTCCAACCTTGTCGGCATGGGCATCGTGCCCTTCGTCTTCGAGGAAGGAACGACCTGGGAGCAGCTTGGCCTGAAGGGCGACGAGAGCGTCACCATTGACGGTCTCGTCAATGTCCAGCCGCGTGAAAAGCGCATCGCCAGGATCACCTATGCCGATGGCACGGTGAAGGACGTTCCGCTGATCTGCCGCATCGATACGCTCGATGAGGTCACCTACATGAACAATGGCGGCATCCTGCAGACGGTTCTGCGCGACCTCGCTGCCTGATGCATCCTTGATGCGATCTTAACGAAGCCGGGGCTTTCACGAGCCCCGGTTTTTTTTGTGATCTCCGGCGTCATAAACCTCACTCCAACGTGATTTTCCGTTGAAAGGGGAGCAGCGTATGAAGGACGCAGAAAAGGCTGCACGCCTGTACAACACCGCTGAAACGCCAAAACAGCTGAAATGGAACGTCTCGATGTCTGGATCACCCACCGTTCGCCGCATCATTCTCGCCTGTGGCCTTGGCCTTATGGCGATGCCGGCTGTGGCCGGGGACGCGGGCAAGCCGGTCGGCGTCGTGGAACTGTTCACCAGTCAGGGCTGCTCCTCGTGCCCGCCAGCAGATGCCGCCTTGAAGACACTCATCGATGACGGCAGGGTTGTGGCGCTCGCCTATCACGTCGATTACTGGAACTATCTGGGCTGGATCGACACGCTGGCCTCAAAGGACAATACCGCCCGCCAATATGCCTATGCGAAAATGTTCGGCCGCAACGGCGTTTATACGCCGCAGGCGGTGCTCAACGGTCGCGATCATATCAACGGGGGCGATCTTAACGGCATCAACAACCGCATTTCGGCGATGAACTCAGCCGGAAAGGGCCTCACGGTTCCGGTCGCCGCCACCGTCCGCGAGGACGAGATCGATATCAAGATCGGCGCAGGCACGGGCAAGGCCAATGTCGTCGTCGTCTATTTCAATCGGGAGCAGCTGGTCGACGTCAAGAAAGGCGAAAACAGCGGCAAGACGATTTCCTATTGGCATTCCGTCCGCGACATCCAGACGATCGGCATGTGGGATGGCAAGCCTGCCAATTTCGTACTGCCCGCCTCCGTCCTCACCGAGGGAGAAAACGGCGGCTGTGCGGTGTTGCTGCAGAAGATGAAAGACGTTGAAACACCGGGCGCCATTGTCGGCGCCACCATTCTTACAGCGGACAATACCGCCAACTGACGGCCAAGCCTCACGGGCTTGATCTGGTTCGGCCCGGCAGCATCGAGGGGCTGGGGCTGAGGGTTCGAAGATGCCGGACCGAACCGGCCATGCTTCGCAGATACAGGCAGCATCCGCTCGACATGGCGTCTGGAGCAACCGCGCCCGAAGGGCACTTTGGCTAGCCGCTCCATTTCTGCACGCATTCAAGGCATAAAATCCTCAAACAGACATGCAGGCCGGTCACGCGGAAGGACTCCCTTGTGCCGGTGAGCGCGAGTTTCCTTGCCAATTGGGGCGTCGGTTTGTTGGAAATGCGGCACGTCGAAGAAAGTCGCCCACTATTGTGGCTGGCCTTGCTGCTTGCATTTCGGTCAAGGTCAGGCAAACTGTAATCGCCCTGTCACAATCTAAGGCCGGAGTACCGATGACTGATCAGCCGGATTTGCCGCAAGGCGAGACCCGTTCCGAAAGGCAGAAATCGTCCGATGTGGTTGTTAATCTGCATGAATATCGCAGCAGCAATCTGGACCCGCTCCCCATCACGTTTCACCGCCGCGAACTCGACATGATCCTCAGAATCTACGGCCGCATGGTCGGAGAAGGAGAGTGGCGCGACTATGCGATGGATCACCTGCGCGAAAAGGCTGTCTTCTCGGTTTTCAAACGGTCGGGTGAAATGCCGCTGTTCCGGATCGAAAAGAACCCGAAACTGTCAGCCAGGCAAGGCGCTTTCAGCGTCGTCAATACGCATGGCATGATCCTGAAGCGTGGCCACGACCTGCAGCAGGTGCTGAAAGTCTTCGACAAGATGCTGAAGGTCATCAAGACCTGAATCATTCGCGATAGAGCGTATCGGGATAGAGATCCGGCTCCGGATCGGTCGTCAGGCCCTCGCCGAGCGGCAATTGCATGATGATGGTGTCCAGCCAGCGGCCGTGCTTGAAACCCGTGCCCTTCATCCGCCCGCCATGTTCGAAACCGGCCGCACGATGAACCGCGACGGATGCCGGGTGCGCGCCGCCGATGACGGCGACCATCTCGCGGAAGCCGAGGTCCGTACAGCGCCGGATCAGTTCGGCGAGCAGAGCCTTGCCCACGCCCCGCGCCCGCGCCTCCGGCGCCAGATAGATCGAATCCTCGACCAGGAAACGATAAGCGGTGCGGGTGCGGAATGCCGAAGCATAGCCGTAGCCGAGCAGTCAGCCGTTCAAGCGAGCCGCGATGCCAGAATGCAGGCAACAAAAAAGGCGGCCGAGGCCGCCTTTTCACGAGTATTACCGTTCCGGACTATTCTTTGTTTCCGAGGAAACGCAGCATGAACAGGAACAGGTTGATGAAGTCGAGGTACAGCGTCAGGGCGCCCATGATGGCCTTGCGGCCAGTGGCTTCGGCACCGTCTGCTTCGAAGTACATTTCCTTGATCTTCTGGGTATCGTAGGCGGTGAGGCCTGCGAAGATCAGAACACCGATGGCCGAGATCGCAAATTCAAGCGCCGAAGAGGCGAGGAAGATGTTGACGATCGAGGCGATGATCAGGCCGAACAGACCCATCATCAGGAACGAACCCATGCCGGACAGGCTGCGCTTGGTGGTGTAGCCGTAGAGCGACAGAGCGCCGAACGAAGCGGCCGTGATGAAGAACGTCTGGGTAATGCTCTGGCCGGTATAGATCAGGAAGATCGACGACAGCGAGAGGCCCATCAGACCGGCATAGACCCAGAAGGTCGTCTGCGCGGCGGATACGCTCATCGAGTTAATGCGGAAGCTCATGTAGAACACCAGGGCCAGTGGCGCGAGCATGACGACCCACTTCAGCGGGCTCACATAGATCGCCTGACCGAAGGCTGTCAGTTGTCCGTCCGCAAAAGCGAACTGAAACGCAGCAAAGGCGGCGATACCGGTGATCGCCAGACCGAGGGCCATCAGGTTGTACACCTTGAGCATATAGGTGCGCAGACCTTCGTCGATTACGGCCCCCGCCTGTGCGCCGGCAGGCGACATTCGGGTTTGGTAGTTTCTGAGATCAGCCATTGTTTCCTCTTTAAAAGCCCCGGTTAAGTTTACGGTGTCGGGCGGTAAGGGCGCATCCTTGAGGGTGCCAGCCAACTTGACCCAGGCGCCGCTGCGGGGCTCCAGCATGCCTGCGTTGAATATGATGTCGAAATACGGCTTGCACAAGACCGGCAGCCCGCAGAATCAGCCAAAAAACGGATTCTCCGGGCTTTCAGGGGTCAGCCTTAACGGTTAACTACCCGATCAGAGCTCGCGCAGGACGGGAGCAGCCTTCTGTCCAAGCACCCGCCACGTGCCCGCCAGGCCGAAACCGACGGTGACGATCAGGGCGACAGCCATGGTGATCAACGCCACATCCGGCAGGAAGGATGAGGGCAAGGTCATGATTCTGCTGACCACGAACCATGCAGCGACCCCGCCGGCAAACAGCGCGAAGATGGCCGTCGAAAGACCCAGTATCGCATATTCGTAGCAGAAGGCGCGGATCAGCGTGGAGCGCGTCGCGCCCAGCGTCTTCAGCACGACGGCATCATGGGTGCGGGCCCGGTTGCCGGCCGCAAGCGCGCCGGCAAGCACCAGAATGGACGCCACGAGGGCGACGGCCGCAGCAGCGCGAATGGCTGTCGCCAGCTGGCCGACCAGCACGTTGATGATGTCGAGCGCATCCTTGACGCGGACACTGGTGATCGTCGGATAGGCATTGGTGACGGCCTTCAAGGTGGCCGCCTCCTCCTCAACCGTCGCACCCGGATCGATCACGGTGGCAAGCCAGGCATGCGGCGCGCCGGCAAAGGTATTGGGCGAGAACACCATGACGAAATTGATCGACAGGGATTCCCACTCGACCTTGCGGAAATTGGCGATCCTGGCCGTGAGGTTGCGGCCGAGCACGTTGACGGTGACGGTATCGCCGATCTTCAGGCCGAGTTCACCGGCCTCTTCCGCCGAAAACGATACCAGCGGCTCGCCCGTGTAATCCGGTGCCCACCAGTCGCCCTCAGTCAGCGTCGAGTTTTCGGGTCTGTTCTTGGCATAGGTGATGCCCCGGTCGCCGCGCAGGACCCATTGGCCGGACGGCGGCACGTTCATCTTCGTCACATCCTCGCCATTGAAAGCGAGGATGCGGCCGCGCAGCATCGGCACTTCGATGACCTTGCCGTCCGGCAGGCTGGTCTGCAGCAGGGAGCGGAAACCATCGACCTCCGCACTTTGGATATCGACGAAAAAGAAGTTCGGCGCCCGTTCCGGCAGATTGCCGGTCAACTCGCGGCGCAGATTGCCATCGATCAGCGCCAGCGTCACCAGAAGCGCCAGGCCAAGGCCGAGCGACAGGACCACCGAGGGCGTCAGCGCACCGGGGCGATGGATATTGCCGATGGCAAGCCGGAGCGCCGGCGAACTGACGCGCGGCGCGCGGCGGGCAAGCATGGCGACCAGAATGGCGACACCGCGCAGCACGACAAAGGAAAAGGCGATGGCACCGAGGAATGTCAGCGAAATCATCCGGTCATAGGCCGTGAGGATCGCAAGGCCCGCGAGAGCCCCGAGGCAAAGGGCCGCCGCCACCAGATAGGGCCAGGACGGCAGGCGCGCCCGCTCAAACCCCTGTTCGCGAAACAGCGCGGTCGCCGGCACTTCGCGGGCATGACCAAGCGGCAGGATGGCAAACGCCAGCGACGTCAAGAGACCGAACACGGCGGCAAGGCCGAGTGCGCCGGGATAGAGCTGGAATGCCGTCGAAACCGGCAGGACGTCCGCAAGAAATTGCGCCGCAATGAACGGAATGAGCGCACCAAGCACCAGCCCGATGCCGATGCCGATCAGCGCAATCAGCAGGATCTGGATCAGGTAGATGATCGTGACCATCGAGGCCGGCGCGCCGACGCATTTGAAGGTGGCGATGACGCCGCGCTTGGAATCGAGATAGGAGCGTACCGCATTGGCCACGCCGACACCGCCGACGATCAGCGCCGTCAGCCCGACGAGGGTGAGGAACTGCGAAAAGCGGGTGATGTTGGCCGTCAGCGCCGGAGCGGCGTTCTGGCTTGTGCGGACCGACCAGCCGGCCTGCGGAAACTTTTCCTCCGCCTGCCTGCGCAAGGCCGGCACGCTGGAGCTATCGGCGACCTTCACCTTGTAGGTATGCTCGACCAGGCTTCCCGTCTGCACAAGACCTGAAGCGTCAAGCGCCTGTTTCGAGATCAGCAGGCGCGGCGCAAAGCCGAAACCGTCCGACAGGGCATCCGGTTCACGCACGACGGTGCCTGATACGCGAATGCGGGCGGTCCCGAGCAGGATGTCGTCGCCTGCCCTGATCCCAAGACGCTCAAGCAAAAGCGGCGCGGCCAGTGCTTGGTAAATGCCGTTGTTTTCAGCGAGCATGTCACCGAGCGGTGCTGCCGGTTCGCTTTCGAGCTTGCCATAGAGCGGATAGGCGCCGTCAACGGCTTTCAGTTCCACCAGCGCCTGGTTGGAGCCATCCGGCAGCCGGGCCATCGAGCGCAGCCCGGACGAGGCAGAGACCGCGCCGAGGCTATCGATAAACGCCTTTTCCTCGTCCGTCGCGATGCGGTTGTTCAGCTCGAAGCGGATGTCGCCGGCGAGAAGATCGCGGCCCTGGCTGGCAATGGAACCGGTGATCGACTGCGACAGCGAATTGACCCCGGCGATCGCCGCGGTTCCAAGCGCCACGCAGGCAAGGAAAATATAGAACCCCCGCAGGCCACCGCGCATTTCACGCAGCGCAAGGCGGAAGGCGAGGCCAAGACGGAAACCGCCGAAAGCAGCGGCACTCATGCGGACGCGGCCTTGGACAGGGAAGCGGAAACCGGTTGCTCATGATCAGCGCCGGAAACGATCTCGCCGGAGCGGACCCGAACCTGGCGCGAGCAGCGGGCGGCAAGCGAGGTATCATGAGTGACCAGAACCAGCGTCATGTCGCGCTCGGCCTGTTTTGAAAAGATCAGATCGGCAACCTGCTTGCCGGTTTCCGCATCGAGATTGCCGGTCGGCTCGTCGGCGATCAGAAGCTTCGGCGATGGCGCAAGCGCCCGGGCGATGGCGACGCGCTGCTGCTCGCCGCCCGACAGCTGGCCGGGATAATGCGACAGCCGTTCGCCGAGGCCGACGGAAACCAGCTCCTGGCGGGCAATCTCGAAGGCATCGCGGACATTGGCAAGCTCAAGCGGCACGGCGACATTTTCCAGCGCCGTCATGTTCGGGATCAAATGGAAAGACTGGAAGACGATGCCGATATTGCGGCCGCGAAACTCCGCCACCCGGTCTTCGCTCAGGCCATGCAAGGGCGTGCCGTCGATGACGATTTCCCCGCTGTCGAGGCGTTCCAGCCCCGCCAGGACCATCAGAAGGGTAGACTTGCCGGATCCCGACGGGCCGACGATCCCGACGGATTCGCCCGCATCGATCGACAGGTGCATTCCCTTGAGAACATGAACGGACGCAGCGGCCTGGCCGAGGGTCAGATCCGCATTTTTCAGGTCGATCATGGTTTTTGCCAAGGGAAACTATCCTATATGTGCAATATGAAGGTTGCCGGAACGGCTGACTTTTACCGATTTAAGGGCACGTTCATGCGAATAAAAGGTTTCTGTACATTTTTGTTGGCGATCACGGCGATTGTGATCGCGCCGGCGATCAGCCGCGCCGAGCCGATCAGCCTCGTCGGTTTCGGTGACAGCCTGATGGCCGGCTACCAGTTGCCGGCCGAAGATGCCTTCCCGGCCCGGCTCGAAAAGGCCCTGCGCGCCAAGGGTCACGACGTGACGATCAGCAATGCAGGCGTCTCGGGCGACACGACCTCCGGCGGCCTGGCGCGCATTGATTGGTCGGTCCCGGATGGCACCAAGGGTGTCATTCTTGAACTCGGCGCCAACGATGCCCTGCGCGGCATCGCGCCGGAGGAAAGCCGCAAGAACCTTGCCGCCACGATCGAGAAGCTCAAGTCGCGCGGCATCGCCGTGTTTCTGGTCGGCATGATGGCGCCGCCGAACATGGGCGCCGATTATGCCGCGCGGTTCAATCCGATCTATCCGGAACTGGCCAAGACCTACGGCCTCGAACTTTATCCGTTCTTCCTCGACGGCGTGGTCGAGGATGCCAAGCTGAAGATCGAAGACGGCATGCACCCCAATGGCGACGGCATCGGCATCATGGTCGAACGCATGCTGCCGTCAGCCGAACGTTTCCTTCAATCACTCTCAACAGGAGGCTGACGCTAACCAAAAAAGAACTATTTCCTTGTTCAGCGCCTGTTAATCGCGTTGGATAAATATTGCAGGTGCGAAATTATAATTGCGTCCAGATGGCAAGCATGATTCGCTGGGTCATCTTCAAGAGATTCGGGGAGCTCGACATGCCGAGACTTTTCACCGCCCTCGAGATACCGCGTAATGCCGCAATGAGCCTTTCATTGTTGCGTGGTGGTCTTCCCGGTGCCCGTTGGATCGATGTGGAGAACTACCACGTCACTCTTCGCTTCATCGGTGACGTCGATAACCGCACCGCCGACGAGATCGTCGACCGGCTCGACCGGATCGAACGCCCGGAATTCCAGCTGCAACTGACCGGCACCGGCGCCTTCGGCTCGAAGAAACCGCACTCGGTCTGGGCGGGTGTCAGCAACCCGCCGGAACTCTACGCGCTTCAGGCCGAAATCGAGCGGATCTGCCAGCGGCTCGGCCTGCCCGCCGACCCCCGCAAATTCACGCCGCATGTGACGCTTGGCCGGTTGCGGGCGTCGCGGGTCGAGGATGTGGTCAGCTACCTCTCCGGCCGCGGCGGCTTCTACACCAACCCGTTCACCGTCTCGCGCTTCGTGCTTCTGTCGTCGCGCGATTCGGTCGGCGGCGGCCCTTATGTCACCGAAGAGGTCTTCCCGCTCTACGAGCGCTCTTCGAGCTTGCCGGTAAGCGACCTGCATCCCTCAAAAAGCATGTTGTAGACGATCTCGAAGCCTTCCGGCCCCTCATAATAGGGGTCGGGCACATCGCGGGGGGACGCCCAGCGCATAATCGAGAAACAGATGCAGCTTGTGCTGCGCCATCAGTGGCGCCATTGCGCGAAGATGGGCGAGATTGCTGCCGTCCATCGCAAAAATCAGGTCGAAAGCCTCGAAATCGCGTGAATCGACCTTCCGGCAGCGCTGACGGGCAATATCGATCCCATGTTTCAGCGCAACCGCTATCGAGCGGCGATCCGGCGGATCGCCGATATGCCAGCCACCCGTTCCGGCCGAATCGACCTCAATCGAACCATCACCGGCGGCATGCCGCAAAATGCCCTCGGCAAGCGGCGAACGGCAGATATTGCCGAGACAGACGAAGAGAATTCTGACAGGTTTCATGCTATTCAAAAGGCCCGGGGAAAAGTTGAACCTATCTCCGGCTGCCGCGTTGTGGAACCGGAATATCGGTTGCCGCTGTCAAAAAATCTGGAGGGGATTGCGTCATGAAACAGGAAAAGCTCGCCAGGGAGGCCGTTGCCGAAAACCTTTCGAAGATGGATGGCTGGGTGCTTGCCGAAGACGGGCTGTCGATCTGGAAAGCCTTCCGTTTCAAGAGCTTTGTCGAAGCCTTCGGCTTCATGACCGAAAGCGCGATTTCGGCCGAGAAGCTCAACCATCACCCCGAATGGTTCAATGTCTACAACAGGGTGGACGTGACGCTCACCACCCATGATTCACAAGGCTTGACCGAACTGGACTTCAAGCTTGCCGCCAAGATGGACCGGGCGGCGGCGGGCCGCATGCCGGATCATTTGAAATAGCCCCATTTGAAATCCCGGCCATGCACACCATATGATTTTCCATGACGGATGGGACAAACACGATGGATGACATCAAGATCGGCGAGATTTTGCTGCCTGGCGAGGAGAGCGAGCAGGAAGCGAAAGCCCGCAAGGTACAACGCCGGTTCTGGCCGACCCTGAAACGGGCGATGCGGCAGGTGCCCTTCAGCCGCGACGTGGTTGCCGCCTATTACTGCGCGATGGACCCGGCGACGCCGATGCGCACGCGCGGCATCCTGCTCGGCGCACTCGCCTATTTCGTCATGCCGCTCGATTTCATTCCCGACGTTTTGGCCATGGTCGGCTTTTCCGATGACATCGCCGTGCTGACCGCCGCCTTTGCCGCCATCAGCGGCCAGATCAAGGAAAAGCACTACATCAAGGCGGACGAAACCCTGCAGGACAAGCTTCCCGACTGAACGGCGTCAGTAGGCGCTATCGACGCCGCCTGCTTCAAGCAGCGCCCGCAATTTGCCGAAAGCCAGCCGGATGCGGGACTTGACGGTTCCGAGCGGCAGGCCGGTGGCTTCGGAAATCTCCGAGTGCGATTGACCGAAGAAGAATGCCATCTTGATCAGGGTGACCTGCTCGATCGGCAACTGCGTCAGCGCCATCCGCACGATCCGCTCGCGATCGTCGTTTTCAATCTGGTCATCCGGGCTGGGAGGCGCGGCCGGCAGGAGAAGCGGCTCATGCGCATCGAGCGTTCCATTGCGCTGCCTGCGGGCCGCATCGATGCGGCGATTGCGGGCGATGCGGAACAGCCAGGTGGAGAAAGAGGATTTTTTAGGGTCGTAGAGATGCGCCTTCTGCCAGAGGATGACCATCACCTCCTGCACGACCTCTTCCGCTTCGGCAGCGCTGGCATTCTGCCGCATCAGGAAGGATTTGAGCCGCGGCGCGAAAAAATCGAACAGTTCGCAGAAAGCAGTCTGGTCGCGATTGCGGGCCACAGACAAGGCAAGGGCGGTGAAATGCTGTCTTGCATCAACATCCATTCCGCTTTTGATGGCCTCCGCCCCGTGGTTTTCGCAGTATTTCACAACAGGTATAGCGCTTTTGTCAAAGGTCAAACTCTTGCCTGATTCTTTGTGACATAAAACGGCGCCGGGCACGCATCGGCTGATCGGGCGGTTGCCCGGCGAACGAAGCGTGCAGGGCAGACGGAATCGGCAGGGTCCACCGGCACCGTTCCTGGGTTTTCGCACATGTTGGACAGGCCAGGCTTGTTTCGTTCGGGCACTTCACCGCCAACCTGAAACTTGAGCCGTGTTTCAATCGTACTCTGTTCCGTAATAAAGCGGAAAGGCAGCGAATTCGGGGAATGTTGACGGTTTGGTAACCTGAATTAAGTCAAAATCAATGAAATCATGATCATGCGTTGCCCGGCTGATGCTGATCGGGCTTTGGCAGCAAGAAACCGGCAGGACAAGATGTTTGTAAGAAAGCTCAACCTCGCAATCGCACTCGTACTGGCATTCGCAGGCGTTGCTTCGGCCCAGTCGCCGACCCGCATCCAGCAGTTCAATGCCTGGGGCGCCTATTCCTATCAGGCCGGCGCCGGCAAGGTCTGCTACGTGCTCTCGGTCCCGAAGGAAAAGAGCCCAGCCAATGTCGACCATGGCGATATCTTCTTCCTCGTATCGCAGCGCCCCGGCCAGAATATCTCCTATGAACCGCAGGCGATGATGGGCTATCCGCTTCAGGAAAGCTCCAAGGTCACCGTCACGATCGATGCCAAGAATTTCACGATGTTCACCAAGGGCAACTCCGCCTGGGTGGAGAACGCCGCTGAAGAGCCGGCACTCGTGGCTGCGATGAAGACCGGCAAGGCGATGTCCATTGCCGCCAAGTCGCGCAAGGGAACGCCGACGGCCTATTCCTATTCGCTCTCGGGCATTTCGGCCGCGCTGAAGCAGATCGAAAACTGCAAGTAAGCAGAACACGGATGGATTGTTGTTTCGAAAGGCCGGATCATCCGGCCTTTCGGCGTTCAGGCGCGCGTCTTTTTGCAGACCTGCCGTGTAGCACCGGAGGGTGACGCGGGGCGAAAAGCGTGCTAAAGGCCCGCTCAACGATAGCTGCGCGGATCGTTGACGATCCCGGGATCGCTGGCGATACCCGATGCGCGGCAAACGAACTCTGATCTCAGCATTGACGCGACCGGCTGCAGGCAAAAGCGCTTGAACCGGCCTTGCGTATCCGCAAACATGGGAAATGGCGAGAATGGCCGCGACTGAAGCACTCGATCTGGACCGTCCCGTCAAGGCAGCCGTCCGCCCGGCCGTGATGGCAGAAAAGCCGACGCTGATCGGCCTTTCGCGCGAGGACATGGGCAAGGCGCTGGCCGAAGTCGGCGTTCCCCAAAAACAGGTCAAGATGCGCTCCAGCCAGCTCTGGAATTGGCTCTATGTGCGCGGCGTTTCCGATTTCGACCACATGACCAATGTGTCGAAGGACATGCGCGAGCTGCTGAAGACGCATTTCACCATCGCCCGGCCAGAAATCGTCGAGGAGCAGATCTCCACCGACGGCACCCGCAAATGGCTGCTGCGCTTTCCGCCGCGCGGTGCCGGCCGTCCTGTCGAAATCGAAACCGTCTACATCCCCGAGGAAGGCCGCGGCACGCTCTGCGTTTCCAGCCAGGTCGGCTGCACGCTCACCTGTTCGTTCTGTCACACCGGCACCCAGAAGCTGGTGCGCAACCTGACGGCCGAGGAAATCCTCTCGCAGCTGCTTTTGGCCCGCGACCGGCTGGGCGACTTCCCCGACCGCGACACCCCGGCCGGTACCGTCGTCCCCAATGAGGGCCGCAAGGTCACCAACATGGTGATGATGGGCATGGGCGAGCCGCTCTACAATTTCGAAAACGTCAAGACGGCGCTTCTGATCGCAACCGATGGCGATGGCCTGTCGCTGTCGAAGCGCCGCGTCACGCTGTCGACCTCCGGCATCGTTCCGGAAATCTTCCGCACCGGCGAGGAAATCGGCGTCATGCTGGCGATCTCGCTGCATGCGGTGAAGGACGATCTGCGCGACATGCTGGTGCCGATCAACAAGAAATATCCGCTGAAGGACCTGCTCGACGCCTGCCGGAACTATCCCGGCCTGTCGAATGCCCGCCGCATCACCTTCGAATATGTGATGCTCGAAGGCGTCAACGACACATTGGAAGATGCCAAGGAACTGGTCCGCCTGCTGAAGGGCATTCCGGCCAAGATCAACCTGATCCCGTTCAATCCCTGGCCGGGCACGAACTACCAGTGTTCGAAATGGGAAGAGATCGAGAAATTCGCCGATTTCATCAACGCGGCCGGCTATGCCTCGCCGATCCGCACCCCGCGCGGCCGCGATATCCTCGCCGCCTGCGGCCAGCTGAAATCAGACTCCGAGCGCATGCGCAAGGTCGACCGCATGGCGTTTGAGGCGATGATGATCGCCAATCACGGCGAGGATTGATCAGCAAATTTGATGAATGCTGGTCTCCAATTCGATTGATTTAACGCTTCAGCCTTTCTAAGACTGCCCAAAAATCAGTCTTGGAGGACACCCATGCGCTCACTTCTCATTGCTCTCGCGGCAACCGTCGCCCTCACCCTGCCCGCCCGGGCGGACGATGTCACGGTTGCGGTCACGGCCATCGTCGAACATCCGGCGCTCGATGCGGTGCGTGACGGCGTCAAGGAAGCGCTGGCCGCCGCCGGCTACAAGGAAGGCGAAAACCTCACGTTCCTCTACGAATCCGCGCAGGGAAATCCGGCAACGGCAGCCCAGATCGCCCGTCAGTTCGCCGGCGAAGCCCCGAATGTGATCGTGCCGATCTCGACACCGTCGGCCCAGGCCGTGGTCTCCTCGACACGTGACATCCCGGTTGTGTTCACCGCCGTTTCCGATCCGCTCGGCGCCCAGCTGATCAAGGACATGGACAAGCCAGGCGGCAACGTCACCGGACTGTCCGACCTGTCGCCGGTTGCCGAGCACGTCGCGCTGATCAAGGAAATTCTCCCGAACGTCACCTCGATCGGCTATCTCTACAATTCCGGCGAGGCGAACTCCGTGTCGCTGCTGGCCGTCCTGAAGACCGAAGCCGAAAAGGCCGGCCTGACGGTGGTTGAATCCGCAGCCACCAAGTCCGCCGAAGTCCAGGGCGCTGCCCGCGCGCTGGTCGGCCGTGCCGACGTCATCTACGTGCCCACCGACAACACGATCATCTCGGCGCTGGAAGGCGCTGTTGCCGTGGCCGTCGAAGCCAAGCTGCCGTTGTTCACGGCCGATACGGATTCCGTCTCGCGTGGCGCCGTTGCCGCTCTCGGCTTCAACTATCGCGATGTTGGCAAACAGACCGGCGACATCGTCGTGCGTGTCCTGAAGGGTGAAAACCCGGGCGATATCGCCGTCAAGGTTGCCGCCGGCACCGATCTGGTCATCAACAAGTCCGCCGCCGTCAAGATGGGCGTGACTTTCCCGGCAAGCGTTACTGGCCGCGCCACCCGCGTCATCGAATAGGCGCAGAGCGCCTTCGGCTGCACAATCCGATTGATTTTGAACCGCCCTCGCATCATACGGGGGCGGTTCATCTGTAAAACAAGCTCCATTTGCCGGAAGAGCAGCGGGACGAGCTTGAAGACTTGAAGAAGAGGACCGACAGCGGTGAGCCAAATTGCCTTCTGGGGAGCGGTGGAACTGGGGCTCGTCTATGCCTTTGTTGCCATCGGCGTGTTTCTTGCCTTCCGCGTCCTCGATTTTCCCGATCTCACCGTCGATGGCTCGTTTCCGCTCGGTGCTGCCGTTGCCGCCGTGCTGATCATCGCCGGCGTCAATCCGTGGCTCGCTTCGGGCGTTGCCATGGTTGCGGGGGCTGCCGCCGGTATCGTCACCGCCATCCTCAACGTCCGCTTCCGCATCCTCAACCTGCTCGCCTCGATCCTGACGATGATCGCGCTGTTCTCGGTCAACCTGCGCGTCATGGGCAAGCCGAACGTTGCGCTGATCAACGCCGATACGATGCTCACGCCCTTCTACGGCCTTGGCCTGCGGGATTTTTACGTGCGTCCGCTATTCGTCGGGTTTCTGGTCCTTCTCGCCGTCATCGCCGTCTGGCGCTTCCTTGAGAGCGACGCCGGACTTGCGATGCGGGCGACCGGCGCCAATGCGCGCATGGCGAGGGCGCAGGGCGTCGATACCAGCCGCCAGATCTATCTCGGCATGGCGCTGTCCAACGCATTGGTCGCGCTTGGCGGCGCGCTGTTTGCCCAGACCAACGGCTTTGCCGACGTGACCTCGGGTGTCGGCACCATCGTCGTCGGCCTCGCCGCCGTCATCATCGGCGAAACCCTGCTCGGTGCGCGCGGCATCCTGATCGCGCTGATCGGCTGCGTGCTGGGCTCGATCCTCTACCGCATCGCCATCCAGCTGGCGCTCTCCACCGACATGCTGGGCCTGCAGGCCTCCGACCTCAATCTGGTCACGGCGGCCCTCGTCACCGTCGCCCTCGTCCTTCCCCGCCTGCGCCGCGGAGGTGCCGCATGATCAAGCTCGACAATATCCAGGTCATCTTCGGCAAGGGAACGCCGCTGCAGAAGCAGGCGCTGAACGGCGTCAGCCTCACCATCGAGGAAGGCACCTTCGTCACCGTCATCGGCTCCAACGGTGCCGGAAAATCCACCGTGCTCGGCGTGCTCGCCGGCGACGTCATCCCGAGCGCAGGCCAGGTGACCATCGGCAATACCGACGTCACCCGTAAGGGCACGGCGGCCCGCGCCGGCCTCGTCGCCCGCGTCTTTCAGGATCCGCTAGCGGGCAGCTGCGGCGCCCTGTCGATCGAGGAAAACCTGGCGCTTGCCGCACGGCGCGGCGAAAGCCGGGGCCTGACGCCGGCACTTGGGCCCAAGCGCCGCGAACATTTTCGCGAACGCATCGCCGAACTGAACCTTGGCCTCGAAAACCGTATGCGCGACCGCATGGACCTGCTGTCGGGCGGCCAGCGGCAGGCGGTCTCATTGGTGATGGCGACACTCGCCGGTTCCGAAGTGCTGTTGCTTGACGAGCATACCGCGGCGCTCGATCCCGGCATGGCCGAGTTCATCATGAACCTCACCCAGAAGATCGTGTCCGAACGCAAGCTGACGGCGCTGATGGTCACCCATTCGATGCGCCAGGCGCTCGATTTCGGTCACCGCACCATCATGCTGCATGCCGGTGAAGTCGTTCTCGACGTCTCCGGCGACAGCCGCAAGACGCTGCAGGTCGAAGACCTCATCGCCATGTTCCGCAAGATTCGCGGCCAGACGCTGGATGACGACGCGCTGCTGATCGGCTGATCAGCGCGTCTGCGTAAACAGGATCTTCACCGCAAAGATCGAGAACACCCCGGCGAACGTGTAGTCGATGCCGCGCATGACGCTTTTGCGGCGTTGCAGCCAACCGGACAGGCCGTCAGCCGTCAGGATGACCAGAACATTGACCGGCATCGCCGCGACGATGAAGAAAAAGCCGAGAAACAGAAGCTTCTGCGTCACGGCCGGATCGTTGGCGGTAACGAACTGCGGCAGGAAGGTCATGAAGAAGATGATCACCTTCGGATTGAGCAGGTTGACCCAGAGCCCGGTCGAAATATTGGCGAGCGCCGACGCGCCGGTGTCATCGACCTTCTTGACCGTCAGCGTCGATCCATAGCGGATCGCCTGCACCGCCAGCCAGAACAGATAGGCCGCACCGCCGGTCTTCAGGATCATGAAAGCGGTTGGCGAGGCGGTGATCAGCGCTGAGATACCGAAGGCGACGAGCAGCGTGTGCACAACGCAGCCAAGGCTGGTTCCAACCACGATGAAGAAGGCGGCCGCCTTGCCTTGGCTCAGCGCCCGGCTGATCGACAGCGTCATGTCAGGACCCGGCGTCGCCGCGAGCAGCAGCGTCGCTGCGGTGAAAGCCAGAAGTGTCGGCAGGCTCGGCAGGAAATCCATGATCAGGTCTTTCGGCGGGATGGAATTCTTGTCTCGATAACACAGCCCATGCTAGATTGCAGCTACGCAATCGGCAGGAATTTCCATGGCAAAGAACGCACAGATTGTTTTGGACGACGAACTCGGCGCTTTTGTGGACCAACAGGTTCGCGAGGGAAACTACCCATCTGCGAACGATGTCGTGCAAGCCGGGCTCCGCCTTCTGCGTGACGACGATGCAAAGCTTGAAGCGCTCAAGGCTGCCTTGATCGAGGGCGAAGAATCGGGCGAGCCCGTCGAGATAGATTTCGACGACTTTCTGAAACAAATGCACGCCAAATATGCCTCCAGGTAGCGGCTACAGATTTCTGCCTGCCGCGCGAATGGACCTGGAAAATATCTGGCGCTACACCTTCGAAACATGGTCTTTGCAACAGGCTGACGATTACCAGCGCCAGCTGGTGAGCGCATTTTCTGCCTTGGCCAAGGGCACGAGGAGAAGCCGGAACTTGCAGGCAGTCAGGCCCGGCTATTTCTCCGCTGTCTGCAATTCCCACTGCATCTTCTATCGCAAGACTGAAACCGGAATCCTCATCGTTCGCATCTTGCATCAGAGGATGGATCCAATGCGACACCTTTGAAACGATCCGAGCGCCATTTCCTGACGCTGCAAGGGTTGCGCGGCCCGGCAATCTCGCTAAAAGTGCCGCAGAATTTTTCTTGGGCGCGATCCTGCGTTTTCTCGGACAAGCCCGCGTTTTCTCTGACAAGACGGACAGACAAACATGGCAAAGCAAGTGAAAAAGGTCGTTCTCGCCTATTCCGGCGGTCTCGACACGTCGATCATCCTGAAGTGGCTGCAGACCGAACTCGGCGCTGAAGTCGTGACCTTCACCGCCGATCTCGGCCAGGGCGAGGAGCTTGAGCCGGCGCGCAAGAAGGCCGAGATGATGGGCATCAAGGATATCTATATCCGCGACGTGCGCGAAGAGTTCGTCAAGGATTTCGTTTTCCCGATGTTCCGCGCCAATGCCGTCTATGAAGGCGTCTACCTGCTCGGCACCTCGATCGCCCGCCCGCTGATCTCCAAGCACCTGATCGACATCGCCCGCGAAACCGGCGCCGACGCGATTGCCCACGGCGCCACCGGCAAGGGCAACGACCAGGTTCGCTTCGAGCTTTCGGCCTATGCGCTCAACCCCGACATCAAGATCATCGCCCCTTGGCGCGACTGGTCGTTCAAGAGCCGTACCGACCTGCTCGCCTTTGCCGAACAGCACCAGATTCCGGTTGCCAAGGACAAGATGGGCGAAGCGCCGTTCTCGGTCGATGCCAACCTTTTGCACTCGTCGTCCGAGGGCAAGGTTCTCGAAGATCCGGCCGTCGAAGCCCCGAACTACGTCTACATGCGCACCATCTCGCCGGAAGAAGCTCCGGATGTGGCCACCACCGTCAAGATCGGCTTCCGCAAGGGTGACGCCGTTTCGATCGACGGCAAGGAGATGAGCCCGGCCTCGATCCTGACCGCGCTCAACGCGCTTGGCCGCGACAACGGCATCGGCCGCCTCGATCTCGTCGAGAACCGTTTCGTCGGCATGAAGTCGCGCGGCGTCTACGAGACCCCCGGCGGCACCATCCTTTTGGCTGCACACCGCGCCATCGAATCGATCACGCTCGACCGGGGTGCAGCCCACCTCAAGGACGACATCATGCCGCGCTACGCCGAGCTGATCTATTACGGCTTCTGGTTCTCGCCGGAGCGCGAAATGCTGCAGGCGCTGATCGACAAGAGCCAGGAGCACGTCGAAGGCGAAGTGACGCTGAAGCTCTACAAGGGCAATGTCATGGTCACCGGCCGCGAAAGCAACAAGTCGCTCTATTCCGACAAGTTGGTGACCTTCGAGGACGACCAGGGCGCTTACGACCAGAAGGACGCCGCGGGCTTTATCAAGCTGAACGCTCTGCGCCTGCGCACGCTGGCCGCCCGCAACCGCGACAAGTAAATAGATCGATAGCGATGGAGTAAGCCCGCTTCCGCACGGAGGCGGGCTTTCCTTTTAGTCGATTTCAAAACCGACGGGCAGATGATCGGAACCGGCGGCATTCACATCGATCCAGGCATGTCTCACTCGTGGCGCAAGACCGGCACTGAGAAAACAATAGTCGAGGTGCATGCGCTTCTGGTGATCGGCAGGGTCGATCCAGCTGTAGCTCTCAGGCGTCAGCCGGCCGAGATGGGCCAGCGCATCCACCGGGTTTTCAAGCCGCAGCGAGCGGCCGTAGAATGCGTCACGCGCACCGGTCATCATGCAGTATTCCGGTCCTTCCGGCTCCATGTTGAAATCGCCCATCAGCACGAAGTCTTCCGGATGCGGCAGCTCGGTAAAACCGAAATCGCCGCCGCCGGTCATGGCGCCGCCTTCGCGCGGATAGGACAGTGCCTTTTCCTTCAAGTGGGCAATCTGGGCCAAGCGCTCGGCCGGATAGGCATGGTCGAGATGAACCGAATAGACCCGCAGCGGACCGGACGGGGTGATGACCAGCGCTTCGGTGGCGCCGCGCTGCAGGTTCATCGGCGAAATCGTACGGGTGCGCGGCAACGGGATGAGCCGGGTCGCAGCAATCGGAAAGCGCGACAGGATCATATTGCCAAACTGGAAACGGCGGTCGATGGCGCGGCCGTTCTCGATCGCCGATCCGGCATCGATCTCGCAGGCCGGCCAGAAAGCGGAAAAGTATTGTGGCATCAGGTCGCGAAAAATGGCGGGAAGATCGGCATGGCCGTTGCGATGAAAGTTCCGCGTCACCTCCTGCAACGCGATCACATCGGCGCCTTCAAGACTTGCAGCAATGCGTTCGGGATCAAAACGGCCGTCGAGACCGACGCCATACTGGATGTTGTAGCTCAAAAACTTCACGATATTCTTTGACCTCCGGAGCCCGCGCCTATATCGATGGCGGCAATTGGGGCGGCAGATACACCAAACAGATGGCAGTGCGATGAAATTTCTTGACGAAACAAAAGTCTATATCCGGTCCGGCGACGGCGGAGCTGGCGCTGTGTCGTTCCGGCGCGAGAAATTCATCGAGTTCGGCGGCCCGGATGGCGGCGACGGCGGCCGTGGCGGCGACGTCTGGGTGGAGGCGGTCAATGGCCTCAACACGCTGATCGATTTCCGCTTCCAGCAGCACTTCAAGGCCGGCACCGGCATTCACGGCATGGGCCGCAACCGCACGGGCGCCGGTGGCGCCGACGTGACGCTGAAGGTTCCGGTCGGCACGCAGATCTTCGAGGAGGATTCCGAGACGATGATCGTCGACATGATCGCCGAGGGCCAGCGCTTCCGCCTCGCCGCCGGTGGCAATGGCGGCTTCGGCAACACCCATTTCAAGTCCTCCACCAATCAGGCGCCGAACTGGGCCAATCCGGGCCTTGAGGGCGAGGAAAAGACCATCTGGCTGCGGCTGAAGCTGATTGCCGATGCCGGTCTGGTGGGCTTGCCGAATGCCGGCAAATCGACCTTCCTGGCAACGACGACGCGCGCCCGCCCGAAGATCGCCAACTATCCATTCACCACGCTGCACCCGAACCTTGGCGTCGCCACAATCGATGGCCGCGAGTTCATTCTGGCCGATATTCCGGGCCTGATCGAAGGCGCCCATGACGGCGTCGGCCTCGGCGACCGGTTTCTTGGCCATGTCGAGCGCACCCGTGTCCTGCTTCATCTTGTCTCCGCACAGGAAGAAGATGTTGCAAAGGCCTACAAGACCGTCAAGCATGAGCTTGAAGCCTATGGCGGCGAGCTGCTCGACAAGCCGGAGATCGTTGCACTGTCGCAGATCGACGTGCTCGATCCGACCGAGCTGAAGACGAAGCAGAAGGCATTGGCCAAGGCCAGCGGCCAGACGCCGCTGCTGCTGTCGGCCGTGGTCGGCACCGGCATGACCGAAACATTGCGGGCGCTCCGCGATATCATCGTCGCGGCGCAGACCCAGGTGGACGAAGACTGACATGACGCCGCAACGCAAACCGCTGGAAAAATACCGCCGGATTGTGATCAAGATCGGCTCCGCCCTGCTTGTGGATCGCAAGAGCGGGCTGAAGAAGCAGTGGCTGAACGCCATGTGCGCCGATATTGCGGTGCTCAGAGCCAAGGGTGTCGAGGTTCTCGTCGTCTCCTCCGGGGCCATCGCGCTCGGTCGTTCGGTGCTCGATCTCGCCCCCGGCGCGCTGAAGCTGGAGGAAAGCCAGGCCGCAGCGGCCGTCGGCCAGATCGCGCTGGCCCGCGCCTGGTCCGAAAGCCTGTCGGCCGGCGAGATCGTTGCCGGGCAGATCCTTTTGACGCTTGGCGATACCGAGGAGCGGCGGCGTTACCTCAATGCCCGCGCGACGATCAGCCAGCTTCTGAAGATGGGCGCCGTGCCGATCATCAACGAGAACGATACCGTCGCCACAACTGAAATCCGCTATGGCGACAACGATCGTCTGGCCGCCCGCGTCGCCACCATGACCGGCGCCGACCTGCTCGTGCTTCTTTCCGATATCGATGGGCTCTACACCGCCCCGCCGCATCTCGATCCCGATGCCCGTTTTCTCGAAACCATTGCGGAGATCACACCCGAGATCGAGGCGATGGCCGGAGGCGCTGCGTCCGAACTGTCGCGCGGCGGCATGCGCACCAAGATCGATGCCGGCAAGATTGCCACCGGTGCCGGCTGCGCCATGATCATCGCGTCCGGCAAGGTCGATCATCCACTATCGGCAATCGGCGAGGGCGCGCGTTCCTCCTGGTTTGCGCCATCCGGCTCGCCGGTCACCGCGCGAAAAACCTGGATCGCCGGGCAGTTGCTGCCAGCGGGTAGCCTTGCCATCGATACCGGGGCTGAAACAGCGCTCCGTTCCGGCAAGAGCCTGCTTCCGGCCGGCGTTCGCCAGGTGACCGGATCGTTCAGCCGCGGCGATACGATAGCCATCATCGGTGCGGAAGGCCGCGAAATTGCCCGTGGGCTGGCCGGTTACGATGCCGACGAAGCCCGCCAGATCACCGGCAAGAAATCGGCGGAAATTGCCGTCATTCTCGGTTATGCCGGGCGCGCCGCCATGGTGCATCGGGACGATATGGTGATGACGGCATCCGCGAAGCGGGAGACGGATGCAGTGAGGAGCGAGGCTCATGCTTGATGATGCGCGAAAGAAGGAAATCCAGGAACTGATGGCGGTGATCGGCCGTCAGGCCCGCACCGCAAGCCGGCCGCTCGCCACAGCGTCGGCCGAGCGCAAACATGCAGCCCTGATCAGCATGGCCAGCAACATCGTCTCCAACAAGGACGGCATTCTCGCCGCCAATGCGCTCGACCTTGAAAACGCCCGCGAAACCGGCGTCGCCGCGTCCTTCCTCGACCGGCTGACGCTGTCGGAAAACCGCGTTCTCGACATGGCCAATGCCATCCGTGCGATTGCCGAACTGCCCGACCCGGTGGGTGATGTCATTGCCGAGTGGGATCGCCCCAACGGCCTGCATATCGAACGCGTGCGCACGCCGCTCGGTGTTATCGGTGTCATCTATGAAAGCCGGCCGAACGTCACGGCCGACGCGGGCGCGCTTTGCCTCAAGGCTGGCAATACCGTGATCCTGCGCGGCGGCTCGGACAGCCTGCATTCATCGCAGGCGATCCATGCCTGCATGGTGCAGGGCCTGAAGGATGCCGGGCTTCCAGTGCATGCGATCCAGATGGTACCGGTCGCCGACCGCTCGGCCGTCGGCGCCATGCTGACAGGTCTCGGCGGCTCGATCGACGTCATCGTTCCGCGCGGCGGCAAGAGCCTTGTCGCCCGCGTCCAGAACGAGGCCCGCGTCCCGGTCTTTGCCCATCTGGAAGGCCTCTGCCACGTCTACGTCGATGCTTCCGCGGACCTGGAGATGGCGAAAAAGATCGTCGTCAACGCCAAGATGCGCCGCACCGGCATTTGCGGCTCGGCCGAAACGCTGCTGATCGACCGCACGGCAAAGGACACGTTCGTCCTGCCGCTGATGACGGCGCTGCGCGATGCCGGCTGCGAGGTCCGCGCCAGCGAGGATATCCGCGCGATGGTACCGGGCCTGATTGCCGCGACCGAAGAAGACTGGGCAACGGAATATCTCGACGCGATCATTTCGGTGACGCTGGTCGATGGCATTCAAGGCGCGGTCGATCATATCTCGTCCTGGTCTTCGGCCCATACGGAAGCGGTCATTGCCGAGGATCCGGCCGTCGTCGAGCGTTTCTTTGCAGAAGTCGATTCGGCCATCTTGCTGCACAATGCCTCGACACAGTTTGCCGATGGCGGCGAATTCGGCATGGGCGGCGAGATCGGCATCGCAACCGGCAAGATGCACGCGCGCGGACCGGTCGGCGTCGAACAGTTGACCTCGTTCAAATACAGGGTGCGCGGCACCGGTCAGGTCCGGCCGTAAGGTGCAGCGGGGCGATGTCGATCCGTTCTACCTGAAAATGCCCCATGTCGAGAACGGCATGACCGTCGGATTGTTCGGCGGGTCGTTCAATCCGCCGCATGACGGCCATGTGCTTGTCGCGGACATCGCACTGCGGCGGCTCGGCCTCGACCAGCTCTGGTGGATGGTCACGCCCGGTAACCCGCTGAAGAGCCGCAATCATCTGGCGCCGCTTGCCGAGCGTATCGCGCTCAGCGAGAAAATCATTCATGACCCGCGCATCAAGGTGACGGCCTTCGAGCAATCGCTCGGTCAGAGTTACACGGCGCGTACTCTGGAAAAGATTCGCGAGCGAAACCGCAGCATCCGCTTCGTCTGGATCATGGGCGCCGACAATCTGAAGAATTTTCATCTCTGGCAGGATTGGCAGAAGATTGCCTGCACCTTCCCGATCGCCGTCATCGACCGCCCCGGCGATACGTTGTCCTATCTGTCGTCTAAGATGGCGAAAACCTTTGACTATGCGCGTGTGGACGAAGCGCATGCGGCAAGCCTTTCCTGGCGCAACGCCCCCGCCTGGACCTTTATTCACGGGCCGCGCTCGCCGTTGAGTTCCACGGCGCTGCGGGCAAAATCTTGAGGGCATGCACCGTAATGATTAACTGTCATTTACTTCTCGTGTCTTGAAACCTTAAGGCATTGATGACTACATTTAGGGTGCGGCTCGACCGACATTCGAATCGCATCATGCCTGTTCTGTTCACCTGGAAAGGAAAACCTCTGACAACAGTACACGCGAAGGGAAATGTCACCCGCATTTTCCCGCAAAGCCCGGAACGCAGCGACGAAGCCGCCGCCCGTGCTCTTCACCTGGTTCTCGGCAGCCTCGAGGACTCCAAGGCAGAAGATATTGTCACCATCAACATTGCCGGGAAATCGGCGCTGGGAGACTACATGGTCGTGGTCTCTGGGCGGTCGAGCAGGCATGTCATGGCGATCGCCGATCACCTGATGACCGACCTCAAGGAGGGTGGCCAGGGTAATGCACGTGTCGAAGGTCTGGAGACCGGCGACTGGGTGCTGATCGACGGCGGCGATATCATCGTCCACGTATTCCGCCCGGAAATCCGCGAGTTCTACAACATCGAGAAGATGTGGGCCGCGCCGGACATGGAAGACGGCACATTGCACTGAGCGTCCGGCGCCGCAGGGCGCTTGAGCGGCAGTGACACATTTGGTTCCTGCAACGGCCGTGCAGGACAGGTTGTCCGGTTGCGGCCATTTGCAGAATGAAGTCTGACACCAGCGCACTGCTGGGCAGGGCAGGATGTGCCCACCATCGGCCGATATGACGGCAACGCCGCCATCGGCGCGCTCAGAGTTAGGGAAATGACATGCGGGTTGGTCTTTTTGCAGTCGGGCGCCTCAAGGCCGGCCCGGAAAAGGATCTTGCGGCCCGTTATCTCGACCGGTTCTCCAAGGCTGGCCCCGCAATCGGCCTCGAGCTTTCGCGCGTCACCGAAGTTCCCGAAAGCCGCGGTTCGAGCGCCGATACGCGCAAGCGGGAAGAGGCGGCAATGCTGGAAAAATCGCTGCCCGATGGCAGTCTTCTCATCCTGCTCGATGAACGCGGCAAGGCGCTGGATTCCGAAGGTTTGGCATCGCTCATCGGCACATTCCGCGATAGCGGCAAGCGCGACCTGATGATTGCCATTGGCGGTGCCGACGGACTGGACCCTGCCCTTCACGCCAAGGCCGATGCCGTCATTTGCCTCGGCAAGATGACATGGCCGCATCAGCTGGTGCGCATCCTGATAGCCGAACAGCTCTATCGCGCCGTTACCATCCTGTCCGGCCACCCCTATCACCGGGTCTGAAAATCACCGCTGCGCCGCCATCCGCATGCCGCAATTGCCGGGAATGGCTGTTGGCGGTAACGGCCAAATCAGCGTAGGGTTTTTCGTTCGAACAGACGGCTGACAGCGAATGGCGGAATGACAACAGGTGCAGCAAAGCAGGCACGGGAAAGGCAGCCGGGATACACCGGACGGCTCTGCTTGCGCACGGGCCTTTTGGCGGCCGGCCTTCTCCTGGCCTGTGAGGCTGCAGGCCAGACCCCGGCCGATCAAAATCGGCAAACCAACGCCGGGCAGGAGCAAACGCCTGCCGATCCCGCCGCCGACCTGACGCTCAAGCGCGACAGCACCCGCGGCGAACTCGAAGCCTTGTCGAAAACCATCACGCTTTCAAACGACCGGGCGGCGGAGCTGCAGGCCAGCATCGCCGAGATCGAGAAAACCAGCGACTCGTTGCGGACCGCGCTGGTCGATTCCGCTGACAAGCGCAAGGCGCTGGAGCAGCAGATCGTCGATGGCGAAGAGAAGTTGAATACGCTGCGCACCAAGGAAGATGCCGTGCACGCCTCACTGCGCGCCCGGCGCGGCGTGCTTGCCGAGGTGCTGGCGGCCTTGCAGCGGATGGGACGCAATCCCCCGCCGGCCCTTCTGGTCACGCCGGAAGACGCGCTTGCCTCCGTCCGCAGTGCCATTCTTTTAGGCGCCGTCGTGCCGGGCATTCGCCACGAGACCGAAAACCTTGCCGCGGACCTCAAGGCCCTTGCCGGCGTTCGCAACGACATCGTCGTGCAAAAGCAGGCGCTCGGCGCCGATATGACGGCGCGGCTTGAGGAAGAGCGCCGCATGAACATGCTGATTGCCGAAAAGGAAAAGCTCAAGCAGCGGAGCGCGACCGAACTTGCCTCCGAGCGCCGCAAGGCCGAGCAGCTTGCCACGCAGGCAACCAGCCTCGAAGGACTGATCGGGTCGATCGAAAGCGAGATCGCTTCGGTCCGCGATGCCGCGGCCGCAGCCAGGGCCGAAGAGGAAAACCGCAGGCTGATGTCGGACGCCCAGCGCGCCGAAGCGCGCGCGCTGGCAAACAGCGTTACGCCCGACAAAAACCGCATTGCGCCTGCATATGCATTTTCAGACCTGCAGAAAAAGCTCGCGCTTCCGGTTGCCGGATCGATCCTGCGGACGTTCGGCGATGCCGATGGAACCGGGCATTCGCTCCAGGGCATGATGCTCGAAACCAATGCCGGGGCTTTGGTGACGGCGCCATCCGATGGCTGGATCGTTTTTGCCGGTACATTCCGCAGTTACGGTCAGATGATCATCCTCAATCCGGGCGACGGTTATCATGTCGTTCTTTCGGGTTTGGAAGATGTGACGGTGCAGCAGGGGCAATTCGTCGTCGCCGGTGAGCCACTCGGCACGATGGGTAACAAAAGAGTGGCCAGCGCAACCGCATTGGCGCTGGAAACCGAGCGCCCGACGCTTTACATTGAATTCAGGAAAGACGGAAAACCGGTTGATTCCCGACCATGGTGGACCGCAGCAGACACCGGAAAGGCACGCAATGATTCGTAGAACGTCACTTGTTCTGGTCGGGGCACTCATGGGTGCAGCGGCTACGGGCGTTGTATATTCCTCCCTCGTCCCGGCCGTCGCGGCCAATCCGTCGACCTATCGCGAGCTGTCGATCTTCGGTGATGTTTTCGAGCGCGTGCGCGCGCAGTATGTGACGCCACCGCAGGACGACAAGCTGATCGAGAACGCCATCAATGGCATGCTCTCGTCGCTTGATCCCCATTCGAGCTACATGAATTCCACCGACGCGGAAGACATGCGCACCCAGACCAAGGGTGAATTCGGCGGCCTCGGCATCGAAGTCACGATGGAAGACGATCTCGTCAAGGTGACGAGCCCGATCGACGATACGCCTGCTTCCAAGGCGGGCGTGCTTGCTGGCGACTTCATTTCGAAGATCGACGGCGTTGACGTGCGCGGCCTGAAGCTTGAGGAAGCCGTCGACAAGATGCGCGGTGCCGTCGGCAAGCCGATCAAGCTGACCATCCTGCGCAAGGGCGCCGAAAAGCCGATCGAACTGACGATCGTCCGCGACATCATCGCCGTGCGCGCCGTCAAGTTCCGCACCGAGGATGATGTCGGTTACGTCCGCGTCATCTCCTTCACGGAAAAGACCTATGACGACCTGAAGAACGCCATCGAAAAGATCAAGGCGCAGATTCCTGCTGACAAGCTGAAGGGTTATGTGCTCGACCTGCGTCTCAATCCCGGCGGCCTGCTCGATCAGGCGATCAACGTCTCCGATGCGTTCCTGGAGCGTGGCGAGGTGGTTTCGACCCGTGGCCGCAATCCGGATGAAACCCGCCGCTTCAACGCGACGCCGGGCGACCTGACCGATGGCAAGCCGGTGGTCGTGCTTGTCAATGGCGGCTCGGCATCGGCATCCGAAATCGTTGCCGGCGCTCTTCAGGATCTGAAGCGTGCCACCGTTCTCGGTACCCGTTCGTTCGGCAAGGGTTCGGTTCAGACGATCATACCGCTTGGCGAAGCCGGTGCGCTGCGTCTGACCACCGCGCTCTATTACACGCCATCGGGCAAATCGATCCAGGGCACCGGCATCTCGCCGGATATCAAGGTCGAACAGCCGCTGCCGCCGGAACTGCTCGGCAAGGTCGAAACGACGAGCGAATCCAGCCTGCGCGGCCATATCAAGGGCCAGAACGAAAACGACGAAGGCTCAGGCTCGGTTGCTTACGTCCCGCCGGAAGCAAAGGACGATCTTCAGCTGAATTACGCGCTCGACCTCTTGCGCGGAAAGAAGTCGGATCCGGCGTTCCCGGCCAATCCGGAAAAAGCCGAGCTGAAGCCGTAAACCTCTGCCGGCAATACGGATTGCCTGAACTTCTCGCCGCCTGGCTCCGGCCGGGCGGCGGTTTCGATTCTGAAGGGAATGCCTTTTTCTGAGGCTTCCGCCGTCGCAACTCAGATTGACAGAGGCCCTTTTGGGAACAGATCTCAACGCTCCTCTTGGTCAGAACCGCAAGCCGCGCTCCCCCAAAGGCAAAAAACCGGGCCTCACGTTCGGCCGTCTGTCTCTTGCCGTCGGCGTTCTTGCGCTCACTGGTATTTCCGTGTGGACCGTGATGCGGCCAAGCGGTCTGATCGTCCCGCCAAAGCCCGAAACGCAAGCTGTGGCCGACGCCTCGGTGCCGGGTGAAAAGACTGCGGTGGACGCGGCTGCAAACAGCGGAAAACCCAGGCAGCAGCAGACAAGCGGGGCGCTCTCCGGTGCGCATGTCGAAGAAACCTTGACCGATAACGGCTCCATCGTCACCACATTCTCACCCAAGAAGCGCGACGGTGACGGCCCCGCCTTCATCGAGGTTGGCCGCACCAAAGGCCAGGACCCGCGCCTGGCAACATTCCCGAACGATGACCTTCTGGAAGACAGCCCGGAAGGTCGCCTGCCGATCACCGGCCCGAATGGCTTGCGGCCGATGGATCAGTATGCCCGCCCATGGTCTGGCGCCCGCGGCACCCGCATCGCCCTGGTGGTCGGCGGCCTCGGGCTGAGCCAGACGGGTACCCAGAATGCCCTGCGCCAGCTTTCTCCCGATGTGACGATGGCCTTTGCCGCGACCGGCAACAGCCTGCAGCGCTGGATGCAGGAGGCACGCCGCACCGGCCATGAAATCCTGCTGCAGATTCCCTTCGAGCCCTTTGACTACCCAGAAAACAACCCCGGTCCGCACACGCTGCGCATCGATCTGGATGCCAGGAAAAATCTGTCCGAGCTGCATTATTCGCTGGCGCAGATCACCAATTACACCGGCGTGATGAATTTCCTCGGCGGCCGTTTCCTTGCCGACGCCGATGCGCTGGAACCGGTGATGCGCGATATCGGCCGGCGTGGGCTGCTGTTCCTCGATGACGCGACCTCGGCGCAATCCTTGACGGGTACGCTTGCCGGAACGATCGGCGTCCCGCATGGATTTGCCGATATGGTCGTCGACAACCAGGTCGAGCGCACCGCAATTCTGAAGAAACTTGACGAACTGGAGCGCATCGCCCGCCGCAACGGCAGCGCCATCGGCGTCGCATCCGCCTTCGACGAAAGCGTTGCCGCTATTTCCCAGTGGATGGATGAGGCAGGGGCGCGCGGCATCGAGTTCGTCGGTGTTTCCGCTCTCGTCAAGGATCCGCAACAGCAATAGCGTAAACCGGACATCCAAACAGGATTTCGCCGGCGGTGCAACATATTCAGCAAGGGGCATGTGGATGAGCAAAGACAAAGCAAAGCCGGTCAAGGCGGACGATCTTCCCTACCGCCCCTGCGTCGGCATCATGGTGCTGAACAGGCAAGGTCTCGTCTGGGCCGGACGGCGCATTCCGATCGGCAATTCCGAATATGATGGCTCGGCGCAGCTCTGGCAGATGCCGCAGGGCGGTATCGACAAGGGCGAAGACCCCCTGAAGGCGGCCTACCGCGAACTCCATGAGGAGACCGGCATGACGACCGTATCGCTGCTTGCCGAAGCGCCGGACTGGATCAACTATGACCTGCCGGCCCACCTGATGGGCATCGGCCTCAAGGGCAAGTATCGCGGCCAGACGCAGCGCTGGTTCGCCTTCCGTTTCGAAGGCGCCGAATCGGAGATCGCCATAAACCCGCCGCCCGGTGGCCATGAGCCGGAATTCGACGAATGGGCCTGGAAGCCGATGCATGAATTGCCGGGCCTGATCGTGGCGTTCAAGCGCAGCGTCTATGAAGAGGTTGTCGCGGCGTTTGCGCATCTGGCAAACGCGCCTTCGTCACCCTAACGGCACTGTTTCCGCCGTTTCAGGCTTCGAAGGAACGAGCGCTGCGGAACTTTTTCCTACAAAAGCTTGCAACGCTGACCGGCAACGGTACCCATCGAATATCCGGTGCGTTTGCACACGTCGCGGGCTGATATCGTAGGTCGCGGCCCGGGAGAACGCATCGCATCCGATCGGTCCCGTACCCCGCATCACGGCTGTATGTGCCTCCAATCCAAGCAAAAGCCCGCGCCGGAAACCGGAGCGGGCCTTGTGGAAATCGCAAACAGCCTTATTCGGCTTCGTTGGCCGGGGCTGCGTTGAGCTGGCCGTATTTCTCGGCACCGATCTTGTTGAACAGATCGAGCTGGGTTTCGAGGAAGTCGATATGGCTTTCCTCATCCATGAGCAGTTCCTCGAACAGCTTCATGGAAACGTAATCGCCCGCGTCATGACAGATGTCGCGGGATTTCTTGTAGGCCTTGCGGGCATCGTATTCACCGGCGAGGTCGGCCTCCAGCACTTCCTTGACCGATTGGCCGATGCGAAGCGGTGCGACCGTCTGAAGGTTGGGATGACCTTCGAGGAAGATGATACGGGAAACCAGCTTGTCGGCGTGGTGCATTTCCTCGATGGATTCGGCCCGCTCCTTCTTGGCGAGAAGCGTATAGCCCCAGTCGTCAAGCAGGCGATAGTGCACCCAATATTGGTTGACGGCCCCGAGTTCGAGATACAGCGCTTCGTTAAGCTGCTCGATGACTTTTTTGTCGCCTTTCAAGATCCGCTCTCCTGTTTTCTTCATGGAATTGTTTGAGGCGGGTCATGAAATCAAATATCTGGTCGCCAGTCGAGGGGCGGCCCGCATGATATTGCTCGGTGGTGCGGATGATGATGTCGACGACATTGGGAAAACAGCCGCAGCAGCGGCCGCGTTTTTCCATCGCGTGATAGACTTTTGCAGGAACGATAAGCTGCCAACAGTCCTCATCGAGCATCTCGATGATGGTGTCCTGAATGTCCTTATCGGTGATAAAATTGCAGCTACAAACCAGCATTTCGTCTGCCCGTGATACGCAACGCACTGAATTCAATCCATAAAGCAAAAGCGGATATTTAGTGTCAACAAAAAATCCCGTCTGGTTGCCGTCATAAATTAGCTTTCCATATTAGAGCCATTCTAAACTTGATAAAAAACATCGTGTTTTCATTGGTTTAGGATTTCAGACTTCTGCCTGATACCACTTTTCGGCGAAATTCAAGTTTTCTTGAGCGGCCGAAATCCCGTACAATTTTTGTTACAGACGCCCGGTTTCGCGACCCGCCGGAGGATTTGCCATGGTCAATGGAAGTTTCTCCCCTTCGGCATGACGCTTGCCGTCTCGATCAGGTCGTGCCGATTCCCTGCTTCGCCGTGAGGAGGGCCGCCTTTGTCAGACCGGTGTTTTTGCCGGTGATCGCCGGTTGGCCTCAGCACTTCATCGGAACGGGAATTTGCGCCGAAACCGCGGGCCTCCTTCTGGAGGATTCCGAGCGCCGGTGTCATGTCCTCCAGATGACTGGCAACGACATGAATGACGCCGCTGGCGCTCTGCAGGCGCCCCCTGATCTTCACTAGACGCGCCCCCATCACAACGGAACGATAGGTCTCGAATACATTCTTCCAGACGATGGCATTGGCAACGCCCGTTTCGTCCTCGAGTGTCATGAAGATCACGCCTTTTGCTGTCCCCGGCCGCTGGCGCACCAGAACCAGGCCGGCAACCGTGACCATGCGGCCGTTTCGCACGGCATCCAGGCTGCGGTTCGTGACGATGCCCTGCTTTGAGAACCCCTCCCGCAGAAAGGAAACGGGATGCGCCTTCAGCGACAGAGTGAGGTAACGGTAGTCGTTGATCACATGCTCGCCCTCCAGCATCTGTGGGAGAATGACTGCCGGCTCATGCTGAAGATCATCCTGACCAGCCCGTTCGAACAGCGGGAGACGCTCTGCTGCCGACTTTTGATCGAGCGATTTGACCGCCCAGAGTGCTGCGCGCCGATCAAGCCCGACAGACCGGAAGGCGTCCGCATCCGCGAGCCGCTCAATGGCCGGGCGCGTAAGCCCGGACCGCAGCCACAAATCACGCACCGAGGAGTAACCGCCGCCGCGATGGGCGACGAGTTTTTCAACCATATCCTGCTGGCGCAGGCCTTTGACGAGGGAAAAGCCAAGCCGGACCGCTTTGCGCGTCCTGATGACATCGCGCATTTCCCTATGACGCGGCTCTATATCGCTGGGATCGAACATCGCATCTCCCTCAAGAGCGGCATCCCAATTTGATAGATTGATATCGACCGGCAGAACTCTCACTCCATGCTCGCGCGCATCCCGCACAAGCTGGGCGGGCGGGTAAAACCCCATGGGCTGGGAATTGAGCATCGCGGCGCAGAAGACGTCGGGATAATAGGTCTTGAACCAGCAAGAGGCATAGACCAGAAGCGCGAAAGACGCCGCATGGCTTTCCGGAAAGCCATATTCACCAAAACCCTTGATCTGATTGAAACACCGCTCGGCAAAGTCACGCGGATACCCGTTCTCGACCATGCCCTTCACCATGCGCTCCTCGAAATTGGCGACCTGGCCGGTTCGGCGGAATGTTGCCATGGCCCGGCGAAGCTTATCTGCTTCTGCAGGGGTGAATTTGGCGGCCGTGATGGCAATCTGCATGGCCTGTTCCTGGAACAGCGGCACGCCAAGAGTTCGTTTCAGAACCTCCCGCAACTCCTCGCTTGGATATTCCACCGCATCCGGGTTTTGCCGCCGCTTCAGATAGGGATGGACCATGTCGCCCTGGATCGGTCCCGGTCGCACGATGGCGACTTCGATGACAAGATCGTAGAATTCTCGTGGTCGCAAGCGGGGCAGCATGCTCATCTGCGCCCGGCTCTCGATCTGGAAAACGCCGACCGTATCGGCCCGGCAGATCATGTCGTAGACGGCCGGCTGAATATCTTCGTAGATCTGCGACAGCCTTTTGGGCTCGCTGTAATGATTTTCCAGCAGCTTGAAGGCCTTGGCGAGACAGGTGAGCATGCCGAGTGCCAGTACGTCGATCTTCAGAATCTTCAGATTGTCCAGATCGTCCTTGTCCCACTCGACCATGTAGCGATCGGCCATGGCCGTGTTCATGATCGGCACGACCTCGTCCAGACGGTCCTTGGTAATGACGAACCCGCCAACATGTTGCGATAGATGGCGGGGATATTCCATCAATAGGCCGGCATAGTTCAGCACCCGCAACGTCGTCGGATCCGACATGTCGAGACCGGCGGCTCTTGCCTGTTCTTCAGAAAAAGACGCGGTCCACCAGCCCCAGATCGAACTGGACAGCGCCGATTGCACATCTTCGGAAAGGCCGAAGACCTTGGCCACCTCGCGGCCGGCCGAGCGGGCACGGTAACTGATGACGGCCGAGGCAAGGCCGGCATGCTCCTTGCCGTATTCCTTATAAATATACTCGATCACCTCCTGACGGCGGGCATGCTCGAAGTCGATGTCGATATCCGGCGGCTCATCACGATCGCGCGACAGGAAACGGTCGAACAAAAGGGTGAACTTCTGCGGATCGACTTCGGTGACACCCAGACAGAAACACACGGACGAATTGGCGGCCGATCCCCGGCCCTGGCAAAGAATGTCCTTGCTGCGCGCAAAGTTCACCAGTTTGTGGACGGTCAGGAAATAGGGCTCGTATTGTTTGAAATGAATGAGGTCGAGTTCATAGGCGAGCTGGCGTTCGACCTTTTCAGGAACGCCATCGGGATAGCGAAGCATCGCGCCTTCACGAACAAGCCGCTGCAGTCTTTCCGCCGGTGTTTCGTTCTCGCCGGTCTCCGTCGGGTAGTTATGCTGAAGCTCGTCAAGGCTGAAGGATAGCCGGCGAAAGAATTTGGCAGTGTTGGCGATGGCATCGGGGTAATCGCGAAAGACCCTGGCCATTTCCGCCGTTGTTTTCAAATGCCGCTCGGCATTGGCCTGAAGGCGCAAGCCTGCCTGCGCGATCGTGACATGCTCCCGGATAGCGGTAACGACATCCGCCAGCGGACGATGGTCGGCTGCATGATAAAGTGCATCATTGGTGGCGAGGAGCCGGATTCCTGTCTGCCCGGCAATTGCGGCCAGGCAGGCGAAATCATGCTGATCGAAACCGTCATAACGGGGTGTCATGCCGAGATGGAGCCGGCGTCCTGCGTAATCCCGCAATTTCTGCAAAAGGCTGGTCAGGAACGGAGCGTCGGGACGTCCGGTACCTTCCATCACGATCAGTTGAATCTGGTCCTGCCATTCGAGCAGATCGGACAGGAACAGCGTGCACGTTCCCTTTTTCGACCGCAGGTTCCCTGCGCTCAGCATGCGGCACAGATGCGCCCAGCCCCGGCGGTTTCGCGGATAGGCGAGAATATCCGGTGTGCCATCGGCAAAGACCAGCCGTGCGCCGGGTTGAAACGCATAGTTCTCGACCTTCGCCTTGGCATGAGCGCGAACCACGCCGGCCACCGTGTTGCGATCCGCGATCCCGAGACCCGCCAGTCCGATCTTTTGCGCCGTGACCACCATGATCTCGGCCGGAGCAGCCCCCTCCAGAAAGGAAAAGCTGGTTCTGGCGCCAAGCTCGTAAAAGACCGGAGCGGCGCTCATGCGAAAACCCCGTGCATGAACCACCGCGGTGGCGCGGCGGTCTGGCCGTAGAGGCCATCGCGAAACAGCCAGAAGCGCCGGCCATCCGCATCTTCGATCCGGAAATAATCCCGCGTCAACGCATCTTCCCCATCGATCCACCATTCGGCGGCGATCCGCTCCGGGCCTTCGGCCCGGGTCACTTGATAGGTGGTCCTGCGCCACTTGAAACTGGCCGGCGCGCCTTCGGGCAATTCGGTGGCGATCGCATCCACCGGTTCCGGATGGCGGAAAAGCCGCAAGGGCCGAACGGAGGACGGGCCTCCGGCAACGCGCGTGTCAGGGCTCGGTTGCGCGGTAACATCAGCGATATCGGCAATCGGCGCGAAGGCCGTCGCCTTTTCGGGCACATGGCTCTCCTGCAACACAAGCATGGACAGGCTCTCCGGGCCCAAGCGCGCCAGAACCCGGTCGGCAAAGGCTGACAGGGAGCGGGCCGGGTCCGGTCTGCCGGAAAAATCCTCCTGAATGGCAGCGTAGCGTTCCGTCTTCAATACGCAGAGACGCAGGATCTCGAAGCCGTAGCCGGCATCGAGATCGTCGTGGATGGCCTGAAGACGCTCGCGGTAAAGCGCTGATATCCGTTCGGGATCCCTCAAGGCAGAAGACGTTGCGGCGCGAATGCGAAAAACCTTGCCATCCACCCGGAAAAGCACGAGTTCGAACAGGCGGCCGCCTTCTTCACGCGCCTCGAAATTTGGCCGCAGGCTTTTGGCAAGCTGCAATGTCAGCCCAAGAATATCGTCCTCGTCCTGGATGGGAGAGGCAAGGCGCCGCTCCGCCGACAGGCTTGCCACCGCAAGACGTGGCGAGAGGGGCTCGTCCTCGAAACCGAGTGCCTGATCGAGGCGCAGCAGAACGGACGGGCCGAACCGGCGGGCCAAAGGCGCCCGCGGCAGATGGATGAGGTCACCGATGGTTTTCAGACCGACGCGCGCCAGTGTTTCGATCGTTTCCAGGGGAAGCCTGAGAGCCGCAAGGGGCAAAGGGGACAAGGCTTGCTCGGCTCCCTGCGACCCGACAATTTCCCCCGGCCGGTAGCGCGCCATGGCCCAGGAGAGGCCGGCTGAAGAGGAGATTGCGCCGCGCGCCTCAATGCCCAGGTGAAAAAGCCGGCACAGGATGTCCGTCAGAAGCGATTTTTCGGTGCCATGCAGATGGACGCAGCCGGTGATGTCCAGATAGAGCCCGCTTGCCCCGTCCATCGCCACAAGCGGCGTATACCGGTCGCACCAGTCGGCAAGCGACGTCAGGAGGGCTTCATCGGCAGCCGGATCGGCCGGGATGATGTCGATGCCGGGGCGCATGGCACGCGCCTCCGCCAGACCTTGTCCGCGTTTCAAGCCGGCCTTTTCACCGCAAATGTCGAGCGCGACGATGCGCATGGCATTCCGGATATGATCGACAAAGACCAGCGGCGGATGATCAGGACGCTTTCTGGAAAGCCATGATACGCCCCATTTCGTCCGCGCCACCCGGTCCGCCGGCAGATGCGGGAAGTTCAAGGACAGAATGCGCTGGCTGGCGTTTTGCAGGAGACACGGCTGTCTCTGGGACGAGATGTCGGAAACGGCGGGCATGGGGACTCCATTCCATCAAAAGCTCAAGAGGGGCAAAGGCCCTGCTCTTCTCAACGGTGACACGGTAGACGGGATTGCCGATGCTGCCAGCCAGGACAGATCCATCCGGAAGCGGCCGCGCGGTGGCGGGCGCAGGAGCCACACGAAACCGGAGGAGAGCACTGCTCGCCTCCTCCTCACCCGCCTGCCGCAGAAGGAAAATCGGGACCTTGCCCGTCCGTGCCCGCATATGCAGACGCCGGCTTTCGTTCAGGCCGAACTGGGCCGGATTGCCCCGGACTTCCAGAATGATGGCCGTAAAGACCGGGTCCGAGAGCGCAGCTTCGGCAATCCAGAGGGCATCGGCGATGGTTCGGGGGCTGCTGAAGATGCAACGGCCAACATCCAGCCCATAGGCCTGCAAGCCGCGGCCATAGGGCGCGCCCGCTTCGGATGCCGTCATTCCCTGACCGATCCAGAGAACGGGTGATGCTGGCTGTCGGCGATCTCCCTGGCAAAGCACGGCCAATGCCAGGACAAAGCCCATGGCCGCACCCGCGTCCCGGGTTTCCGCGGTGCGGATTTCGGTCAGCCCGCCAAGCGGCAGACCGCCTTGAAGGATATCGTCAAGCGCTGTAATGCCGAGGGGCAGGACAGGCCTGCAAGTGCTCGCATCTTCATTGTCAACCTTGCGCTCAAAGCCCACTGGAGCGCCTTTCCTGGCAGCTTTCAGGAGCCCCGGAACATTTTCGTTTTCCAGCCTTGCGATCTCTTCACGGAGCGCAAAAAGACGCTCACGCGCCATGGGCGTCTGCACCATGACGTGACTCCAATTCAAGTTGTTCCTGTTATGTTCTTATAGATTCCAGAGCTTCAGGAAAGAGTCAACGGGAATCTCTAAGAATTTATTCCTTGACAGCGGCCGTTCAAATTCAACCCTCGAAAAACGCTGATGAAATGGCTATATCAGGGGGCAAGCAAGGAGTGCCCATGGCCCGCATAGACCAGAGCGACGATTGGCGGGAACGCCACGCGCCGACAATCAGCACATTCGAATCCCTGGCATTGGAGGCTTACAGCCACCTGCCGGAGGAATTCCGGGCGCTGGCCACCGATCTCACCATCGAGATCGACGATTTTCCAGATGAGGACGTTTTCGAGGACATGGCGCTGGAAACGCCGTTCGATCTGCTCGGACTGTTCGAGGGGCGCGGCATCGGCGAGCGCTTCACCATGGAAACCGGCGAGATGCCGAACCGGATCATTCTCTATCGCCGGCCGATCCTCGACTATTGGGCCGAGAACGAGGAGACGCTGGGCGACATCATCACCCATGTGCTGATCCATGAGATCGGCCATCATTTCGGCCTGTCCGACGACGACATGGAGCGGATCGAGGAAGGCGTCGAGCATGTGGGCGGCTGAGACGGGGTAACCATCCCAGCCGCTTCCATCAATCCGCAAGGATCAGTGTTCGGAGAGCTTGGTCTCGGGCGTGTATTCCTTGCCCTCGACATCCTTGACGACGGCCTGGCCGCACATCATTGCCCGGGTTTCCTGGTTCCAGGCATAGGTGGGCGAACCGTACAGGTCCCAGCCCTTGTTGAGGGCTGCCGTGACCTTGTGGCAGAAGGTGGCGTCATCGACGGCGGTCAGCAGGCGGTAGAGTTTCAAGGGGTTTTTCCTTTTGCGTTGATGGCATCGGCCTTGGCAGCGAGCCAAAGGGCCTGATCGAGGTGTAGACGCTCGACCATCCGGCCATTGAGATTGATGACGGCTTTATCGGCATTTTGCGGAAGCGCAAAGGCATCGATGATGGATTTGGCGTCGTCAAGGGCGGTTTCGGCAACACCGAAGGCGCCGTTGGCCGGGCCGATCTGGGCCGGGTGGATCAGCATCTTGCCATCGAAGCCCATGTCGCGTCCCGCAGCGCATTCCGCTTCAAAACCTGAAACATCCCGGAAATCGTTGAAGACGGCATCGATGACATCGAGGCCGCAGCTGCGGGCGGCAAGCAGGATCTGCATCAGCCAGGCAATGAGATAGGTGCGGCCGGGCAAAGCGGGCACGCCGGTTTCCTTGCGCAGGTCGTTCAGCCCCGGCACGAAACAATCGAGCCTGCCGCCGCGGGTGCGGCCGGTTTCGGCAATCGCCGCCGCATTGAGCACGCCGCGCGGGGTTTCGATCATCGCCCAGAGGCGAACGCTATCCGGCGCATCGTTTTCCGACAGGACATCCACGACTGTCTGGATGTCCTGCGGGCTTTCGACCTTGGGCAAAAGGATGGCATCGGGCGAGAGCGTCAGGGCGAAGGCCAGATCCTCTTCGCCGAACGGCGTCTTCAGATCGTTGATACGGACGATCACCTCGATATCGCTGCGGCGCTCCGCCTTCAGATGACCGGCCAGCGTCTGGCGTGCGGCAATCTTGTTATCGGCGGATACCGCATCTTCCAGATCGTAGATCACCGCGTCGCAGGCAAGGCTGGCGACCTTGGCAAGGGCGCGGGCATTGTCGGCGGGCACGCACAGCACGGAGCGGCGCAGACGGGCGGGATGGCGGGCGTTGGACGAATTCATGCGGCTTTTGTGCCCGGCTTTCGCCATTTTCGCAAGGCAGACCTGTCATACGCAAGCAGGTCTTGCAACGCGGAGCGGGCGACCCCACATCTCAGCCAACGAAAGGTGACGACAATGCAAAGCATACGCTCTCTCCTCCTGACCATCGCAGGCATCGCGTTCACGCTGATGGCCTTCGTGTTTACCGCTTCGCTCGGCCTCGCCCTCATCGGCATCGCCTCGGTTGTGATTGCCGGCACGACGATTGCGGCACGGCTTGCGCCCAAGCCAGTGCGCGCTCCGGTAAACCGCAATTCCACCCGCCAGAGCCGCGAACCGCGCATCTGGAACGACGGCCGCGGCACGATCATCGATCTCTAAGGGCCGCTTTGCGGGCTTTCCAGCGACCCGGAACAGATTCTCCTTCATTTCGGCATGAAATTGCTCTAAACGCTGGGCGGAAATTTTTCCGCCCCGTTGAAATCGAAGGCCATTGCCATGGACAAGTTCGTCAAGCTCACCGGCGTCGCCGCGCCGCTCCCCGTCGTCAACATCGACACGGACATGATCATTCCGAAGGATTACCTGAAGACGATCAAGCGCACCGGGCTCGGCACCGGCCTTTTCGCCGAGGCCCGCTATCATGAGGACGGCTCGGTCAACGAGGATTTCGTTCTCAACAAGCCCGCCTACCAGAATGCCAAGATCCTGGTTGCCGGCGACAATTTCGGCTGCGGCTCGTCGCGCGAGCATGCCCCGTGGGCGCTGCTCGATTTCGGCATCCGCTGCGTCATCTCGACCTCGTTTGCCGACATCTTCTACAACAACTGTTTCAAGAACGGCATCCTGCCGGTCGTGGTCTCTCCCGAAGACCTGGAAAAGCTGATGGATGACGCCTCGCGCGGCTCCAACGCCATCCTGACGGTCGACCTGGAAGCCTGCGAAATCACCGGCCCGGACGGCGGCAAGATCACCTTCGAACTCGACGCATTCCGCCGCCATTGCATGCTGAACGGCCTCGACGATATCGGCCTGACGCTGGAAAAGGCAACGGCCATCGACACGTTCGAAAAGGCCAACGCCGCTTCGCATCCCTGGGCGTAAACCCCGATGCCCAGCCCGCGCAAACTGATCTCTTCCGGCTCGCCGTTTGAAAAGACGGCGGGCTATTCGCGGGCTGTCGTGCAGGGCGACTGGTGCTTCGTTTCCGGCACCACCGGCTACGACTACCAGACGATGACCATGCCGCAGACGGTGGAAGAGCAGACCCGCAACTGCCTGAAGACGATCGAGGCGGCGCTCACCGGCGCCGGTTTTTCGCTGAAGGATGCGGTGCGCAATCACTACTACGTGACCGATGCGGCCTTTGCCGATCTCGTCTTCCCGATCCTCGGCGAAGCGTTTGGCGATATCCGTCCGGCGGCGACGATGGTGGTCTGCGGCCTGATCCGCCCGGAAATGCTGATCGAGATCGAAGTCACCGCCTTCAAGGGCTGACACGATCAACCCTCGACGAAGGGCGGCCCCAAGGGTTCTTCCAGCCCTGCCTTTGCCAGTTCGTGGTGATAATAGAGAAACACGCGGCGCCGGAAGGCGATCATCTCGCGCTCCTCATCCGTTTGTGCCATTGCAAGGCCCGCCGCAAACGCCTCCGGGGTGGCCAGTTCGACCGTATCGGTGACAAAATCCAGCATCTCTTCGGTTTCCCCGGTTGTCATGGGGCGGATACACAGAAGTGATCCGCTGGCGGCAACCCTGCCGAGACAATGGCCGTCGCGGCGGCATCGGCGGACACGGCAGCGCAGATGATTGAGCCACACCGTCGTTGCCACGCGCAGGAAGACATCCGATGAAGGCGAGCGGGGCGGAGGCTTGATATAGGGCATACCGGTTTATCCTCTTATCGGCTGGCCGGCACGGCAGCAGGACACATCCCCGCGCGGTGTCCGCCGTGGTTTTGAAAAACAGGCACTCAATCGGACGGGGCACTGGAAACCGCCTCTAATGAGTAAATATGTTTGACGCTTTCCAGCGCCCCGTTTGGCGTTCTCTCGGGA
>JAESGK010000129.1_pt1 | contig 78364 bp, 79 predicted proteins | sample 9269681 | NCBI WGS metagenome assembly JAESGK01 (sample SAMN14515347, study PRJNA621673) | algae metagenome | isolation source: Timaviella obliquedivisa GSE-PSE-MK23-08B and co-occurring heterotrophs from... | place: USA: Grand Staircase Escalante National Monument, Utah | collected 2006-08-15 | reverse complement strand
GCGAACTCTTCGACGCCGGGATCGCCGCCTACAACAACACGCCGCGAAAGTGCCTGCGGTTCAGGACCCCGGCTGAAGTCTTTCTTGCCAAACTGTTGCACTTCGAACGTGAATCCACACCCTCGCTCCGCTCGGGATGACAAATGATGGCTTGGCCGGCTATGTGCGTCGCGCATGTCCTTCCTCGACCACATCAGGCGCTGCAACAACGCCGACCTCGCCCAGTTCGAGCCCTGGTTCATCGGCCGCGACCGTGCCGGCTTCGTCCATCATGATTTCGCCGCCGACGTCGTGGCCGGCAGCGGGCTCTTCGTGCGCGAAGACGGCGCCTGGCGGCTCGACCCGAAGCTCGACACCGCGGCGAAGCGCACGGCGGAGGTGCGCACTTTCCTTCTTTCCATGCGCGAGCGTGGCTACTTCAAGGGCCTGTGGCGCGAGGAGAACTATGCCGTGGCACCGGCGTCCGGCACGCCAGTGCTGATGGCGATGGAGCGTTCGGCGGTGCCGTGGTTCGGCGTGCGCGCCGGCGGGCCGCACATGACGGGCTATGTCCGCAAGGACGACGGGCTGCATGTCTGGGTGCCGCGACGCTCCTACGAGAAGCCCACCTTCCCCGGCCAGCTCGACAATACCGTTGCAGGCGGACAGCCGGCCGGACTCGGCCTGCACGAGAATCTGATCAAGGAATGCGGCGAGGAGGCCTCGATCCCGCCGGAGATCGCCAGGCAGGCGAAGGCCGTCAGCTTCGTCGCCTACCGGAACCAGTCGGGCCAGCAGCTCAAGCCCGACATCATGACCTGCTTCGATCTCGAACTGCCGGAGAGTTTCACCCCGCGTGCAAACGACGGCGAGGTTCATTCCTTCGAGCTGTGGCCGGTCCAGCGCGTGTTCGAGACGGTGCGCGACACGGTCGAGTTCAAATACAACTGCAACCTGGTGCTGATCGACTTCTTCGTGCGCCACGGCCTCGTGTCGGCCGACGATCCGGATTTCGTCCCCATCGTCTCGGGCCTCCGGATGGAGTATCGTTTCGGCAACGAAATCGGCTGAGCGAGTATGCCTCATGCCACGGTTGTTGTTCGCTGCCGCCTTGTGTGCGGGTTTCGCGTGGCTCCCGGCAGGGGCTCAGGATCGCTCCGGCCACTACGGCCAGGGCCATGCCGAGAATCATGACTGGTACCAGAAGCTGAAGCAGCCGGGCTCGAATGCCTCGTGCTGCAACGCCCAGAAGAAGCGGCCCGACGGCACGATCGAGGGCGACTGCCGCCCTACCCGCGCCTACCAGAAGGACGACGGCCTGTGGTACGCGCTGCTGGACGGCCGCTGGGTGCAGGTCCCGCCGCGTGCGGTGCTGAAGGATCTTTCGCCCGACGGCAACAGCCATATCTGTGCCGGACCCGGCGGCCGGATTCTGTGCTTCCTCGGTGGCTCGCCCAAGTCCTAGTCGGTGCAACAGAGATCTGGCCACGACGTTTTGCCCAGCCCGCCATGCCGTGCGAAGCTCGCGCGACGATAACGGGGGCGGTGCGTGACGCGCGACGGTCAGGGACTGGAGTTGAGCAATGCCGGCGCAGAGGCGGTCGCGGCACTCGATTTCGTCCGCGAGGAATGGCTGGCCTTCGGCAATCGGTTGCCCGAGTTCATCGCCGCTGCCGACAAGGAAGAGAAGTGCCTGATGCTGCCGCTGGTCGCGGCCAATCTCGTGCTCTCCATGAATTCGACCGATGGCTTCGAGGCTGCCAAGCGCTACGTCGCGCGCGCCAGGGCGATGTCCTCGGGCGCCAACGCCCGCGAGCTGGCCTGGCTCGCCGCCACCGAGGCCTGGATCGCGGGTGAGATCCCGGCAGCGCAGAAAATCTTCGAAGACATCGTCGGCCAATGGCCGCGCGACCTGCTTGCCGCCAAGATCGGCCAGCTTCATGCCTTCGCGCAAGGCGATGCCGAAGGCATCCTGCGTATCGGCGAGCGCATCGTGCCGGCCAATGGCGACAACCACTATGTCTGGGCGATGTATGCGTTCGGCCTGGAAGAGTGCAACCGCCTCGACGAGGCCGAGGCCGCGGCGCGCAAGGCCATCGCCATGGACCGCCGCGATCCCTGGGCGCACCACGCCGTTGCCCATTGCCTGGAAGTGCGCGGGCAGATGCAGGAGGGCGTGGCCTTCCTCGAGGAGATGTCCGACACGTGGGAGAGCTGCAACTCTTTCATGTACACGCATCTATGGTGGCACCTCGCATTGTTCCAGATCGATCTCGATCGTACCGACGAAGCGCTCGCGCTCTACGACAAGCGCGTCTGGGGGGTGTGGAAGGAGTTCTCCGAGGACCAGATCAACGCGGTCTCGCTGCTGGCGCGCCTGGAACTGCGCGGCGTCGATGTCGGCCAGCGCTGGTCCGACGTCGCGATCTACCTGAAGCCGCGGCTGCACGAGCACTTCTCGCCCTTCCTCGACCTGCAATATCTCTACGGCCTCGCCTGCGCCGGCGACCAGAGCGCCGTCACCGAGATGCTGGCGAGCCTGGAAGACCGCGCCGAGCGCGCCAAGCCGTTCGAGCGCGAGGCCTGGGCCGATTGCGCCGTGCCGGCGGCGCACGGGCTTGCCGCCCATGCGCGCGGAGATTTCGCCGAGGCCGCGCGGCTGCTCGGTCAGGCGATGCCACACTTGAAGCCGATCGGCGGCAGCATCGCGCAGCGCGCGCTGTTCGGCGCCATCCATCTCGACGCCCTCATACGCGCCGGCTGGAACGATGCGGCGATGGCGATCCTGCAGGCCGACGAGCGCGAGCGGCCGACGGTGGCCGCCACCAAGCGTGCGCTGGCCGATCTCTACCGCAAAGTCGGCCGCACCGAGCAGGCGCTGGCCGCCGAGTACCAGGCCGAACAGCTCACGCGCCAATATCGCGCCGCCCGGGGGCCGACGAAGGGGAAGGCCGCATGACCCAGGACCTGACGCAAGCGAGCGCCGCCGAACTTTCCAGGCTCTACCGCAAGGGCAAGGCCTCGCCGGTCGAGACCATGAAGGCGGTGCTGGTCCGCGCCGAGAAGCTGGCGCCCCGGATCAACGCGCTCTGCCATGTCGACGCCGCCGGATCGCTTGCCGCCGCGCGCGCCTCGGAGAAGCGCTGGAAGAAGGGCGAGCCGTTGTCGCCGCTCGATGGCGTGCCGGTCTCGATCAAGGAACTGGTGCGGGTGAAGGGCTGGCCGGCGAGCATGGGAAGCAAGCTCACCGACAAGACGCCGGCCGATGCCGATGCGCCCGCCGTCGCGCGCCTGCGCGAGGCCGGTGCCATCGTCTTCGCCCAGAGCACGAGCTCCGAATACGGCCACAAGGGCGTGACCGATTCAGCCCTGCACGGCATCTCGCGCAATCCGTGGAACACCAACCACACGCCGGGCGGCTCGTCGGGCGGCGCAGGTGCCGCGGTGGCCGCGGGCCTCGGCCCGATCGCCATCGGCACCGACGGCGGCGGCTCGGTGCGCATCCCGTCGAGCTTCAACGGCCTCGTCGGGCTGAAAGCCACGTTCGGCCGCGTGCCCGCCTGGCCGCCCTCGCTGACCGGCGATCTCGCCAACACCGGCCCGATGGCCCGCACCGCGCTCGACTGCGCGCTGATGATGAACGCGATCGCCCGTCCCGATGCGCGCGACGCCTACGGCCTGCCGGCCGACGACACCGACTACACCAAGAAACTTGGCGGCAAGCTGAAGAAGCTGAAGGTGGGCTTCGTGCTGCGCTTCGGCGACCACCCGCTCGACATCGAAGTCGCCTCGCTGGTGACCAAGGCCGTCAAGCAGTTCACCGCCCTGGGCTGCGACGTCGAGGAGGTCGCGGCCCCCTTCCCCTATCCCGAGGCCGGCCGCGCCTTCGTGATCCACTGGCTGACGGCGCTGCAGCGGCTGCTGCAGCTCTATCCCGAGAGCCGGCACGAGGAGTTCGATCCCAACCTGCTGGCCGGCGCCAAGGCGGGGCTGCGCTATTCGCTGCAGGACGTGGTCAACTCCCAGGTGACACGACGCGAGCTCGCCATCGCCTGGAATTTGTTCTTCGCCAAGTACGACCTGCTGCTGACGCCCACCGTCGCGGTGAAGCCTTTCGCCGCCGGCCAGAACCTGCCCATGGGGCCGGACGGCAAACCCAACATCCAGTGGTCGCCCTATACCTCGCAGTTCAACCTCAGCCGCCATCCCGCCGCGAGCGTGCCGTGCGGCCTCGGCAGCGAAGGCCTGCCGGTCGGCCTGCAGATCGTTTCGGGCCACTACCGCGATGCCCTGGTCCTCCGCGCCGCCGCGGCCTATGCCGAAACCAATCCGCTGAAATTCCCCACCCTTCCGGAGACCGACCGATGACCGCCGACCTTGCGATGATGCCGGCCCACGAGCTGGTGAAACTCTTCAAGTCGCGCAAGGCCTCGCCGGTCGAAGCCACCAAGGCGGCGCTGGCGCGGATCGACGCCTTCAACGGCCAGCTCAACGCCTTCCAGCATCTCGACCCCGACACGGCGCTGCGCGCCGCACGCGCCTCGGAGAAGCGCTGGAAGAAGGGCGGCAAGCGGCAGAGCGACCTCGACGGCGTGCCGATCACCATCAAGGACATGGTGCTGACCAAGGGCATGCCGACGCGCATGGGCAGCCTTGCCACCGATGCCGACGGGCCCTGGACCGTCGATTCGCCCGTGGCACAGCGCCTGCGCGAAGCCGGCACCGTGCTGCTGGGCAAGACGACCTCGCCGGAATACGGCTGGAAGGGCGTGACCGACTCGGGCCTCTACGGTGCCACGCACAATCCCTGGAAAATCGGCCGCACGCCGGGCGGATCGAGTGGCGGCGGCGTCGCGGCCGAAGCGGTCGGCATGGGCAACCTTGCCATCGGCACCGACGGCGCGGGCTCGGTGCGCATCCCCTGCTCCTTCACCGGCTTGTTCGGATTGAAGCCGACTCAGGGGCGCGTGCCGCTGTGGCCGCCCTCGGCTCAAGGCACGCTCTCGCACGTCGGACCGATGACGCGCACCGTGCGGGACGCCACGATGATGATGAACGTCATCGCGCGGCCCGACAGCCGCGACCTCTATGGCCGACCCGACGATAGCGAGGACTACCTTAAGGGCTTCGAGAAGGGCGTGAAGGGACTGCGCATCGCCTATTCGCCCACGCTGGGCTTCGTCGAGCGCGACAAGATCGACCGCGACGTGGCCGTCGCCGTCGAGCACGCCGTAAAAGTGTTCAAGACATTGGGCGCCAAGGTGGTCGAGGATTCGCCCGACTTCGCCGGCCTCGATCCGCGCCGCATCCTGAACGCGCATTGGCAGTCGAACGTGGCCGTGCTGGTGAAAACCTTCAGCCCCGAGAAGCGGGCATTGATGGATCCGGGCCTGCTGAAGGCCGCGGAGCACGGCGCCCATCTCGGCCAGGAGGCGGTGGTGACGGCGATCCACCAGCGCCAGCAGGTCGGCGTGATCATGAACCAGTTCATGGCCAAGTACGACCTGCTGCTCACGCCGACCATGCCGATGACGGCCTTCGCGGTGAACGAGAATGCGGCGTGGGGCGGCGACGGGGTCGACATCGGCTGGACGCCCTTCACGCTCACCTTCAACCTGACGCGACAGCCCGCCGCCACCATCCCCTGCGGCCTCGACCGCGAGGGCATGCCGATCGGCCTGCAGATCGTGGGCGGCCACGCCCGCGATGCGCTGGTGCTGCGCGCGGCCGCGGCCTACGAGCGCGTCCGCCCGATCCCGGCGCCGCCGATGGCGCATCAGATCTGAAAGTGGACCATTTTCTGGCACAGCTCGTTGTGCCACGCGTTGTCCCGCTGCCTGTGCCGAAAACCGCTGCCAAGTCGTTGAGCGGACGGGCGAAACGCCCCCCGATCGACTGTGCCACCGGGCCCACTCACTCGGCGTCATGGGATTTCTCCCGGTTGCGTGCGGCCTGGGCGCGAATCTCGGCCTCGTAGACCGCCACGCGCTTGTCCGCCTCGTCGAGCCGGCGCCTCAGTTCGGCGTCGCGCTCGCGCTTGGCTCGCAACTCGGCGGCATGTGGCCCGTAGGTCTCTGCCTGCAGTGCCTGCAGCAGCTTCCACAGCACGCGGGTGTCGGGCACGGTCTCGTGCCCGACGATCCGGCCGTCGTGCCACACCGGCACCTCGTCGCCGACCATGGCGCGACGCATGGCCTCGTCGCCGAGGCGCCCGGCGCCGCGCTCGCGGGCAGCCTCCCAGCGGTTCCGGAAGTCGGCATCGGCCTCGCGCCAGTTGTAGACGGTGCGGCGGGGGAGGCCCGCGGCACGGCAGGCGGCGGAGACGGAACCAGTGCGCGCGAATTCGCGCAGGAAGCGGCCCTGCGGCCGCCAGCAGCTTTTGATCGGGGTCATTTGGTGGTCCTGTTCAGGCAAAGAAAAACGCCCGCCGACGAATCCGGCGAGCGTTGGGAGGCGTGGGCGCCAAAGGCCCATCCCGACACAAACAGTATCAAAAACCTGTTGAACTTGCAAATTTCCGAGGGCGGTGTGTCGATCTGCCCGATCTGAAGCCGACGCGCTATGATGAGGCATGTTGCCCCCTGCCCCATCGGCCTCCGTGACCGCATGAAGATCGGCCGGCAGACGCTCACCTACATCGCGTGGGCCGCAGCGCAGGTGGCCGTGCTGGGCGGCATCGCCTGGTTCGCCGACCGGCAGATGGCGCTGGGCTACACCGATTCGGCGGGCTGGCGGCCGTTCACCTGGCCGTTTTCGGCAGAAGAAGCGGCGCCCGGCCGCGCCTATAGCGGCGACGACCACGATGTCTATGTCTGGCTGAAGCTCGGGCCGGCCGGCGACTGTCCCGACGGCATCGCGACCGATGCGGCCCTGGAGCAGGCGATCGACGTCCGCCTTCTCGACCCGCGGTTCGTCCCGGTCGGGCCCGGCGAGCGGCTCCGCATCACCGATGCCTTTGGCCGCGTGCGCACCTACCGGCACAAGCGGCACAACGGGGCGTGGCGCTACGCCGAAGCCGTCGCCGTTCCGTACAACTGCGACATCCTCACCGCGATCGTCGACGGCGATGCCCGCGATCCGGTCCTGCGCAACCGCGGGCGCGAGTTCCTCGAATCGAACACCGTGCAGGTCTGGGTGCTCAAGGCGCTCGAGGGGCGGTAATGCGGCAACGGCATCTTTCCGCTAAGCCCTTGAACCAGCGCGCAATTTAGCCATCTTTGATGGGGCCGCACCGACAAACCCGCATCTGTCTGGCGCACCTCGCGTTTTCCCAATGTGGCAGATGCCTGCTATCCTCTATCCCAAGCACCAGAGAGGTCAGCTACTTGTACGCCAAATCTCTCAACATCTATGACTTCAAGTGCTTCGGCAAAGCGGAGCTTCTGTTCCAGTATCCCGGCCGGACTGGCAAAGACGCGTCGGAGATTGCAAACATCAATCTCGTCTTGGGCGACAATGGCGGCGGAAAGTCTTCGGTGCTTCGAGCACTTGCGATTGCTGTACTGGCGCCGGCCCTACTCGAGTCCGGCTTTGTCCCCATTCGTCTTGTCCGACGGGCCAAAGAGAGTGAGCCTCCCGTCGAAAATGCGCTGCTGAAAGTCAAAGGCGTCGCGGACAGAAGCGAAAGGGAGAAAGGATCGGGCCGCGAAACCCTCGAACTGCTCGCGCGCATCGAAAGACGCCCGTCTAGTCATCTGGACCGTCTTCATTTGGAAAGCACACCGGAATCCCCAATTTCGCCGCTCCTCTATCAGGACGATTCGCCCGCCTTCTTCGTCGTAGGCTACGGCGCGACGCGCCGGGTCGAAACAGGCGAGTTCTCCGAAAGCAGCGCCCGTCGTTCGCGCGGCCTTCGCTATCAGCGCATCGCGGGCCTCTTTGAAGATCATGTGGCGCTGAGGCCTCTGCAAGTCTGGCTACCTCGCCTGCAATCAAGGCAGCCGGACCGTCACAAGGAGGCGATCGAGACCTTCAATCTCGTGCTTCCCGAGAACATCCGATTTGCAGGCGAACGTGACGCCGAGGAGGACCAGTATATTTTCGACTTCGATGGAGTGGCTACTCCGTTCGCCTCCCTATCCGACGGCTACAAAGCATTCGCAGGATGGGTCGGCGATCTCATCGGACATCTCGCCGATGTCGCTCCTGTTGGCGTGAGGATCACCGACGTGGCGGGCATCGTGCTGGTCGACGAGATCGACCTCCACCTCCACCCCGGCTGGCAGCGCAGCGTCGTGCCGATGCTTGCCAACGCATTTCCCAAGCTGCAGTTCGTTCTGACCTCCCATAGTCCTCTCATTGCGAGTACAGTCAGACGAGAGAATGTCTTCATCACCGACACCGCCGAGGACAGGACGGCGACGATCAAGCAGATAGAGGAACGGGTATACGGTCGCAGTATCGAACAGTTGCTGCTTTCGTCCTATTTCGGCCTTCAGTCGACGCGACCAGAATCATTCCAGGACGAAGCAAAACAGCTCTTCGAGCGTGCAGCGACCGGCGATTCGTCCGCCGCATTGACCTACCTCGAACAATTGTCGGGACCGGCCACGGCCCGAGGCAAAGTCCGCGGTTCATGATCCGCTACACCTATCGCCGGTCGGATTTCGACGACGAAGTCCGAAAGATCGACAAGAAGTGGTTCGACAAGGCCAAGACCCGCACCGACAAGTTCGTCGCCCAAGCTGGCTACGAAGAAGAGTCTTCGATCTGGAGCCTGATCAAGCCGGTCTTCATGGACCTGCAGAAAAACAAATGTGTATTCTGCGAGCGTCAATTCGAAAGCCGCGAGTACGGCAAGATCGAATTCGATGTCGAGCATTTCAGACCGAAGTCGTCGGTCGTCGGATGGCCCAATCCCTCGGCGCATCCGAAGATCAGTTACACTTTTGCGACCGGAACCGCATCGGCAAGCGGCTACTACTGGCTCGCCTATGAACCCGACAACTATGCAGCCTCCTGCAAGGTCTGCAATACGACGCTGAAGAGCAACTACTTTCCCATTGGAGGTGCACGAGGTGCAGTTGCTGCTACCGTCACTCAGCTGGCAAGCGAACAACCCTTTCTCTGCTATCCGCTCGGCACCACGGACGACGATCCGGAAAAGCTGGTGACCTTCATCGCGACGACTGCGGTCCCGGCAGTAAGAACAGGCCACAAGAATCGGCGCGGCCGCGTCATCATTGACTTCTTCGGGCTGAACGCTCGCGAGCAACTTCATCGAGAGCGTGCGCGCATGATCAGCGTGGTCGGGCCGGCACTGCAGGCCGTGACGGCAGGTGGAGCTTCCCAGCTTTCTCACGATGTCGTAGCAAAGATCGACGCACCGGAAGTGCCGCATGCTGCTTGTCTGAGGGCTTTCAAGAAGCTCTGGGGCACCGATCCGGCGATCGCCAAGCGTACTTACGAGCAGTGCCTGGCTTATGCGATGAGTCTCGGGATTAGCGAGCCGCCCACTCCCTAGGGCTCGCACCGGACCGGATCAACCCCACACCTCTTCCACCACCTCGACGCAGCGCGCGAGCTTGGCCCATTGCTCTTCCTCGGCGAGCAGATTGCCTTCCTCAGTGCTGGCGAAGCCGCACTGGGGGCCGAGGCGGAGCTGGTCGAGGGACGCGAACTTCGCGGCCTCGTCGAGGCGGCGCTCGAGCCGGTCCTTGCTCTCCAGCGCGCCGGTCTTCGAGGTCATGATGCCGAGCACGGCGTGCTTGTTCTTCGGCAACAGGCGCAGCGGCTCGTAGCCGCCCCGCGCCATCCAGGTCGACCGGAAATTGCCGGAGTAGAGATGCATCGAGATGTCATGCCCGAGGTGCGGCCGGAGACGGCGGCATTCACCAGGTCGGCGTGGATCTGCAACGGCGGAACGGTGGCTTGGCCCGGGTCATGTCGGCGCCTCAGGTCGAAGTCGTCGATGGTCTCCCGGCGAGCAAGGCGGCGGCGCAGGCCATCGCGATGCTGGCTAGCCACAGCCAGTAGCCGAGCCTCAAGCCCGTGACCGAGCTGGCGATGCCGGCTTCGTTGGCGATCACCGTCTTCGCAAAAGAGAACGACACGGCGAGCACCAGGGCAGCAAAACCGGCGATGAATGCAGGCACCCGCCGGCCCATCCAAGTCGCGATCCATGCCGCGAGCAGAAGCGGATTGGCCAGCCAGGCCATGTTCGCCGGGTTGTCGCCCAGGGCGAGCGCGCCGAACAGCAGGATCGCATAGCCTGGCCAGTTGGCGCATTGGCCATCGACGCAGAATGCTTCCTCCTGCGCCAGAGCCGCTGCATAGACGACGAGACCGAGCAGCAGGAACCCGAGGGAGAATTTTCTAGATTGCATAGCCGCCGTCGACCATCAGTGTCTGCCCGGTGATCCAGCGGGCGCGCGACGAGGCCAGGAACACCACGCCCTCCGCGACCTCGTCGGCCGTGCCCAGCCGCTTCAGCGCCATGGCCTGGCGCGAGGCATCGAGAAAACGCTGGTCGAAGTCGCCGCTTTCCACCAGCGCATGATAGAGCCCGTCGGTGATGACCCCGACGCCGACGGCGTTGGCGCGGACGCCGAAGCGGCCCTCCTCGGCGGCCAGCCCCTTCACCAATTGCTCGATCGCGGCCTTGGGCGCGGCGCTCAGGATATCCCGCACGGCATAGCGGCGGACGGCCGGCGTCACGATGGCGGTGAAGCTGCCCTTGGCCGCGCGCAGATGCGGCAGCGCCGCCTGGACCAGGTGGAAGCAGCCGAAGGCATCGTGCTCCATGACCTCGCGGAACGCCGCAGCCGGCTGCTGGCCGATGAAGCGCATCGGGATGTAGGGGCCGGCGGCATAGATAGCGGTATGGACGCCGCCGAAATGCTGGGCCGCCTCGTCGACGAAGCGGCGGACCTCGGCCTCCTCGCGGAGATCGACCTGGCCGACGTGAACTTCGCGGCCGGCGCTGCGCACCAGCGACGCGGTCTCGTCGGCCCGCGCGCCGCCCTTGAAATAGCTCAGCGCCACGTCGCAGCCGCGTTCGGCGAGCTGGATGGCGATGGCGCGACCGATGCCGCCCGAGCCGCCGATCACCACCGCGCAGCCGCCCGTCGGGAAGTCGGGCAGCCGCTCGGGCTGCGTCAAGCCGGAACCCCGAGGGCGTTGCGGATCGAGCTGTGGAAGTGGACCAGCGACGGCTCGTTGCGACCGTAGAGCACTTCCTCGGTGACGCCCGATTCGAAGCCGATCTGCATGCGCTCGCCCAGCGGGAAGTCCTCCTCCATCACCGTGCGGATCGCGATGTCGCGGTTCTTCTGCCAGTACGACGCCGGCCGGTCGGAGTCGGCCGGCGTGTAGATCGTGAGCTCGATGTCGCAGCGGCTGGGATCGTCGCGGCCGGGGAAGGCGCGCCAGATCTCGATGTGGTCGACCTGCCAGATCAGGATGGTGTTGGGGAAGAGCTGGTAGATCGAGATGACGTGCGGGCGATAGTTGCGCTCCGCCTCGGGCAGGCCGCGCACGGCGTCGATCGAGGTACGGGCCACGCACATGCGGCCGTTGAGGCCGGCGCCGTCGAAGGTGCCGCAATTGCCGATGAAGTAGGGCGCGATGGTTTTCCGGTGCAGATGCGGGATGTGATAGCCCTCGAGGAACGTATCGACGGCGAACTTCCAGTTGATGCGCGGCGCCACGCGATCGGCCGAGAACAGCGGATAGGCCTCCAGTCCGAGCGCCGCCAGGTCGGCGGCGATCGGACCCAGGCCGGCATCGACGTCGAGATCGGCACTCTCGCCCGGCAACACCGGCTTCGGCCGCACGAACAGCATGCCGTGCCGCTCTGTCGCCGCCAACCGCACCAGGCCGTGGCTCGCAAGATCGACGCCGGCGAAGCCCACCTTGTCGGTCGTGCCGAGCAGCCGGCCGCCGAGATCGTAGGTCCAGCCGTGATAGGGGCAGGTGAAGGCGCGCGCGTTGCCGCAGCCCTCGGCCACCGGTGCGCCGCGATGGCGGCAGATGTTGGCGAAGGCTTTTACGCTGCCGTCGGCGCCGCGGGTCATCAGCACCGGCAGGCCGGCCACGTCTTCGGTGACGTAGTCGCCCGGCTTGGCGAGGCGCGCCGACAATCCCATGAAGATCGGCTGGTCGCGGAACAGCCGCTCGCGCTCGAGCCGCGCACGCTCGCGGCAGGAATAGGCGATCACGCGGTTGCGGAACAGGGAGTCCGCGAGATCGGTGGTTCGGCCGTCGATATGGCCGAGCAGCCGCCTCCCGACGGCCAGTTCTGCGGTTCGGTCCATGGTCGGATGTTAGGCCTGCCGGGTTGCCGCCGCCAGTGCGCGGCGGCGCACTTCTTCGGGACTGACGCCACTTTCGCGTAGCGACCGTATGGCGAGATCCTTGTCGCGCTTGGCCAGGCGCCGGCCGGTCGGGTCCACGATCAGGCCATGATGGGCATAGAGCGGCGTCGCGTAGCCCAGCAGGCGCTGCAGCAGGACATGGACGTGGGTCGACGGCAGGATGTCCTCGCCGCGCGTCACCAGAGTCACGCCCTGCAGATGGTCGTCGACCGTGACCGAGAGGTGGTAGCTGGTCGGCGTGTCCTTGCGGGCCAGCACGAAGTCGCCCATCAGCAGCGGCTGGCCTTCCATGCGCCCGCGGTGCTCGTCGACGAAATCGTAAGGGCCTGCAGCGGCCGCAGAACGCGCCGAATCGAGCCGTATGCAGTGTTCGCGGCCGGCGGCGATGCGTCGCTTGCGCTCGGCGGGCGCCAGATGCCGGCAGGTGCCGGGATAGAGCGGGCCGTCGGGCCCATCGAGGATGGCGTGGGGAGCGCTGGCGGAGGCGGCGATCTCGCGGTCGATCTCGGCACGGCTGCAGAAGCAGGGATAGACCAGCCCGCGAGCATCCAGCCGGTCGATGGCGCGACCATAGTCGGTGAAATGATCGGACTGGCGGCGAACCGCGCCATCCCAGTCGAGGCCGAGCCACTTCAGGTCCTGGAGGATGGCAGTCTCGTACTCCCGCCGGCAGCGGCGGATGTCGGTGTCCTCGATGCGCACCAGAAACCGGCCGCCGACGTCACGCGCCCTTTTCCAGGCGATCAGCGCCGAATAGGCACTGCCGAGATGCAGCAGACCGGTCGGGCTGGGAGCAAAACGCGTGACGACTGGCTGCGAGACAGGGGCCATGATCGGACGTTACAGCGGCCTCGCACGCCGTGCTATGCCGGGCGCGTGAGCAAGATCGTCCTCGACGATGCCAACCTGAAGAAAGCGATGCGCCATCTGGCGCGCGTCGACCCCGATTTCGCACGCGTGCTGAAGGACGCGGGCCATCCCGTGCGGCGCGAGATGCCGACGGGGTTCGGCGGGCTGATGCGCTCGATCGTGGGCCAGCAGGTCTCGGTCCATGCCGCGCGCAGCATCTGGCTTCGGCTCGAAGCCGCGGTGCCGTCGATGGAGCCGGCGGAATTCCTGGCCCAGACCGACGAGCAGCTCCGCGCCGTCGGCCTGAGCGGCGCCAAGGTGCGCTATGGCCGCAGCCTCGCCACCGACATCGTCGAGGGCCGCATCGACTTCGCCTCGCTCGACGAACTCGACGACGCGGCGGCGATCGCCATGCTGACCCAGGCCAAGGGCATCGGCCCGTGGACGGCCGAGATCTACCTGATGTTCGCGCACGGCCGGCCCGACATCATGCCCGGCCTCGACCTCGGGCTGGTCGTGGCCGCCCAGCATCTCAAGCGGCTGCGCAAGCGGCCCGACGCAAAGCGGCTTCTCAAAATCGCCGAGGCGTGGCGGCCCTGGCGAAGTGCCGCCGCGCTGCTGCTCTGGCACTATCGCCGCAGCATGCCGGACTGGGGGCCCAAGCCCCTCAAGGAAGACATCAAGGTGGGGAAGACGGCCAAATGACCAAACTCAAGGGACCAAGCCACGGCCCGCAGGGCGGCGGCAAGCCCGGCCATCTCGTGATCCTGCTGCACGGCTACGGTGCCGACGGCAACGACCTGATCGGCCTTGCCCCGGTGCTGGCGCCGCTGATGCCCGACGCGGTGTTCCACGCGCCCAACGCGCCCTACCGTTGCGAGGGCAATCCCATGGGATACCAGTGGTTCGGCATCTCGCGGCTCGACCCGCAGGTCGCGGCGGCGGGCGTGCGCAGCGCCGCGCCGTTCGTCGAGACGTTCCTCGACGACACGATGGCGCGTTACGGGCTGGATGAATCGAAAACCGCGCTGGTCGGCTTCTCGCAAGGCACGATGATGGCGCTGCACGTCGGCCTGCGCCGCGCCAAGCCGCTGGCCGGCATCGTCGGCTTCTCCGGTATGCTGGCGGGGCCGGATACGTTGGCGGCCGAGATCAAGTCGCGGCCGCCGGTGCTGCTCGCACACGGCGACAGCGACCAGATGCTGCCGCATGTGCTGACAGAGCGGGCCGCCGAGACGCTGCAGCAGAACGACGTCGCCGTGGCCGTCCACATCGCCGAAGGCGTCGGCCACGGCATCGACCAGACGGCCCTCAGCCGCGCCGCGCGCTTCCTGCTCGAGGTTTTCAAGCTGCCGATACCGAATAATGGTTGAGGGCACGTGCAAGCCCGGCTTCGAGCGCGTCGCCGAAGCCTTCAAGAGGAATTTCGACGCCAACGGCGAGGTCGGCGCTTCGGTCTGCCTGACGGTGGGCGGCGAGACCGTGGTCGATCTCTGGGGCGGCGTCGCCGACCCCGAGACCGGCACGCCCTGGAAGCAGGACACGGTGAGCATCGTGTTCTCCTGCACCAAGGGTGCGACGGCGCTCTGCGCCCATGTCCTGGCGAGCCGCGGCCAGCTCGATCTCGACGCGCCGGTGGTCGAGCTGTGGCCGGAGTTCGGCCAGTCGGCCAAGGAGCGCGTGACCACGCGCATGATGCTCGACCATTCCGCCGGCGTGCCGGCACTCCGCGCCAAGGTCGAGGGCGCGAAGATCTACGACTGGACCTACATGACGGAGCGGCTTGCGGCCGAGGAGCCCTTCTGGCTGCCAGGCACGCGCAACGGCTATCACGGTCTCACTTTCGGCTGGACGGTGGGCGAGATGGTGCGCCGCGCTTCGGGCAAGTCGCTGGGCACCTTCTTCCGCGACGAGATTGCGGGGCCGCTCGGACTCGATTTCTGGATCGGCACGCCCGAGGAGATCGACCCTCGCGTCGCGCCCATGTTGCCCTACGTCAACAAGGCGGAAGAAGCGGTGACGCCCTTCCTGCGCGACCTGACGACCGACAAGAAATCGATCCCCGCCCTGTTTTATTTCAACAGCGGCGCCGTGCTGAATGGCGGCCTCGCCACGCGGGCCGGCCGCGCGGCCGAGATCGGCGCGGCCAACGGCGTCACCAATGCGCGCGGGCTTGCCGAGATGTATGCGCCACTGGCGAATGGCGGCGGCAATCTCGTCGATGCGACGACGCTCGCCCGCATGGGCGAGGTTTCCATGGCGACGCACGACGATGCGACCTTGCGCATCCCGACGCGCTTTGCACTGGGCTTCATGAAGTCGATGGACAACAGGAAGCGCAGCCTCGGCGCCACCGTCTTCGGTCCCGACGTCGACAGCGTCATCCTGGGCAGCGCCGCCTTCGGCCATGTCGGCGCTGGCGGCTCGCTGGGTTTCGCCGATCCCGCTTCAGGTCTGTCTTTCGGCTACACCATGAACCGCATGGGTCCCGGCCTGCTGATGAACGGGCGCGGCCAGCCGCTGGTCGACGCGGCCTACCTGTCTCTCGGCTACAAGAACAAGGACGGCGGCGTGTGGGCGCGCTGAGCTGAACGACAGATGCTGCCGATCTTCCGTCCGCTGAAAGATCCCGCCGTTGCGACGGTGTGGTCGGGACTTGCCGCCTCGACGATCGGCGAGGACCTGTTCCGCGTCGCCGTGGTGTGGATCGCGGCGGAGCAGATCGGCAATGCCGCGGGCTACGTCAACGCCACGCAATATGCCGCCATGCTGGTGGTCGGCTTGCTCGGCGCCTCGGCCTTCGACCGCTGGCGTGCCGACCGCGCCATGATCGGTGCCAAGTACGCCAGCGCGGTTCTGGCGCTGCTGCCGGTGGCGGGTTTCTACATCTGGGGCGTCTCGATTCCGTTGCTCATCGTGTCGGTGATGGGGCTTGCGGCGATGCGCATGGTGTTCACCCCCGCCCTGCAGTCGGCCGTGCCCGTGCTGGTGACCGATCGCGACGCCATGCATTCGATCAACGGCCTGTTCGACGCGACGTGGCGGCTCGCACGCCTGATCGGGCCGGCGCTGGCCGCCGCGCTGAACGCCGTCCTGCCGGTGATCCACTTCCTGACGGTCACCGCCGCGGGTTTCGTTCTGTCCGGTCTTGCAGTGTGGGCGGTACGCGAGCGGCTGATCGACCGCAACCAGGTCGCGCGCGGCGGTCGCGGCGGCTGGCGCGGTGCCTGGGACGCGCTGCTGGACGGCACCCGCCTGATCCTGCGCGAGCCCACGATCGGCGCCCTGCTGCTGCTCAACGCGCTGGCCAACGGGCCCTGGAGCGTGGCGCTGCAGCTCTGCATCGCGCTGATGGTGCAGGAGCACGACCCGACCCTGTTCGGCTTCCACGGGCTCGCCTCGCTCGGCCTGATCGTCAGCGCCTACGGCGCGGGCGACGTGCTGGGCAACCTGATCGCCGGCAGCGTCCGCTTCCGCCGGCCGCTGTCGACCATGTTCCTGGGCTATGTCGCGATGGGCTCGGGCTTTGCGCTGATGGCGCTTGCCGTGTGGTGCTTCGACAACCCCCTGCTGCTGCCGGCGATGATGCTCGCGGGCTTCATTGGCGGGCTGGGTGGGCCGTTCTTCTTCATCCCCATGATTACCCGCATGCAGACCGCCTACCGCGGGGCCGAAATCTCCCGCGTGTTCCGGCTGCGGCTCGCGGTCATGGCGGCATCGATGCTGGCGTTCAACATCGCCGCCACGCCGTTGTTCGATCTGCTGGGACCGACGCTCACCGAGTTCCTGCTCGGCCTGACGATCCTGGCGCTCGGCATCGGCGGCTATGTCTATTTCCGGCGGCGCGAAGTCCGCCCCTGAAAGGGCTCGAGAATCTCCTTGCGGGAAACGCCGTGTATTGATAGCGTTCGATATATTCACAGCGTTACCGTAACAGTTTCCGACAGGAGCGCGCCATGGCCAAGCCCTTCCCGACCGACAATCCCTTCCTGCGCGGCTACTACGCCCCGGTGAACACCGAGGCCGACGCCGGCCACCTGCACATCACCGGCGAGATTCCGCGCGAACTCTGCGGCACGCTCTACCGCAACGGCCCCAACCCGCAGTTCGCCGTGCGCGGCCCCTATCACTGGTTCGGCGGCGACGGGATGATCCACGCCTTCCACATCGAGAACGGCAACGTCTCCTACAAGAACCGCTGGGTGCGCACGCCCAAGTGGGAGATCGAGAACAAGGAAGGCGAGGGCCTCTCCGGCACCTTCGGCAACCCGCGCTACACCGACCCGCGCGTCTTTGCGCTCAACTCGACCATCGCCAACACCAACATCGTCTGGCACGGCGGCAAGCTGCTGGCGCTCGAGGAGGCGCATGCGCCATTCGCGCTCGATCCGACGAGCCTGATGCCGGCCGCGCCCGAGGGCTACGAGACTTTCGGCGACAAGCTCAACGGCCCCTTCACGGCCCATCCCAAGATGGATCCCAAGACCGGCGAGATGGTGTTCTTCGGCTATTCCGCCACCGGCCGCTTCACCAAGGAAGTCAGCATCCAGACCGTGACCGCCGAGGGCAAGGTCACGCGCGCCGAGATCCTGGAAGGCCCCTTCCCCAGCATGATCCACGACTTCGCCGTGACGAAGAACTGGATCGTCGTGCCGATCTTCCCGCTCACCTCCTCGATGGAACGCGCCATGGGCGGCCTGCCGCCGTTCGCCTGGGAACCCGACAAGGGCACGCACATCGCCTTCATCCCGCGCGGCGGCACCGTGGCCGACGTGAAGTGGGTGACCGCACCCGCCTCCTACGTCTTCCATCCGATGAACCACTTCGAGACCGAAGACGGCAAGGTCGTGGTCGACGTGATGAAGTACGACGTGGCGCCGCTGTTCCCCCTGCCCGACGGCTCGCCGTCGAGCGCGACGCCGCCGGCGGCGCGGCTATTCCGCTGGACCTTCGATCTCTCGGGCAAGAGCAACACCTTCAAGGAAGAACAGCTCGACGACCGCGCCGGCGAGTTCCCGCGCTTCGACGAGCGCTACTGCATGAGCGACTACCGGCACGGCTGGATCGTCTCGGGCAACGTCACCGAGGCGGGCGTGCGCCGCAGCGAGGGCATCACGCACTACGACCTCGCCACCGGCCGCAACGCGACCTGGAGCGCCGGCGACGACGACCGTTTCGGCGAGCCGGTGTTCGTGCCGAAATCCGATGCGGCGGCGGAAGGCGACGGCTGGGTGCTGAGCGCGATCTACCGGCCGGAAGAAGGCCGCAGCGACCTCGCGGTGTTCGAGGCGACCGATATCGCCAAGGGGCCGGTGGCTCTGGCGCATCTCAGCAGCCGCGTGCCGGCCGGCTTCCACGGCAACTGGCGTCCGGGTACGCTGCCCTCATGATCGTCGTCCATCACCTGAACAACTCGCGTTCGCAGCGCATCCTGTGGATGCTGGAAGAGCTTGGCCTCGACTATGAGATCAAGCGCTACGAACGCGAACGCACGATGCAGGCACCGGCCTCTCTGCGAGCCGTGCATCCGCTCGGCAAGTCGCCGGTCATCACCGACGGCGACACGACCGTCGCGGAGTCGGGCGCCATCCTCGAGTACCTGACAGACACCTATGGCGGCGGGAAGTTCTCGCCGCCGGCCGGCACACCCGAGCGGCTGCACTACACCTATTTCATGCATTACGCCGAAGGCTCGCTGATGCCGTTGCTGTTCATGAAGCTGGTGTTCGGCAAGCTGCCGGGGCGCGTGCCCTTCATCATGCGGCCGGTCGCCCGCGCGATCGCCTCGGGCGCCGACAAGACCCTGCTCGGCCCGCAGATCTCCAGCCATTTCGCCTTCCTCGAAGGCGAACTCAACAAGCGCGAATGGTTTGCCGGGAGTGATTTTTCGGCCGCCGACATCCAGATGAGCTTTCCGCTCGAGGCGGCCTCGGCGCGCTCGCCGCTGTTCGCGCGGCTGCCGAAGCTGAAGGCCTTCGTCGACCGCATCCACGGCCGGCCGGCCTACAAGCGCGCCCTCGAAAAAGGTGGTGCGTACGAGCTCCTGAAATAGGCGATACTCGCCGGCAACGATTTTCCACGGGGTGAAACGATGGCTCTTCCGGCTCTGCTGCGCGACAATCTCTCGATTCCGGTGGTCGGCGCGCCGCTGTTCATCGTGTCCAATCCCGACCTGGTGATCGAACAGTGCAAGGCCGGCATCGTCGGTTCCTTCCCGGCGCTGAACGCGCGGCCGAAGGAAATGCTCGAGGAATGGCTGAAGCGCATTACGTCGGAACTCGCCGAACACAAGGCCAAGTATCCCGACAAGAAGGTGGCGCCCTTTGCCGTCAACCAGATCGTGCACGGCTCGAACGACCGCCTCCAGCACGATGTCGAGATGTGCGAGAAGTACAAGGTGCCGATCCAGATCACGTCGTTGCGCGCGCCCGACGACGTCGTACCGTCGGCCAAGCGCTACGGCGGCCTGGTGTTCCATGACGTGACCAATGTGAAGCACGCCAAGCGCGCCCTGCAGTCGGGCGTCGACGGCCTCATCCTGGTCTGCAACGGGGCCGGCGGCCACGCTGGCGCGCTGTCGCCGTTCGCGCTGGTGCCGGAAGTGCGTCAGTTCTACGACGGCTGCATCCTGCTCTCGGGCTCGATCTCGAATGGCGCCTCTGTGCTGGCAGCGCAAGCGATGGGCGCCGACCTCGCCTATCTCGGCACGCGCTTCACCGCCAGCAAGGAAGGCAATGCCACCGACGCCAACAAACAGTGCATCATCGATTCGAGCGGCGAGGAGATCGTCTACACCAACCTCTTCACCGGCGTGCACGGTAACTACCTGAAGCGCAGCGTCGCGGCCTCGGGCCTCGACCCCGACGCGCTGCCGGAAGCCGACAAGAGCAAGATGAACTTCGGCTCGGGCGGCAACTCCAAGGCCAAGGCCTGGCGTGACATCTGGGGCGCGGGCCAGGGCGTCGGCCAGATCTTCGACGCGCCGCCGGCGGCCGAGATCGTGGCCCGGCTCAAGGCCGAGTACGAAGCAGCGCGGGCGGCCCTCTTCGCCGGCGAGACGGTGCCGACGCGGTTCAAGCAGGCTGCGGAATAACGCCGCTTTGCCAAGCCAGCGGGCGGGCTGCTAGGGAAGCGGCCACATGATCCGCAGCCTTTACGATTGGGTGATCCGCCTCGCCGGTCACCGCCGTGCCATTCCCGCCCTGGGCGTGGTCTCGTTCCTGGAAAGCTCGTTCTTTCCCATCCCGCCCGACGTGATGCTGATCCCGATGGTGCTGGCCAACCGCGCCAAGGCCTTCCGCATCGCGCTGGTCTGCACCGTCTGCTCGGTGCTGGGCGGGCTCCTGGGCTATGCCATCGGCTACTATTTCTTCGAGACTTTGGGCGAATGGGTCGTCCGGACATATGGCATGCAGGCCGCACTCGAGAAGTTCCGCGCCGGTTTCCAGGAATGGGGCACCTGGATCATCCTGATCAAGGGTCTCACCCCGATCCCCTACAAGCTGGTGACCATCGCCTCGGGCGCCGCGCACTTCGACCTCTTCACCTTCGTGTGGGCGTCCATCCTGACCCGCGGCCTGCGCTTCTTTCTGGTGGCGGCGCTCCTGTGGAAATACGGCGAGCCGATCCGGGCCTTCATCGAGAAGCGCCTGACCCTGCTGACTTGGCTGTTCCTGATCGCGCTGGTGGGCGGCTTCGTCGCCTTCCGCTATCTGTTCTGAGGCGCCCATGCCCCCGAGCCTTGCGGGCAAGTGCTTCTGCGGCGCCGTCCATTACGAAGTGGCGGACGAATTCGTCTACGCCATGAACTGTCATTGCTCGAATTGCCGGCGCACGACCGGATCGGCCTTCAAGCCGATGGCCGGCATCGAACGCGGCAAGCTGGCCGTCACCCAGGGCCAGGACAGGCTCCTGATCTATGGCACCGAACTCCAGAACAATACGCTGTGCAAACTGTGCGGCTCACTGCTCTATTCGGTGGTGCGCGACGGCGCCTGGGTCCATGTCGCCATGGGCACTCTGGTCGACGCCCCGACCATCCGTCCGACCCACCATATTTTCGTGGGCTCCCGGGCGCCGTGGTTCACCATCACCGACGATCTGCCGCAGTACGAAGAGTTCGCCCCCTGAGACATTGCGCCCTGCTTGCGCCACAGAGCCTGCGCTAGAATGGGACCATGAGCACCGCCACCTCCCTCCCTCTTGGCAGCAGGCTTGGCCTGCTGGCGGCCCTTGGCAGCGGCGCGCTGCTGGGAGGCGCCTTGTACTTCCAGTACGGCATGGGGCTGGCGCCCTGCGAGATGTGTCATTGGCAGCGCTGGCCGCACATGGTCGCGATCGCGGCGGGGCTGCTGGCGCTGGGCTCCTTCGCCTGGCCGCGGCTGGCCCTGATATTCGCGCTCATCGCGATCACGGCGCTGGTCGTGACCTCGGCGATCGGCGTCTTCCACGTCGGCGTCGAATACCGCTGGTGGCAGGGTCCACAGGCCTGCTCGGGCAACATCCCGCGCGGCCTCTCGGCGGAGCAGCTCAAGAAATACCTGTTCGGTGCCAGGATGGTGCGTTGCGACGAGACCGTGTGGTCGCTGTGGGGCGTCTCGATGGCCGGCTGGAACGCGCTCCTGTCCGCAGCGATGGCGTTCGGACTGGCCACGAGCGTGGCCCGCTGGAGTAGGGTGCGCACATGAAAACTGCAGAGAACCGCAATCCCGGCGATCCCGATGCCCGGACCGTCGTCGAGCGCACGATCCGCGTCGACCAGGCGGGCGAATTCGGCGCCGTGCGCATCTACGAGGGCCAGCTTGCGGCGCTCCGCTGGACGGGGCGCGCCAATGGCGAGGCCAGTCGCAAGATCGCCGCCATGGCGCGGGCCGAACGCAAGCACAACAAGGAGTTCGACCGCCTGCTGGTGGTGCGCCGCGTGCGGCCGACGCTGCTCTCGCCACTGTGGAACGTGGCGGGCTTTGCGCTGGGCGCCGCAACGGCGTTGATGGGCGAAAAGGCCGCGATGGCCTGCACGGTGGCGGTCGAGGAAACGATCGACGAGCATTATGCAAGCCAGGCCGCCGCGCTGGGCGATGACGAGGCCGAGCTGCGCAGCACGATCGAGACGTTCCGCGCCGAGGAGATCGAACACAAGGACGAGGCACTGGCCTCGGGCGCCGAACAGGCGACGGCCTATGGGCCGCTGACCGCCGCCATCAAGGCGGGCTCGAAGTTGGCGATCTGGCTTTCGACGCGCGTTTGAACGCGCTAATTCTGATCCAGCTCGCTGTCCCAATAGAGAAAGTCGCGCCAGCTCTCGTGCAGGTAGCCGGGCGGGAAGGCGCGGCCGTTTTCCTGCAGGAGCTGCGTCGTCGGTTCGTCCGGCGCACGCTGCAGCCGCATGGCACTTTCGTGCAGCAGGCGATTGCCCTTCATCAGGTTGCACGGGCTGCAGGCGGTGACAACGTTGCTCCAGCTGGTGCGGCCGCCACGCGACTTGGGCACGACGTGGTCAAAGGTAAGGACATTGGTGGCGAAGTCGCCACCGCAATACTGGCAATGGAAGCGATCGCGCAGGAAGACGTTGAACCGTGTGAACGCCGGCCGCCGCGCCGCCGGTACGTATTCCTTCAGCGCAATGACGCTCGGCAGCCGCATCTCGAAGGACGGGCTGTGGATCTTGCGCTCGTATTCGGAGATGACGCTGACCCGGTCGAGGAACACCGCCTTGACGGTGTCCTGCCACGACCAGATGGACAGTGGAAAATACGAGAGAGGCCGAAAATCGGCGTTGAGCACCAGCGCATGGCAGGACTCAAGGCCCGGCGTCACGGCTAGACCCGTGGCCGTTGGCAGGGACTACTGGGAAAGTCCATTCGGTCCAACATGGCGCGCATTGTGGCAAATTTTTCCAGAAACACAATATGTCGGTGGTGCGGTCATCGACATGCCATCGAAGCATAATATAGTCGCCACACGCAGAAACGCGCTGGGGAAGAACCATGGACACCACCATCCGCACCGAGCCGGCGACGGGATTTCCACTGCCTTCCGCCGACCTCGGATCGCTCGGCTTTAGCCTCGAACAGATCGATCGCCTGACGGCGCTGATCGAACGCCACATCGCCGGGGGCCGCTATCCCGGCTGCCAGATCGCGCTGGCCCGCCACGGCAAGCTCGGCCTGTTCAAGAGCTTCGGCAATGCCGCGACCGAGCCTGCGCCGCGCGCCGCAGCCGACGACACGCTGTGGCTGCTCTATTCCAACACCAAGGTGGTGACCGCCGTCGCGCTGTGGGCGCTGGCCGAGCGCGGCCTGTTCTCCTTCTCGGACAGGATCGCCGACCACGTGCCGGAGTTTGCCCGCAACGCCAAGGGCAACATCACCGTGCTGCAGGTGATCACTCATCAGGCGGGCTATCCCAATGCCGTCGTCGGCCCCGACGCCTGGGCCGACCACAAGCGGCTGCGCGAGGTCGTCTGCGACTTCCCGCTCGAGTGGTCGCCGGGCTCGAAGGTCCACTATCACGGCCAGACCGCGCACTGGACGCTTGCGGTGCTGATCGAGGCGCTGACCGGCAAGGATTTCCGCGACGTCATCCGCGAGACGGTTGCCGAGAAACTGGGCCTCGGCCGCGAACTCTACGTCGGCCTGCCGGACAGCGAGTTCGGCCGCGCCGCGGACATGCATGAGCCGCTGCCGGCGGGCGGCGGTTCGCGGCCTCTCGCCGACAACAACACCGTGGCGTGGCGCAAGAGCGGCGGGCCGGGTTCCGCTGGCTACGCCACGGCGCGCGCCATGGCCGCGCTCTACCAGATGATGCTGAACGGCGGCGAACTGGCCGGCCGTCGCGTCGTGTCTCCGCGCCTGCTGCAGTACGCCATCCGGAACCACACCGGCGACCGGGTCGATGAGTTCATGGGCATGCCGATGCATCGCGGCCTCGGCCCCCACCTGCGCGGCACGACCGACAATGTCCGCGGCCTCGGCGCCTTCGCCAACCCGCGCACCTTCGGACACGGTGGCGTCGGGACCTCGTACTGCTGGGGCGATCCAGACTCGGGCGTGTCCTTCGCCTACATCACCAACAACCGCCTCCCCGATCCCTGGCACAGCAAGCGGCTCGACCAGATCGCGAACCTGGTGCACACGGCGATCGTGTAGCGGCCAAGGCGACTTGTTACAGGTCGTCCGGCCTTAGGCCGGTATGCTTTGTAATCCGGGCGAGCATTCGCGGCCTGATTTCTTCGCGATCGTGAAACGCAAACACGAAATCAGGATATCCGCTTCGGCTTAGTATTCGATGTGAGCCGCTTTGGCGCTTAGTCGACCAACCGATCCGCAACAGCGCAGCGAGGACCCGACTTGCCCGGGTCGAAGGCCAATTCGTCATGCCGTCGCGAGCGATATCGAAATGTCGAGTGGTTTGGCTTCGCCATGCTCGATCCGATCGGCAAGGGTGCGTAGCGCCACGACTTCGGCACCTGCCATGGCTGCCTCGCGCGTCGCACCATAGGCCATTGCACCGGGAATCTGCACGATCTCCGCGATCCAGCGCCCGTCCGCTTCACGCTCACATTCAATCGAAAGTTCATCGCGCCATCCTTGATCTGACCCTCAAGGTAGCAGGCTTCTAAAGTGAATTGGAGCGAGTTCGCTCTACCGCCCAAGGCGCTCGCGGGCGCCGGCTTCGGAGCCGAGCGAGGCGGCGGCGATGACAAGCGCCGCCACCGACAGGATCATGACCGCCGTATAATTGCCGGTCAGATCGTGCAGCACGCCGCCGATCCAGGCGCCGAGGAACCCGCCGACGCCGGAACCGATGGTGATCAGGCCGTAGATGCGGCCGAAGTGGGCGCCGCGATAGCGGAGCGTGGCGAGCGTGGAAATCATCGGCCCACGCGAGCCCATGCTGCCGCCGAACAGCAGCACATAGGACCACAGCCAAAGGTCGTCTCCCGGTCCCCGCACCAGCGCCAAGGCGCCGACACCGGCGATCGAACAGCCATAGGCTAGCAACGCCGCCAGGCGCCGGCCGCCGCGATCGGCGAGCCAGCTGAACCCCACCATCCCGAGCGGTGTCAGAAGACCCGCGACGGCGAGCGCACGCGCCGCATAGGGTCCGTCGATGCCGCGTTCCAGCAAGTAGACCATCGCCTGCGGTACCAGCGAGAAGATGCCGATCGATGTCAGCGCGAACGACGAGAAGAGCGCCCAGAACGGCCAGTCGCGGATCGCTTCGCCGACGGTCGGACCGCGATCGGCCGCCGCATGCGACCGCTGCAGTCCCGGCGCGCCGCGCTCGATACGCGCCCATGGCAGGAACAGCAGCAGCGGGATGAAGACGGCGCTGATCGCGGCAAAAACGATGTATGCGTGGCGCCAGCCTTCGATGGTGATCAGATATTGCGCGAGTGGAAACGTGGCCATCGCGCCCACACCCGACGCCGACCAGGCGACGGCAAGGGCCACCCCCAGCCGCCGCGACGAGAACCAGCGACCGAGCAGCGAGGCGCTCAGCACCCCCGACAGCGTGGCGGCGCCGAAGCCCATCACGACGCCGAGGCCGAGATAGAGGTGCCAGAGCGCCGTCGCCTGCGAGGCGCTGGCCGTGGCAAGGGTCGTGGCCGTTATTCCGACAACCGTGAGCACGCGCAGGCCGAAGCGATCGACGATCCAGCCGGCGATGGGGGCGGCGACGCCACCGATCAACAGGGCGAAGCTATAGATCAGGGTGATCGAGCCACGGTGGGCATCGAACGCCTGCTGCAGAGCCGGCACGAACATCACGAAGGTGTCGCTGATCGACCGGCTCGCCACGCCAAGGGCAAAGCACAGCGCCACCAACAGCCAAGGCATGATCGAACCCATCGTTCCCAACCTCGACGAGCGCCTGTCCCGGCGCAAGCCGCCTGACGGGCCGGCAGGCTTGCATTCCCCGCATGCGCGCGCCACGTTCCGCGCCGCGGAGGAAACACGTGGACGACATACTGATCATCGAACGCGGCTTCAACGGGCCGAGCCTGTCGGGCAACGGCGGCTATGTCGGCGGCGTCCTCGCCCGCCGCTTCACGCAGGCCTTCGGCGGCGACGGCGCGGTCGAGATCACGCTACGCGCGCCGATCCCGATCGAGACTCCGCTGCAGGTGATTCGCGACGGCGACGCGCTGTTGCTCAAGGACGGCGAGACACTGATCTGCGAGGCGCGCGCGGGCTCAATCGATCATCTCGAACCGCCGCCGCCGCCGGCTGACTGGACCGAGGTCACGCGCCGCGGCGAAGAGGGCGGCAGCCCCGAGGACAGCGACTTCCATTGGTGTCTTGTCTGCGGACGCGGTCGTGCCGTCGGCGACGGGCTGCGCGTCTTCGGCTCCCATGGACCGGGCCCGGGTCGGTCGCTCTCCTGCTACGTGCCCCATGCCGCGCATGCCGACCCGGACGGACGCATCGGGCCCGACTTCCTCTGGGGCACGCTCGATTGTCCCGGTGCCTGGGCGGCACAGGATCCCGACGACTGGCGGCCGGCGCTGACCGGCCGCATGACGGCCAAGGTGCTGCATCGGCCAAAGGTCGGCGAGCGCTGCGCCGTGGTCGGCTGGCGCATCGGCGCCGAGGGCCGCAAGCTCTATTCGGGCACGGCGCTCTATACCGAGCAGGGCCTTCTGTGCGCGATCGCCCACTGCACCTGGATCGTGCTGAAAAGCTGATCAGGCCTAGCGGGTGCGCACGAAGATGATGGCGGAGTCGTCGGCGTAGGCCTGCCGCCAGCCGGGCAGGCGCGCGAGCAATCTGTTGGCCGGCTGGTCCTTCGGGAACAGCGTCCACTCGATCGCGTGGCGCTCGAGCACCTGTTCCAGGGACTCCTCGCCGCGCAGGTTCGTCACCTCGGCATAGCGCTTGATGAAGGCGCCGCCGTAGAGCTCGCCGCGGCCATCGATGAAGGTGGGCACACCGGCCCGGATCAGGTAGCCGCCGTAGTTGTAGTGGTTGAGGACGCGGCCCTTGAGGCCGGCATCACGCGCATGGTCGAGCGCCGCCGACGGCATGGTCGACGATGGCGGCGTGACGCCGCCCAACTTGATCAGGCCGGCGGCATAGAGAGAGGCAACGGCGACTGAGAGCGCTATGGCGGCGTGCCCGGCAGGACGGGCGAGTGCGCGCAGCCGCTGGACGAGAAGGTTTCCACTCGAAGCGTCGGGATCGGGCCCGAGCGATGGCCATTGCCGCGCCAGCAACGGCGCCACCACGAGCGGCAGCAGCATCGCCAGCAGCTCCGCGTTGCGGGCGTAGCGCAGATAGAGATGCACCAGGCCGATCACGATCAGCAGGCGTATCAACGGAAGCTTGAGACCCCGCGAAAGAGCCGCATAGAGCGCCACCAGCAGGATCAGCTCCTGCATCGGCTGGCCTTGGAAGTCGGGCGACTTCCATTCCGAGATCACGCCCAGCGATTCGCCAAGACCAAAGATGCGCAACGTCACCAGGATCGATCCAGGCCCGTAGGGCGTGATGCAGGCCACCAACCCGGAAGCGACGCCGAACTTCGCCCAGGCGATGAACAACGCCTTGCGCTCGACCGCATCGCGCGCGCCGACCACGGCGTCGAGCGCAAAGGCGCCGCACAGGACGAGGCCCAGGGTGAAGCCGCCGTGCAGGTTGGCCCACAGCAGCATGGCCACCAGCAGCAGCGGTTCGGGCGCGCGGCGTTCCTCGACGGCGCGCACGAGGCCGGCCACCCACCACAGCATGACGGGAAAGGCGAACAGGTGCGGGCGCGCCAGGAAATGCGGCGCCGTCATCACGATGGCCGCCAGCACGAACAGCGAGGCCGGCAAGGGCGGGAGGTCGCGCAGCAGGAGGCGCAGCAGCAGGGCGAAACTCACGCCGACGGCGGCTGCCGCCAGCGCCGTCACGCCGCCCCAGCCGCCGATGTTGTAGGCGAGCGCCATAAGCAGTTGCGACAGCCACTCCTTGGCGATCCACGGCTGGCCGGCGAAGGTGAAGGAGAAGGTGTCGACCGTCGGCACGGTGCCGTTCGCCAGCATCCAGTTGCCGACCGCGATGTGCCAGTGACTGTCCGGATCGCTGAGCAGCGGCAGGCCCTCGGTGTTGGCGAGGAAGACGAACAGCGCCATCCCGAGCGCAAGCGGCCACGACAGCGCCCAGGCGGAACGCGGCTTGGCGGCGAGCGCCGAGCCTTGAAAATCGGGGGAAACCGAGAGGCCGGAAGTGACGGCCATGGAGAAGCTCCGAAATCAATGCAAGAAAGATATATAATACATTGATATACAATATTTTTTTGGATTGTACCAGCAGAAGCTGGGATCGGATATACGAGTCGGGATGCAGGCCGCGCCCCTCTTGAAGGATCTGGTTCTGATTGGCGGCGGCCATGCCCATGTCCATGTGGTTAAGAGCTTCGGCATGAAGCCGATGCCCGGCGTGCGACTCACCCTGATCGGGCGCGACATCGAGACCCCCTACTCGGGCATGATCCCGGGCTTCGTCGCCGGCCAATATTCGTTCGACGAATGCCACATCGACCTCGCCCGGCTGGCGGCCTGGACCGGTGCGCGCCTGATCCAGGCCGAAGCCATCGGCCTCGACCGCGCCAATCGCCAGGTGCTGCTGAAAGACCGGCCGCCGGTTTCCTACGACCTGCTCTCCCTCGATGTCGGCTCCTCGCCCGGCGTCGAGGCGATCCCGGGTGCTGCAGAGCACGCAACCGCGGTGAAGCCGATCGCCGAGTTGGGCCGGCGCTGGCTCGCCTTCATCGAGCGCGCAAAAGATCGTCGCGGACCGCTGCGCATCGCGGTGATCGGCGGCGGCGCGGGCGGCGTCGAGCTGGCACTCGCCATCGACCATCGTCTGCGGGCTGTAGCGCACGACGCCCAGGTCGCCGTCACCCTGGCCACCAAGGGCGAGATCCTGTCGAGCCAGGCGATCGCGGCCCGCCGGAAAATGCGCGCCATCTTCGCCACGCGCGGCGTGCGGCTGCTCGAGAATGCGGCGACCCTGCGGATCGAGGCCGGCGCCGTTCATCTCGCGACCGGCGAGCGCCTGGAAGCCGACGATGTCTTCCTCGTCACCGAGGCAAGTGCCGCCAAATGGTTTGCCGGCACCGGCCTGCCGCTCGACCAACGCGGCTTCTTCGCCGTCGAGCCGACGCTGGCCACGAGCGGCGATCCCGCGGTGTTTGCCGTCGGCGACTGCGCCAGTGTGACGGCCCATCCCCGCCCCAAGGCCGGCGTGTTCGCCGTCCGCCAGGGCCCGCCGCTCGCCGACAATCTGCGCCGCGTGCTGCTGGGCCAGGCGCCGCAGCCGTTCACGCTGCAGAGTCGCTATCTCTCGATCCTCGGCACCAGCGACGGAAATGCCGTGGCGACGCGCGGCGGCTGGGCGATCGAAGGCGCCTGGGTGTGGCGCTGGAAGGACCATATCGACCGCAAGTGGATGCGCATGTACCGCGAGCCGCCAGCCGAGCCGATGGACATGGCGGCCCGCGCGGCGCCGCCCGATCCGGCGCTGGCCGACGCGGAGGCCAGGCGCCTGCTGGCCGACATCGGCATGCGCTGCGGCGGCTGCGGCGCCAAGGTCGGCGCCGATTCACTCAGCCGCGTGCTGGCCCGCCTTGGACCTTCACCGTTTCCTGGCGTCACGATCGGCCTGGACGCGCCCGACGACGCGGCGATGATCGAGGTGCCGGCGGGCAAGGCATTGGTGCAATCCGTCGATTTCTTCCGCACCTTCATCGACGATCCCTTCGTCTTTGGCGAGATTGCCGCGGTCCATGCGCTGGGCGACGTCTGGGCGATGGGCGCCAAGCCACACAGCGCCCTGGCACTGGCGGTCGTACCGGCTGCCGCCGAGCGGCTGATGGAAGAGGATCTGTTCCAGATGCTGTCGGGCGCGCGGCGTGTGCTCGACCAGGCCGGCTGCGCCTTGATCGGCGGCCACTCCGGCGAAGGGCCTGAAGCGGCGCTGGGCTTCTCGGTGAACGGCCTCGTCGTCGCCGCCGCGGCGCTGCGCAAGGGTGGCTTGAAGCCGGGCGACAGGCTCGTGCTCACCAAGCCGCTCGGCACGGGCGTGATCTTTGCCGCGGCCATGCGCGGGCAAGCACGCGGCCGCTGGGTCGCGGAGGCACTGGCCTCGATGCGCCGGCCCTCGTCGGCCGCGGCCGAGGCCCTGGTCGCCGCCGGCGCCCACGCCTGCACCGACGTCACGGGCTTCGGCCTTGCCGGCCATCTCGCCGAGATGATCCGCGCCAGCGGAGCGGTGCAGGTCGATCTCCATCTCGATGCCCTGCCCGCCCTCGATGGCGCCGTCGAGCTCTTCGCCCGAGGCTTCGCGAGTTCGCTGCAGCCCGAGAATCTGCGCGCCCGCCATCTGATCGACGGCATGGATGTCCACGCGCAGCATCCCAAGCTGCCGCTGCTGTTCGATCCGCAGACCGCCGGCGGCCTCCTTGCGGCAGTCCCTGCCGATTGCGTCCTGAAAATCGACGCTGTCGAGATTGGCGTCGTGCGGGCACACGATCAAACGCGCCCCGCCATCCGTCTTTTGTCCTGAGTCGCAACCTTGACGGATCTGTGACGTTGCCGAGGTTCAATCCTCGGCTGACGGAGAGATCGACATGGCGAAAAAGAAGAAGGCAGTCGCCAAGACCAAGCTCGTCGTTCGCAAGGCGGCAAAGAAGGTCGCGAAGAAGGCGACGAAGCGTACCAAGCGCCGCTAGACTGATCGGCGCGCCCCATTCATGGGGGCGCGTAAGATCGGAGGCGGCATGGCACGCGCAAAAGCAAGCATTGGCACGGTCAACTACGCCACGGCAATCGCGACCGGGCATCACAAGCTCACGGCGGACGAAGGCCCGGAACTCGGCGGCAAGGATGCCGGCCCCGCGCCCTACGATCTGCTGACCTCGGCGCTGGGTGCGTGCACGGCGATCACGCTCCGCATGTACGCCGAGCGCAAGCAATGGCCCGTGACGGCCGTCCATGCCGATATCCATTTCGTCCGCGAGGGCGACAAGCAGCGCATCGATCGCGTGCTCGCCATCGAGGGCGCCATCGACGGCGACCAGAAGAAGCGCATGGCCGACATCGCCGAGCGCACGCCCGTGACGCTGACCCTGAAGGGCGGGCTCGAAATCCGGACGAAGCTCGCCTAGGGAGCTCTCCGCACGCCGGAGAGAGCCGTTGTGCCGAGGCTTTTTGCCGACGCCCCGGTGTCGGGAAAATCCTGTCGGAAAATTCAGGGCGTTGATCGGCAAGGCTTTTCGCCGGTCGTTTTCCGACACCTGCGTGTCGAAGAATGCGACCCGTGTCGGAAAACCTCCTCGTGCCGGGCGGGGCGTGGCCAAAGAAAAGGCCGACGCGGATCGCGCGTCAGCCCACCAGAAGCAATAGCCTATTTCTGCTGAACCTGCAACTTCAATCCGCTCGCATCTGCGTGAGCGGATGCCGGCAGTGCAGGTCCGTGGCCCGTCTAGCCCTTGCGCTTCTTCCATTCCTCGTAGTCGCGCTTGGCCTCCTCGCCCGCCACCGGGAACAGGCCCTCGAGCGAGCGCCCCTTCGCCACTTCGAGCTCGGCCCAGCTCTCGTACTCGTAGTTCTTCATCGCCTCCTCGGCCACCGCCTCGACGACGTCGGGCGGGATCACCAGCACGGCATCGCGGTCGCCGACGACGATGTCGCCGGGATAGACGGCAACGCCGCCGCAGGAGATCGGCAGCTGCAGGTCGATCGGCCGGTGTACGATCGGCGACGGCGGCGACGAGGGCCGACGGTGGTAGGCCGGTAGGCCGGTCTTGAAGACGCCGTCGGTGTCGCGGAAGCCGCCGTCGGTCACGATGCCGGCGGCGCCGCGAGCTTTCAGCCGGCCGATATAAAGGTCGCCCGCCGACGCCGCCCGCGAATCGCCGCGCGAATCGATCATCAGCACGTGGCCCGGCGGACACTCCTCCATCGCCTGCGGCTGGACCATGCTGCGATTGGTCGAGGTCGGACCATCCTTGTCCTCGCGCGAGGGGATGAAACGCATGGTGAAGGCGACCCCGACCATGCGCGGCTGCTCCGGCCGCATCGGCCAGACGTCGTAGAGCGTCATGCTGCGCAAGCCGCGCCGGTTCAGAACGCCGGTCAGGGTCGACGTACCGACGCGGGCCAGCGCGTCGCGCAGATCTTGTGTCAGGACGGCCATTCGATCTCTCCCTCGGATTCATTCGCGACGGCAACGTTAGCGAACCATGTTCGCTTTCGCACGTCCGACCCGCCATAATCGCCCAATGAAAATCGAGATTCTCTGCACCGGCGACGAGATCCTGACCGGCAAGACCATCAACACCAACTACAGCCACATCGCCCGCCGCCTGGCCGACATCGGCCTCGACGTGCATTGGGGCACCACCGTCGGCGACGACCGGGCAAGCCTGCTGCAGGCGTTCCGCCAGGCCGGCGAGCGCGCCGACGCGGTGATCGTGAACGGCGGCCTCGGGCCCACGGTCGACGACCTCAGCCAGGAGGTCGCGGCCGAGGCCTGCGGCCTGCCGCTGGTGCTGAGCGACTACTGGATGGAGCGCATGACCCAGTCCTACGCCCGGCGCGGGCGGGTGATGCCGGCCAACAACAAGAAGCAGGCGATGCTGCCGGAGAACGCGGAGTTCATCGACAACCCGATCGGCACCGCCTGCGGCTTCGCCGTCACCATCGGCCGCGCCCGCTTCCTGTTCACGCCAGGCGTGCCGCGCGAGATGCGGCGCATGCTGGACGAGCAGGTGATCCCGCGGCTGCTGGCGCAGAGCGGCATCGAGGGCGTGACCCGACTAAAACGGTTCCACACCTTCGGCATCGGCGAATCGCGTGCCGACGAGATGCTGGGCAGCATCGAGGCCTTCAAGCAGGAAGGCGGCATCAAGCTCGGCTTCCAGGCGCACTATCCGCAGCTCGAGACCAAGCTTGCCGTGCGCGGCGACGACGAGGCGGACCTCGCGGCGCGCCTCGGCCCGGTCGAGGCCGAAGTGCGCAGGCGCCTGGGCAACTTCATCATCGCCGAGGACGAGCAGACGCTGGAAGGCATCATCCTGGCGGCGCTGCAGCAGCGCGGGGCCACGCTGTCGACGGCGGAAATGTTCACTTCGGGAAACATCGCCGCCCGGCTGGCGCCGCTGCCCGGCGCCGAGAAGATTTTCAGGCGCGGCCTGGTGGCGCGCGATCCCATCGAGCTCGGGTTGGCGGGCGAGCCCTCGCCTGCAGCGGCCGAAGCGATCGCAGAGGATCAGCGCAAAGCCAGTGGCGCCAGCCACGGACTCACCGTCCTCATGCAGCTCGACGAAGGCGCCGACCGCCCCGACTTCGGCGCCACCATCTGCATCGGCATCGCCGACGCAGAGGGCAGCGTCTCGCGCCAGGCGCGGCTGATCGGCGGGCGCGACTGGGTGCGCGTGGGTGCCGTCGAACTCGGGCTGGATTGCCTGCGCCGTCACCTGCTCGGCCTGCCGGTAGACGAGCGCATCGATTTCGAAAGGCGCTAGCTCCCCGCACGCCGGAGAGCCGGTATCCTCGATCGCGTGTCACACCCCGCCTGTCACACCAAGTTGCGACAAATGTTGTGACACGCACCTGCCCGGAGTCCGGGCCGAGCCCGGAATCAAAGGCTTTTTCAGGCGTCGTTTCTTCTTCCTGTGTCACAGCCCGGCGCACCTCGTGACAGGTAGCGCGATGCGTCCGTTCCGACGTTATGGGGATGGTCGGTGGGGGACGGGCTCGAACGGACTCGTGCGGCCTGGCGTGACGTACCATCCGCGTGAACTACACCCTCGCCCTCGAGCGTCTGCCCGCGGCGTGCGCGGGAGGGTCATGTTCGAAGTGGAAAGACTGGGGCGGTCCAACCGCCAGCCTACAGGAAATGTAGCCCATTTCCTGCTGAACCTGCAACTTTCAACCGCTCACATCTGCGTGAGCAGGTGCTGGCAGTGCTGGCATTCCTAACGCGTGAAGGTGACGGCCTGGGCGTTGGTCCGCGATTCCCAATGGTGGCGTTCCAGCTCGGGATCGAGATGCTCCTCGGCCGGCACGCCGAGGCAGAGATAGGCAACGAGGCTCCAGCCTGACGGCACGTCGAGGACGCGCGTGACCGCGACGGGATCCAGGATCGAGACCCAGCCCATGCCGATACCGTCGGCGCGGGCGGCGAGCCACAGGGTCTGGACCGCCGCGACCACCGAGTAGTGCAGGGTTTCCGGCATGGTCTGCTGGCCGAGGCCGCTGCCGGTATGGGTGGCATCGTCGGAGAAAATCGCGAGATGGATCGGCGCCTCCTTCAGTCCGGCGAGCTTCAGGCCGGCATAGATCGCCTGCTGTTCTCCGGCGTAGCCCCGAAGCGCCTTCTCGTTGGCATCCGTGAAGCTCGCCACGACCGCCGCGCGCCTGTCGGGCGAGACCACATGCACGAAGCGCCACGGCTGGCTGAGACCGACCGACGGCGCATGACTCGCAATCTCGAGCAGGGCATCGACGCGCTCTCGCGCGACTGGATCGGCCTTGAAGCGCCGCACGTCGCGCCGCCACAGGACGAGGTCGCGGAACCGGGCACGAAAGGCCTCGTCGAAAACCGGATTCATGTCAGCCCCTGTCGATGGCATGAAAAAAGGTGCCGCTCACCGAGCCCCGCCGCGCGCCGCCTTCGGCCATCGACGTGCCGGCAGCATCGCGGCATTCGACGAGCGGCGCGTCGCCAGCCGCGAGCGTGCTGGCGTAGTGGAACTCGTGACCCATGATCTCCATACCGGCCGAGCCCAATAGACAATCGCCCAGCAGACGCGCGCGTCGATAGCCGAGATGGAGACTGCGTCTGGCAAACGAGGTTTCCAGCCGCAGGAGACCCGCCATCGAATGATGGACGCCGCGCGCATCTTCGATGCCCCGACCCAACACCATGTAGCCGCCGCACTCGCCATGGATCGGCACGGACTTGCCGGCGAGCCCACGCAGGCCGCCGTGAAAGCGCCGGGCGGCCGACAGCACGCCGGCGTGAAGCTCGGGATAGCCGCCCGGCAGCCATACGGCGTCTGCGCCTGGATCGGGCGCCCGATCGGCCAGCGGCGAAAAAGGCAGGATCTCGGCCCCGGCCGCGCGCCAGCGGTCGAGCAGGTGCGGATACATGAAGGAGAAAGCCTCGTCCCGGGCGACCGCGACGCGCTGGCCGGGCGGCTTCAGGCCCGATGCGGCATCCGTCGCTGCCCGCAGCGACGCCGGCCGCGCGGCCTGGCGGATCGCTTCGAGGTCGACGGCGTTCTCGAGAGCATCGGCAAATGTTTCCAGGCGGCGCTCGAGGTCGGCGGTCTCGCCGGCTTGCACCAGTCCGAGATGGCGCTCGGGCAAGGTCAGCGCGTCGTCGTTGCCGATCGCGCCAAAAAGTTTCAGGCCGATGCGTTCGAAGGCCGGCGCGATCAGGGCGAGATGCCGCGTGCTCGACACCCGATTGAGGATGACGCCAGCGACGCCGACATCGTCGCGATAGCGCGCGCATCCCATGGCGACCGCCGCGGCGGTTTCGGTCTGGCCGGAGACGTCGAGCACCAGCAGCACCGGCCAGCCGAACAGTGCGGCGAGGTCGGCGGTCGCGCCGCGCGCTGTCTGGCCGGGGTGGGCCACACCATCGAACAGGCCCATGACGCCTTCGGCGATGGTCACGTCGGCCGCCGCAGCATGGCGTTCGACGAGACCGGAGAGCGTGCCCTGGGCCATCGCCCAGGTGTCGAGATTGTAACTCGGCCGGCCGGTCGCCACGGCATGAAAGGCCGGATCGATATAGTCGGGACCGCACTTGAACGGCTGCACGGCAAGACCACGGCGGCGAAACGCGCGCATCAGGCCGAGGGCAATGGTGGTCTTGCCGGCGCCCGAGCGCGGCGCCGCCACGATCAGGCCGTGAGGGCCCGCGCCCTCGATCTCTCGAACCGTCATTGCCAGCCGACCATCGACGGCAGCAGGCCCCGTCGCAGTCCCGCGATCCTGCCGATCACCACGATGGCCGGCGCACCGATACCTTCGCGCTCTGCGTCGGCTGCGAGTGTCGAGAGGCTGCTTTCGATCACGCGCTCCTCCGCCGTGCTCGCGCCTTGGACGATCGCGGCGGGCATGTCCGACGGCATCCCGCCGCGTGCCAGCGCCGCCGTGATGTCGGCGAGCTGCGCCATCGGCATATAGAGGATGATTGGCTGACCCACCTTGGCCAGCGCTTCCCAATCCGCCGCCGACTTTCCATCCTGCGCGCGATGACCGGCGGCCAGGATCACGGCATGGTTGGTGTCGCGCGACGTGGCCGGGATACCGGCGAGCGCGGCCGCGGCAAGGCCCGAGGTGACGCCGGGAATGACGCGGAAGCGGATACCGGCCTCGGCGAGCGCCGTGGCCTCGTCCCAGCCGCGACCAAACACGAACGGATCGCCGCCCTTGAGGCGCAGCACGCGCCGCCCCGCCCGCGCGCGGTCGACCAGGATCGCGTTGATTTCCGCCTGTTGCGGCGAGGGCCGGCCGCCACGCTTGCCGGCGAAGATCCGCTCGGCGTTCTTGCCCGTCATGTCCAGGATGCGCGGATCGACCAAGGCGTCGTGCACGATCGTATCGGCGTTCGAGACGGCATGGAGCGCAAGCACTGTGAGTAGCCGCGGATCGCCGGGACCTGCCCCTGCCAACCAGACTTCGCCCGCCGGAAAATCCGGCAGCGTCGGAAAATTGTCGGGCAGCTTCACGTGCCCCTGCCCCTGTACCGGCGCTGATAGCCCGCGTCGTAGAGCGCGCTGTCGCGGAACGTCCGCGCGCCCATCACCCTGCCGACCAGGATAAGCGCCGTGCGCTCGATCGGGCTTTTCGCAATCTCGGCGGCGATGGTGTCGAGCGTCGCACGGATGACGCGCTCCTCTGGCCAGCTCGCGCGATAGACCACGGCGACGGGGCAATCGGCACCGTAGTGCGGCACGAGGGCCGCCACGACCTTGTCGATCGCGTGGATCGAGAGATGAATGGCAAGCGTCGCGCCTGTCGCCGCATAGGCTTCGAGCTTCTCCCCCGACGGCATGGCCGAGGCGCGACCCGAGGTGCGGGTCAGCACCACCGTCTGCGCCAGTTCGGGCAGGGTCAGTTCCTGGCCGAGCGCTGCGGCGGCGGCGGCAAAGGCCGGCACGCCCGGCGTGATGGTGTAGGGAATGCCGGCCGCGTCGAGACGACGAAGCTGCTCGCCCAGCGCACTCCAGATCGAGAGATCGCCGGAATGGAGCCGCGCGACGTCCTGACCGGCGTCGGTGGCTTGCTGGCATTCGGCCACGATCTCGTCGAGCGACAGCGGCGCGGTATCGACGATGCGCGCGCCGGCGGGGCAATGGTCGAGCAGCGCCTTGGGCACCAGCGAGCCGGCATAAAGACAGACCGGCGCACGCGCGATGATGTCTCGGCCGCGGACCGTGATCAGGTCGGCGGCGCCCGGACCGGCGCCGATGAAGTGGATCGTCATCGGCCGTCCCCGACGGAAGAAGAGAGATCCTTCGCTGCGCTCAGGATGACGATATTGTCGGGACTTGCGTCGTGTGCCGACGCCGGAACACCTGAGCCGGGGCTGTCGCACATGGTCTCGATGGAAGAAGAGAGGTCCTTCGCTGCGCTCAGGATGACAATATTGTCGGGATCTGCGTCGTGCGCCGACGCCGGAACACCTGTCATCCCGAGCGCAGCGAAGGATCCTTGAATCCCACCGATGAAGTGGATCGTCATCGCCCCTCTCCGATCGCGATGGCGCAGGTCGCGCGCTCGGTGGCGACCCGCGTCCCCAGCAGTCGCGCATCGCGGCCTGCCACGGCAAGCGCCGAGGCCTCGGCGATCGAGGGCACGCCCTTGGTCGCCAACACGAGGAGAGATTGCGTGAGGACCTGCCCCGCCACCCGATCGAGGTCCGACAGCGTGCAGGCAATCAGCTTCGTCGACAGCAGGCGGGCCGCTTCGATCAGGCCCGGCTCGGTGGCCTTCTGGGACTCGGTGGCAATCGCATCGAGCCGCTCCGGCGCCAGCCTGAACAGGCCGAGCGCCAGCCGCACCGCCCGCTCGATCTCCTCGGCCGAGGTGTCGCGCCGGAAGCCCACGCCCGCGACGATCATGGCTTCCTCGCGCGCCACTGGGTGACCGGCGTGGCCGATTTCCAGGCGAACACCGTGCCGATTTTATGGGCCCTGGAAGATTGCAGCCGCACCAACTCGCCACCGTGACGCTGAAAGCCTTCGATCAGACGGACTTCCGAATCGATCGACACCGTATTGGCGACGAGACGACCGCCTGGCTTCAAGGCCGACCATGCCGCCTCCAGCACGCCGGAATCCGCCAAGCCACCGCCGATGAACACGGCGTCGGGCCGCGGCTGGTCGGCGAAGGCGTCCGGCGCGCGGCCCTGCGAGATCTGGAGATCGGGCGTGCCCAAGGTGGCGGCATTGCGCGCGGCCCGCGCGGCACGCTCGGGTCTCTCTTCGAATCCAATGGCCTTGAGCGACGGATGACGCAGCAGCCACTCGATGGCGATCGACCCCGCACCCAGGCCGACATCCCACAACAGTTCGCCCTGGCGCGGCGCCAGCGCCGAGAGCGTGACGGCGCGCACCTCGCGCTTGGTGAGCTGTCCGTCGTTCTCGAATAGCGCGTCGTCGAGACCCGGCGCGAGCGGCAGAACGGCCGCCTCAGGCGACGCCACGACTTCCACGGCAATGGTGTTGAGCGCAGCAACGTCGTTGAGGCCGAAGGCCGCTGCCGTCGCCACGCGTACACGCTCGCGCGATCCCGCCATGTTTTCGAGCACGGTGATCTTCGACTGAGCCATGCCGCGTGCGACGAGCAACGGCGCGAGCCTGGCGGCCGTTTCGCCATCCCAGGCAAGGGCCAGGACCCGCGCGCCGGGCTGCAGATGACGCACGATGCCTTCCAGCGCGCGGCCGTGCAGGCTGACGATCGCCACCTCCTGCAGCGACCAGCCGAGCCGGGCGGCCGCGAGGCTGAAGGCCGAGGGCTGCGGCAGGCAGAACATCTCCGCGGCGGGAACCGAGCCCATCAACGTCGTGCCGACGCCATAGTGGAACGGATCGCCGCTCGCCAGCACGACCACGGGCTTTCCGCGGTGCTTCCGGATCTCCGGCAAAGCGCCGGCGATCGGGCTCGGCCAGGCGAGCCGGCGGCCACGGATCAGGTCGCCGGCCAGTTCGAGGTGGCGCTTGCCGCCCACGACCAGTTCGGCGGCAGAGATCAGGCGCTGCGCCACCGGCGACAGGCCGGCGATACCGTCCTCGCCTATGCCGACGATGGACAGCCAGCGGGCCCCCGTGCAGTTTGCGGCTTCACTCTTCATAGGCCGATCCTGCAATGCGCGTCCTCGTTCTTGGCGGCACCACCGAAGCCTCGGCGCTGGCGGCCCTGCTGGCCGGCGATCCGCGCTTCGATGCGACCCTGTCGCAGGCCGGCCGGACATCCAATCCCAGGCCGCAGCCGCTCGCCACCCGCATCGGCGGCTTCGGCGGCGTGGAGGGACTCGCGCGATGGCTGCGCGACGAAAAGGCCGATGCCGTGATCGACGCCACGCATCCCTACGCTGCCCAAATGTCGGCCAATGCCGTCACCGCCTGCGCGCGAACCGGACTGCCGCTGGGCTCGATCGTGCGGCCACCCTGGCTCCAACAAAAAGACGATAGCTGGCGCGTCGTGCCGACCGCCGAGGCAGCGGCTCTGGCTCTCGGCAAGACGCCGCTCCGCGTCTTTCTCAGCCTCGGTCGCCAGGATCTGCACGCCTTCGCATCCGCGCCGCAGCATCGCTACCTCGCGCGCACCATCGAGGTGCCCGAACAAGCAGTTCTGCCGCCCAATCTCAGGATTCTCCAGGCACGCGGGCCGTTCGATCGCGATTCCGAGGCCAGGCTTCTGGAGAAGGAAGCGATCGACGTCATCGTCTCCAAGAACTCCGGCGGCGCCGCGACCTACGCCAAGATCGAGGCGGCCCGCGAGCTCGACCTGCCGGTCGTCATGATCGCGCGGCCCGACAAGCCCGCAGGCCATGTGCTCGGCAGTCCCGAGGAGGCGGTCGCGTGGCTTCACGACTGCGCTCCCGGTTCGCGGCGCGGCGTGTAGACCCAGCGGCCGACCTGCCGCGTGGTGCTGGCGCCCACGATCACCAGGGTGCGCATGTCGGCCAGCGCGCCGTCGGCCTTACCCAGCGTCGTCGTCACGACTTTCGCCTCCGGTGTGCCCGCCGCGCGGACGAACAATACCGGCGTTTCGGCTGCCTTGAGCGCCCGCAGGAGATCGAACGCGAGGCCGAGCTGATGCGGGCGCGCCTTCGACGCAGGATTGTAGAGCGCGATCACGAAGTCGGCTTCGGCCGCCGCTTTCAGACGCCGCTCGACCGTGGCCCAGGCCTTCAGATTGTCGGACAACGACATCGCGCAGAAGTCGCCGCCGAGCGGCGCGCCGACTTCGGCGGCCGCCGCCAGCATTGCGGTGACGCCGGGCTCGACGCGGATGTCGAGCGCGCGCCACGCCGGCTCGCCGGTTTCGACCGCCTCGAAGATGGCCGAGGCCATGGCGAACACGCCGGGATCGCCGCCCGAGACGACGACGACCTGCCGGCCCGATGCCGCCAGAGATAACGCATGCCTCGCGCGATCCAGTTCGACGCGATTGTCGGAGGCGTGCCGGCACTGATCGGCGCGCGTGACCGGCACGCGATCGAGATAAGGGCCGTAGCCGACGAGGTCCGTGGCTTTGGCAAGCACCGCCGCCGTCGCCGGAGTCATGAGCTCGGCCTTGCCAGGACCCGTGCCGACGACAACGAGAGAGCCGGTCACAGCCGCCTCCCCTGCCCCGGGATCAGCACCATCGCGAAATAGGCGCCCGTCGCGTCACGGCAATCGGCGAGCGGCTGCACGCGCTCGTTCGCCATCGTGCCACGCTCGACATAGACGGCGCGCGACAGCAAGCCCGCTGCTTCGACGGCGCGACGCACTTTGCCGAGGTTACGGCCGACCTTCATGATCACCGCCGCATCGGTCTGGCGCAGATGCTCGACGAGCCGCTGCTCCCCGAGCGTTCCCGGCAGCACGGAAAGCGTATCGTCTCCCCAGGTGATCGGCACGTTGGCCCGCGTCCAGCAGCCCGACATGCCGGTCACGCCAGGCACGACCTCGATCGGGAAATCCGCTTCGAGACGGCGCCACATATGCATGAAGGAGCCGTAGAAGAACGGATCGCCCTCCGCCAGCAGGCCGACGGACTTGCCCTCGCGCAGTAGCGCCGTCAGCGCGTCCGACATCTGCCGGTAAAAATCGCCGATCTGACGCCGATACTCGGGGCTCTCGGCCGGCACTTCGTCGGTCAGCGGATATTCGAAGCGGATTTCGGCGCGGCCGGGTGCCATCAACGCCTCGACGATCCGGCGCGCATTGCCCTGGTGTCCACGCTTGGCGAAGTAGGCGACGACGTCGACGGCCTTCACCAGGGCGGCGGCGCGCAGCGTGAGATAGCGCGCATCGCCTGGCCCGACACCGATCCCATAGAGCGTGCCGCCGAGGGCGGAACCACCGAGCACATCGAGGCTGGTCATTCCGCCTCGCTCGCCAGCGCGTTGACGGCCGCCACCGCCATGGCACTGCCGCCCTTGCGGCCGCGCACGATCAGGAACGGCACACGGCCGTCGGCGGCCAGCGCGTCCTTGGATTCGAGCGCGCCGACGAAGCCGACGGGCAGCCCGATCACCGCCGCCGGCGGCGGTGCGCCCGCGTCGAGCATTTCGAGAAGATGGAACAGTGCTGTCGGCGCATTACCGATGGCCACGACCGCGCCACCCAGCCGATCGCGCCACAATTCCATCGCCGCGGCGCTGCGGGTGTTGCCGAGCCTGCCCGCGAGCGCCGGCACCGACGGATCGTCGAGCGTGCAGACGATCTCGTTGCCGGCCGGCAGGCGCGCGCGCGTGATGCCGTTGGCGACCATTTTGGAATCGCAAAGGATCGGCGCGCCGCCGATCAGCGCCCAGCGCGCATTGTCGGCGAAGCCGGGCGACATGACGATGTCGCGGGCAATCTCGACCATGCCGCAGGCATGGATGATCCGCACGGCCACGCGCTCCTCGGCCGGCGTGAAGCGGCGGAGGTCGGCCTCGGCGCGAATGATGCCGAACGACTGGCGGTAGATCTCGGCACCGTCGCGGACGTAGGCGCGTCGATCGGGGGCGCGCTCAGACATCGACCAGGCCTCCCGCTTCGTTGGCATCGACGATGCGTTGCGGAACGTCGCGCGCGTTGCCGTTGCGAATCACGCCATAGCGCCCCTGCTCGCCCACCAGCACCAGGTCCGCCGGCGCGGAGCGGGCACAGCCCTTGGCGCATCCCGAGACGTGGATGCTGCCCGTGAACGGCAAGGCGGCGAGCCGGCTCGCGGTACGGCGCGTGTCGACACTGCTCGACCGGCAGGCCGGCGTTCCCGGACAGGCGTCGATTCGAAGGATTGGGTCGTTGGCATCGACGATGAGACCGATCTCGTGCGCGCCCTTCGCCAGAGCTTGCGCGGCTTCGGCATCTGGCGCCCCGACGTAGAGAGCGCGCCACGGCGACAGGCGAATGTCCGCTGCCCCTGCTTTCTCCGCGAGGCCGGCGAAGCTGCGAAGCTGATGCGCTTCGAGACGGCCGAAGGGTGCTGCCACGCCCACGGCCGATCCCTTCGTGCCGATGAGCCGCCGCGACTCGACCGACAAGTTGCCGAGAGGACCGAGCCCCTTGCGCACGATGACACGAAGCCGCCCGAAAGCTAACTCGCCGAGATCGCGCAGGCGGCCCTGTTCCTGCGCAAGACCGATGAAGATCCTTGCGATGGCGGCAACCACGTCTGCCGCTTCGTCGACGGACGTGCTGCCGACCCAGTCGGTGCCGGCGGGCGTGTCGAGTCCGACGGCCATCCCGGCGGCCATCGTCCGGCCCATGGCCTTGAGCGAGATATCCGCGCGTTCACCGGCGATCGACACGGGGCCACCGCCATCGACGAGGAAGCCGAACTTCGACGGCAGGCGCTGCAAGTCTGTATCGCTCGCCAGCAGATCCGAGAGAGCGCCGGCAATGGGACGGATGTCGGCTTCGGCCGGGTCGATGCCGGCCAGCGGCGACACCATGATGTTGCGCCCGGCTTCGGCCTCGGCATCGCGATCGACCAGACCCAACCGATCCATGGCATCCTGCAGGCCCTGCACGCCGGCGTCGCCGAGGCCGCGGATCTGCAGATTGGCGCGGCGCGTGAGATCGATATGGCCGTTGCCGAACCGCTCCGAGGCATCGGCCAGACCTTTCGCCTCATTAAGGCGAAGCGCGCCGCACCATGGCCGCACGCGGACGAGCAGCCCGTCACCGCTCTGCATCGGGCGCAGAACGCCGGGGCACCAGCCCTTCACGTCGATTACGGCAGCCAAGCTCATGATCGGGCTTTCATCGGCCGACCATGGCGGCTCCGCAAGCCCCGATCGCCTGCATCAGTTCCTCGTCGACGGCATTGCGGCGCGTCGTCCAGAGACCGCGGGCCAGGGCGTCCCGGAGACGCTCGGCGATGGCCTGGACCGCCGCCGGATTCTTCTCGCGCATCGCCGCCAAAACGGCACCGTCGGCGATCAGCGCGTCGTGCGTCGCCTCGAACAGGTGATTGGGCACGACCTGGGCAGTGGCCGCGAAGGCATAGAGCGCATCGACGGTCTGGGCGATCTCCGCGACGCCGCGCTGGCCGTGCCCGAGCATGCCGGCAATCCAGCGCGGGTTGGTCAGCCGGCCACGCACGACACGCGCAACTTCCTCGGCAACGCGACGCGCTTTCGGTGCCGCGGGTTGGCTGGTGTCGAGATGATAGAGCTCGGGGTCGTTGCCCAGGAGCGCCGCCGCCGCGGCAAATCCTCCGGCAAAGTCGGCGACGCCGTCGCCGTCCAGCAGATCGCGCTCGCGATCGTCCTGCGGATGGACCAGGACATTCGCCACCGACACCCGATCGCGAAACCCGCCCTCCGCGGCCTGTGCCTGCTCCGTGCCGCCATAGGAGTGGGTGGCCGAGGCCAGATAGGCCTCGCCCAGCTCCTCGCGCGTCGTCCAGGCGCCGTCGAGCGCGAGGTCGGCGGCGCGGGCGCCATAGCTGCCCGGTGCACCGCCGAAGATGCGCGCGAGATCGGCGCCGCGCCGACCTGCTTCCGCCAGCGGATTGTCTAGAACCTCTTCGTCGAGCGCCGCGACACGTCGGACCGCCACGTCGAACAGGGCGATCTGGGTCTCGAAGATGTCGCGGAACAGGCCCGAGATCCGGAGCGTCACGTCGATGCGCGGCCGGTCGAGCACGGCCAGCGGCAGGATTTCGATGCCGGTGACACGGCTGGAAGCCTTGTCCCAGGTCGGGCGCACGCCGAGATAGGCCAGCGCCTGGGCGAGATCGTCGCCGCCGGTGCGAAGCGATGCCGAGGCCCAGAGATCGATCACCAGGGCGCGCGGATACTCGCCGTGATCCTGCAGGTAGCGGCGCACGACTTCGTCGGCCGCCCGCGCGCCGATCACCGAGGCGGTGCGCGTCGGAATGGCGCGCGGATCGATCGAGGTCAGGTTTCGCCCGGTCGGCAAAACGTCGGCGCGGCCACGGGTCGGCGCGCCGGCCGGTCCCGGCGCCACGCGCCGTCCATCGAGTGCGGCCAGAAGCGCTGCGCGCTCGTGCCCGCCACAGGCGCGAACGGCGGCATCGATGTGCTGCCGCAGTCCAGCGGAATCCTCGGTGCCCGACGCCAGCACCATCGCCTCGACCAGGGCGCCTTGTGCTTCGACATCGGGCGTCTGGCCATAGACGTGCAGGCCATCGCGGATGCTCAGTTCCTTGATGTCGCAGAGCTGGGCGTCGAGCTTGGCGATGGCCGCCTGGTTGGGCTCGCCGCGCGCGAGGCCGCATTCCGCCGCCAGGCCGCTCGTCCAGGCGCGTTCGACGATCTCGTCTTCCAGGAATCGCAGGCGGCGGCGGTCGAGCCCGTCGGCCGACGCATACTCCTCGACGAGGCCTTCCATCTCCGCCATCGCACCGTGCAGCCCCGCCGCGCTCAAGGGCGGGGTGAGATGGCCGATGGTGATGGCGCCCAGACGACGCTTGGCCTGCACGGCCTCGCCGGGATTGTTGACGATGAAGGGATAGATCACCGGCACCGGGCCCAGCACCGCCTCGGGCCAGCATTCGGCCGAGAGCGCCAGCGCCTTGCCCGGCAGCCATTCGAGCGTGCCGTGGGTGCCGAGATGGACGAGGGCGTCGATCTTTTCGGCCTCGCGCAACCACGCATACATCGCGACATAGGCGTGACGCGGCGGACAGGACATGTCGTGGTAGCCCGTCTTGCGAGCATCGGGCAGGCCGCGATCGGGCTGCAGCAGGACCAGCACATGGCCGCAACGCAGGACCGGCAGCTCGAACGCCTCGCCCACGACGGCGGGATCGCTGCCGGCGTCGCCCCAGCTCTCGTCGATCGCGCGCTGCAAGCTCTCCGGCAGGGCCGCGAGCCAGGTCCGATAGACTTCCAGCGGAATCGACACGCGCTCCGACTGGTCGAGCAGGAACCGCTCGATGTCCGCCGTGCGCCGTTCCGATATGCCGGTATCGTAGCCTTCGGCGCGCAACAGATGCAGGATCTCCGCCGCGCTCGCCGATGTGTCGAGCCCGACGGCATAGCCGGTGCGGCCGCCGCGCGCGGGATAGTCCGACAGGACCAGCGCCACGCGCCGCGCCGGCCGTGCCGCGCGCGCGAGGCGCGCCCACGACGCGGCCAGCCGGGCGACGTAGTCGACGCGATCCGGCTCGGGCGCGTGGCGGACGCTGCCGAACTCGAGGCGGGGATCGGCCGGCGTCTCGGCCTTGAACGAAATCGCCCGTGTCAGCAGGCGGCCATCGAGTTCGGGCAGGACCACGTTCATGGCGAGGTCGGCCGGCGACAGGCCGCGCGGCGAGGTGGTCCAGCCCTCGCGGGTGCTGCCCGACAGCACGACCTGCAGCATCGGCACGTCGGCAGCGTCGAGCACCGTCGAATCGTCCTCGCGCCGCGCCGAGAAGGCCGTCGTGTTCAGAATGACGGCCGGCTTGCGCGCCTGGATCAGCTGCCCGAGTTCCGCCTCGACGGCGGGATCCTTCAGGCTGTTCACGGCGATGGCGAGCGGCGCCAATCCTTCGCGATCCAGCGCCTTGAGGAGCACCGCGACCGGCTCGACGTCGGCCGCCATCAGGTTGGAACGATAGAAGACGACCAGGACTGACGGCCGCAAGTCCTGCGTCTTGCAAAGCTCGGCGATGGCCACAGTGCGGCGATCGAGCGTGAAGCCCGCGATCGGCCCGACCGGCGCCGGCGGCATCCAGACATTGCCACGCCCGAGCAGCGACCCGACATAGTGCAGCGCCTGACGGAGATTTTCCGTGCCGCCTTCGCGGAAGAACCGTTCGAGCCGTGCCAGCGGTTCGGCCTGGAGCGTCGAGACCGACACCAGCCGCGGATCGGCGCGATCGTCGCCCGGCAAAGCCGCGAACAGCACGCCATTGTCGCGGGCGATGTCGCCGATGCGCTCGAAGCCATAGCGCCAATAATCGAGGCCACCCAGGCCGCGGACGATGACGGCGCGGGCATGGGCCACGACGCGCTCGACATAGAGATCGACCGACATCGGGTGCCGGAGCTTCTTCAGGCTGGCGAGGCGCAGCGTCGGTAGCCTGCCCGCGTCCTGCTGCCAGGCGGCGGCGAGGGCCGAGAGATCGCTGTCCGAGAACGAGAGCACGACGACATCGGCCGGCGACTGACCGAGGTCGATGGCGGCGTCGGCCTCGTCCAGGGTCGCAAGCTGTGTCGCCAGGACGTGCATGCCAGCCTAGCCCGCGATAGCGACGCGGATGGCTTCCTTGTCGAAGCCCTTTTCGCCGATCACCACCAGGCGGCCCTGCCGCGGCTCGCCGGATCGCCACGCCCGGTCGAACTGATGCTGGATGCGCGCGCCCACGCCCTGCACCAGGAGGCGCATCGGCTTGCCCGCGATCTCGACGAAGCCTTTTACGCGCAGGATGTCGTGCGTGCTGGTGGCCTTGGCGATGCGATCGACGAGTTCCTGCGGCGAGGCGAACGACGGCACATCGACGACGAAAGTGTCGAAATCCTCGTGATCGTGCTCGCCTTCGAGGTCGTGATGCGAAGGTCGGCTTTCCAGATCCGCTTCCGCTGCTGCACCCAGCCCGAGCAGGACGGACACCGAGACCTTGCCGTTCTGGACTTGCACGACCTTCACCGCCTTGGGCAGCGTCTTGCCGATCTCGCCGGTCACGGACGCGAGTTCGGCGGCCGACATCAGGTCGGCCTTGTTCAGAACGACGAGGTCGGCACACAGAAGCTGGTCTTCGTAGACTTCCTCCAGCGGGTTGTCGTGATCGAGCGAATCGTCCTCGGCGCGCTGGCGCGCGATCGCCTCGGGATCGTCGGCGAAGCGGCCCGCGGCCACGGCGGCGCCATCGACGACGGCCACCACGCCATCCACGGTGACGCGCGAGGCGATCTCGGGCCAATTGAACGCCTTGACCAGCGGCTTGGGCAACGCGAGGCCCGAGGTCTCGATGACGATGTGTTCGGGTGGATTCGGGCGATCGAGCAGGCTCTTCAGCGCCGGCACGAAATCGTCGGCGACGGTGCAGCAGATGCAGCCGTTCGACAGCTCGACGATGCTGTCCTCGGTGCAGCTCTCGATGCCGCAGCTCTTCAGGATATCGCCGTCGATGCCGACGTCGCCGAATTCATTGACGATCACGGCCAGGCGGCGGCCGCCGGCATTCTCGAGGACATGGCGAACCAGCGTGGTTTTGCCGGCGCCGAGGAAGCCGGTGACGATCGTGCAGGGGACTTTGGCGAGCGACGTCATGGGTCAACAGCCTCTGAGACGGAAATGGGAGGAACCCGGGCGATCACGCCCTTGCGGAAGGAGGCCGGGCGTTCCCGCCAGGGAACGATGCCGTTCTCCGAGGCGGCGAAACTCAAGGCCGCCGAGACGATCTCCTCGGCGTGCGAATCCGGATCGAGATCCCCGATCAGGTAGGTCCATTTGCCGGCGCCGGCCAAAGCGACGGTGCAGGGGCGCTTGCACACGGCCAGGCAATCGACCGGCGTCACGGTGACACTTGCCTGTCCGCGGTCCCGCAAGCGTGCCTGCAGCGTGTCGACCAGGCCACGGCCGGGCTGGTCGAACGCCTCCTCGGCATCGCCAAGGCTCCGCCGGCACGAGACGCAGACGAAGATCGTCACGGTCGCTTCGTTCATTCGGACAAGCTCCCGGCCGGCAGTCTTCTATTCAGTTCGCCGGCTTCGGCGCGAATTTCGGCCACAGCAGGCCGACGCCGATCCCGACGAAGGCCCACAACAATGCCTGCACGACCAGCGACAGCGCCGTGAATTGCGCGGCAATCTCGGCAGGTACCTTGCTCTCGAAGCCATGCGGATGCGGCGCCCCGATAACGTGCGGCGCCAGCAGCAGGACGACGGCGCCCAGACGCACCAAGGGAGAATGACCGGTCCGCAGGAAGCCCCACAGCGCCACGGCCGTGGCGATGGCCGCGCCGACCCACCAGAGCTGGCGGGCGACCACGCTTCCGGCGGCGGCGCCCGGCAGTTCCGGCGCGAGGCCGGCGGCCGGGGCCAGCCCGCACGCGACGAAGCCCGCGATCGCCCAGGCGAGCGCCCGGCGTTCGTCGATCAGGATACCGGCAAAGACCATGACGGCCATCAGCACGAACGCCACGCCCACGGCGGTCGCTATCGTCGTGATGGCGGTAAAGAAGAAGCGTGGCATGCCGTCGGCGGGCTTCCAGCCCTCGCCATGGTCGTGAGCCTCGGTGCCTCGATGGCTGTGCGTCTTGGGCGTGGCCGAGACCTCGGCCGGCTTCTCGTAGGTCTCGGCCGCGAGAATAAGCGGCGTGGTCGTCACCTGCTGCACGGCTGCAATCAGCAGCCCAGCCAGAAGCCCGGCCAGAAGGCCGACCGACAGAATCCGGGTCAGCATTGTCGCCGCGTCAGTGACAGGGAAAGCTGAGGCTGTGACGCGTATCGTGGGCGGCGTTGTGAATGACCTCGGGGTAGGCAAAGCCGGTCAAGAAAACCAGGCCGAGTCCCAGGATGAGGGCTATGCCCGCCGCGCGCAGGGCTTCGCTTCGTTCGGTCGTCTGGACGACGGCTGCGGTCGTGTTGGCCATTTCAACTCTCCTTGGCTGCCCCACCGGCAGCTGAATGTAACACATGACGGCAGGTCTCCTGGCTCTCGGATCTTCGCCGCCGGCCCCCTTCCCGGTTTCCCAGTGGTGTCTTGGCCGTTGGCTCGCCGACTACAGTTGCGGGGGCAGCCGCGGAGCGGGGCCTGAACCCCTTGCCGCGTTCCCTTTTGAGCCCCGCGAGGGGCACCGTCGCCGGATTGATACGGGGCCTTCGCCTTGCTGACAAGGCCTTTGCCGACCATTCTGCGCGCCCACATCAGGAAGCTGAAAACCTATGTCTGCCACCGCAGAGGACGATGCCCGCCACAGGGCCAAAATGACCAACCGCAAGGCCGTTCAGGACGCCAAGCTTGCGGCCAAGACGGTCGAAAAAGGCCTGCTCATCGTTCACACGGGCAAGGGCAAGGGCAAATCCACGGCGGCCTTCGGCTTGCTGCTGCGGGCCGTCGGGCGAGGCTTCCGCTGCGGCGTCGTTCAATTCGGCAAGGGCGCCTGGCAGTCAGGCGAGCGCACCGCGATCGAGCGGTTCGGCGACCAGGTCCAGTGGCACACGCTGGGCGAGGGCTTCACCTGGGAGACGCAAGACCGCAACCGCGACATCGAAGCTGCCCGGCGTGCCTGGACCAAGACTTTGGAGCTGATGGCCGACCCGTCGGTCCGCCTGATCGTCCTCGACGAGCTCAACATCGCCTTGCGCTACGACCATCTCGACATCGGCGAGGTCATTGCCTCCCTCAAGGCGCGCCGGTCCGACCTGCACGTCGTTGTCACCGGTCGCAATGCCAAGGCCGAGCTGATGGAGGCGGCCGACCTGGTGACCGAGATGACCCTCGTGAAGCATCACTTCGCGTCAGGCGTGAAGGCGCAGGAAGGCATCGAATTCTGATGGCCGCTCGGAAGGCAGCGAAGGCCATCATGATCCAGGGTACGGGCTCGGACGTCGGCAAGTCTCTGCTTGTCGCGGCACTTGCCCGCGCCTTCACGCGCCGCGGACTCCGCGTCCGGCCATTCAAGCCGCAGAACATGTCGAACAACGCCGCCGTCACCTCTGACGGCGGCGAGATCGGCCGCGCCCAGGCGCTGCAGGCGCGCGCCGCGCGCGTAGCGCCTAGCGTTCACATGAACCCGGTGCTGTTGAAACCTCAGAGCGACATCGGCTCGCAGGTCGTCGTGCAAGGCCGCGTCATCGGCAACGCCAGGGCCAGCGAATACCAGGCAATGAAGCCGAAACTTCTGGGTGCTGTCCTCGAAAGCTTCGAACGACTGGCCGGCGAGGCCGATCTCGTCCTGGTCGAGGGCGCGGGCTCTGCCTCGGAAGTGAACCTGCGCACCGCCGACATCGCCAACATGGGCTTTGCCCGCGCCGCCGATGTTCCCGTCGTGCTGGTGGGCGACATCGACCGCGGCGGCGTGATCGCAAGTCTCGTCGGCACTCAGGCCGTGATCGACCCCGCCGACAACGCCATGATCGTGGGCTTTATCGTGAACAGGTTCCGCGGCGATCCCTCGCTGTTCGACAACGGCATGAAGGCGGTTGCACAACGCACAGGATGGCAATCGCTTGGCCTCGTGCCGTTCTTCGACGACGCTCACCGCTTGCCCGCCGAAGACGCGCTGGGCCTTCCCGGCAGGAACGCCGGCGGCAACGGCCGGCCGCGTATCGTGGTGTTGGCCTTTCCCCGCATCGCCAACTTCGATGACTTCGATCCGCTGCGCCTCGAGAAGGACGTCGACCTGGTTTTTCTCCGGCCAGGCGAACCGATCCCCGGCGATGCCGCGATGGTCATCCTGCCGGGGTCGAAAGCCACGATCGCCGATCTTGCCGCACTGAGGTCGGCGGGATGGGATGTCGATCTCAAGGCGCACATTCGCCGCGGCGGGCACGTCCTGGGAATCTGTGGCGGCTACCAGATGCTGGGCCGGCGGATCTCCGATCCCGACGGCATCGAGGGACCCGCTGGCAGCGTCGAAGGACTAGGCCTGCTCGAGGTCGATACCGTACTGGCCGGCGACAAGGTGCTGGTCGAGACCACCGGCGAGACTGTTCAAGACTCGGTGCCGTTCAAGGGCTACGAGATGCATATCGGCCGGACCACCGGCAGCCTTCGTCCGCTGCTGCGCCTCGCCAACGGCAAGCACGACGGTGCGGCGAACGACAGCGGCACGATTGCCGGCTGCTATATCCACGGTCTCCTCGCGGACGACCCGCAGCGGCGATACTGGCTGCGGAGGATCGGTATCGACGGCTCGGCGCTGGACTACGAAGCCGACGTCGACGCGACCCTGGATCGCCTCGCCAACCATATCGAAAAGTACCTCGACTGCGACCGGCTGCTCGAGCTGGCCCGAGAACCCAGGTTCAGAACATCAGAGTGATCGTCACGAGGACGACGAGGGTGGCGATCTGCAGGCCGCAGGCGGCGCGATAGAGTTCGAGCGCCGCGCGGATGTCGCGGACAGTCAGTTCGTTGCGCCCCTCCCCCACCCAGCGTTCCGCAACTTCGACTCCATCGTAGATGCGCGGACCAGAAAGCCGGATGCCGAGCGCCCCGGCCATCGCAGCCTCGGGCCAACCGGCATTGGGCGAGCGGTGATGGCCGGCATCGCGGAACAGCACGTCTATCGACCGTTGCGCCGACAGACCCGGCGACAGCGCAGCGGCCAGCACGAACCAGAAGGCCGAGAGCCTGGACGCCGGCAGATTGACGAGATCGTCGAAGCGGGCCGAGGCCCAGCCGAAGGCGAGATGGCGCGGAGTTTTGTGACCGACCATGCTGTCGGCGGTGTTGACGGCCTTGTAGGCAATGGCGCCGGGCAGCCCGGCCACGACCATCCAGAAAAGCGGCGCCACTACACCGTCGGAAAAATTCTCGGCCAGGCTTTCGATCGCTGCACGGCTGACGGCAGCCTCGTCGAGCGCACGCGTGTCGCGGCCGACGATCATCGACACCACCCGCCGGCCGGCCTCGATACCGTCGGTTTCCAGCGCCGCGGCAACGGCGTTGACGTGCGTGTAGAGGCTGCGCTGCGCCAGCATCGAGCTGGCGACCACGCCGCACAGCAGCAACGCCACGAGACCGTGAAAGAATTCATCGAGAACGGCGGTGATCGCCAGACCCGCCAGGATGCCGACAGCCAGCAGCAGCACGAGCGTATAGATGCCGCGCCAACGTCGTTCCTCGTGGGAGAGTGTCTCGGAATTCCACGCCTGGTCGCAACATGTTATGAGCGCGCCGATCCAGGTGACGGGATGGCCGATCCGGCGATAGATGCCGTCCGGATACCCGGCGGCCGCTTCGGTCGCGACGGCAATGAGGGCAAGGGCGACGAACATGAGGGCTTTGCCTATCACGGCGACCGGGACAGCGGAACCGCTGGCACACGGCGGCGATCTCGGCGCCATACGGCGGCGTTTTCCGGACGCGCCCGAGCCCTGGATCGACCTCTCGACCGGCATCAATCCAGTGCCCTATCCGGTCGTCGACTTCGCCGCGGATACGTGGTCGCGTCTGCCCACGCGACGGCAGGAACGGGCATTGCTCGAAGCGGCCGCTGTCCGATATGGGGTGCGCGATCCAGCGACGATCGTGGCCGCGCCCGGCACGCAGGCTCTCATCCAGCTTCTACCACGCCTTGTCGCCAAATCCCGCGTTGTCGTGCTGGGGCCCACCTACGAGGAACATGCGCATTGCTGGGCCCGGCAAGGCCATGACGTTGCCATTGTGTCCGATTTCGAACGGGCCGACGTCACCATCGTCGTCAACCCGAACAATCCCACAGGCAAACTTTTGCCGCGGAAGATGTTGCGTCAGGATCGCGGCCTGCTGATCGTCGACGAAGCCTTCGTCGATCTACTTCCTCGGGAGGTCAGTCTTGCCACCGACCTGCCGGCCAGCACCATCGTCCTGCGCTCGTTCGGAAAGGCCTACGGCCTGGCCGGTGTGCGACTGGGTTTCGCCATTGCGGAAAGGCGCATCGCCGACCGAATCCGCGACGAACTCGGGCCATGGGCAGTGTCGGGCCCGGCGCTCGAGATCGGCCGTCGCGCGCTCGCCGACTCGGCTTGGCTGCAGGCGGCAACTGTCCGCCTCACCGATGACCGGCGGAAGCTCGATGCGCTCCTCGCTTCGGCAGGCTTCATGATCCTGGGCGGCACGCCGTTGTTCTGCCTGGCCCACCATCCAGACACCAGACGACTGGTCGAAAAACTGGGACGGCATGGCATCCATGTGCGCCGCTTCGCCTACGAACCTCGATGGCTGCGCTTCGGACTCCCCGCCGGCGAAAGCGAGTTCACCCGCCTCGGAGCAGCACTCGCCTAAGGTTGGTCCCTTATCGCCCGCAACAGCGGCCCTTCAGGAGTCTTGAGACGTTCGAAGCGGACCCTGAAGACGGTGTCGAGCCGACTATCTTCTATCAATGAGGCAGCCGGCGCATCGATGACGATGCGGCCGCGGTCCATCACGATCACGCGCTCGAAGAAGCGGAATGCGAGATCGAGGTCGTGCACCACGACGACCGAAAGCCGGTCGTTGCCGCGGCGCGTCAAGGTTTCGATCACGTCGAGGCGATGGCGGATGTCGAGGCTGGCTGCCGGCTCGTCGGCCAGCAGCACCGGCGGATCCACCACCAGCACCGCAGCCAGCAGCACGCGCGCCCGCTCGCCGCCCGACAGCGTCGACCAGCGACGCCGGCCCATTCCGCCAAGCTCGAACGTACCGATAGTCTTGTCGACCGCATCGACGGTCAGGTGATCGCTGCGCTCGGCACCGAGCCGGACGAGTTCCTGGACGGTGAGATCCCAATGCGGATCGAAATACTGCGGCAGGAATCCGATGGTCCGCGCGCGCGACGTACTCGACAGCGAGGCGAGGTCGCGGTCGCCGACGCGCACCGTTCCCGACAGCGGCTTCTCGATTCCCGCCAGCACCTTCAGAAGCATCGACTTGCCGGCGCCGTTCGGGCCGATGATCGCCACCGAACCCGTGGCGCCGAGCGACAGCGACAGATCGTCGAGCAGCGTCGCCACGCCACGCTTCAGCACCAGACGGTCGGCCACCAGGCTCGTCATGTGCGCAGCCGCCGCGCGAGCAGCATGATGAAGAACGGGCCGCCGGCTACGGCCGTGACGAGGCCGAGCGGGATTTCCGCCGGCGGCAGGGCCGCACGGGCGATGGCATCGGCCAGCGTGACGACGATGGCGCCGACCAGCGCCGACGCCGGCAGCAAGGGCCGGTGCAATGGTCCGACCAGCCAGCGCGCGATATGTGGCGCCGCCAGGCCGACGAACGCCACCAGGCCTCCGAACGCCACGGCTGCGGCGACCACCACGGAGCCAGCCAGCACGGCGATGGCAATGAAGCGCGTGACGTTGAGTCCGAAGGCGACGGCCATGGTCTCGCCGAGCCCGAGCACGTCGAGCCGGCGCGCAAGCAGCAGGGTGAGACCGAGGCAAGCGGCCGAGATCAGGACGAGCAGACCCAGCACCGGCCAGGTCGGCGTCTGCACGCCCCCCAACACCCAACTCAGCACGATCTGCAGGCTGACCGTCTCGTCCGACAACGCCAGCATCAGGAACGAACGCAAGGCGCCCAGGATCGCGGCGACGGCCACGCCGGCCAGGAGCATGCCGGCGGCATCGACGGCGCCCGACACGCGGCTGATGCCGATCACGAGGACCGTGGCGCCCCAGGCGCCGGCGAACGCCAGCAGCGGCAACAGAAGCGACTGCGGCATCGCCAGTGGCACCAGCAGGGCCACCGTGGCACCGAGCGCCGCGCCGCCGGCCGATCCCAGCAGATACGGCTCCGCCAACGGATTCCGGAACACGCCCTGGAAGACGACCCCGCCCAGACCGAGCAGCCCGCCGACGAGCGCGGCGGCCAGCACGCGCGGGATGCGCCAATCGACCAGCAGCCGGCTGCGCAACGCCCGATCGCCGGCGGCAGCGCGCCACAGATCGGCCGGCGTTGCCCAATCGTGACCGGCGCAGGCACCGACCACGATGGCCAGAACGAGCGCCAGACCCAAAGCCAGCCAGGTGTGGATCGGCCCTCTCATCGCGTGGCGGCCTGCGGATGGAAAATCCCGGCCAGGCACTCGATGCCGTCGATCGTGCGCGGGCCCGGGATCAGCAGCTCGGCGCGGACGACGGCGTGCGCGCGCTTGTCCTTGACCGCGCGCATGTCCTTCCAGCCCGGCCGGGCGATCAGCTCCTTGAGATCCTTGTCGCTGCCGGCAAAGAGCAGCACATCGGGGTCGGCCTTGAGGATCGCCTCGGGCGAGACCTGCGCGATGGCGCCGCTGTCCAGGGCAAAGCGGCCGCCGGCCCGCACGATAGCGTCGCCGGTATAGGTGCCGGGTCGCGCGATCAGCAGCAGGCCGTTGCCCAGCCGGCCGGTGACCATGATGGTGCTGGGCGGTTTTAGATCAGCGACACGCTGTTTCACTCGGTCCAGCCGCGCTTCGAGTTTCGCCGCCAGCGCCTCGCCGCGCTCCGGGACACCGCCAAGGCGAGCCAGCAGGCGGATGTTGTCGAGAACCTCCGCCACGCTCCGGTGCAGCAGGACGACGATCGGGATGCCGAGCCGCTCCATCGGATCGACGAGCTGATTGGCCGCCTGCCGTGCCGGCGTGACGACGACGAGGTCGGGCCTTTCCGCCACCAAGGCGTCGACCGAGAAACCCAACCGCCCGCCAACCAGGGGCTTGCCGAGTACTTCGGGCGGAAAGCGCGTATAGGCCTCGATGCCGACGATGCGGTCGGCCAGGCCGAGGGCCGCCACCATCTCCGTGTTGGAGGCGAAGATCGTCACGATGCGCTGCGGCGGTGCCGGCAATGTCACCGTGCGACCGAAGGCATCGTGGACCGTCACCGGCTCGGTGCGTGCCGGGCCGGACAGGCAACCTGCCGCGAAGGCAGCCAGGAAAAGTCGCCGCATCAGAACCGGAACTGGGCCCCGATGATGAACTCGCGGCCCATCATCGAGTTTCCGCAGGCGCCATTCTGGTTCACCAGGTTGGCGCGGCATGGATTCTGATCCGTGGCAATGAAGATCGGATGGGCGTTGACATCGAAGATGTTGTTCAAGGCCGCGAACATCTTGACGCCTCTCAGAACCTCGAGTTCGGCACGCGCCTTCCAGATCCAGAACGGATCCTTCTGGTAGACCGTCGTATTGCGAATCTGCCCGGGAAAGAACACCGGCGAGAGACTCTCCTCGGTGTTGTACCACATCGGCCCGCGCAGGATTCCCAGCAGCTGGAAGCTCCAGGGCATTTCGACGTTGCTCTGGCCGAACAGCGTTCCGACATCCATGCCGTACTGGTTGATGCGGGTGGCCATGTAGCTGTTGGACCCGACCTGGGCGCCGTAGTCGATCATCTTGAAGTTGTAGTAGCCGTTGCCGAACACCTTCCAGTTCCAGGACTCTTTTGCGGAGAGCTTGAACGTCTGCATCATGTCGGCTTCGGCCTGGTACTCGACGCCCTGCACCACGATATTGCCGGGGTTGTTCACCTGGAGCTGCGAGATCCTGCCCCCAACCGAGGAAATGGTAATGGGGGAGATCCGGTTGTTGATGGAATTCTGGAAGACCACGGCGTCGAAGCGGCCGCCAAGCCAGTTGAAGGTGGCGCCGGCCTCGAACTGCTGGCTCGTTTCCGGCGAAAGACCGGGATTGCCGAAGATCGTCGTGCCGATAGGTGTCGTCGTGAAATTGGCGCCGAGTTCCGTCGCCGTCGGCGCGCGAAATCCGCTCGCGGCAGCAACACGGCCGGTCATCCAGTCCGTGAAGGCATAGGTGGCACCCGTCGAGTAGGTCGTGGCCGTGTAGTTGTTGGTGCCGGGGATCAGCGTGGTGGCAAAGGGCGTCCAGTCCAGGGCCGTCGTTCCGAAGGTCTGGCGCACGCCGCCGCGCACGACCATCTTGTCGTCGAGCAGGCTCTGCGAATCTTCCAGGTAGAAGGCCCAGACGTTCTCCGTCTGGTTATTGTCCTGCGGCGAGAGCGGTGTCACGGACCGGCCGCCCTGGCGGTTGCGGTTCGACCGCAGCCAGCTTCTCTCCCAGTCGATGCCGACCAGAAGCTGGTTGCCCTCCCAGATATTGAAGCTCGGCTGGAAGCGCGAGCCGACGATGTCGAGCGTCCGCCTATTGTGATCAACGGTCGTACGAGCAGCGACGGCGTTCAGGGCGCTTCTGGGTGACGGATTGTTGAGGTCGTCGACGTCCTGGACGTAGTAGCCCTGCCAGTAGATGTTGCCGCGATTGCCGACCTTGCCGTTGTAGCTGAGGTCGACCGATTGGTTGTAGCGCGTATCGAAAGCGGCGGTGTTGGCGCTCGATCCGCGAAAGCCTGCATTGTAGATGCCGTCGGTACGCACGGTCATGTCGACACGGTTGTCGGCGTCGAACTGATAGCCGAAAGCGGCCGTGCCACCCTTGCGCGTCCAGCCGGTGTTCGCCTCGATCTGGCCGCCGCCGACCTGGTAGTTATCGCGCGTGCTGCCGGAAAGGCCGAGGTAATAGTCGAATCCGCCGACCACGCCGCCGCTCTGCACCAGGCCCTGATAGAGGTTCCACGAACCGACGCTGGCCTCGACGAGATTTCCCGGCGCGGTGCGGCCGGTTTTCAGGATGATATTGATCACACCGCCCATGTTCTGGCTGCCGTAGACGACCGATGACGGGCCGCGGACGATTTCGATCCGCTGGATATCGGCAGTCGACAGCTTGGCGACGTTGGCGGTGCCGGCACGATGGCTGTTGATCAGCACCAGGACCTGGCTCCTGAAGTCGCGACCCTGGCCTTCGGTCGCCGCCCCGCGGATGTTGATCGAAGTCTGTCCAGGCGACCATTCGCTCATGAAGCCGACGGCGTTCTCCGCCAGGAGATCGGCAACCGATCGCGCCGTCGACTTCTCGATCCTGTCCTGGTGGATGATCTGCACCGTGCCGGCGATGCGGTTGACCGGTTCGGGCCGGCCGGTCGCGGTGATGAAACCCTCGGGCAGGATGTGAGTCTGCGGATTCCGCGCAGGCGGCGGATCCTGCGCTTGGGCCGAGGATAGACCAGTTGTCGCCAGGACCAGGACGACTTTTGCAGCCACGAGACACGAATGCAGCCTGCTCATGACTTCCTCCACACAAGAACGGCAGATTTTCTGGAAATTTCGAGGCGGAACCCGGCCGCTACCTGCGTCGCCTTGAGCGCGAGGTGCGCGCGCATTCGGGCGCGGCGATCGTCGATGGCGGACCAGCCGAGGCGGTCGGCCAGGTAGGCGGCGAGTTCGTCGAGATCGGGAACGATGCCGGTGAATGTCCAGTCGGCGAACGAGACTTCTCGCGGCATCGACGACGGCGACAGGCCACGAAGGACGATATCGATCCCGGGCGTCTCGTCCTCGCCGTGCCATTCGAGCGGAAGGCAACCTGCGAAGCACAGCCCGCGAGGCCCCGCGTGCGCCGGCACGACCCAGACGACCATCCGCCTGGTCCAGCTCCGGCAGCGCGCGAGGAACGCCTCGGGTTCGTCCATGGTCGCGGGCATGGTTGCCGCCAGAACGGTATCGTGGCGTTCAGGCGGCACGCCGGCTTCATGCCAACCGGCCGCCACGAGCTGCGGCGGACGGTCGAGCGCGGAAAGTCGCGAGCGCATGCCGGGCGACGGTTCGATCGCGGCCCATCGGCCCGCCGGATCGCGCAGCGCGTACCCCAGTTGGCCGCCACCGGCGCCGACATCGAGCAGATCTCCGATCGCGGGCACGCTGCGGCGGACCAGCGGTGCCACCTGGGCGACGTAGTCGGAGGTGTCGATCGCCGAGGCGTAAAGCGCCAGGGGATCGATCTCGCGCCGGTGTCCGGCGGGATCGCGAGAAAGAATGGACAAGAGTAAACTCGCAGCGACCGTCACACGTCACTGCGAACTGTAGCCAACGGACACCACGCCGCTGGACGCGGAGGGAGTCCGGTGGAGTCTACATCAGGACACCCCGCCCAATGCGTTCGCGCGTGACAACGGCTGGCGGCAGGTCTCCTGGCTCACGGGTCACTGCCTACGACCACCTTCCCAGGAACCCGAGGGCTCCCAGTGGTATCTCGGTCGCAAGCTCGCCGCTCACAGTTGCGGGGACAGCCGCGGAGTAATGCGCCGAAGCGCACGCACCGCGTTCCCTTTTGATCCCTTGCGGGAACCACCAGACCTGACTCTTACAGTCGATATCCGAGGGGTCAAGGTGGATTCGATTCACGCATGACGTCGCGCGCCGTCGTGGGTTTGTTCGGAGACCCGTTCCGCTATGATCGACGATCAAACAGATGGAAAAGCACCGATGCCGCGACTGGGATACCTGCTGCCGACCCGCGAGCGGGTCATGGAAGGACGGCCCGAGACCGCCTCCCTGTTGGCGCTGGCCGAGCGCGCCGAGGCGCTGGGCTTCGATTCGGTCTGGGTCGGCGACTCGCTCCTCGCCCGGCCGCGGCACGATCCCCTCACCCTGCTGGCCGCGGTGGCGGCCAGGACGCGCAGGGTCGAACTCGGGACGGCGGTACTGCTGCCCGCCTTGCGCAATCCCGTCGTGCTTGCCCAGCAGGTGGCGACGCTCGACCGCATCGCCGAGGGCCGGGTGATCCTGGGCGTCGGCATCGCCGCCGACCTGCCGAACATCCGCGCCGAGTTCGAGGCCGCGGGCGTGACGTTCGACAAGCGGGTCGGCCGGATGGTCGAAGGTCTGGCGCTCTGTCGCGCGCTGTGGACCGGCAAGCCCGTCGCCTGGGAGGGACGCTGGAAGGTCGCCTCCAGCGTGCTCGGCCCGACACCGCATCGGCCAGATGGTCCGCCGATCTGGGTCGCCGGTGCCGTTGGCGCGGCGCGTGAACGGATCGGCCGGCTGTACGACGGCTGGTTCCCCAACTCGCCGAGTATCGCGGAATACGCCCCGCAATGGGCCGACGTGAAGCAGGCCGCGCGCGCCGCCGGCCGCGATCCGGACGCGCTGACGGGCGCCCTGTACCTGACCCTGGCGATCGACGACGACGCGGCCCGCGCCGACTCGAGGCTCGACGCCTATCTCGAGAATTACTACGGCCAGCCCGCCAAGGTGATCCGCCGGCGGCAGATGAGCTATGCCGGCCCGGCCGCCGGCGCGGCGGCGTGGATGAAGGACTATGCCGATGCCGGCGCCAGTCACCTGGTGCTGCGCTTCGCCGGCGACCACGAACGCCATCTCGAGACCGTGGCGCGCATGAGGCGCGATCTCGGCTGGTAACGGCCGCGCAGCGGCCGGACGCGGGCAAACTCCCTACCCGAGTCCCCGCCTAAGTCCCCCACCCGTTTTCACGGGTGCGAGGGCCATTCGATGCCGTGTTTGCGCGGCCTTCTCGCATTATTTGTGGACGCCTGAATGTAACGCGTTCTGTCCGGAAACCTGTCCGGGGCAGCGTCGCAAACCGGTCCTCAGGGGCCGACGTTCGCCGTCGGCTCAGCTTGCTCTTTGGGTCTCGTTCTTCGTGGTCGAAAGCATGGTCAGGACCATGCCAGGCGCAGCGCTCTCTGAAGAGCTTTTGGGGCACGCCGGGGGGAGTCCCGGTGGCACAGACGCCTTATGGTTGCAGTTCCACCAATGTACAGGAAAATACCTATCATATCCTGCTGAACTTGTCGAATTGCCTCAAAAGAATTTTGGCTGCTGCTCGCAGAGCGATCACCGGCCAAACGCCAAGGTTGACCCGATGCGGGCAGCGCCCGATTTTTGGGCAGCCCCAGGAGTGACCGCAGATGGCCGCCTCGCCCCAGACCCAGCCCCAAGCCCTCGACCATGACGCCCTCATCGTCGGCGCGGGCATTTCGGGCCTCTACCAGCTCCATCGCCTGCGCGAGCTCGGGATGAAGGTGCGGGTGCTCGAGGCCGGCACCGGGGTCGGCGGCACCTGGTACTGGAACCGCTATCCCGGCGCGCGCTTCGATTCGGAGAGCTACTCCTACGGCTATTCCTTTTCGCAGGAGCTGCTGGACGAGTGGCACTGGACCGAGCATTTCTCGCCCCAGCCCGAGACGTTGCGTTACCTCAACTTCGTCGCCGACAAGTTCGACTTGCGCCGCGACATCCAGTTCAAATCCCGCGTCGCCGCCGCGCACTACGGCGAGGAGACGCGGAGCTGGGACATCACGCTGGAGGATGGCAGCCACTGCACCTCGCGCTTCCTGATCACCGCCATCGGTCCGCTCTCCGCACCGACCATGCCGCGTATCCCGGGCGTGGAGAGCTTCAAGGGCCAATCCTGCCACACCGCGCGCTGGCCGCATGAAGGCGTGGACTTCGCCGGCAAGCGCGTGGCCGTGATCGGCACCGGTGCCACCGGCGTGCAGACCATCCAGGAAGTGGCCAAGACCGCGGGCCACCTCACCGTGTTCCAGCGCACGCCCAACTGGTGCGCGCCGCTGCACAACGGCAAGATCTCCGAGTCGGAAATGCGCGAGATCCGGGCCGGCTACCCCGAGATGTTCAAGCGCTGCCAGGAAACCTTCGCCTGCTTCCTGCATACGCCCGACCCGCGCGCCACGCATGAGGTGACGCCCGAGGAGCGCGAGGCCTTCTTCGAGAAGCTCTACGGCGAGAAGGGTTTCGGCATCTGGCAGGGCAACTTCCGCGACGTGCTGATCGACAGAAAGGCCAATGCCCTGCTGAGCGACTTCGTGGCACGCAAGATCCGCGAGCGCGTGAAGGACCAGAAGGTGGCCGAGAAGCTGATTCCGAAGAACCACGGCTTCGGTACCCGCCGCGTGCCGCTCGAGACGAAATACTACGAGGTCTATAACCAGCCCAACGTCGCACTGGTCGACATCGCCGAGACGCCGATCGAGCGCATCACGCCGACCGGTATCAAGACCAACGACAAGGAATACGAATTCGACATCATCGTCTACGCCACGGGCTTCGACGCCATCACCGGCAGCTTCGACCGCATCGATATCCGAGGCGCGGGCGGCCAGAGGCTCAAGGACAAATGGAAAGGCGGACCCAAGACCTATCTCGGCGTCCAAGTCGAAGGCTTTCCCAACATGATGATGCTGATGGGGCCGCACACCGCGCTGGGCAACATCCCGCGCAGCATCGAATACAACGTCGAATGGGTGACGGGCCTGATCCGCCACATGCGCGCGCACGGCCTGACCCGCGTCGAGGCCCGGCCCGAGGGCGTGAAATCCTGGACCGAGCACGTCATCGCGCTGGGCGAGGGCCTGCTGTCCAACGAAGTCGATTCGTGGATGACCGGCATCAACCGCAACGTCGACGGCAAGCAGGTCCGCACGGTCGCGCGCTACAGCGGCAGCGCGCCCGCCTATCGCACGCGTTGCGATGCCGTGGCCGCCGACGGATATCGGGAGTTGGCTCTGGCGTAGCAGCCCGCGTGCCGAGGAGCGGAGAAAGACGCTTCGTTGCCCTCGCGACGACGCTCACGCCACCGTGCCCGACGCGCGGCCCTGCTTTTTGCGACGCAGATCGCCCTTGCATCGCTCCGAGCAGGTTTTGACATCGTCCCAATGGCGCGCCCATTTCTTGCGCCAGGCGAACGGCCTGCCGCAGGCCCCGCATGTTTTTTCGGGCAGATTGGATTTGGTGTACCGCTTGCCGGTCATAAGCTTGCCAGAAACGCGGCGCTGCTGGCGCCGATGCGTTGCTGCTCCTGCGCCGTGAATTTGTCGTAGATGCGAACCATCTGCGCCATGCGCGGGTTGTGCCCGATCTTGTCCCGGTGCCGGGAAATGAAATCCCGGAAAAGCGCATTGAAGAGGCAGGCCCGCGGCCCCGTCCTTTGCTTCACGTCGTAGCGACACGATCCACAATAGTTGGACATGCGGTCGATATAGGCGCCGCTGGCCGCATAGGGCTTCGAGGCGAGCAGGCCGCCATCGGCAAACTGGCTCATGCCCACGGTATTGGGCAACTCCACCCATTCATAGGCGTCGCAATAGACGCTCAGATACCACTCATGCAGCACGTGCGGATCGACCCCGGCCAGCATCGCGAAATTGCCGGTGATCATCAGGCGCTGGATGTGATGCGCGTAGGCCTGCCCCTGGTCTGGGTCACGGCTGCCTTGACGCATTCCATGCCGGTCTCCGCGGTCCAGTAGAAGTCCGGCAGCGGCCGGGCATGACCGAAGAAATTGCTGCGTTCGTAGCCGGGCATTTTCAGCCAATAGATACCGCGGACATATTCGCGCCAGCCGACGATCTGGCGGATGAATCCTTCCACGGCGTTCAGCGGCGCCTTGCCGGCGCGATAGGCCGCCTCGGCCCGACGACAGACCCGCAACGGGTCGAGCAGCCCGCAGTTGAGGTACTGCGCGATGACGGAATGATACAGGAACGGCTGGCCCTCCAGCATCGCATCCTGATAGTCGCCGAAAAACGGCAGGGCCCGGTCGACGAAGGCCTCGAAGGCGGCCTCGGCATCCACTCGGGTGACGGCAAACCAGACGGGCGCGAGGTCGCCGAAATGGTCGCCGAATCCCGCCTCTACCAGCGCCAGGACCTCCTGCGTGATGGCATCGGGGGAACAGGCTTTCGGACGGGGCATGAAAAGATCGATGCCCGCTGCCTTCCGGTTCTCGTTGTCCAAATTCCATTTGCCGCCAACCGGCCCGTCGCCGTCCATGAGAAGCCCGGTCTGGCGGCGCATGTCGCGGTAGAAATACTCCATGCGCAACTGCTTGCGGCCCGCCGCCCAGGTCTCGAACGCGGGGCGCGAACACAAAAAACGATCGTCGGGCAAAATGGCGACCGGGATCGAAAATTGCTCCTGCCAGCCTTCGATCATCCGCGACACGCGCCACTCGGCGGCCTCGGTGACGACGATTCCCCTCGGCCGGTGTTCGACGATGGCCGAGGCGAGTTGGCCGGTGAAACTCGCACGATTCTCGGGCGCTCCGAGCTTCACATAGTCGACGGTCCATCCCGCGGCGCGCAGCTCTTCGGCAAAGTGACGCATGGCGGAAAAGACGAAGGCGATCTTCTTCTTGTGATGTCGAACGTAGGTCGCCTCGTCGTGAAGCTCGGCCATCAGCACGCGATCGCGAGAGGGATCCGCGGCGGCAAGACTGGACAGGGAAGGCGTCAGCTGATCGCCGAGCACGACGATCAGGTTTCGAACGACGGCCATTGGCAATCCAGCGTCGGAACCAAACTCCCGCGATCCGTCGAAGTCGGAATCGGTTGCCGATTGCCGGCGGTCAAGCGCCAGCGATGCGTCCCTAGCTCCCGATGAATTCGAGCAGATCGGCGTTGATGGTCGCGGCCTCGGTCGTGGGCATGCCGTGCGGGAAGCCCTTGTAGGTTTTCAGCTTGCCGTTCTTCAGGAGCTTGGCCGACAGCGGCCCGGAGTCGGCATAGGGCACGATCTGGTCGTCGTCGCCATGCATCACCAGCACCGGAACGGTGATCTTCTTCAGGTCTTCGGTGAAGTCGGTCTGGGAGAAGGCGACGATGCCGTCATAGTGCGCCTTGGCGCCGCCCATCATGCCCTGACGCCACCAGTTCCAGATCACGCCCTGGGCGGGCTTCGCGCCGGGCCGATTGTAGCCGTAGAACGGGCCGGCCGGCACATCGTAATAGAACTGGGCGCGGTTGGTCGCGACCTGCGTCTGGAAACCGTCGAAGACTTCCTTGGGCAGTCCTCCGGGATTGCTTGCCGTCTTGACCATGAGCGGCGGCACGGCGGCGATGATCGCGGCCTTCGCCACCCGGCTTTCGCCATGACGCGCGAGGTAGTGCACGACCTCGCCGCCACCGGTCGAATGGCCGACATGCACGGCGCCCTTGAGGTCGAGATGAGCGGTCAGCGCCGCCAGGTCGTCGGCGTAATGGTCCATGTCGTGACCGCCTTCGGTCTGCGCGGAACGACCGTGGCCGCGGCGGTCGTGGGCAATGACTCGGAAGCCCTTGCCGAGGAAGAACATCATCTGGGCGTCCCAGTCGTCGGCCGACAGCGGCCAGCCATGGCTGAAGACGATCGGCTGTCCGGTGCCCCAATCCTTGTAGAAAATCTCCGTCCCGTCCTTGGTCTCGATCGCAGGCATGGCCGCTCCTTATTCGTGAGGGGAAGTACAAAGCTGCCATCGGCGGAATGCATATTCCACAGCAGTCATTGCACAGACGATCCGTGGATATAGGCGCGCCACGGCGATGCCGACGGTGCTCGAGATACGATAGTCGAGACGCCTGGGATGTCGGACCGGCGTAGATTTGCACGATGGTGCCCCCGGTCGGACTCGAACCAACACTCCCGAAGAAACCTGATTTTGAGTCAGGCGCGTCTACCAATTCCGCCACGGGGGCACGCTGTCGCGCAGCGGGAATAAAGCCGATGGGCGGAACCGGGTCAACGCTTGCCGGGCTCTTCCCGGTCCGGTTTTATGGTGCCGCCATCCAAGAAACGCCGCCCAGAAAGCGCCGCCAGGAGGAAGTCGAGAGTGCATCCCTACATCCACGCCCAGAAGAATCCCGACAAACCGGCCTATGTCATGGCCGGCAGCGGCGAGACGGTGACCTATCGGCAGCTCGACGAACGATCCAACCGCATCGCGCAACTGTTCCGCTCGCTGGGTCTCGAGGCCGGCGACCACATCGCCCTCTTCCTCGAAAACAATGCCCGCTTCTTCGAGATCTGCTGGGGCGCCCAGCGCTCGGGGCTGGTCTATACCGCGATCAGCTCGCGGCTGACGGCCGCCGAAGTCGACTACATCGTCGGCGACTGCGGCGCCAAGCTGTTCGTCACCTCGAAATACCTGGCCGAGCGGGCCGCCGAGCTGGCGCCGCTGATGAAGGGCGTGGCCAACCGCTTCATGATCGACGGCAGCATCCCGGGCTACGCGTCATGGGAGGACACGGCCGCCCGCTTCCCGGCGACGCCGATCGCCGACCAGACAGCAGGGCACGACATGCTCTATTCGTCGGGCACGACCGGGCGGCCCAAGGGCGTGATGCCTGTCCTGGAACCACAGCCGATCGACTACGACAATCCCCTGCTCGCCATCAGCCGCAAGCTCTACGGCATCGATCAGGACACGATCTATCTCTCGCCGGCGCCGCTCTATCATGCGGCGCCGCTGCGCTTCAACATGAGCGTCATGCGATTGGGCGGCACGTCGGTGATCATGGAGAACTTCGACGCCGAGGAATTCCTGAAGCTCGTGCCCAAGCACAAGGCCACCCACACCCAGGTCGTGCCGACCATGTTCGTGCGCTTCCTGAAACTGCCTGAAGAAGTGCGCGCGAAGCACGACATGTCGTCGCTCAAGTGCGCGATCCATGCCGCCGCGCCCTGCCCGATCCCGACCAAGGAAGCGATGATCGAGTGGTGGGGTCCGATCATCTGGGAATATTACGGCGGCACCGAAGGCAACGGCCTCACCATGTGCAACGCCCAGGAATGGATGGCGCACAAGGGCACGGTCGGTCGCGCCATCGTCGGCAAGCTGAAGATCTGCGACGACGAGGGCAACGAGCTGCCATCGGGAGAATCCGGCACGGTCTACTTCGCCGAGGGGCGGCCGTTCGAATACCACAACGATCCGAAGAAGACCGCCGAATCGCGGCATCCCAAGGGATGGACCACATTGGGCGACGTGGGGTACGTCGATGCCGACGGCTTCCTGCACCTGACGGACCGCAAGGCCTTCATGATCATCGCCGGCGGCGTCAACATCTACCCGCAGGAATGCGAGAACCTGCTGATCAACTATCCCAAGGTCATGGACTGCGCCGTGTTTGGCGTGCCCAACGACGATTTCGGCGAGGAAGTGAAGGCGGTCGTCCAGCCGTGCGACATGGCCGATGCCGGCCCTGCCCTGGCCGAGGAGCTGATCGCCTACTGCCGGCAGCATCTCTCGGCCATCAAGTGCCCGCGCAGCGTGGATTTCGAGGCCGAGCTGCCGAGGCATCCCACCGGCAAGCTCTACAAGCGCCTGCTGCGCGACCGCTACTGGCAGGGCCGGACGGCCAAGATCTGACTCGACTTTCCGAAGTAACCAGTTATATGGTTAGCCCATCGACGGAGACTAGCCATGACTGCAGAGCTGCGCGCGCTCAACGCCAGGTTCATCCATAACTTCATCACCAACGACGTGCCTTCGCACGACGCCATCCTGCACGAGGACTTCATCTGCATCACGCCGACGGGCGCCCGCGTCGGCCGCGCGGACTATCTGAAGGACTGGGCGACGGGCTTCGACCCGGAACGCATCCCCTACTTCGACTATCGCGACGAGCTGATCCATGTGTTCGGCGCGACGGCGCTGCTGCGCTCGACCAACAAGAGCATCCGGGTGAAGGACGGTGTCGAGAGCACGGGCATGACGATGTACACCGACACCTATGTTCACCAGAACGGCGCGTGGAAATGCATCCAGGCGCAGATCACGTCGGTGGCACCCGCCAACTACCCGCCCGACGAAACCATCGTGAAGAAATACGTCAGGGGCAAAGCCCAGCCGTAAGCGAGCGTGCTATTGGTTCTCCCTGTTTCAGGGAGAAATTCGCCATGAAGGCTGCCGTCGTCACCGAGAAGGGCCTCCAGTACACCGATGCCCCCAAGCCCGCGCCCAAACCCAACGAGATCCTGATCAAGGTGAAGGCGGCCTCGCTCAACCGCGCCGACCTTGCAGTTGCTTCGGGCCATGCCCATGGCCGGGTCGGCGGCCCCGGCACCATCGTCGGCCTGGAATGCGCCGGCGAGGTCGAGGCGGTCGGCGCCGACGTGAAGGACTTCAAGCCGGGCGACCGGGTCATGAGTTCCGCCGCCGGCGGCTTCGCCGAATATGCCGTCGCGGATTGGGGCCGCGCCCACAAGATTCCCGCCAACAACATGAGCTACGAGCAGGCGGCCTGCATGCCGGTGGCGGTGCAGACCATGCACAATGCCCTGGTCGGCGCCGGCCGGCTCAAGAAGGCTGAATCGGTGCTGATCCAGGGCGCCAGCTCGGGCGTCGGCCTGCTCGGCATGCAGATCGCCAAGTTCCTCGGCGCGTCGATCGTCATGGGCACGTCTACCAACGATGGCCGCCGCGCGCGGCTGAAGGAGTTCGGCTGCGACCTGGCGTTCGACACGCGCGACCCGAAATGGCCGGACAAGGTCAAGGAAGCGACCGGCGGCAAGGGCGTCGACCTGATCGTCGACCAGGTGTCGGGCGGCGCGATGAACCAGAACATGGAAGCCGCCGCCATCCTCGGCCGCATTGTCAACGTCGGGCGGCTGGGTGGCATGAAAGGCGAGTTCAATTTCGACCTGCATGCTCTGAAGCGCATCGACTATATCGGTGTCACCTTCCGCACCCGCAGCCCCGAGGAGGTGCGCGACATCGTGAAGTCGGCCCGCGCCGACCTGTGGCCGGCGATCGAAGCGGGCAAGTTCGGCCTGCCGATCGACAGGACCTTCCCGCTGGCCCAGGCGGCCGAAGCGCTTGCGCACATGAAGGCCAATGCCCATTTTGGCAAGATCGTCCTGGTCGTTTGAGGACGACCGTATCGTCTGACGCCCAAAGGCAGGCCCGCATGAGCAAATCCATCAACCACCTCGCCACCGCCGACGGCCTGTTCTTCGGCAAAGGAGCGCTCGACCAGCGCAAGACCTCGAAAATGGTCGACGAGGCACTGGCCGGCACCGACGACGGCGAGCTGTTCCTGGAATATGTCCAGAGCGAGAGCCTGTCGTTCGACGACGGCAAGCTGAAGAGCGCCGCCTTCGACACCACGCAGGGCTTCGGCCTGCGCGCCGTGGCGGGCGATTCGACAGGCTTCGCGCATGCTTCGGCGCTCGACGAGCAGGCGCTGAAGCGCGCGGCCGCGACGGTGAAGGCAGTCCGTTCCGGCCGTTCGTCCAAGTCGGACGAATCGCCGCGCGGCACCAACCGGCTTCTCTATGCCGACGACAATCCGATCGATGGCGAGCCCTTCGCCCGCAAGGTCGCCCTGCTGGAAGAGATCGATGCCTATGTGCGCGGCAAGGAGCCCAAGGCGCGTCAGGTGTCGATCTCGCTTTCTGGCTCGTGGCAGGTGGTCGAGATCATCCGCGCCGGCGGCTGGCGCGCGGCCGACGTGCGCCCGCTGGTACGGCTGAACGTCAGCGTCGTCTGCGGCGACGGCACGCGCATGGAAGCGGGCAGCACCGGCAGCGGCCGCCGCGCCGCCTACGGCGACATCTTCAAGCCCGAGTACTGGAAGCGCGAGGCCGACGAGGCCATCCGCCAGGCGCTGGTCAATCTCGAGTCTGTCGACACGCCGGCGGGCGAGATGCCCGTGGTGCTGGGCGCCGGCTGGTCGGGCGTGCTGTGGCACGAGGCCGTCGGCCACGGGCTGGAAGGCGACTTCCATCGCAAGAAGACCTCGGTGTTCAGCCACATGATGGGCGACATGATCGCCTCCCCGGACGTCACCGTGGTCGACGACGGCACGCTCAACGACCGCCGCGGCTCGCTCACCATCGACGACGAGGGCACGCCCACCCAGCGCAACGTGCTGATCGAGAACGGCCGCCTGGTCGGGCTGATGCAGGACCGCCAGAACGCCCGCCTGATGGGCGTGAAGCCGACCGGCAACGGCCGCCGCCAGAGCCATGCCCATGCGCCGATGCCGCGCATGACCAACACCTTCATGCGGGGCGGCGACAAAGATCCCAAGGAGATCATCGCCTCGGTGAAGAAAGGCCTCTATGCCGCCAACTTCGGCGGCGGCCAGGTCGACATCGTCTCGGGCAAGTTCGTGTTCAGCTGCACCGAGGCCTACCTGATCGAGAACGGCAAGCTCGGCCGGCCGGTGAAGGGCGCCACGCTGATCGGCGCGGGCTCGGAGGCGTTGACGAAAGTGAGCATGGTCGGCAACGACATGTCGCTCGATCCCGGCATCGGCACCTGCGGCAAGGACGGCCAGGGCGTGCCGGTCGGTGTCGGTCAGCCGACCTTGCGCATCGACGCGCTGACGGTCGGCGGCACCGCGACCTGACTTACGGCTTCGTCTCCGCCAGGCGAAGCGATTCGAGAAAGCGCGTCGCCGCGCTCAACGACTTCAGGTCGCCCTTGGTCGTGACCAGCATCCGGTAGAGCCGGTCCTTGACGATGTAGGTGCGCATCATCACGCGCGAGGCGTTGGTATCCTCGATGTCGAGGGCGTAGCCGTCCCAGCCCTGCAGTTTCACCGGCTCGTCCAGCACGTACTTGAAGCGGGCGCGGGGAAACGCCTTCTCGGCCTCGCCGCGGCCGAGATCGCGGGCCACCTCCCTGGTGTCGCGGCTGGAGAACCAGCCCGGCTCGTAGTCGACATAGTCGAAATCGAACAGCTCGTCGTCGCGCTTGGACTGCCAGGCGACGCGCTCGCCGGCATGACCTTTTTCCTTCTCGGCGGCCGAGGTCTTGTTGGCCGGCGCCGGCATTTCCAGCCGGAACCGGAGATCGCTGCCGACGACGGTCTGCCAATCGGCGGGCTGCGCACTCGCCATCATGGGTACCGTCAGGAAAGAGAAAACGAGGAGACGACGTTTCATGTGGGCGGCACGAGGTCTTTGCGGCCCGACCAGTCCCAGGCGATGCCGGTGCGCGAGATGCCGAGCAGCAGGCCGTGCAGTTCCTTCGGATGCACCCAGCCGCCATCGGGCTCGGTGACGGGATCGGCGCCGCGCGGCGTGTAGCGGGCGTTGGCGTCGAGCAGGCGCTGGCGCACCGCCGGCCAGTCGTGGACCTCGACGTAGCACATGTAGAGCGAGTCGCCGTGCTTGTGGGCATAGCGGCCCATGGCATGGACGTTGTCGGTGACCTGGCTGAGCTCGATGCGGTCGAGCCGATTGGGCGGATCGAACAGGGTGAGCGTGCCGATGTAGCCGAAGCGCTCGCTGCCGATCTCGCTGAACCGCGCCGGGTCGAGGCCGAACAGGCCGGCATAAACGGCGGCGACGCGGCGCCAGTCGCTGATCAGCGTATTGGTCGTCTCGTAGAGGAACGACACCGGCCCGACGCGCGGCCGATAAGTGCTTTCGGAAATCACGATCGGCAGGCCGAAGGTGGCCTCGGTGCTGAGATAGAGCTGTTCGCCGTCGAGATCGTAGGCGATGCCCAGCCCCTCCCAGCGCTTGGCCATGCTGTCGAGATCGGCGGTGCAGTAGCCTGCCGTCATCAGCCCCTCGCCGCGCCTGGCGAGGAAATCCTGGGCGAGGCCCGCGCCGTCGGGCTCGCAGAGTTCGAACTCGCTCTCGCCGACGGCCAGGACCGTCCGCTTGGCCGCGAGGTGGCGGCTATGGTCGCGGCGCGCGATTTCGCCGCCCAGCAGCTGGCCATAGCGCTGCGCTACCTTGGCGGCGTCGTGCACGGCAATCTGGACGCGGTCGCAACGGTCGAGCATGAGCCGAGCTTACCTCAGTACGAATACTCGCGGAACAGCGGCGCGAAGGCGCCCTGCCACTCGCCCTGCCATTTGGCGAGCAGCTCGTCGGCCGGCGCCAAGCCGCTGTCGACGGCGCGGTCGAGCGGAAAGAGATGGATGGTCTCGTCGTTGCCGCGCTCGTCGAGACATCGACGGGCCTTCAACCCGGCATGGGCGATCGCCACGACCTCGCGCGCCAGTTCGTTCAGCGGCCGGCCGCGAAACATCGTGGAAAGTCCCGTCTTGGGCGTCTCGGCGCGCAGGAAATCGTGGTCCGCGGCCGTCCAGTCCTTGACCAGATCCCACGCGGCATCGAGCGCATCCTGGTCGTAGAGCAGGCCGACCCACAGCGCGGGCAAGGCATTCAGCGCCGCCCACGGCCCCGAATCGGCGCCGCGCATTTCGAGATAGCGCTTCAGCCGGACCTCGGGGAACGCCGTGGTGACGTGATCGCCCCAGTCGTTCAGGGTCGGCAGCTCGCCCTGAAGCGCCGCCAGCCTGCCCTTGAGGAAATCGCGAAAGCTCTGGCCGGAGGCATCGATGTATTTGCCGGCGCGATAGACGAAGTACATCGGCACATCGAGCATGTAGTCGACATAGCGCTCGAAGCCGAAGCCATCCTCGAACACGAACGGCAGCACGCCGCAGCGATCGGGGTCGGTATCCGTCCAGATATGGCTGCGGTAGCTCTTGAAACCCACCGCCTTGCCCTCGACGAAAGGCGAGTTGGCGAACAGCGCCGTCGCCACCGGCTGCAAAGCCAGCGATACCCGGAACTTCTTCACCATGTCGGCTTCCGACTCGTAGTCGAGATTGGTCTGCACGGTGCAGGTGCGCAGCATCATGTCGAGCCCGAGCTTGCCCTTCTTGGGCACGTAGTCGCGCATGATCTTGTAGCGCCCCTTGGGCATCCAGTGCATGTCCTCGCGTTTCCACTGCGGCGCGAAGCCGAGGCCGACGAAGCCGGCGCCGATTTCGCCGGCAACCTCGCCGACCTCGCGCAGGTGCTGGGAATTCTCGGCCGCCGTCTCGTGCACGGTCTCGAGCGGCGCACCCGACAGTTCGAACTGGCCGCCCGGCTCGAGCGTGATGCTGGCCTTTTCGCGCAGCAGCGCGATCGGATTGCTGCCCTCGACGACCGGCTTCCAGCCGAACCGCGTCAGGCCCTCGAGCAGCGCACGGATACCGTCCGGCCCTTCATAGGCCAGCGGCTTCAGCGTCGCCTTGTGGTAGCCGAACTTCTCGTGCTCGGTGCCCATGCGCCAGGCGGCGCGAGGCTTGTTGCCGGCAATGAAATACTCGATCAGCTGCCGCCGATTCTCGATCGGCGCGCCGCCGCCCGACGGTGGTGCGGACATGCGTTGTCGACTCCCTGGTCGCCCGCGGCCTTCTTGGGGCCAGGAGCGGCGCGGCCACATGAGCATTTCTCACGCGAGCACGCGGCTGGTTCATGATGTTCAACTTCCCCTCTCCCATGCCGACGGGGGCGAGCGCAAGCGGTCAGACGGTAACCCTGGATGTGCGATAATCAGCCTGCAGACGAGGTGTCGGCCCTTGCCAATCCCCCACCAGCGCCTGCCAGCAGGCAAGCGCCGCGAGGGCCGCGGTATCGGCCCGGAGGATGCGCGGACCGAGCCCGACTGCCATGACATCCCTAATGCGACGAAGGGCGGCGAGTTCGTCCTGGGCGAAGCCGCCTTCGGGGCCGACCACGATCGCCCAAGGTGCGGCGCGCGCCGCGGCATCGAGCCCGCCCAGTGCCTCGGCGATCGGCGGGCCACCGCCGGTTTCGTCGCATATCAGCAGACGCCGCCCCACCGGCCAGTCGGCAAGCAGCCGCGCGAGATCGATCGGCGGTCGCACCTCGGGCACGCTCAAGCGCTCGGTCTGCTCCGAGGCTTCGATCGCATTGGCGCGCAGGCGCTCGACATTGACCCGCTCGACGACGGTATGACGCGTCAGCACCGACTGCAGGACGGCGACGCCCAGTTCGGTCGCCTTCTCGGCGATATAGTCGATGCGCGCACGTTTGACCGGCGCGAAGCAGAGCCACACGTCGGGCTCGGCGGCCTGCGGCCGCGTGCAGTCACCGATTTCACCGACGGCCGCCTTCTTGCCGCGGCCGGAGAACGTGGCCCGCCATTCGCCGTCGCGGCCGTTGAACAACAGCAGCGGCGCGCCATCGGGACGCCGCATGACATGGCGCAGATAGTGGACCTGCGCCTCGTCAAGCGGCGCCTCGAGCCCGGCGGCGAGATCGGCTTCGACGAAGAGACGCGATACGCTCATGGAGTTCCCTCATGGATCATTGAGCTGCATCGCTGCATGATGCCGCCATGACCGCCGACGGAACAACCGGCTTTACCGACATCGACCGCCAGCACTGGTCGCTGCGCTACCTGCCGCCCTGGGCCCGGCCCTATGGCCGGCTGTCGCGCTGGGACCGGCCGATCGGCACCTGGCTGCTGCTGTTTCCCTGCTGGTGGTCGCTCACGCTCGGCCTGGCGCCGCAGTGGGGCCGCCTCGCCGGCTGGATGGCGCTGTTTGCCCTGGGGGCGCTCGCCATGCGCGGCGCCGGCTGCACCTGGAACGACATCGTCGATCGCAAGATCGATGCCCAGGTCGAGCGCACGCGTGGCCGGCCGCTGCCGTCGGGCGAGGTCAAGCTGCGCAATGCGCTCATCTGGACGGTGCTGCAGTCGCTGGTGGGTGTCGCCATCCTGTTCAAGCTGAACAAGTTCGCCGGCGGCGTGGCGCTGGCCTCCCTGATCCTGGTCGCGATTTATCCGACCATGAAGCGCCTCACCTCGTGGCCGCAGTTCGTGCTGGGCCTCGCCTTCAACTGGGGCGCCCTGGTCGGATACGCCGCCGTCACCGGCGAGCTCTCGTGGGCCACGGTCGCGCTCTACGTCGGCGGTGTTGCCTGGACGATGGTCTACGACACGATCTACGCCATGCAGGACCAGCGCGACGACGCCGTCGTCGGCGTGCGCTCGACGGCCCGGCGCTTTGCCGCGGCGCCCCGGCGCTGGCTGACGCTGTTCGCGGGGCTGGCCATCGGCGCCTGGGTGCTGGCCGGCTATCTCGCCGCGCTGGGTCCGCTCTACTTCGCGATCCTGGTCGCCATCGCCCTGCACTTCGTCTGGCAGATCGCCTTCCTGCGCCAGAACGATCCCGCCGACTGCCTGTTCAAGTTCAAGGCCAATGCCCTGGTCGGCTGGCTGCTGCTGGCGGCGGTTGCCGCCGGCCACCTCGCCTTGCGCTGATGGCGCGCCTCCCGGTCGATCCCGAGGGTTTTGTCCGCAACAACACCGCGCTCGAAGCACCTGTAATAGTCCCGGAGTTCAAGCTCTGGCTTGCCACCGAATACGTGCCGATCTGGCAGGCGACCGAAGCGTGGCTGGAGGAGCAGAACGTCGATCCCCCCTACTGGGCCTTCTGCTGGCCGGGCGGCCAGGCAATCGCGCGCTACCTGCTCGACAATCCCGAGCAGGTGCGCGGAAAGCGCGTGATCGATTTCGCCGCGGGCTCCGGCGTCTCGTCGATGGCCGCGGCCCGCGCGGGCGCCGTATCGGTGATCGCCAACGACATCGATGCGCTGTCGCTGGTCGCGGCGCGCCTCAACGGCCAAGCCAACGACCTTGCCTTCGATGTCAGTGCGGAAGACTGGCTGGCCGGTCCCGATGGCGCCCCCGAGGCCGACGTGGTGATCGCGGGCGACGTCTGCTACGAGCGCGAGATGTCGGTACGCGCGCTGGCCTGGCTGCGCAGCCACGCCAGGCTCGGCCGGCTGGTGCTGCTGGGCGACCCCGGCCGCAACTACTTCAGCGCCCAGGGACTCGAAGAGCGTGCCCGCTACGACATCCCGACCTCGCTGCAGCTCGAGAATCGGGGCATGCGCGAGACGGTGGTCTGGCGCGTGTTGCCTCATCCTTAGGTAGCGTTCAAATTTCCTTCACTGTTCTTTCACACAGGATTGGGCTAAATGCCCTCGCGCATGCCCCAGAAATTCCAAAAGTGAAAACCCCGAAATCCACCATCAGGCCCGCCGACTTCGCGAGCCTTTACGAGGGTTTTAACGCCCCGGTCTCGCGCTTTGACTGCGGCCGCAAGTGCGCGCCGCTGAACGACGGCGAGCCCGTGTGCTGCTCGACCCAGAACGCCGTGCCGGTGGTCCACAAGGTCGAGTTCGACCTGCTAAAAACCCGCACCGACCTGTGGTCGAAGTTCAAGCCCTACGACTACGCCACCAAGCAGATCGTGGCCGAGCTGACCTCGGACTGCATGGCCATCCACTGCAAGGGCGCCCGGCACTGCGAACGCGACAACCGCACCATCGCCTGCCGCGGCTTCCCCTTCTATCCCTACCTCACGCGCGAGCGGCAGTTCGTCGGCGTCGGCACCTACTGGGTGTTCGAGGACCGCTGCTGGATGATGTCGAACCTCGAGATCGTCGACGCCAAGTTCGTCAAGGAATTCATCGCCACCTACGAGGCGCTGTTCGTGAAGGACCACAGCGAATTCTCGACCTACGTCGATTTCTCCGCCACGGCGCGGCGCGTCTACTCGCGCTGGAAGCGCGAGATCCCCCTGCTCGGCCGCAACGGCGAGCTGCTGATCGTGACGCCCTCGACCGGCGAGATCCGGCCGGGGCGCAAGAAGGATTTCCCCAAGGCCGCGCCCTTCACCTCCGAGAAGGAATATCGCGAGGCCGTGAAGGAAGCCGGCGGCGAAGTGCCCAAGGAAGGCCTGCGCCCCAGCTGACCCGCGTCCTCTGAATGAACCGTCGCCGCCTCGCCTGGATCCTGCTGTTCCTGTCGCCGGCCTTTTTCGCCGTCAACATGCTGATGGCGCGCTACGCCACCTTCGTGCCGCCCAATGCGCTGGCGCTTGGCCGCTGGCTGCTGGTGGCACTCCTCCTGCTGCCCTTCGTCTGGCCCCGCCTCGTCCGCCATCGCCATGCGCTGGCGCGTGAATGGCCCGACCTGCTCATGCTGGGCGCGCTCGGCATGTGGATCTGCGGCGCCTGGGTCTACATCGGCGGCCGCACGACCCCCGCCCTCAACATCGGCCTGATCTATGCCGCCTCGCCGATCCTGGTCGTGGCGCTGGGCCGCCTGCTCTACCGCGAGCGGCTGACGGCGGGCCGCATCGCCGGCATCGTGCTCTGCCTGGCCGGAGTCGCCGCCGTCTTCGCCAAGGGTCGCTTCGACAACCTGCTGTCGGTGCGCTTCACCGAAGGCGATCTCTGGATCGCCGCCGCCTCGGCCTGCTGGGGCCTCTATTCGGTGCTGCTGAAGCAGCGGCCGAGCGCGCTCGATCCGCTCACGCGCCTTTGCGCGATCTCCCTCGCGGGTTCGCTGGTGCTGCTGCCCTTTGCGATCGGCGAGGCCGCGCTCTGGCGGGGTCCGGACTTCGCCGACTGGCGCACCTGGACGATCTGGATCGTGCTCGCCATCGTGCCCGGCGTCGGTGCCTACGGCGCCTTCGCCTTCTGCATCCGCGAGCTCGGCCCCTCGGTCACCAGCGTCTCGATGTATCTCGGGCCGCTCTATGTCGGCCTGCTGGCCTGGGCCACCCTTGGCGAAGCACCACAGGGCTACCATCTCATCGGAACACTCTTGGTGCTGCCCGGCCTCTTCCTGGCCACGCGCCCGCCCGCCAAAGGAGCCTGATATGGTTCGTGCAGTCCTCATTTCACTCGCCTTGCTGCTGGCGCTTCCCGCCATGGCGGAAGAGATCGGCTCGGTCAGCTACCGCTTCAAATGGCTGGGGCCCAACGACAAGATCGCCGTCGAAGCCTTCGACGACCCCGACGTGGCGGGCGTCACCTGCTACATCGCCCGCGCCCGCACCGGCGGCATAAAAGGCGCCTTCGGCGTCGCAGAGGACCCGGCCCAGGCCTCGATCTCCTGTCGGCAGACCGGGGCGATCGATCCGTCGAAGCTCGACACGCTCAAGAGCCCGCACGAGGTTTTCAGCGAGCGCGCCTCGCTGATCTTCAAGACCACCCAGGTCGTCCGCTTCTGGGACCCCAAGCGCCGGGCGCTGGTCTATCTCACCTATACCGACCGCGTGATCGAGGGCAGCCCGCAGAACTCGATCAGCGTGGTGCCGGTCGGGCTCAAATAGAGACCATTTTTGGCACAGCTCGTTGTGCCACGCGGTGTCCTGGAAGCTGTGCCAAAAAGCCGGACCAAGTCCTTGATCCGGCTGCTCGATCGCCCCCTGACAAACTGTGCCACCAGCACCGGCTGCTTCGCAGGATGAGTGTCTGAAAAATCAGCACCGAACCCGATACAAAGCGGACCATAAAAAACGCCCGCGGATCTCTCCACGCGCGTCTCCCATCGTGCCAAAAAAACTAGCAAAAACCTGCTGAACTTGCAACTTGCAGACATTGCTATGTAGGTAGCTAATGAATTGACCGGATTATGTAGCGAGTGAATTGACCGGCTTTGATGGGCCTCCTTTTGGGGAGGTCTGGATGGGCCGGGCAAGAACACTTCAGGACATCCGGATCATGAGGTTC